>Ga0224500_10001912_pt1 | contig 11778 bp, 9 predicted proteins | sample SF_Oct11_sed_USG_FD_168126 | JGI IMG/M metagenome (GOLD analysis project Ga0224500, IMG submission 168126) | Sediment microbial communities from San Francisco Bay, California, United States - SF_Oct11_sed_USGS_4_1 | ecosystem: Environmental > Aquatic > Marine > Sediment | place: USA: California... | reverse complement strand
GGGGCGCGTTCGCTGGAGGGGTGATGATGCACATCCGACGAGTGATACGTGCCACAACGATCGTATGTCTTTTCGCAGGAGGAATCAGTGTAGTCGGATGTCAGACGAATCCCTATACAGGTCGGTCGCAGTTGCTCATGACGTCGGTCGGCCAAGAGATGCAAATGGGAGCTCAAGCCTACGATCAGGTTAAGAGCGATCCTAAACTGCGACCGTCGCAAGATCCTCGTGAGATCGAGCCGGTCAAACGGGTCGCGGCTCGAATTGTTGAAGCTGCAAAACGGTCGAAGTATGCTGAGATGGCTCAGCAGTTTCAATGGGAAGTCACCGTGATTAAGGATGACAAGACAGCCAACGCGTTTGCGCTCCCAGGTGGGAAAATGGCGGTGTATACGGGCATCTTCCCCGTGGCAAAGACCGAGGCTGGGCTCGCGGCGGTGATGGGGCATGAAGTGGTCCATGCCCTGGCACGGCATGGGGCCGAGCGCATGAGTCAGGGGCAGCTAGCGAATACCGTACTTCAAGTTGCCGGTGCTGCGATTGGGCTAAGCGGGGGGAATCCCATGCTTGGCCAGGCCACGATGGCCGCGCTCGGCCTAGGTACGCAAGTCGGCGTGCTGCTTCCCTTCAGTCGAAAGCATGAATCGGAAGCCGATTACATTGGCATTCTTCTAGCTGCAGATGCGGGCTACGATCCGCGAGAATCGGTCCACCTGTGGGAACGGATGGACCAACTGTCTGCTGGCGGTGGGCCGGCGGAGTTCTTATCGACGCACCCAGGCCATGAAACGCGAATTGAACAGTTAAAGAAATGGATGCCGGAGGCTCTGGCCATCTACCAGAAGAGGACTCCTGTGCCCGCGGCCTTGTTGCCGGAGGTTGCGGGGAGGTAGCGGGTTCGTACCGCCCTGGACTGTTGTGTGATTAGGACCGGTCAGCCTTGTTGTTACCTTCCACTGCTTTCTTTATACTGATGATGCGTGGGTGGAAGACTGGATGGTTGCTCGAGGCTTCGGCCTCGAGAGGAAAGTCCGGACTCCATGGGCAGGGCGCTGGGTAACTCCCAGGCGGAGCAATTCGACACCAGCACCACAGAAATCAAACCGCCGATGGCCAAGGCGATGGGATCCCATCTGATCGCTGCGGCTCAGGTAAGGGTGAAACGGTGGGGTAAGAGCCCACCGCGGGGATGGTGACATCACCGGCAGGGTAAGCGTCGCCCGGTGCAAGGCCAAATAGGAAGACAGGTGCTGTGCTCCTGACGGACTGCAGTACGCCGACTGGCCCGGTCGAGGTCTTCGGGTAGGTCGCACGAGGTTCGGGGTAACTCGAATCCCAGAGAAATGATCATCCAGGCAAAGGGGGAAACTTCTTTGCGGGACAGAATCCGGCTTATAGGTCTTCCACCCACGCACTTTATGTCATGCAGTACGAATTCCGAGGTGTCGAGGCGGTGTTCTGCTCCGTTCCTGGGTGCCCACGGGGCTATATTGACGCTCCTTTGTGAGGATGCTAGGATCAAGAATCTTTCCCCTTGATTTCAAACACATTCGTGCAGGATGATGCGTGCTTCCGCGAGGGGTGCTGTTGTAAGGTCTCACGATCGATCGTAGGCCTTATGCACGTGCGGTCAGAGGGAGGAGTGTCATGAAACTCACCGGTTCTGAAATCTTCATCGAATGCCTGAAGCGGGAAGGGGTGAAAACCATCTTTGCGCTTCCGGGAGGAGTCGTCTTGAAGATTTTCGATACGCTCCATCAGCAGAAAGATGTTGAAGTGATCCTGACGCGCCATGAACAAGGCGCGGGTCATATGGCAGAGGGCTATGCCAAGGCGACAGGAAAGGCCGGCGTCTGTCTGGTCACCTCAGGACCAGGGATGACCAATGTCATCACGGCGTTGGCAGATGCCTATATGGACTCAGTCCCGGTCGTCTGCTTTAGCGGGCAAGTACCGACGAGCTTGATCGGGAATGATGCGTTCCAGGAAGCAGACAATATAGGGTTGAGCCGACCCTGCACGAAATACAATTTCCTCGTGAAAGATGTGAACGATTTGGCGTCCACCATCAAAGAGGCGTTTTACATCGCAACGACCGGCCGGCCAGGCCCGGTCCTGGTCGATATCCCCAAAGATGTCTCGATGGCCAAAGCGGACTTTACCTATCCGAATTCTGTTTCGATCCGTGGGTACAACCCGACCTACGACGGGAATAAGTGGCAGATCAAACAAGCGGCCGAAGCCATCATGAAGGCCAAGAAGCCGATTCTCTATGTCGGGGGTGGGGTCGTGTTCTCGGGTGCATCGCAAGAGCTCATCGAGCTAGCTGAGATGACGCAGATCCCCGTCGACATGACCTTGATGGGGCTTGGTGCATTCCCCGGTGAACATCCCCTCTCCATGGGGATGCTGGGGATGCATGGGACTTATCAGGCCAACATGGCCATGCATTACTCAGATTTGGTGATCGCCATTGGGGCACGATTCGATGACCGGGTGACGGGGAAGGTGTCGGAGTTCTGCCCTCACGCGAAGGTGATTCACGTCGATATTGACCCGACGTCGATTCGCAAGAACATCCACGTCGATATCCCGATCGTCGGCGATTGTCGAACCGTGCTTCGCGAGCTGAATCAGATTCTGCGGGCGACGGTCAACGGCGAACAGAAAGACCTTCGGAAGCCCTGGTGGGATCAGATCCGCGAGTGGCAACAGGCTCATCCGTTGACATATCACCAAGAACAAGATGGGCCGATCAAGCCCCAGCAGGTAGTCAAGCGGTTGTACGAGTTGACAAAAGACCGAGATCCGATTGTCGCAACCGATGTCGGACAGCATCAAATGTGGGCGGCGCAGTACTTTAAGTTGGCAAAACCAAACCGCTGGTTGACCTCAGGCGGGCTTGGGACGATGGGCTTTGGGTTTCCCGCCGCCATGGGGGCACAGGCGGCCTTCCGAGATCGCCTCGTGCTCTGCATTGCCGGTGACGGCAGCATTCAGATGAATATGCAGGAAATGGCGACGGCGGTCGTGAGCAAACTGCCGGTGAAGATTATCATCCTGAACAATGGTTTTCACGGCATGGTTCGGCAATGGCAGGATCTGTTCTATGAAGGGCGCTATGCCTCGAGTTATCTCGATACGACTCCGGATTTCGTCAAACTGGCGGATGCCTATGGGGCGGTGGGGTTGCGGGTCAAAAAAGTCGGTGATCTGGATGCCGTCTTGAAGGAAGCGTTGGCAACGGATAAGCCCGTCATTGTGGACGTGCCGACCTATCCCTATGAGAACTGTTATCCGATGATTCCTGCCGGCGGGTGCAACCATGAGATGATCTTGGAAGATCCGCCTACGTTGAAGGAGAAACAATCCGGCGGCGCCAAGGTGACGCCGGAAGATAAAGATACGGTGCTAACCGCATAGGAGTGGAGAGCATATGGCGTATCGCTAATGGCAGAAACGGGAGACTGTAGTCGGTTCCGAGCCATAAGCCATCGGCTATAAGCTTTTTGAGTTGAGAATGGAACATATTATTTCAGTAACCGTTGAAAACAAGTTTGGCGTCTTGTCTCGAGTCGCAGGGTTGTTCAGCGGGAGGGGTTTCAATATCGAGAGCTTGTCGGTGGCTCCGACGCTGGATCCTTCCATGTCCCAAATGACGATTGTGACGTCAGGAGACGAACGGATCATCGAGCAGATCGTGAAGCAGCTGAACAAGCTGATCGATGTGATCAAGGTGGTCGACTTAAACGAGACAGAGTTCGTCTCCCGAGAGACCGCGATCATCAAGGTGCATACGAAAGATGTCGATCGAGCCGAAGCGCTGAGGATCGTCGATATCTTTCGCGCGAACGTGATTGATTCGACGCCGACGACCTATACGATCGAAGTCTCGGGAGATCCGAAGAAGATCGAAGCCATCATCAATTTGCTTCAGCCACTTGGGATCAAAGACTTGGTCCGCACTGGCCGAGTCGCCGTTGCGCGGGAGCCTGTTCGTCCGGCTGTCGCACAGGCAAAAAAAGTTGTCCGCGAATGACGGTCTGCGGGATGAGCGAATATCGCCGCAGACTGACCAATGGAAAGGGTGTTTCATGAATATCTACTACGATAAGGATGCTGATATTCAGCAGATTCGGAACAAGAAAGTCGCCGTGGTGGGCTATGGTAGTCAGGGTCATGCGCATGCCCTGAATATGAAGGAAAGCGGGGTCAATGTCGTGATTGGGTTGCGCGAGGGGGCGTCGTGGAAAAAGGCTGAGCAGAGCGGATTGAAAGTCATGCCTGTGGCCGACGCCGTGAAGGCTTCCGATATCATCATGATTCTGGCGCCTGATGAGGCGCAGGCGGCCATCTATCGGCAAGACATTGCGCCCAATCTCAAGCCAGGGTCCTATCTCGCATTTGGTCATGGCTTCAACATTCACTTCGGGCAGATTGTGCCGCCGCCCTCCATCAATGTCTTCATGGTCGCTCCCAAAGGGCCTGGACATCTCGTGCGTTCAGAGTACACGAAGGGCAGTGGCGTGCCCTGCCTCCTGGCGATCCATCAAGATCCCAGTGGGACCACCAAGCAGGTTGGATTGGCTTATGCGAGTGCGATCGGTGGTGGCCGTGCCGGTGTCATTGAAACGAATTTCCGCGAAGAGACGGAAACCGATCTCTTTGGGGAGCAGGCCGTGCTGTGTGGTGGCCTGACGTCCTTGATTCAAGCCGGCTATGAGACGCTGGTTGAAGCTGGGTACTCACCGGAGATGGCGTATTTCGAGTGTTTGCACGAGGTAAAGCTCATCGTCGATCTGATCTACCAGGGGGGCATTGCCAATATGCGCTACTCGATCAGTACGACGGCGAAGTACGGAGATGTCACGCGCGGTCCTCGCGTGGTGACCGAGCAGACGAAGCAGGAGATGAAGAAGATTCTCGGCGAGATTCAGACGGGGCGGTTTGCCAAAGAATGGGTGCTTGAGAACCAGGCCAATAGACCGGTCTATAATGCGCTGCTCGCGAAAGGTGAGGCGCATCCCATTGAAGCAGTGGGGGCCAAGCTGCGAGGAATGATGCCGTGGCTCAAAAAAGATCAGTTGGTTGATAAGACGAAAAACTAGAGAAAGTGAAACCAACTACCAGCTTGGTTCTCGCATCGCTCAAGGGGTCAACGTATGGAAGGCGAAGGTAGGGTATCTATCTGCTCGCAAGTGATCGAAGCGAGCGGTTCAAGCGGAGCTTGGTATGTACCTCCTCGCCTATCCACTGGCTGCGGCCTTGCTGGACGGTTGCTGTAAACCTCTCTCGTGAAAGACTGAGGCGACTCCATGGCCGATCGTGCAGTTGGTATTCCGTTTGCAAAAGAAGGAATTCCCTTCATTGCGGTTCCAGCTAGCGTTACACTGTTGACTGGGTTGTTGGGTTGGTACTTCGTCGCGTTCCTTGGTGGCGTTGCGACCCTGTTTTCGGCCTGGTTTTTTCGAAACCCGGCCAGAGTAGTCCCGCAAGGTCCGAATCTCATTGTCGCTCCCGGCGATGGGAAAGTCATTGCCATCGAAGAAGAGTTTGAGCCGAGGTATCTGAAGGAACGAAGCCTTCGTGTGACAATCTTCTTGAATGTCTTCGACGTGCACATCAATCGGTTGCCTTGCGACGGAATGGTTGAAAATGTGCAGTATCAGCCGGGTATGTTCATGGTGGCAAGTAAGCCGGAAGCCACGTTTATGAATGAGCAGAATGCACTCATGATCAAGACACCCGATGGGATCAAAGTCTTGTGTGTGCAAGTGGCCGGGCTGATCGCCAGGCGCATCGTGTGTTGGATTGCACCGTTGGAACTGGCTGTTCGGGGTGAGCGCTATGGCCTGATTCGGTTTGGGTCGCGCATGGATACCTTTCTCCCGCTTGGCACCACGCTTCGGGTGGCTGTCGGGCAGCGGGTGAAGGGCGGGGAAACCATCCTGGGAGAGTTGTCATGAAAACAGCGAGCTTTAGAAGTTCGTTTGGAAAGGGAGGCAAGAGGAGGAAGGCTGCGATGCACCTGATCCCCAACCTCTTTACGACGGGCAACCTGTTTTGCGGGGTCTTCGCCATTCTGTCGGTCTTCAATGCCAACTACTTGGAAGCAGCAATCGCGGTGTTGGTCGCCATGATCTTCGATGTTCTGGATGGGAAGTCGGCTCGATTGACCAATAGCACCAGTCAGTTCGGGTTGGAGTATGATTCGCTTTCTGATGTGGTGTCGTTTGGGGTGGCACCCGGGATCTTGATCTATTCCTGGGCGTTAAGCGGGCATGGCACGTTTGGGGTGGCCGTGATGTTTGCCTATGTCGCCATGGGAGCCGTCCGGTTGGCGAGATTTAACTCCACTGTGGCCCTGTCGGACGGCAAGTACTTTACAGGGTTGGCCATTCCTGCTGCTGCGGGTGTTGTGGCGTCCTTAGTCGTCATGGATCATTACATCATAAAGATGGGGGCGGATGTCCGCTCGATTGTGGTTCTGCTCATGACGTTGGGACTCTCCTTTCTGATGGTCAGCACGATCAAGTATCGTAGCTTTAAGGATCTGAAGTTCAAAGGGCATCGCCAGATCACGTACTTGGTCTGGGGTATTCTGGCGCTGATGATGGTCGCCGCCTGGCCGGCCGTGATGGTATTTGTTGTGTTTGCCGGCTATGCGCTGATGGGACCGGTCGAAAAGATCGCTGGACTGCTCGTGCCGGCCGCTGGGAAACGGGCCGTCGGAAAAAGTGAGTTGCCACCGGTTGAATCGAACCCATAGCAACGAAGGGGAAAACTATAGCGAGTGTACATGGCTAGGAAGAGGAGTAGTAGGCGAACGGTCTAGAACGCAGAATGTTCAAAGCGGTTGTCCAGCAAGGCCGCAGCGAGTGAAAAGGCGAGGCGTACGCTTGTGGGATGTACGTTGAGCCTTTGAACGATGCGAGAACGCAGCTGGGAAGCGATTTCAACATTCTGAAGAGAGAGCTGGCGGGTGGTGCAAGCCAGCCTAGATATCGCCGAACTCGCCTCTGAGCTGAGTCTCCGAACAGGAAGTAAGAGACTCCGCCTTGCCTCCGTAAGAGGCAGAAAGAAGGGTTTGAGGATCAGGCGATCTTCAGACTAAATCAGGGTGGTACCACGGAGTGCCGAAAGCCTTCGTCCCTGGGTCTTATGGGATGAGGGCTTTTCTATTTTCAAGCCGCTGAAAAAGCCTTCCTGCTGCGTTCTCAGTCGTTCGAACCCCTCGATGTACCACTCGTACACCTCGGGGTTCTCGCTCCTTGCGGCCTTGCCGGAAGGACTTTTTGAGCGGCTTGTATTGGAGGTAAGACATGGCACGCATGATCAGAATTTTTGACACGACGTTGCGGGACGGCGAGCAATCGCCTGGGGCCAGCATGAATGTGGAAGAAAAGGTCATGGTGGCGAAACAGCTGGCACGGCTTGGCGTTGATATTATTGAGGCGGGATTTGCGTATAGCTCCCCGGGCGACTTCGAAGCGGTGCGACGGATTGCGCAGGAGGTCGAGGGTCCGACGATCTGCAGTTTGGCACGGGCTCGTCCTGAGGACATCGATCGGGCCTGGGAAGCCTTGAAGGGTGCACCCAAGGTTCGCATCCATACGTTTTTGTCGACATCGGACATCCATCTCAAGCACCAGTTTCGGATGACGCGGGAACAGGCCAAGCAGCGGGCCGTGGAGATGGTCCAGCGGGCCCGGGGGTATGTCGAGGATGTGGAATTTTCTCCCATGGACGCAAGTCGATCAGACCCGTCGTTCCTCTACGAAGTGATCGAGGCTGTGATCGCCGCGGGGGCCGGGACCGTGAATATTCCTGACACGGTGGGCTATGCTGTTCCACAGGAATTCGGCGCACTGATTAAAGGGATTTGCGACAAGGTCCCTAATGCCAAACAAGCCGTGATTTCCGTCCATTGCCACAATGATTTGGGTGTTGCGGTATCGAACAGTTTGGCCGCAATCATGAACGGGGCGGGACAGGTGGAATGTACGATCAATGGCATTGGTGAGCGTGCGGGGAATACCTCGTTGGAGGAGATTGTGATGGGGCTCCGGACGAGGAAAGACTTTTACCAAGCCGATACCGGCATTCGGACAGAAGAGATCGCAAAGACCAGCCGTTTGGTGAGCAAGATTACCGGTATGGTAGTCCAGCCCAATAAAGCGATCGTGGGCGCCAATGCCTTTGCCCATACCTCGGGTATTCATCAAGATGGTTTACTCAAAGAGAAGGCAACGTATGAAATCATGCGCCCAGAATCGATCGGGTTGGTTGAGAGCCAGATGGTTATGGGCAAGTTGTCCGGGCGGCATGCCTTTCGGCAGCGGTTGGAAGAGTTGGGATACAAGCTTGGTGAGGCAGAGGTCAATCATGCTTTTGAGCGGTTTAAGAAACTAGCGGACCACAAGAAGGAGATTTTTGAAGAAGATCTCGAAGTCATCGTCTCCGAAGAACTCTCGAAGATGGCCGAGCGACTGGTCTTAAAGGGATTGCAGGTATCGAGTGGAACGGACCGGGTCCCAACCGCTACAGTTGAGCTGGAGATTGACGGCAAACAGGTTTCGCAAACCGGAACCGGCGACGGGCCGGTGGATGCGGTGTACCGCACCATTGCGGCCCTGACACAGACCAAGAGCCGCTTGTTGATGTACGTCGTCAAGGCTATCACCGGTGGGACCGATGCCCAGGGTGAAGTCTCAGTGCGGGTGCAGGAAGACGGTCGGACTGTGTCGGGTCACGGGGCCGATACCGATATCATCACGGCCTCCGCTCGAGCCTATGTCAGTGCCTTGAATAAGTTATCCTATCTGGCGACGCGACAGGCGCAAGGTGAGCAGAAGGTGAACTTGATTTGACGCGGAACTCCACGGTAGAGTTTATCGATGTAAGGTGAAGCCGATTCGATCGAGAGGGCTTGTCCTTGTTCAAGGTGACCCTAGCGGATCGCCCCGAGTTTTTGGCCGGGGACGAGACCCGTTTGCGGGAGATTTTTCATCCTGCCAAACACCAGCTTTCGCTGAATTACAGTCTTGCCCACGGAACATTGCCGCCCGGTCAGCGCTCGAAGCGCCATGTCTTGGCTTCCTCTGAAGTCTATTACTTCATATCCGGACGGGGCCGATTGACGATCGACGATCAGGTCACGCTGATCGAACCGGAAACGACGATCTATGTGCCGCCGGGAGGACGACAGTTTCTGGAAAATACCGGGGAAACAGACATCGAGTTTTTGTGCCTCGTTGATCCGGCCTGGCGGATGGAAGATGAAACAATACTGGAGTAGCAGGCTGCGGAAAAACGATTTTGGCAGGCCTGAAATGCACAATGATGGAAAGTCATGAACTGACTGACAAGTACCAGCAGGCAGATTTTGGGGGGCATTCTGCCGGCGCATGAGCTGATTGCGCGATCGAAAGGAGTACCAGTGAAAGCGAAGATTGCAGTGTTGGCTGGAGATGGAGTCGGGCGAGAAATCGTGCCTGAGGCGGTCAAGGTGTTGAAGGTGATCGCGGAGAAATTCGGACATTCGTTCGAGTTTGCTTCCGGCGATATCGGCGGGCAGGCGATTGATAAGCTAGGGGTTCCGCTGCCGAATGACACATTGGCCTTGGCCAAGCAAAGCGATGCGGTCTTGCTTGGGGCGGTGGGCGGGCCGAGATGGGAAGGGCTGGAGTACAGTCTTCGACCGGAGCGTGCGCTGCTCGGAATCCGTGAGGCCCTTGGGCTCTATGCCAATTTGCGACCGGCCAAATTGTATTCGACACTCGTCGATGCCTCGACCTTGAAGCGTGAGGTGGTCGAGGGGATCGATATTCTCGTCATCCGTGAGTTGACCGGCGGGATCTATTTCGGCAAACCGAAAGGGATCGAGAAGCTACCGAATGGGGATGAGCGTGGAGTGAATACCGAAGTCTATACGACGGAGGAAGTGCGACGCATTGCGAAAGTCGCGTTTGAAGCGGCGCGAAAGCGGCGCAAAAAGGTCACATCGGTCGACAAAGCGAATGTCTTAGAATCCTCCGAGCTTTGGCGCAAGGTTGTGATCGACGTGCATGCCTCCTATCCGGATGTTGAGCTGAGCCATATCTATGTGGATAACGCAGCCATGCAATTGGTGCGAAACCCTCGGCAATTCGACGTGCTGCTCTGCAATAACATGTTCGGCGACATCCTCAGTGATGAGGCGGCGATGTTGACCGGCTCAATCGGGATGTTGCCCTCGGCGAGCATCGGCGCCAAGGTCGGGCTCTTTGAGCCCATTCATGGCAGCGCACCGGACATCGCGGGGAAGAATATTGCCAACCCCATCGCGACGATTGCCTCTGCCGCAATGATGTTGTCATACGCGTTTCAGCTTGAGAAGGAGGCGGACACCATCGAACAGGCCATCGTGAAAACACTTGATCTGGGCTATCGCACCAAAGACATTCAGAGCCCTGGAGCGAAGATCCTCGGCACGGTGGAGATGGGTGAAGCCATCGTTCGGAATCTGAGTTAGTCACTACCGGCTAAGCTATGGGAACTATTCTATCCACATGGATGATCAGCACACTTGCCGGGCGCGGGGAGCCAGGGTTCACAGGCGACGGTGGATCAGCACCAGACGCATGTCTGAACGAGCCGAAGGGTGTGGCGGTCGATTCCCATGGCAACGTGTATGTGGCCGATTCGGAGAATCATGTGATTCGCAAGATCGAGCGTGCCACCGGCATGATTTCGACGGTGGCCGGTATGCCGGCTGAGAGTCAGGGGGCTGAAGATTCTCTGAACCGTAGCGGAACTCAGGTTGCTGATGAAGATCCCTTTTCCGATAGTGGCCAGGAATCTGAGCAACAGTCGTATGTCCAGCAATCTGATTTGAGCGGAACGGTTAGGTATGTGATGACAGGAACCGCTTCACGACAACGATATGCTGGAGATAGTGGATTAGCCGTCGCCGCTTGTCTCAACTTTCCGACGGCTGTCGTGGTCGACACAGTGGGGAATCTCTATATCGCGGATACCATGAACCATCGCGTGCGGATGGTGGATGCTGTGACGGGTGTCATCACAACCTTGGCTGGGACAGGTCAGGCTCGATTCTCGGGAGACGGCGGTCCTGCCGCTCAGGCCGCACTCAATGAACCATCGGCCTTGGTCATGGGTGACGACGACAGGCGGTTGTATATCGCTGACCAGAGTAACCATCGGGTTCGGATGATTGATCTCAGGACGGGTGTGATTCAGACCGTGGCTGGAACTGGGGCGGCGGCCTACGATGGTGATGGGAAGCCCGGGATTGCGACAGCCTTAGCAGGTCCGAGTGGCCTGGCGTTGGCCAATGACCAGCTCTATATCGCTGATACTTTCAATGGGCGAGTTCGCTCGCTTCATCTCTCAACGGGGCTGATCTCTACCGTTGCAGGAGATGGCGGGTCCTATCGATATGAGTCGGCCTTGGATGCATCGTCAGCGAGCCTTGCACGTCCTACGGGGATTGCCATCGATCGCCAGGGGCGGCTCTTTCTGACTGACTCTGACAATCACCTCATTCGAGAATGGGATTGGGAATCGGGAATGGCAGTGTGTGTGGCAGGGAAAGGAATTCCCTGTTACTCTGGAGATGGCGGTCTCGCACGAGAAGCCGGTGTATGTTACCCATTCGGTATCGTTGCCGATCGCGACGGGACGTTGCTGGTGGCGGACACGTTCAATCATCGTATTCGCGCATTGACATTGGAGTAGGAACGGCATGTTGAAGAGGAAACCAGGTTATACAGTGGC
>Ga0224500_10001908_pt1 | contig 11795 bp, 9 predicted proteins | sample SF_Oct11_sed_USG_FD_168126 | JGI IMG/M metagenome (GOLD analysis project Ga0224500, IMG submission 168126) | Sediment microbial communities from San Francisco Bay, California, United States - SF_Oct11_sed_USGS_4_1 | ecosystem: Environmental > Aquatic > Marine > Sediment | place: USA: California... | reverse complement strand
CGAGGGCCGGTTCGCGAGTGGTTGTCCCCCAGTGCAATCTGCAAGGGGAAAAACCCATAAATGATAGCACGCAGGAACCCGATGCCCACCGATCTGACCGATGCCGCTTCCCTGATCGCCGCCGGCCAGATTAGCGCCCGAAGGGCGCTGGAGCATGCGCTCGACCGAGCCGATTCGGAGAGCGCCGCCAAGGCCTTCCTGCGGCGATTCGACCTGATGGCGCGCGAGGCGGCGGACCGGGTGGATCGCCTCGCGGCCGAGCGCCGCCCGCTCCCCGCGCTGGCCGGCCTGGCAGTCTCGGTCAAGGACCTGTTTGACGTGGCCGGTTTCCCCACCACGGCCGCCTCGGCGTCGATGTCCGACGCCGCGCCAGCGACCAGCGACTGCCCCGCGGTCGCGCGGCTTCGCGCGGCCGGCGCCGCCCTTGTCGGTCACACCAACCTCACTGAGTTCGCCTTCTCCGGCATCGGCATCAACCCCCGCCACGGCACGCCGGCAAACCCGGCAACGGCGAATCTCGATCCCCTGCCACGCATCCCCGGCGGGTCCACGTCGGGCGGCGCGGTCAGCGTGGGCGCTGGTGCGGCTTGGGCAGCGCTCGGCTCCGACACGGGGGGATCGATACGCATCCCCGCGGCACTTCAGGGCCTCGTCGGCTTCAAGTCCACCGCGCGGCTCGTGCCCACGCGTGGTTGCATTCCGTTGTCCACGACCTTGGACACCGCCTGCGCGATCACGCTCTCGGTGCGCGATGCCGTGCGCGTGCACGAGGTCCTCGCGGCGCGCAACGTCACGCTCGAAGAGCGGCCACCTGCGCGCTGGCACCTGGCGGTGCCGCGGACCCTGGTGCTCGACGGCCTCGAGCCCGCCGTAGCGATCGCGTTCGATCGTGCGCTGGACGTGCTTCGTGCCGCGGGCTACGGGATCGTCGAGATCGATCTGCCGCTGCTCTCGCAGGCCGCCGCCCTGCAGCGAGGGGGCGGTCTGTCGGCAGCCGAGAGTTGGGCCTGGCACCGGCACCGCCTCGCGGACCGCGGCGCGCAGTACGACCCGCGTGTGGCCCTGCGAATTCGGCGCGGCGAGGCAATGAGCGCAGCGGACTACATCGACCTGCTGCGCGATCGTGCAGACTGGATCGAGCGCATGGGCGATGCGCTTGCGCCCTTCGACGCGCTGCTCTCGCCGACGGTGCCGATGGTCGCGCCCCCGATCGCGCCGCTGGTGGCGGACAACGATGCCTTCTTTGCCGCCAACGCACTGCTGTTGCGCAATCCGTCGCTCGTGAACCTGCTCGATGGCTGCGCAGTTTCGCTGCCCTGCCATCGTGCCGGGGATTGGCCGGTCGGGTTGATGATCTGGGCTGCGGCGCTCGCGGACGATCGCTTGCTTTCGCTGTCGCTGGCGATCGAGCGCACTCTGGCCCCATCACGCCAAGGTGCCTGAATGCGCATCGCGGTCGTCGGCGCAGGTGTTGTCGGCATCACGACAGCCCACGCGCTGCACAGCGACGGTCATGAGGTCACGGTGTACGAGCGCAACGGGACGGTCGCGTCCGAAACAAGTTTCGCCAACGCTGGACTGATTGCCCCCGGCTACGTCACGCCCTGGGCCGCGCCCGGCATGTTGCGCAAGGTGCTGAGTCAGCTGTTGCAGCGCGACGCTGCCGTGCGGATGGCTACGCTGCCCGGGCTGGAACTGGCGGGCTGGCTTTGGCGCTGGCAACGGGCGTGTGGACCCGTGGGCTATCTGCAGCGCAGGGCCGCCATGATCTCGCTTGCACACGACAGCCTGTCGCGCACTCGCGCCCTGACGAAAGACATGGAGATCGACTACGAAAACGGCCGCGGCATGCTCGTGCTGTTGCGAGGTGAAAAGGAGTTGGCGCAGGCGCGCACCGGGCTCAAGCTGCTGACCGATGCGAAGATCGACTTCCATCTGGTCGACGCGGAGAAATGCCGCCAGATCGAACCCGGACTCAACGATTCAATGGCACTGCGCGCGGGAATCCACCTGCCCGACACCGAGGTCGGCAACTGCAGACAGTTCGCAATGCAGCTGAAACACATGCTGCAAGAGCGTGGCGTCGCGTTTCAGCTCCACCATGCTGTGCATCGGCTGAGTCCCGGCTCGAAGCTCGAGTTGCATGCGACGGTCCATGCCGAGACGCCTGGATCGGGCCGTGACCCTGAGCCTGAGGTCCATGAAAGCTTCGACGCGGCGATCGTCTGCGCGGCCAACGGTGCGCCTGACTTGCTTCGCTCCACGCGCATGCGCCTGCCACTGCAGTCCGTGTACGGGTATTCTGTGACTTTGCCCTTGCGGCAGTTCGAGGCGCACCCGGACGTCGGCCCTCGGGCTGCCATCATGGACGAGCGGTTCAAAGTGGCCATCGCGCGCCTGGGTGACCGCGTGCGCGTGGCCGGCAGCGCCGAGCTCGGCGGTGATCCGCTGCGCATCCGTGAGGCGGCTGTGAAGACGCTGTACCGTGTGCTCGACGACTGGTTCCCCGGGGCAGCAAGCCATGGCCAGCCGCAAGTCTGGAAGGGTGCGCGACCCATGCTACCCGACGGGCCGCCTGCGATCGGCGCCACCGGCTTGCCCGGGCTGTGGCTCAACACCGGCCATGGTTCGAGCGGTTGGGCCCTGGCATGCGGCAGCGCGCGCCTCGTCGCCGACCTGGTCGCAGGGCGCAAACCGATGCTCGATCCGCAACCCTTCTCGCCAACGCGGTGGAACCGTTGAACACGTCACGCCCCACCCGCGTGCTCACGACGGACCGCGCCTGGCCCCTGCACGATACCGTCGCGTCGCGCTCCATCGAAGCGATCGCCGCAGCGGCATTGCCGCCGCACACCTTGATGGCCCGCGCAGGGATGGCGCTCGCACGCCTCGCTCTTGCCGTGGCGCCCGGCGCGCGGCGGATCTGGGTTGCTGCCGGTCCGGGGAACAATGGTGGCGACGGTTTCGAGGCCGCGTGGCACCTGCACCGCGCCGGGATGGCAGTGACGGTCTGCTGGCAGGGTGACCCTGCGCGGCTGCCTGCCGATGCGGCGGCAGCGTACGCGCAGGCAAATGGCGCCCACGTGCCCATCGTCGCGACGCTGCCGTCGATCGATGGCGGCGACGTCGCGATCGACGCCCTGCTCGGCCTTGGCGCGCGCCGCCCGCCCGATGCGACATTGGCCGGGACGGTCGACGCACTCAACCGCTCACGTGGCGTACGACTTGCTGTCGACCTGCCGACCGGCCTGGACGCCGACACCGGCGCCGTCTTGGGCACCGCGGCCGTGCGTGCCACCCACACGCTCGCGCTGCTGACACTGAAGCCTGGGCTGTTCACGGCGCAGGGCCGTGATCACGCTGGGGAAGTCTGGTTCGACGCGCTCGACGTTGATCCAGCGCCCATGGGCATCGCACCCAGCGCGTGGCTGGCGGGACCCGAGCCATGGCAGCGTGTGCGCCCGCCGCGTGCGCACGGTGGTCACAAGGGGCGCTTCGGCGATGTGATCGTGGTCGGTGGCGCGGCTGGAATGACCGGGGCTGCGGTTCTGGCGGCTCGTTCCGCACTCGCGGCAGGCGCGGGCCGGGTCTTCGTGTGCCCGCTTGATCCGGATTCGCCCATGCTCGATGCCAACCAGCCCGAACTCATGTGGCGTGAAGCGGCGTGGAGCCAGTCTCGGGACGTGCTCAGGGACGCGACGGTCGTCTGTGGATGCGGTGGCGGCGACGCGGTCGCGGCACTGCTTCCGGCGCTCCTGTCATGCACGGCTCGGCTCGTGATTGACGCCGACGCACTGAACGCGATTGCCAGGGACGTCTCGCTGCAGGCGATGCTGCGCGCCCGCGCAGGTCACGGTCATGCCACCGTGCTGACGCCCCATCCCCTCGAAGCGGCGCGTCTGGCAGGGCACCTCGATGCGGCGATGATCCAGGCCGACCGGGTGGCCGCCGCACGGCAGTTGGCCGATCGCTGGGCTTGCACCGTGCTGCTCAAGGGCTCCGGCACCGTGATCGCTGTACCGGATGAGCCTGCATGCATCAATGCGACCGGCAATGCCCGCCTGGGCAGCGCCGGCACGGGAGACGTGCTCGCGGGTTGGCTCGCAGGGCTGTGGTCTGCGAGCCGATCCGCAAGGGCAGTCGCATCGGTGGCGGACGTTGCCAAGGCCGCCGCATGGAGCCACGGGCTTGCGGCCGAATCGAGCGACCTCGCCGCGCCCCTGGTTGCGAGTCGACTGATCGAGCGGCTCGCCGCCACGTCCTGCTCAGCGGCGCCTGCTGCCCCGCGCTGAGCTCTTGCGGGACTGTGCGGTCGGCGTGCCGCTCGCGTCCCGCCGGTTGCCGCCGGCGGTCTGCAGCCTGCGGCGCGAGCGCGCCGACTGGAGCAGTTCGCGATCCTCCGCCTGCAAGCGGGCCAGCTCATGCGTGGCGTCTCCACCCGCATCGGCGTGCGTGACTTTGTCGCGCCTGCCCTTGGCCAGCAGGCGCTCGCCGTCGGTTTCCCTCACGAGGCGAAAATCGATCTTGCGTCCGTCGAGATCGACACGGCTGACCTGCACGCGCAGGCGCGACCCCGCACCGTAGCGCACGCCGGTCTTCTCGCCGCGCAGCTCCTGCCGTGCTTCGTCGAACCGGTAGTAGCCGCCGCCAAGTTCCGTGATGTGCAGCAGGCCCTCGACGAAGAGCTCGTCGAGTTGCACGAACAGGCCGAAGCTGGTTGCGGCGGTGACGGTGCCGGAGAACTCCTCGCCCAGGCGATCGCGCATATAGCGGCATTTGAGCCAGGCTTCCACGTCGCGCGACGCTTCGTCAGCGCGTCGCTCGTTGGCCGAACAATGCGCTCCAGCCGCTTCCCACAATTCGGCTTCCTGCGCGCTGGGTTTCGGGGGCTTCCCGCCCCTGCGCACCGTTGGCCCCTCTTGCACGGCACCGCTGGACAGGTGGTAGCGCTTGGCGTGGAGCAGTGCCTTGATGACGCGGTGCACCAGCAGATCGGGGTAGCGGCGGATCGGACTCGTGAAGTGCGTGTAGGCCTCGTAGGCCAGGCCGAAGTGGCCGCTGTTCGTGGCGGTGTAGATTGCCTGCTGCATCGATCGCAGCAGCATCGTGTGGATCTGCAGCGCGTCGGGCCGGTCCTTGGTCGCATCGGCGATGGCCTGCAGCTCCGCCGGAGCCGGTTCATCGGACAAGCTGAACTGCAGGCCCAGCGCCTTGAGGTAGTTGGCCAGCGTCGTGCGCTTCTCTGGCGTCGGTCCCTCATGCACGCGGTACAGCGCCGGGTGCTTGTGGGTGGTGATGAAGTCGGCCGCGCAGACGTTGGCCGCGAGCATGGCCTCCTCGATCAGGCGGTGCGCATCGTTGCGCGTTCGCGGCACGATCTTTTCGATGCGGCCGTTGTCGTCGCACACGATCTGGGTCTCGCTCGTCTCGAACTCGACCGCGCCGCGCTTTGCACGCTGCTTGAGCAGCGCACGGAACACCTCATGAAGGTGGACGAGATGCGGCACCAGCGTGGAACGGCGCGATGCTTCGGGGCCTCGCGTATTGGCCAGGATTGCGGCCACCTCGGTGTAGGTGAAACGCGCATGCGAATGCATCACGGCCGGGTAGAACTGGTATGCAGTGATTTCGCCATCGCGCGCCACCACCATGTCGCACACCATGCACAGGCGATCAACATCGGGATTCAGCGAGCACAGGCCGTTCGACAGCTTCTCCGGCAACATCGGGATCACCCGGCGCGGGAAATAGACGGACGTGGCGCGCTCGTAGGCGTCGTCGTCCAGGGGCTCGCCCGGCTTCACGTAATGGCTGACGTCGGCGATGGCGACCAGCAGTCGCCACCCGCTCGGCACCTTGGCCTTGCCCCTGCCCGTACCCGACAGCGGTTCGCAGTACACGGCGTCGTCGAAATCTCGCGCGTCCTCGCCATCGATCGTGACCAGTGGCACGTCGCTCAGATCGACGCGGTGCTTGTAGTCCGTGGAGCGCAGCTTGTCGGGTAGTGCGGCGGCCTGCGCGATCGTTTCCGGCGCGAAGCGGTGCGGCACTTCGTACTTGCGCACCGCGATCTCGATTTCCATGCCGGGATCGTCGATCTCACCCAGCACTTCAGTGACCCGGCCCACCGGCTGCGAGAACATCGAAGGCGGTTCGGTCAGTTCGATCGCGACGACCTGCCCCGACTGCGCCCCTGCCGTCGCGTTCTTCGGGATGATGATGTCCTGTCCATAGCGCTTGTCTTCCGGCGCGACGAGCCAGACACCGCCCTCGTGCAGCAGGCGCCCGATGATCGGTGACTTGCGGCGTTCCAGGATGTCGAGTACATGCCCTTCTGGACGCCCCTTGCGGTCGTAGCGGACGATGCGCACGTGCACGCGGTCACGGTGCAGCACGGAGCGCATCTCCTGCTGCGACAGGTAGATGTCCGGCGCGTCGGCTTCGTCGCGCGCGACGAAGCCGTGGCCATCGCGGTGGCCCTGCACGGTGCCCTCGACCTCGCTCAACAAGGCGGCGCCCGGCGGGCTCGAGATCTGGTGTGTGGTGTTCTTGATGCTAAACTTTCAATTTCCTGAGACGCCCAGGTGGCGGAATTGGTAGACGCACTAGTTTCAGGTACTAGCGCTGAAAGGCGTGGGGGTTCGAGTCCCTTCCTGGGCACCACCTGAGGGTGTGAGAAGAAACGCAGAGGGCCGGGTTTGCCGGCCCTTTTTCTTGCTCCTCAGACGGCAAACTTCTTCGCTAGTCCGTCAGGCCGCAGGTTGTCGTATTCCTCGAAGGGCTGATGGATCCACGGACTGGTCGGCAGCTTCTCGACGAAATACTCCGGTGTGTAGCTCGACGCACCCTTGACCCAAAGCACCGCCGAACGCAGCTCGGTGATCGCAGGGACGCCCCTCAGCCGGTCGACCACCGCACGCAGCGTGACGCCGGAGTCGGCCAGATCGTCGACCAGAAGTACGCGACCCGCCAGTTCCCCCTTGGGCAGCGTGATGTACTTGGCCAGGTCCAGTCGGCCCTGAATCGTGCCGGCTTCGGCGCGGTAGCTGGAAGTGCTCATGATCGCCAGCGGTTTGTCGAACACGCGCGACAGCACGTCGCCAGGCCGCATGCCGCCGCGCGCCAAGCACAGGATTTGGTCAAACTGCCAGCCCGACGCATGCACCTTGAGTGCCAGGCGCTCGATCAGCAGGTGGTAATCGTCCCACGATACGTACAGGTGCTTGCCGTCGTCGGTGAGCATGGCGTTCTTGTCTCCTCGTCGTCGTGGTTCAGCGCCGGAAGGGATGGCGCAGCAGGATCGTGTGGACGCGATCCGGACCAGTCGAGACCATGTCGATCGGGGTGCCGGTCAGCGACTCGATGCGCTCGAGGTAGCGCCGCGCGCTGGCCGGCAACTGCTCCCAGTTCGTCAGGCCGGCTGTCGTCTCGCGCCAGCCCGGCAACGTCTCGTAGACCGGTTCGCACGCGGCGACTTCGTCGGCGTCAATCGGCAGGATGTCGAGGTCCCGCCCGCCGAGCCGATAGCCCACGCCGATCTTGATCTCGGGCAAGCCGTCCAGCACGTCGAGTTTCGTGATGCACATGCCCGACACCCCGTTGATGATCATCGAGCGCTTGAGTGCCGCGGCGTCGAGCCAGCCACATCGGCGCGGCCGGCCGGTCACCGTGCCCCTCTCCTGTCCGACCGTGGACAAATGGTGGCCCACACTGCCCGGGGTCGCAACCTCGAGTTCGGTCGGGAACGGCCCGCTGCCCACGCGCGTGGTGTAGGCCTTTGTGATCCCCAGGATGTAGTGCAGCATGTGTGGGCCGAGCCCCGAACCAGCGGCCGCGTTGCCCGCCACGCAATTGCTCGATGTCACGTAGGGATACGTGCCGTGGTCGATGTCCAGCAGCGTGCCCTGCGCGCCCTCGAAAAGCAGGTTCGCCCCAGCCAAGTGCAGCAGGTGCAGCCGGTAGCCCACGTCGGCAAACATCGGCGCAAGCTGCTCGCCGAGCTTCAGTGCCTGGTCGCGCATCGGCTCGAACGTCATGGATTGCGCATGCAGATGGCCAGTCAGTGCCTCGTTGTGCAGTTCGACGAGCGAGCGAAGTTTCTGTTCGAATCGCTGCGGATGCTTCAGGTCCTGCACGCGCAACGCGCGTCGTGCCACCTTGTCCTCGTACGCTGGGCCGATGCCCTTGCCGGTCGTGCCGATCTTGCCGCTGCCGCTGCTCTCGCGCTGGGCCTCGCGCGCGCGGTCGACTTCCACGTGCAGCGGCAGGATGAGCGGGCACGCTTCGCTCACGAACAGGCGGGAGCGCACGTCGACCCCGATCTTCTCCAGCCGTTCGATCTCGGCGATCAGATGCGCGGGATCGACGACCACGCCGTTGCCGATGTAGCAGGCGACCCCATCACGCATGATGCCGCTGGGAATAAGCTGAAGTGCGGTCTTCACGCCCTTGATGACGAGCGTGTGGCCGGCGTTGTGGCCACCCTGGAAGCGCACCACGGCGTGGGCGTGGTCGGTCAGCCAGTCGACGACCTTGCCCTTGCCCTCGTCGCCCCATTGGGTGCCGACCACCACAACATTGCGGCCGCGCACGGCGGATGGTTCCATGATGTTGCTCGCTCCCTCGATACCCTACCTGGCTCGCACGACCCAGCACCCATCAACCGCGATCAGCTCGCGATCGCAGTCGTACTCCTCGGCCTCGTCTCCGTGGCCCGGCAACGCGCAGACGACCGTGTGACCTTCGGCGCGAAGTCGGCGAACCGCCGCACGCAAAGCCTCATCCTCACTCCATGGTGCGCGCACCGCCGCGTGGATCGGCTCGCGAAATGCCTGATCCGCCAACGCGCGGACATCGAGGCTGAATCCGACGGCAGGACGGTTGCGCCCGAACACCGACCCGACTTCGTCATAACGCCCACCTCGCGCTACTGCGACCGAGACATCCGGAGCGAACAGGGCAAAGCGGCAGCCGCTGTAGTAGGCATAGCCGCTCATGTCGGCAAGGTCGAACCCGATGCGCGCTTCCGGGTGCGTGCGCGCGATCTGGCCGGCCAGTCGCTCCAGATCGTCCAGCGCGCGGCGGATCGGGCCACGAGATGGCAATCTCGCTCGCGCCTCGGCCAGCACCTCGACACCGCCATACAAGCGCGCCAACGTTTCGAGCGCGTCCCGGCCGTCCGCAGGCAGCGCCACGCCCAGCACCGCAAGCGCCGCGACGTCCTTGCGTGTCAGCGCCTGTGCCAGCTCGGCAAGGCGCGCACCGTCCAGTGGCGCACCGGCCAGTACCCCGCGCAAAAGGCGCGCATCGCCAAGGTCGAGTTGCAGGCCCTCGAGCCCGGCACCGTTGACGGCATCCAGCGCCAAGTCGATCACTTCGAGGTCGGCCTCGAGCCCGGCGTGGCCGTACAACTCCGCGCCGAACTGCAGCAATTCACGCGATGAGAGCGCCCCGTCGGCGCGCGCGTGCAGCACGGACCCGCAGTACGCAAGCCTTGCGACACCCTGGCGGTTCAGGAGATGCGCATCGATCCGCGCGACCTGGGGTGTCATGTCGGCGCGCAGGCCGAGCATGCGGCCCGAGAGTTGATCCACCAGCTTGAAGGTCTTGAGGTCGAGTTCCTGGCCCGTGCCCGACAGCAGCGACTCGAGATGCTCCACCAGCGGCGGCATCACGAGCTCATAGCCATAACCACGCGCACGGTCGATCAGCGTGCGCCGCAATTCCTCGACGCGCCGCGCCTGGCTTGGCAGCACGTCGGCAATCTGCTCGGGCAGAAGCCAGGCACGCGACATAGGGAAAACGCACCAGTGATGAAAAGATGATTGTACCGGCGCGCCCCCCTGCTACAGCCACAGCACCAGCGTGCCGACGAGCACGGCCACGAGCCCGAAGAAGCGCAGCTGGCCGTCGTTGAGCTGCATCACGCGAAGGAACATGTCGCGCCACGCCCGCGGCGCGACCAGTGGCAATAGGCCTTCGGCGATCAGCAGCAACCCCAGCGCCGTCAGCAAAGCCTCGCCCATTGGCGAGTCACTTCTTGCCTGGTGCGGTCAGCGCAGCCGGGCCACTGCCGCGCATCGTGCGGAAGAACTCGCTGCTCTGGTCCACCACCATGACGTCGCTCTTGTTGCGGAAGCTGGCCCGGTAGGCCTCGAGGCTGCGGTAGAACTGTGCAAATTGCGGGTCGCGCCCGAAAGCTTCCGCGTACAGAGACGACACCTTGGCATCGCCTTCGCCCTTGACCTTCTGCGCGTCGCGGTAGGCCTCGGCGACGATCACCTGGCGTTGACGATCGGCATCGGCACGGATCTTTTCGGCCTCGGCGCTGCCGGTGGAACGCAGTTCGTTGGCGACCTGCTGGCGTTCGGACTGCATGCGCCGGTACACCGCATCGGTGATGTCGGCTACGAAGTCCACCCGCTTGACGCGCACGTCGACGACCTCGATGCCGAATGACTTGGCATCCTCGCCGAGGCGGTCGCGCACGTCCTGCATAACGCGCTCGCGATCGGCAGCAAGCACGCCATTGACAGTGCGCTTTGTCACGGCCTCATTGAAGGCAGCCTGCACAACCGGCGACAGCCTCGCCTCGAGATTGCGCAAGTCCACCCCGTTGTTGCGGATGAACTGGCGCGAATCGGAAATGCGCCATTTGACGAGCCAGTCGATCACCAGGCTCTTCTTCTCAGCGGTGAAGATCGGCCGGGTCTCCGGGCTGTCCAGCGTCTGGATGCGCTTGTCGAGGAAGACCACGTTCTGAAACGGCGGCGGCAGCTTGAACTTCAGACCCGGCTCGGTGATGACCTCCTTGATCTCACCGAGCGAGTAGACCGCTGCGACCTGGCGCTGGTCGACGATGAACAGCGTGGAAGAGGCAATCATCAGCGCGATGACCACGCTGACGGCGATGAGTCCGATGCGGTGCATGTTCCGTACTCCTTCAGCGCGTGTCGCGATCGCGGGAACGCGCGCCCTCGCGCGAGCGCGGGTCAACCGCAGCTGGATCGGCCGCCGGGGTTGGTGTCGCGGCAGCAGGGGCCGGCGGAGTCGTCACCCCCACCTGCTGCATCAACTTGTCGAGCGGCAGATACAGCAGGTTCGAGCCGCTTCGGCTGTCGATCAACACCTTGCTGACGTTGGAATACACCGACTGCATCGTCTCGATGTAGAGGCGGTCGCGCGTGACCGCCGGCGCCTTCTGGTACTCGGCGAGCACGGAGCGGAAGCGTTGCGTATCACCCTCGGCCTGCGCCACAGTGCTGGCCCGGTAGGCATCGGCCTCCTGTTTCAATCGCGCTGCGGTGCCCTGCGCCTTCGGAATCACGTCTGCCGCGTAGGCCTGGCCTTCGTTCTTGAAGCGATCGCGGTCGGCGGCCGCCTTGACTGCATCGTTGAAGGCCGCTTGCACCTGCTCGGGCACCTGGACGTTCTGCACGTTGACGTTGTCCACCAGGATGCCCGCCTTGAGTCGGTCGAGCTGGATCTGGATCGATTTCACCAGGTCAGCCGCCAACGCCGCTCGCTTCTCATATAGGACCTCGTCGACCTTGGTGCGTCCGACCACTTCGCGCACGGCGGTCTCGGCCGCCTGCTGCACTGCCTCGTCGGGTCTGAAATTCTCGAACAGATAGGCTCTCGCGTTGACCCGCCGATACTGCACGGTGAATCGGATGTCGACGATGTTCTCGTCCTGCGTCAGCATCGACGAATCGCGCAACCCGGTGGCCGGCAGGACGGTATTGCGCCCGACGTCGACCGACTGAAGCTGCGTCACCGAGACCGTTTCGTGTGCC
>Ga0224500_10001906_pt1 | contig 11804 bp, 9 predicted proteins | sample SF_Oct11_sed_USG_FD_168126 | JGI IMG/M metagenome (GOLD analysis project Ga0224500, IMG submission 168126) | Sediment microbial communities from San Francisco Bay, California, United States - SF_Oct11_sed_USGS_4_1 | ecosystem: Environmental > Aquatic > Marine > Sediment | place: USA: California... | reverse complement strand
CGCCCCGAACATCGCCGTCGGAGCCATTCTCGGCAGCTGCGTCTTCAATCTCACGATTCTCGTGATCATCGACACGCTGGCGCCGGCCGGGGGGCTGCGCGGGCGGCTCGGGCGCCAGCACATCCTCTCGGCGGCGTACGGCATCATCTCGATCGGCGTCGTCGGCTTCAGCCTGCTGCTCGAGCAGGCGGGACGCGGCGTCGCCATCGGGCGGGTGGGAGTCTACACGCCCATCGTCGCCGTGATCTACGTGATCGCGGTGCGCGCCGCATTTCGTCACGAGCCCGGGCACGATCATCTGCCCATCGAGGAGGCGCGCGGGGAGCCGGCGCCGATCTCGCTGCGCAGCGCCGCGCTGCGCTACGCGCTGGCTGCGAGCGTGGTGGTGGCGATGGGCGTGTGGCTCCCCTTCCTCGGGCAGCGACTGGCGCTCGCCCTGCAGGTCAATGAGACCTTCATCGGCTCGCTGCTGATCGCGCTGGCGACGTCGCTGCCCGAGGTGGTGGTTACGGTGGCGGCGGTCCGGATCGCCGCGTTCGACATGGCCGTGAGCAATCTCTTCGGGAGCAATCTCTTCAACGTGCTGATCCTCGGGGTCGAAGATCTCTGCTTCGCGCGCGGCCCCATTCTCGGCGCCGTGTCCGAGCTGCACGTCGTCTCCGCGTTCTCCGCGATCGTGATGACGGGCATCGCCGTCGTCGGGCTGATGTACGGCGCGCCGCGCGGCGCAATCCAACGGATCCGCTGGGCGAGTCTGCTGCTGATCGCGATCTATCTCGCCAACTTCTACATCCTGTATCTGTTCGGCCAGTGAGCGACCAATGCGGAGCGCGGCGCCGTGAAGGCTCCGCGCTGCGTTCCGCAGTCCGGCCGCGCGTCCGGCGCCGCTGCCGGCGTTGCGAAAGGACTCACTTTCGGGTGGAATCTCCTTCCTCCGGCGTGCGAATCCGTCCGGCCGCCGGGGGATCGGCTCCAACCCAGTTGCGAGAGGCCCGCGGGCGGTGCTCTCGGAGGAGGGCAGCATGACGGAATCGCGACCGGGATCGGGTGGCCGACGGGGTCGGCAGGCGCGCCTCACGGTGCGCTCGCAGGCCCAGCAGAAGCGCGCGCGGGTGGTCTGGCCCGGCCTCGAGGGAGGCATCTACAAGCCCCTCTCGCAGCGCGACGTCGAGCGCATCCACGAGGGCGCGCTGCGCATCCTCGCGGGCGTCGGCATGGGCGGCGCCACGCCCGAGATCATCGAGCTGGCGCGCGCCAAGGGTCTCGAGGTCACCGACGACCAGCGCATCAGGTTCCCGGCGGCGTACATCGACGACGTCGTCGCCGGAGCCGGACGCAACTTCATCCTCTACGGCCGGGATCGGGCGCACGACCTCGACATCTCCGGCTCCAAGGTGCACTACGGCACCGCCGGTGCGGCGGTATCCGTTCCCGACTTCGAGACGGGCAAGTACCGGGAGTCGCGGCTGCTCGACATCTACGACTTCGGACGCCTGGTGGATCGCCTGCCCAACATCCACTGGTTCGGCCGCACCGTGGTGCCCACCGAGCTCGAGGGCGGCGAGACCATGGATGTCAACATCGTGTACGCGGCCGCGGCGGCCACGCAGAAGCACGTGGCGGCGGGCTTCACCTGCGCGGAGGGCATCTACGCGGCGGTGCAGCTGTTCGACATGATCCTGGGCGGTGAGGGGCGCTTCGCCGAGCAGCCCTGCTGCTCCGTGTACTGCACCGGCGTGGTGCCGCCGCTGCGCTACGGCGAGCTGAGCCTCGACGTGGCGGTCGCCGCCGCCCGCGTCGGCATGCCCGTCGATTTCATCATCGCGGCGCAGGCGGGCGCCACGGCCCCGGCGTCCCTGGCCGGAGCCCTGGTGCAGACCACGGCGGAGGGATTGGGCGGCGTGGCGCTGGTGAACCTCGTCAAGCCGGGCCACCCCACCATCTTCAGCAACTGGCCGTTCGCGTCGGATCTGCGCACCGGCTCCTTCTCGGGCGGAGGTCCCGAGGAGGCCCTGCTGAACGCCGCCTCGGCGCAGATCGCGAACTTCTACGATCTGCCGAGCGGGGTGGCGTGCAGCATGACGGACTCCAAGCTGCCGGACGCCCAATCCGGTTACGAGAAGGCGATGACGAGCCTGCTCACGGGGCTGTCGGGCGCCAACCTGATCCACGAGGCCGCGGGCATGCAGGCCAGCCTGCTGGGCTGCTCGCACGAGGCCCTGGTGATCGACTCGGAGATGCTGGGCAACGCGCTGCGCGCGGTGCGCGGCATCGAGGTGACCGACGAAACGCTCTCGGTCGAGGTGATCGAAGAGGTCGTGAAGGGCGCGGGGCACTTCCTGGGTCACGAGCAGACGCTGACGCTGATGGAGACGGAGTACATCTACCCCGATCTCGGCGACCGCGAGCGGCCCGTCACGTGGGAAGAGCGCGGCTCCCTCGACATCCGCGCCCGCGCTCACGAGCGCGTGCGCGAGATCCTCTCGTCCCACTATCCGGAGTACATCGATCCGGCGGTGGACGCGAAGATCCGCGACGCATTCGACATCCGACTCGCGCCGGAGGCACTGAAGCCCGGCGGCGGGCGCTGGTAGCGGGCCCGCACGGCGGCGCGTTTCGGGAGCGCCGCGGAGCCCTGCGTGTGCTGTGCGCGCGGCAGAGACGCGCAGAGGAGTAGCTCGTCGCCCCGCGGGGTATATGACCGTTCAATCAGACTTGAACGGTCATATAATGCCGGCTATTCTTCCGTTCATCTGCCTTCCTTCCAGTCGAGTCTCCCATGCAATCGCTCGGCGCCCAGGACAGCCTCCATGCCACCGCCAACGGGGAAGAGCGGCTCGACGTGCGCCGCCGCCGCGAGCTGGTCGAGGCGGCCATCAGCTCGATCGCGGAGCACGGCCTGTCGGGCACCACGGTGGCGAAGGTCGCCCAGGCCGCCGGGCTCTCGCCCGGCATCGTGAACTTCTACTTCCAGGGCAAGGACGCGCTGCTCCTCGCCACGCTCCAGTACGTGGCCGAGGAGTTCGAGCGGCGCCGTCGCGAGGCCATCGAGCACGCCGGCGACGATCCGGTGCGCAAGATCGAGGCGATCCTCGAGAACGACTTCGATCCCGCCGTGTGCAATCCGCGCTGGGTCGCCGTCTGGATCGCCTTCTGGGGAGAGGCCCGCGCCCGCGCCGACTACATGCGCGTGTGCGGCAGCCGCGATGCGGCCTATCTGCACCAGACCGTGCAGCTCTTCGAGCAGATCGCGCACGACGGCGGCTACGACGGCGTGGACGCCAAGGCTCTCGGTGTCGCGTTCACGCACATGCTCAACGCGCTGCCCGAGAACCTGCTCGACGAGAGCCGGTCGTGGGATCGCGATCGGGCCAAGCAGACCTGCCGGCGCTTTCTCGCCAGTGTCTTTCCCGCCGAATTCGGATCGGCGTCCGATGTTTCGCGCGCCGCGTCGGCGCAGCGCCAACACGAGCCCGCGCTCGATGCGGCGCCCGCGCCCCGGACGCTGGCCGCATGGACCTATCACAACGCCGAATTCCACGAGCTGGAAAAGGAGCGCGTCTTCCGTCGCCACTGGCTGGTGGCGGGGCACGCGAGCGAGATGCCGAAGGCGGGAGATTACGTGACGCTCGACGTCGCGGACGAACGCGCGCTCGTGATCCGCGGCCGCGACGGTGCGCTGCGCGCCTTCCACAACGTGTGCCGGCACCGCGCCTCGCGCGTGGCGGGCGCGGAGACGGGCCACTGCAGCGGCGCCATCGTGTGTCCCTACCACGGATGGAGCTACGGCTTCGATGGAGCGCTGCGCAGCGTGCCCGCCGAGCGGAGCTTCTCCGGCTTGAAGAAGTCGTCCGCCGGCCTGAGAGAGATCGACATCGAGGAGTGGATGGGCTTCGTCTTCGTGCGTTTCGCGGGCTCGGGCCCGCGCGTGCGCGACCTGATGGGCCGCTTCGACGCGGAGCTCCTGCCGTATCGCCTCGCCGACATGAAGCCGCAGGGGGATCGCTGGTCGTTCGACCTCGACGTCAACTGGAAGATCGTGGTCGAGAACGACTGCGAGAGCTACCACATTCCCCTGGGACATCCGGGCCTGCGGCGCCTGTTCGGCGACAGCTTCCGCGACGAGAGCGGGGGCGACGGGACGCAGCGCGCATTCGCCACGCTGCAGGACAAGCCCTCCGCGGTCTTCAGCGAGCACTTCTACCAGAAGCTGCTTCCCGAGATGGCACACCTTCCCGAGACGCACCGACGCGCCTGGGCCTACTACGCCATGTTTCCCCGCACGGTGCTCAGCGTATCACCGACGCTGGCTGCCTATTACCAGGTCGTTCCGCTCGGCGCGCACAAGACGCGCATGCACGGCTTCTGCGTCGGCCTCGAGGACGATCGCCGCGAGACCCGGGCTGCGCGTTATCTGAACATGCGCATCAATCGGCGGGTGGGTCGCGAGGATGCCCACCTGTGTCGCTGGGCGGACGCGGGCCTGCGCTCGAGCGGCTATGGCGGCGGCTACCTGTCGGAGCTCGAGTACATGGTGCGCGAGTTCCAGGACCGGATCCGCGCACTGCTCCCCGTCGCCGATCGCGAGGAGGCGCCCGCGGCCGGGCGCGTCGCCGAGGTCAACCGGGAGTTGCAAGCAACGGCCGGCGGCGTGGAATCCTGATCATGCGCCGGGCGTTCACGAAGAAGCATTGCGCGAGCAGCGTCGCGGAGCGTGCGGCGCGGTTGCCGCACTGCGCGGATTGAGGAGGCGGCGCGAGATGGTGGACGATCGAGCCACGAAGGACACGGCGAAGAAGACCGGGGCGCCCTCCGGGCGCAAGCCCGGAGCCCGGCGCAAGAAGAGCGGGGGCCGCGCCGCGCGGCGCGCCCTACGCGAGGCCGGAGCGGAGGGCATGGCCGTTCGACCGGGCATGGAGGGCGGGAAGTACAAGCCGCTCACGGATCTGCAGATCCAGCGCATCCACGACACCGCGCTCAAGGTGCTCGAAGAGATCGGCATCGGAGATCCGATTCCCGAGATCCTGGAGGCCGCGCTGCCGAAGGGCTGCACGCTCGAGGCGAATGGCCGTCTTTGCTTTCCGCGGGCGCTCGTCGAGGACATGATCGACATCTCCGCCAAGAAGTACGTGGCGTATGCGCCGAATCCGGAATACGACCTGGAGATCAGCGGCACCCGCGTTCATACCGCGACGTCGGGAGAAGCGGTCAACATTCTCGAGTACGCCACGCAGAAGTACCGACCGACGAAGCTCGTAGACCTCTACGATGCCGCGCGCCTCGCCGATCAGCTCGAGCACATTCACAGCTTCGGTCAGCCCTTCATCGCCGCGGAGTACAGCCGGGAGATCCGCATCCACGACATCAACATCGCCTACGCGGAGCTGGCCGGGACGCAGAAGCCGTTTTCGCTCGGTATCGCCGAGGTCGAGCACATCGATCCGATCATTTCCCTGTTCGACACGTACCTCGGGCAGGACGGCGCCTTCCTCAAGCGGCCGTTCTGCATCTTCGGCGGCTGCCCGATCGTCTCGCCGCTGCGCTTCGGCAAGGACAACGCGGAGGTGCTGGTGAAGGTGGCGCAGCTCGGCCTGGTCGGGGACGTCGCCATCGCCGCCCAGGCGGGCGCCACGGCGCCCGCGGCGCTGGCGGGCGCGCTGGTGCAGACCTTCGCCGCGACGCTGGCGTGTCTGGTGGTGATGAACCTGATCCGCCCGGGCAGCGCCATGAACTTCGGCATCTGGCCGTTCATCTCCGATCTGCGCACCGGGGCGTTCAGCGGCGGGAGCGGAGAAGAGGCGCTGGTGATCGCCGCAGCGGCGCAGCTCGCGAGCCACTACGGGCTCACCACGAGCGTGCCCGCGGGCATGACCGATTCGAAGACCATGGACGCCCAGGCCGGCTATGAGAAGGCGATCACCACCACGGCGGCGGTTCTCGCGGGCGGCAACATGGTGAGCACCTACCCGGGGATCGTCGGGAGCTTGCTCGGCCAGTCCTTCGAGGGCATGGTGATCGACAACGACATGATGGGGAACGTGCTGCGCCTGCTGCGCGGCGTGGAGGTCACGGACGAGACGCTCTCCTACGACGTGATCAAGGAGGCGGTCTTCGGAGCCGGGCACTTCCTCAACCACGAGCAGACCCTCCGGATCATGCAGACCGAGTACCTCTACCCCGCGGTCGGAGACCGGCGGACGGCCAGCGAGTGGCAGGAAAGTGGCCAGGAGACCATCTACGATCTGGCCCACGAGAAGGTCAAGGAGCTGCTCTCGACCTACTATCCCGAATACATCGCCCCTGCGATCGACGCTAGAATCCGCGAGCGCTTTCCCATCAAGCTCGCACCGGAGGAAATGAGGCTCGGCAACGGCCGTTGGGAGAGTTGAAGACAGGTCGCGCGGTCGACCTTTGGCCGCTCGGCGAAATCGCGGTGCGTCGGCGCACCGCTTGGAAGTGTGCCCTCGGATGTCAGGAGAAGGAATCATGGCGAATGAAGAAAGCAGCGAGATCGTTCTGTCCGAGCTGCCGGATGATGAGCTCGTCACGCAGATGCACGACGACATGTACGACGGCTTGGCGGAGGAGATCACGGAAGGCACGAACATCCTTCTCGAACGGGGCTGGAGCCCGGAGAAGGTGCTGAACAAGGCGCTCGTCGGGGGCATGAACATCGTGGGAGAGGATTTCCGCGACGGCATCCTCTTCGTTCCCGAGGTGCTGCTCGCCGCCAACGCCATGAAGGCCGGGATGGAGATTCTGCGCCCTCTGCTCGCCGAGACGGGCGCCAAGCCGATCGGCAAGATGGTGATCGGCACCGTGAAGGGCGACATCCACGACATCGGCAAGAATCTCGTGGCGATGATGATGGAGGGCGCGGGCTTCGAGGTGATCAATCTCGGCATCAACACCGACGTGGACAAGTTCCTGAACGCACTCAAGGAGCACAAGCCGAACATCCTCGGCATGTCCGCGCTGCTCACCACCACCATGCCGTACATGAAGGTGGTGATCGATGCGCTGGTCGAGCAGGGCATCCGCGACAAGTTCATCGTCATGGTCGGCGGCGCGCCGCTGAACGAGGAATTCGGCAGGGCGATCGGCGCGGATGCCTACTGTCGCGACGCGGCGTCCGCGGTGGAGACGGCGAAGAAGCTGGTGGGGCAGGTCAGCGCAGTCGCCTGATGGAGGACGGGAGTCCGTGGGAAAGTCGGTTCTGCTCATCGCATGCGGCGCGCTGGCGCGCGAGATCACGGAGCTCCAGCGCCTCGGTGGCTGGGAGCACGTGGCTCTCGACTGCCTTCCTGCCTTGCTGCACAACCGCCCCGATCGAATTCCCGATGCCGTCCGCAAGAAGATCGAGGCGGCGCGGGATCGCTACGCCCGAATCTTCGTCGCGTACGGCGACTGCGGTACGGGGGGGCGTCTGGATGCCGTGCTCGACGAGTACGGGGTGGAGCGATTGCCGGGGCCGCACTGCTACGCGTTCTACTCCGGCGAACAGGCCTTCGGCGAGATCAGCGCGGCCGAGCTCGGAACCTTCTATCTGACCGATTTCCTCGTGCGCCACTTCGATGCGCTCGTGTTCCGCGGTCTCGGTCTGGATCGGCACCCGGAGCTGGCGTCCGTCTATTTCAAGAACTATCGCAGGTTGACCTACCTCGCCCAGACGGAATCTGCCGAGCTGCAGGGCACGGCCAGAGCGTGCGCGGATCGCCTCGGCCTCGAGTATCACTACCACTTCACGGGGCTGGGTCCGCTGGGGGCGGCGCTCGGCTCCGGGCTCCAGGGATAGGGAGATCGGCACGTGGCAAAGCTCATCACCGTGTACTGGCGGGACATTCCGGCGCAGGTGATCGCGAAGAAGGGCCGCGACAGCGTCAAGAAGGTGCTGGATCCGCGCTTTGCCGTGGCGATCGACCGCGCTGCGATGCGCGCGGGCCGCGGCTCCAGCGACAAATACCTGGCGGACTGGCGCCGGGAGAGCAGACCCATCGAGGGAGACATGGATCAGATCGTGAGCGAGGAGGTCGCGAAGCTGGAGAGCCAGTTCCCGCCCGATGTCCTCGACACGATCGTTCGGGCGGGCGGCGTGATCAAACGCGAGGATGGTTGAGGCGCGACGATCGCCACACCGGCATGAAGCCAAGGAAGACGAAAAATGACGGATACAGTGCTCAGCTCTGCAAACAGAGAGGTGGTGATCGGCTTCGGCCGACCCTTCGTCTTGATCGGGGAGCGCATCAACCCCACGGGTCGCAAGCTCCTGGCGGAGGAGATGAAGAAGGGCGACTTCAGCCGCGTGGAGGCGGACGCGATCGCCCAGGTCGAAGCGGGCGCTCACATGCTGGACGTGAACGCCGGGATTCCGCTGGCCGACGAGCCCGCGATCCTCGCCAAGACGATCGAGCTGGTGCAGTCGCTCACCGACGTGCCGCTGTGCATCGATTCCTCCGTCGTCGCGGCTCTCGAGGCCGGTCTGGCCGCCTACAAGGGCAAGCCGCTGCTCAATTCCGTGACGGGCGAGGACGAGCGTCTGGAAGCCGTGCTGCCGCTGGTCAAGAAATACGGATGCGCCGTCGTGGCGATCTCGAACGACGACACCGGCATCTCCCAGGACATCAACGTGCGCTTCGACGTCGCCAAGAAGATCGTCGAGCGCGCGAGCGATTACGGCATTCCGCGCAGCGACGTCATCGTCGATCCGCTGGTGATGCCGGTCGGCGCGGTGCCCACGGCCGGGCGCGACGTGCTCCAGCTGGTGCACCGTCTGCGCACCGAGCTCGAGGTGAACACCACGTGCGGCGCCTCGAACCTGAGCTTCGGGCTTCCCAACCGCCACGGCCTCAACGCAGCGTTCATCAGCATGGCCATCGGCGCGGGCATGACCTCCGCCATCACCAATCCGCTGCGCGAGGAGCTGATGACCGGAATCCGCGGCGCCGACGTGATCATGGCGGCGGACAAGGAGTGCAGCAATTGGCTCCGAGCCTACCGGCCCGCCGCCCCGTCCGGGGAAGGCCGCGGCCGGCGCATCAGCCGGCGCCGACAGAACGATTCCTAGCGTCACGCCCGATTCTCATCGCTCCGGGAAGATGGCAATGACCGCAAAGCGCGCAGACGCATTGGTCGTGTTTACGCCTTCGGGCAAGCGCGCGCGCTTCCCGCTCGGCACGCCGCTGCTCCAGGCGGCGCGCCAGCTGGGTGTGGACGTCGACTCCGTCTGCGGCGGGCGCGGGATCTGCGGGCGCTGCAAGGTGTTGTTGAGCGAAGGGGAGTTCGCGAAGTACGGCATCCGCTCGACACCGGATCACCTGAGTCCGTTGAGCGAGCCGGAGCAGCGCTTCGCGAAGAAGCGCGAGCTGGAAGAGGGCTGCCGCTTGAGCTGCCACACGCACCTCGCCGGGGACGTGGTGATCGACGTTCCCGCCGCGAGCCAGGTGCACCACCAGGTCGTGCGCAAGTCGTACGAGGCGCGGGATATCCAGGTCAATCCGGTGGTGCACCTCTATTACGTCGAGGTGCAGGAGCCTCGCCTCGAGGAGCCGAGCGGCGACCTCGAGCGCCTCCTGGCGGCACTCGAGAAGGAGTGGGGGCTCGCCAACCTCGAGTGTGACTTCCGGCTGCTGGGATCGCTGCAGGCGACGCTGCGCGCGGGCGGCTGGTGTGTGACGGTTGCCGTCCGCGAGGGGCGCGAGGTCGTCGCGATCTGGCCGGGCTTCAAGGGCCGGATCTTCGGGGTCGCCACGGATGTGGGCTCCACCACCATCGCCGCCCACCTCTGTGACCTCGCCAGCGGCGAGGTGCTCGCCAGCGCGGGCATCATGAACCCGCAGATCCGCTTCGGCGAGGATCTCATGAGCCGCGTCTCCTACGTGATGCTCAATCCCGGCGGCGAGGCGGAGATGACCCGAGTGGTTCGCGAGGGCGTCAATCAGCTCATCGAGAATCTCGTCGCCGAGGCGGAAATCTCCGAGCAGGACATCCTCGAGCTGACCTTCGTCGGCAATCCGATCATGCACCACCTGCTGCTGGGCATCAGTCCGGTGATGCTGGGCACGGCGCCCTTCGCTCTCGCCACGGACGAGGCCGTCGGCGCCCGCGCCGCCGACCTCGACCTGCGCGTGCATCCCGGTGCGCGCGTGTACGTGCTGCCCTGCATTGCCGGCCACGTGGGTGCGGACACGGCGGGGGTGCTGCTCGCCGAGGCGCCCGAGGCGCGGGACGAGGTGAGTCTGGTGGTCGACGTCGGCACCAACGCGGAGATCGTCGTCGGCAACCGGCAGCGCCTGCTGGCGGCCTCGAGTCCGACCGGCCCCGCTTTCGAGGGCGCGCAGATCAGCTGTGGACAGCGGGCGGCGCCCGGTGCGATCGAGCGGGTGCGCATCGATCCGGAGACGCTCGAGCCCCGCTTCAAGGTGATCGGCTGCGATCTCTGGTCGGACGAGCCGGGCTTCGACGAGGCGGTGGGCTCGGACGGCATCACGGGGATCTGCGGCTCCGGGATCATCGAGGCCATCGCGGAGATGTTTCTGGCCGGCATCCTCGACGCCGACGGCGCCATCGACGGCGCGTTCGCGGCACGCAGCGCGCGGATCGTGGCCGACGGCCGGACGTTTGCCTACGTGTTGCGCGACGGCGAACGGCCGCTGCGCATCCTCCAGAACGACGTGCGCGCGATCCAGCTGGCCAAGGCCGCGCTCTACGCGGGTGTGCAGCTGCTGATGGACCGGCTGGGCATCCAGAAGCTGGATCGCATTCGTCTGGCCGGCGCATTCGGGAGTCACATCGACGTGAAGTATGCGATGGTGCTCGGCTTGATTCCGGATTGCGATCTGGAGCGGGTTTCCGCGGCGGGGAATGCCGCGGGGACGGGCGCCGTGATGGCGCTCCTCGATCGCGAGTCGCGCAGCGCAATCGAGGCGCTGGTGCGAAGGGTCGAGAAGGTGGAGACCGCGGTCGAGGCGGCCTTCCAGAACCACTTCGTGCTCGCCATGGCGATTCCCCACAAGACGCACCCCTCCACCGAGCTGGCCAAGGCGGTGCCTCTTCCGGCGCCCAAGCCGAAGCGGGACGATGCGAGGGGAGGGCGCCGCCGCCGGGGCCGCCGCCCGGAAGGGGCGGACGCGGAATGACCGCTCGCCCGCACAGGACCGATCGTCGGGCGGCGTCCCGATCTTGAAGAGCGTTGGATCGCGGCTCTCGCCTCGCTGAGCGAGACGTGTCGGAGAGGCCCATGCGCATCGGACGTTGGCTGCAGGATCACCCGCGTCTTCTCGAACGAGCCTACCGCCTGCATCACTGGGGATTCCTGAAGGCGCGCGGGTTGCTCGCGCGGATCGGCTACGAGCGCGTGGACCGCTGGATCCGCGGGCCCGAGGAGCTCGGCAAGAGGCTCGTCTTCGATTGCCGGATGTGCGGACAGTGCGTGCTCCACTCGACGGGCATGACGTGTCCGATGACCTGCCCCAAGAATCTGCGCAACGGCCCCTGCGGTGGCGTGCGCAGCAATGGACACTGCGAGGTCCTCCCCGAGATGAAGTGCGTCTGGGTGGAGGCCTTCGAGCGCTCGCAGCGCATGCCGCTGTACGGCAAGGAGATGCTGCAGATCCAGCCGCCGCTCAATCACCAGCTCGAGGGCTCCTCCTCCTGGGTGACCTTGCTCGCGGGGCGCACCGACCCGCCGCGCGGGTGGCTGCCGACGCGGGAGGGCAAGGACGCGTGAGGGCACGCTCATGACCCAGGCATACAAGTCCGACGGCCGCCTCGAGCGGGTGCTGCGCAGCGGCCTGTTCGCCGTCACC
>Ga0224500_10001905_pt1 | contig 11816 bp, 8 predicted proteins | sample SF_Oct11_sed_USG_FD_168126 | JGI IMG/M metagenome (GOLD analysis project Ga0224500, IMG submission 168126) | Sediment microbial communities from San Francisco Bay, California, United States - SF_Oct11_sed_USGS_4_1 | ecosystem: Environmental > Aquatic > Marine > Sediment | place: USA: California... | reverse complement strand
CGTGAGCTGGGCGTGCCGCGTGTGGCCGCGGATCGAACCACGCTCGCTAAGGTGGCCATTGACGAATCGCACCGCCACGTCGCGGCCCGATTCGACCGCGGTCACTCCGGGCAGGCGGGCCATCTCGCGGCCGGCCGCATTGTCGCCGGCCTCGCTCATCCAGACGATGACGTCGCTGCGCATGCTCACGTTGAACTGCGAGTCGACGATGTAGTCGATGGCATCGCGGAAGAAGTTGCCCATCACGACGATGGCCACCGAAGCGGCCACGCCGCCGATGGACAGCGCGGTGCGCCAGGGGCGGCGCTCCATGTTGCGCAGGATCATGCGCAAGGCGGGTCCGATGCCGGTCAGCCCGAGGCGCTCGAGCAGGGTGCGTCGGTAGCGGCCGGGTGCCGGCGGGCGCATCGCCTCGGCCGGGGCGAGGCGAACCGTGGCCACGATCGCATTGAGCGTGCCGAGCACGGCTGTCGCCAGAGTGATGCCCAGGCTCACGAACAGCAGCCAGGGCTCGATGCGGTGTTCGAAGCTGGGGAAGAAGAAGAACTCCGCGTACAGCCCCGTGAACATCGTGCCCAGGCGATCGCCGATCAGCACGCCCAGCGCCATGCCCGCGGCCACGATAACCAGCACCAGCTTGAGGTAGTGCGCGCCGATCGTGCGGTTCGGGTAGCCCAGCGCCTTGAGCGCCGCGATCTGCTCGCGTTGCGTGGCCACCAGGCGCGACACCACCACGTTGAGCAGGAAGGCCGCGACGCCGAGAAAGATCGACGGCAGCACGGTGCCCAGCACATGCTGCTCCTTGATCTCGTTGTCCAGCATCGCGTGTGAGGGTTGGTCCTCGCGGCCATGCGCCTCGCGCCCGCCATAGCGGGCCAGCTGCGCCGACAGGGCCTCGGCCACCGCGCGTTCCGAGGCGCCAGGCGCGAGCTTGATGGCGACACGGTTGAACGCACCATCCATGTCGAAGGCCGCCGCGAGCGCGTCGCGCGGCACCCAGAACACGCCGAAGCCGCGCAGGTCGGGCATGCCCATCAGGCCGGCGAAGATGAACTCGGGCGACAGGGCGATGCCCGAGATCACCAGTGTGCGGCGCTTGCCGTTGATCAGTGCGCCAACGCGTGAGCCCGGCACGAGGCCGCGCTTGTCGGCGAAGGCGGGTGACACCAGTGCGGGAATGGCATTGTCGGCCAGATGGGCCGCGTCGAGCGCGCGGCCGCTCCTGAGCGTGACGCGATTCATCCGCGAGGGCAGCAGTGGGTCGATACCGATCAGCTGGCCCAGCATCGGGTCGGGCACGCCGTCGATCTCGATGCGCACGACCTGCTCGATGCCGGTCTGCACGTCGGCCACGCCGGGTGTGGCCCGCAGCGTCTCGGTCAGTGCGACGGGCGCGCGCTTGACGCTGGCGAAGACGTCGGCGAATCGCCCGCTGGCATAGAACCGGTCGCGTGCCAGCGCCAGTGAATCGACCGCCGACAGCGTGGTGATGAAGCCGCCGATGCCGCTGGCGACCACGAGCGCGATCGTCAGTGCCTGGCTCCACATCAGGCGCAGGTCGCGCAGCAGCTTGCGGTCGAGGGCCTTCATGGCGAGACCGTCACCAGCTCAGCTCCGAGGGGGTGATCTTGTGGGGGTTGGCCTGGACCTTCTGGATGCGCCCGTCGCCGAGATAGATGACACGATCGGCCATGCCGGCGATTGCTGCGTTGTGCGTGATCACCACCGCGGTCGTGCCGAGCTCGGCGTTGATGCGTGCGATGACCTCGAGCACCAGCTTGCCGGTCTCGTAATCGAGCGCGCCGGTCGGCTCGTCGCACAGCAGCACCTCTGGGCGCTTGACGATTGCGCGCGCGATCGCGACACGTTGCTGCTCGCCGCCGGACAGCTGTGCCGGGAAGTGGTCGCGACGCGGCGTCAGGCCCACCAGCCCGATCGCCTCGTCGATCGGCATCGGGTCGTGCGCAATGTCGGTCACCAGGGCCAGGTTCTCGCGCACCGTGAGGCTGGGGATCAGGTTGTAGAACTGGAACACGAAGCCCACATGCTCGCGCCGGTAGGTCGTGAGTTCGGCCTCGCTGGCACCGGTGAGTGCATGGTCGGCGAAGCGCACCTCGCCGCTGGTGGGAACGTCCAGGCCGCCGAGGATGTTCAGCAGGGTGGACTTGCCGCTGCCCGAGGCGCCGAGCAGAACCACGAATTCGCCGCGGAGAATCTCGAGATCGACGTCGCGCAGCGCGCGCACCTGCACGTCACCACTACCGTAGGTCTTGCACAGTCCGCGGGCGACGAACACCGGCTCGCGAGTGCCATCGGGCGATGGAACAGATCGCACCGCATTACCGAACCCCGGCGCCTCACGCATGGAAATCGAGTCTAGGCAGGCATCGCGAGCCTGCGTTGCGCCCCGTCAACCGCAGCGGACGGCTCGGCAGGTGCTGATCCAACTCAATCCGGCCAGGACTTCCGAGGGCAAGCTTCGCAGGCGGGCCAAATCTCGAGGAGCTGCGATGAAGCTGGGTGGATGGATGGCTGTCGTGCTGCTGGGCGTCGCAGTATCGGTTCAGGCCGATGACGATGTCAGCACACGCGACATGGGATCCGATCATTTCGTGTTCGGCGGTGCGGTGCGCGTCGATCGGCCGGTGGCGGGCGACCTGATCACCGCAGGGGGCAACATCGATCTCGATGCCGAGGTCAAGGGCGACGCGGTCGCGGCGGGAGGCCACCTGCGCATCGCGGCGCCCGTGGGGCAGAACGTGTACGCGGCGGGCGGCCGCGTCGTGATCGACGCCGCGGTCGGCCGCAACGTCCGGGCGGCCGGCGGGCAGATCGACCTCGGACCCAAGGCGGTGGTGACTGGGAACGTCACGGTCGCCGGAGGGCAGGTGTCGCTGCGCGGCGCGGTCAAGGGTGCGGTCAGTGCGAACGGCGGGCGCGTGACGATCGATGGTCCGGTCGACGGCGACGTCGAATCGAATGCCGGGTCGCTGCGGCTCGGGCCGAATGCGCGCATCGGCGGTGCGCTGCGCTACCGCAGCGGCGACGAGATCGTGCTGGACCCTGCGGCGCAGGTCGCCGGCGGCGTGCAGCGGCTCGCGCTGCCGGGACGCTCGGCATCGGCGCCCGGTGGCATCGGCTCGCGTGAAGGGCGCCGGGAGCGCTCGCGCTGGGTCGGCCCGGGCTGGTTCTGGACCCTGGGGCTGATGGCGTTGGCCGCCGCGCTGGTGGCGGCGATGCCTGGGTTGTTCCGCCGCGCCGGCGAGGTCTGGCGCGCGCGATTCGGGTGGAGCCTGCTGTGGGGGTTCATCGCCCTGGTCTGCATCCCGGCGGCGGTGCTGATCCTGCTGATCAGCATCGTCGGCATTCCGATCGCGCTGCTCGCCATCCTGCTGTACGGTGCGTTGCTGATCGTGGGCTATGCCGCGAGCGGGATCGCGCTCGGGCAATGGGGCCTCGTGCGATGGCGTGCCGACGGGCTCGATCGCAAGGCCTGGCACATCGGCAGCGCGGTCGCTGCGGTGTTCGTGCTCGCGCTGCTGGGCAGCGTGCCGTTCGTGGGCGGATTCGTCGCCTTGCTCGCGGTCATCGCGGGCATCGGCTCGATCGCCCAGCTGCTGGTGCCGTCGAAGACGGCCCCCGCGCAGCCGGCGTGAGCGTGCCGGCCCCGGCACGCAGGCTCATCGGCAGTCGAGCACGGCCGCACCGGTGACCTGGCCGCTGCGCAGGCGCGCAATCGCCTCGTTCGCGTCGGCCAGGGCGAAGACCTCGGTGCGGATGACCAGCGGGTGCGAGGCGGACCAGGCGAAGAACTCTTCGCCATCGCGGCGCGTCAGGTTCGCCACCGAGCGCACGCACCGCTCGCGCCACAGCAGGGCGTAGGGCATGCGCGGAATGTCGCTCATGTGGATGCCGGCGCAGACGATCGTGCTGCCGGGTTGGCTGTGCGCGAGCGCGATCGGCACCAGGTCGCCGACCGGGGCGAACAGCAGCGCACCGTCGGTCGGTGACGGTGGCTTGTCGTCGGAGCCGCCCGCCCAGTGCACGCCGAGCTCGCGGGCATGCGCCTGCGCGGCCTCGTCGCCGGGGCGCGTGAACGCGTAGACGCTTCGGCCCTGCTGCAGCGCCACCTGGGCGACCAGATGACCCGCGGCGCCGAAGCCGTAGAGCCCGAGCGTGCGCGCCTCGGGCGCCATCGCGAGCGCACGCCAGCCGATCAGGCCGGCGCACAACAGCGGGGCTGCCTCGTCGTCGCTGTAGCGCTCGGGCAGCGCGAAGCAGAATCGCTCGCGTGCACGCAGGTACTGCGCATAGCCGCCGTCGACAGTCCACCCGGTGAAGTGCGCGTCCTCGCACAGGTTCTCGCGCTGGCGGTGGCACCAGTCGCAGGCACCGCAGGTCGCGTGCAACCAGGGCACGCCGACGCGTGCGCTCGGCGCGAAGCGCCGGCATCCCGCACCGGCGGCCACCACGGTGCCCACGGCCTCGTGTCCGGGCACCCGCGGCCACTGCGACAGCTTGAGTTCGCCGTCCACCAGGTGCAGGTCGGTGCGGCAGACGCCGCAGCGGGCCACGCGCAACAGCAGCTCGCCCGGGCCGGGAGGCGCCAGCGCAAGGTCAATCGCGCGCAGGACCGGATCCCCGCGCCGGGTTAACGCCATCGCGCGATAGTGGCTGGGCAGGGGCGGGATCACGGACGCAAGCTAGATGACGCGGTCCGGGGCATGGTTGACCTCGCGCAAGTCGGTCATGTCCCTCAAGCAAAGAATCGGCCCCATGACGATGCCCGGCCCGCCTGTGGATCGAGCCACCGGCTGCGGCCTGCAGGCCGGGGGTGATGTGCCGACGGGGCTCGCGACGATCGCCGTCGGAGCCTTCCGCCGTGGCCGGAGAGCCGCGTGAGCCCGGTCCATCCCTCGCCGCCGTTCGACCCGTGGCTGTGGGTGAGGGCCTGGAACGAGACCTGGCTCGCCGGCGCGTGGCCGCCCCTGTCGTGCTCACTGCGCGCGCAACGCCTGGCGGCATTGCTCGGTGCGGCGCGGCGAGGGTCGCCCTTGTACCGGCGGCGCTCAGGCGGCGCGCACGCGTTCGAGGATTTCGCGCCAATCGACAAGTGCGAACTGATGCAGGGCTTCGATGACTGGGCCACCGACCGCCGCATCACGCGCGCGGCGGCCGAGGCCTTTCTCGCAGATGCGAAAACCGTAGGCGACGGCTGGCTCGGGGGCGACTACCTCTTGTGGAGCAGTTCGGGCACCAGCGGCGTGCCCGGCTGGTTCGTGCAGGACGCGGCGAGCCTGGCGGCCTACGACGCGATCGATGCCTTGCGAATGCGCGGTGCCGCGCCCGCACAGCCGGCGCTCGGACTGTGGGGCCTGGATCACCGCTTTGCGTTCGTCGGGGCTTGCGGCGGTCATTTCGCGGGCGTGGTCAGCATGGAGCGCCTGCGCCGCATCGTGCCGGCCCCGCTGCAGCCGCGCATCGCGATCATCTCGGTGCTGCAGCCGCTTCGCGACGTCGCCACGCAAGTCAAGCAGTTCAGTCCGACCGTGCTCATCACCTACCCCAGTGTGGCCGAGGCCCTGGCGCCGCTGCAGCGCGCGGGTGCGCTGGCGCTGCGGCTGCACGAGATCTGGGTCGGCGGCGAGCAGCTGTCGAGCGCGCAGCGCGAGGAGGTGCAGTCCGCCTTCGGGTGCACGGTGCGCAACAGCTATGGTGCCTCCGAGTGCTTCTCGATCGCCTGGGAGTGCGGCCAGGGTCAGTTGCACCTCAATGACGACTGGGTCGTGCTCGAGCCCGTCGACGAGCACCTGCGCCCCGTGCCGCCCGGCACGCTGTCGCACACGACGCTGGTGACCAACCTGGCCAACCGCATCCAGCCGATCATCCGCTACCAGCTCGACGATCGCGTGCGCGTGCTGCCCGGCCGCTGCCGCTGCGGCAGCACCTTCACTCGGGTCGAGGTCGAAGGTCGCAGCGGCGACACGCTGCACCTTCCCGACACTCGCCGCCAGCCGGTCGCGATCCTGCCGCTCGCGCTGGAGACGGCGATCGAGGAGGGCGCGCGGGTCACGCAGTTCCAGGTCATCGACCATGCACGGCGCGGCGGACACACGCTGGAGCTTCGCTTCGAGCCCGCAGTGACGGATCCTGCCGCCGCGTTCGCCCGCTGCCAGGCGGCGATCGGGCACTACCTTGCTGCACAGGGCGTCACGTCCACGCGGTGCAGCTTCTGCGCCGAACCACCCCGGCGCGAGGCGGCGAGCGGAAAGCTTCGCCGCGTCGTGCAGGGGCCGGCCGGCGGTGCGAGGGCCACCCGACGCGCCGCCTGAGGCGCGGGGCTTGCGTAGGCTCAATCACGACCGGCGCGTCGAGGTGTCTGCTTGCATTGACGAGATGGCTAACGAAAGCATGAAGTGAAGAACTGGATCGTTGTTGCGAATTCCGCGCGCGCGCGGGTGCTCGAGGAACCCGACCCCACGCGCCAGCGCCCGCCCAGGCGCACGCATTACGAGCACGTCGCCGACCTCGTGCACCCGCAGAGCCGGCAGAAGGGTGTCGAGCTGGGCGGCGATCGGCCGGGGCATGTCGAGGGCGGCGCTCCGGGCCTTGCAGGCGCGGCGTACCAGCCGCGCACCGATCCGCGCGAGCGCGAGCACGATCGCTTCGCGCGCGAGGTGGCCCGCGTGCTCGACCATGGCGTGGCCGACGGGCGTTGCGCCGGCCTGATCCTGGTGGCGGCGGCGCCGTTCCTCGGGCGGCTCAAGCACCACCTCGGCGAACAGGCGCAGAAGGCCGTCCTGCGCACGCTCACGCTCGACTGCACCGCACTGGACGACGCGGCGCTTGCCGAGCGGCTGGCGCGCTGATTCGGACCCGCATCGCCGATACGCCGTGCGGCGCAGGTGTTTTCGTGCTCGGCGATACTGCCGGCCGAGTTCGATCCGCTGAATGGCACCTGACCCATGAATTCCTTCATTCGCCTGATTGCCGGGCTTCTTGTTGCTCTGCCGCTCGCCACGGTCGCCGGGGTGTCGCGGCACGAGCATCTGCCCGCGGCGATCGACATCGCGGCCGTGCCGCCACGCGACACAGCGCCGAACGACCAGTCGCAGTACCGCCGATTCGTGCTGCCCAGCGGCATGAAGGTGCTGCTGCTGTCCGACCCGAAGCTCAACGTGGCGTCAGCCGCGGTGGCGGTGGGCGTGGGAAGCCTGAGCGACCCGCCGCAACGGCCTGGGCTGGCGCACTACCTGGAGCACATGCTCTTCCTGGGCACCGAGAAGTACCCGTCAGTCGAGGAGTTCGGCGAGTACCTTCAACGCAACGGCGGCTACAACAACGCCTACACGGCCCGCGATCGGACGAACTACCACCTCGAGATCCGGCCCGATGCCTTCGAGGGCGCGCTCGACCGCTTCGCGCAGTTCTTCATTGCGCCGAAGTTCACACCCGAGTTCAACGAGCGTGAGGTCAATGCGGTCAACTCGGAATTCCAGAAGAACCTCGAGAACGACAGCTGGCGCGAATTCGCGCTGCGCAACTCGGTCTACCGGCCGGGCCATCCGGCGCGCAACTTCAACATCGGCAGCACGGAGACGCTCAAGGGCACGACGCGCGAGGAGCTGCTGGCGTTCCACCGCCGCTACTACAGCGCCAACCGCATGACGCTGGCGCTGACGGGGCCGGCGAGCCTTGATCGGCTCGAGGCGTGGGCGCGCAGCCACTTCGGACCGGTGCCCGACCTGCAGCGTCCCGAGCTGCGTTACCCTCCTGATTACCTGCCGCCAAAGTCCGCGCTGCGCATCCTGCGCATGGAGCCGGTGAAGGATCTGCGCCGCATGACGCTCAGTTTCGCGCTGCCCGACCTGCGCGGTGAGGCCGGCAGCAAGCCGGCCGAGCTGATCGGCTTCGTGCTCGGCAACGAGGGCGCCGGCAGCCTGCTGGCCGCGTTGAAGACCGAGGGACTGGCCACCGGGCTCAGCGCGGGTCCCGACGCCGACACGCCGGACTATGGGTCCTTCGACATCACCATCAACCTGACGCCGCAGGGGCTTGCGCAGTACGAGCGGGTGCTGTCGATGGTGTTCGCCACGATCGACCTGGTGCAGCGCAGCGGCGTGCCGCCTCATCTGTTTAACGAGCGGCGCACGATGGCGCTGCTGGATGAGCGCTTCCGCGACAAGGGGGAAGGGGCGGGCTTGGCAACTGCGCTGGCCAACCAGCTGATGGACTACCCGATCGAGATTGCCGAGCGTGTGCCGTATCTCTGGCTGCGCGAGGATCCGGCGGCGGTGCAAAAGGTGCTTGGCCAGCTACGGCGCGACAACCTTCTGGTGACGCTGGTGGCCAAGGGTCTGCCAGTCGACAAGGTCGAGCCATATTTCGGTACGCGCTACAGCTATGTCGAAGACACCGGTCCGGCCTGGACGGCGCTGGCACAGGTTCCTCTGGTTGCCGCGATTCGACTGCCGGCACCGAACCCGTTCGTTCCCGCGCGCACGCAGGTGCTGCCGATCGAGCCAGCACGATTGATCGATGAGCCCACGCTGACGCTGTACCACGCGCAAGACACCGAGTTCCAGCGGCCGCAATTGGCTTATCAGTTGCGCCTGCGGCTGCCGCGTGCGATGGCCACGCTGCGCAATGCTGCCTTGCTGCGGTTCTACGAGGCTTGCGTCAAGGAGTCGCTCAACGAGACGACCTATGCAGCGGCCGAGGCCGGGCTCCAGTTCGGTTTCGGTGCGTCGCTCGAGGGCGTGCAGATCAGCATCGAGGGCTATGACGCGTCGGCCGGGCGCCTGCTCGATTCGGTGCTCTCCGGACTGCGCGACTGCCCGCTGTCCGCCGACCGCTACGCGGCGCTGAAGGACCGCCTGCTGCGCGAGCTGTCCGCGTTCGACCGCGTTGACGCCTACATGACGCAGCAGGAAACGCGGCGGCGCCTCGTGCGCGAGTTCCATTACCGGCCCGACGAGTTGCTGCCGGTGGCCCGCGGGCTGACACTGGGACAGCTAAAGGAATTCGCACGCACCCTGTACGCGCGAGGCAAGCTCGAGACCTTGAGCTATGGCAATCTCTCGGCGGACGACGCTGTCGCCGCTGCGAGAAAGGCGGCGGCGGCCTTGCGCCCGGCGCCCTTGCCCGAGGCGGATCTCCTGCGCCGACGCCTGCTGGCGGTACCACCGGGCCGGACGTTGCGCGTCGCCGAGAACCTGCAAGTGAACAATTCCGCCTTCCGGCGCGAGCTGGTGCTCGGGTCGGACACACCGGAAATGCGCGCGGCGACGCTGGCGCTGGCGGCGTTCATGGGACCGCCGGTCTACACCGAACTGCGCACCAAGCAGCAGCTTGGCTACATCGTCTTCGGCGGCGCGGGCAACGAAGGCCACTCGCAATTCGCCTACTTCATCATCCAGTCCGGTGACTATTCAGCCGACGAACTGGATGCGCGCGCCGATGCCGTGATCAAGCGCCTGCCCGAACAGCTCGCATCGCTGCCCGACGCCGAGTGGCAGACGATCGTGGCCGGCGTGCGCGCCAAGCTGCTCGAGAAGGACAAGTCGGTGGGTGAACGCGCTGGGCGCCTTTTCGAGTTGGCGTACGAGTACGGCACGGATTGGCAGCGCCGGGAGGCCACGGTCGCTGCGCTGGGCGTGCTGAGCCAGCAGCGCACGGCAGCGATCCTTGCTTCCGCGCTGGACCCGAAGACGACACGCTCGCGCACGTTCCTGGCGTATTCGCGCGACCACAAGGCCAAGTCACCGGCGGCGATGACTCTGGACGACGCCAGGACTTGGAAGGAAGGTCAGCGCTTCGAGTGACGGTGATGCCGCGCCTTCAGTGGCGCGCGTACTGGGTGGCACCGAACAGCACGTCGCGCGCCTTGTCGCCGGTCAGCGCCTTGCGTGCGCCGGCCAGCACCTCGATGCCGCGCATCACCGCAGGCCGTGTGGCGATCTCGTCGAACCAGCCCTTGAGGTGCGGGAACTCGGCCCAGTCGATGCCCTGGTTCTTCCACGAGCGCAGCCAGGGAAAGATCGCGATGTCGGCGATCGAGTACTCGGCGCCGCCGATGTACTTCGACTTCGCGAGCCGCGTGTCCATCACGCCGTACAGGCGCCGCGCCTCGTTCGTGTAGCGGTCGATCGCGTAGGGGATCTTTTCCGCTGCATAGATCCGGAAGTGATGCGCCTGGCCGAGCATCGGGCCCACGCCGGCCATCTGGAACATGAGCCACTGAAGCACCTCGTACTTGCCGCGCACGTCGGCGGGCAGGAAACGTCCCGCCTTGGCAGCAAGGTACAACAGGATCGCGCCCGATTCGAACAGCGAGATCGGCTGTCCGTCGGGTCCGTCGGCATCGACGATCGCAGGGACCTTGTTGTTGGGGCTGATGGCGAGGAACTCCTTCGAGAACTGGTCGCCCGCGCCGATGTCGATCGGATGCACGCGATAGGGCAGCGCGCACTCCTCGAGCATGATGTGCACCTTGTGCCCGTTGGGCGTGGCCCACGAATACACTTCGATCAAGACGCGAACTCCTGCGATTTCGACGCACTCTAGCAGCGATGCAAAATCCCTTCAGGCGCTGGTTCGGCGCTCCGCCCAGCGTTGCCAGCGATGCCATCCGCGACGTGCGCGAATGGGCCGCGACGCAGGGCTTGCGCTTCGCAACGAGCAAGGGCGCCGAGGGCTTCGTCGTCGAGCCCGGTGCGGGAGGGTGGCGCCTCGAGTGGGGGCCCTCGCAGCGCGGCTACATCGAAGGCTTCGAGTTGCGCCTGCGCAGCGACATCGGCGAAGCCGGCGATTTGCAGATGCTCTTGGCCTCGCGCGAACTGGTGACGCTTCTTGAGCGCGAGGTCTACGAGAAGTTCACCGAGGGCGCGCAGACGCGGATCGATGATCAGACACCCGAGGAGATGCGCTGGCTCGTGCTGTACCCGAAGATGCCGCGTTCGGCGCTGCCGTCCTTTCCCGATCGCTTCGTGGTGCTCGCCAACCGCCCCGCTGCAGCGCCGATGTGGGTCGAGGGCGCGCTGCTGCAGCGCCTGCGGGGCGAGCAGTCGTGGCCCGATGATGCGGCGCCTTTCGTGATGGTCGTGCAGCGCGGGCGCTTCGTGTTGCGCACGGCCTTGGCGCAGCCCGATCCGGCGACGCTCGAGACGGCGATTGCGCTCGGGGCGGCAGCAGCGGCAGCGGCGCGCCACGTGGGCGCCGAGGTCGCTCGTGGCGCGATCGGCAGCGAGCGCCCGAGCACCTGGGGCGCACCGAGCGCGATGCCCGCCCCCGATCCCGACGCGCCGCGCTGAGGGGCGCTCAGGCGGCCTGGCGCCCGAGCTCGATCTTCGCCAGCGCGTTGCGGTGCACTTCGTCGGGTCCGTCGGCGAAGCGCAGCGTGCGCGCCAGCGTGTAAAAGTAGCCGAGCGGGACGTCCTGGCACATGCCGGCGCCGCCATGCGCCTGGATCGCCCAGTCGATCACGCGGCAGGCCATGTTGGGTGCCACGATCTTGATCATCGCGATCTCGGCCTTTGCGGCCTTGTTGCCGGCCTGGTCCATCATCCACGCCGCCTTCAGCGTGAGCAGGCGTGCCTGCTCGATCTGGCAGCGCGCCTCGGCAATGCGTTCCTGCGTCACGGTCTGTTGCGACACCGGCTTGCCGAATGCGACACGCGAGGTCGTCCGCTGGCACATCAGCTCGAGCGAGCGTTCGGCCAGCCCGATCAATCGCATGCAGTGGTGGATACGGCCGGGGCCGAGCCGCCCCTGTGCGATCTCGAAGCCGCGGCCCTCGCCGAGCAGGATGCTCGAGG
>Ga0224500_10001903_pt1 | contig 11821 bp, 9 predicted proteins | sample SF_Oct11_sed_USG_FD_168126 | JGI IMG/M metagenome (GOLD analysis project Ga0224500, IMG submission 168126) | Sediment microbial communities from San Francisco Bay, California, United States - SF_Oct11_sed_USGS_4_1 | ecosystem: Environmental > Aquatic > Marine > Sediment | place: USA: California... | reverse complement strand
CGCCGCCCAGTCCTCTACCGTCCGACGGACCTCGAACGCTGCCCGATTCGGCCCCGGTCCCACGGAGCCCGGCGGGATGGCTCGGCGCGTCAGCCGGGGACGGAAGGCTTTGGGTGCGTCCGCTGCCGCTGCCCCCGCGGGCCCTGGCGGAACGACTGGAGCCCGACCACATGGCGCTGATCGACAGCGTCGTGACGGCCATCGTGCAGGGGTATCTCGACTCGATCGCGCGAGAACCGGGGGCCGATCAGGCTCCGCTGCCTGACTGGACGACCGAGGTCGAGGGGCTGAAGTTCGGCCTGGACTCCCGGAACATCTACCTCGCGGGGCTTCGCATTCCATCGGTGGTGCTCGCCCTGCTGCCGATTCCCGCCACTGGCAACCAGAGCAAGGCGCTGGACAAGAACGGAGCATGGATCGCGGAGGATCTCTACCGGGCCGCGAGCCGGTCGGCCAACCTGGAGGACTTCAAGGAGGCCATCCGGGAACTGCGCGAGCGCAAGCAGCGGGAAAAGGACATCGAACGGGCCCAGCGGGAGCGGGCCGACTCCTCGCAAGCCGGGAAGGCGAAACGGCCGTGAAACTGATCGACACCGACGAGACGGTGATCATCGTGACCGGATCGGACATCCGGGCCGAGGAACGGGATCGTCCGACCGCCTACCGGCTCAAGGAGGAGGTCGATGCGCGGTCCGACGGCCAGCGCTTCCGCCGGGCGGTCGTGGTGGGCGATCTCTGGTACCTCGAGAACCGGGTCTTCCAGTTGAATCCCACGGTGGCCATCGGTGGGCCGGGAGTCAACGCACTCGCCGCGCGCCTCGCCAATACCCTGCCGGTGGTCTGGTCGCAGGCGGACCAGGCCTATGTTCAGGCCGACCTCGAGGGAGAGCAGAAGCGGGTGCTGCTGTGGGGCATGGACGCGGGCGCGACCATGGTGGCGGTCCAGGCCTTCACTTCGCAGGGCTACCTGGAGGACCTGCTTCGAAGGATCTGGAAGTTCCGCACCGAGACGTACGTCTGAACATTCCCTGTGGGCCGGTGCCCGATGACGCCAGCGGGGGCGGCCGCCGCTTCATGGCCTGGGGATGACCGATCCGTCCTCGCCGATGATGGCCCCCGTCTCGGGGAAGTCGAGGCGGGTGACCCGCCGGAGGAGGTGGCGCGCCCCGTGCCCCGGATCGGGAACCGGGCCCTGCCCGGCGCGCTGGATGAGTGATGGAATTGCCGCGGAGATGAAGCTGCCGTCGCTCGCCAGCTCGAGGTGGATGGCCGTGGTCAGGCCGAGCGGACCAGCAAGATTGAATCCGCGATACGTCAGGAAGTTCCCCAGCGAATAGAAGATCGGCTTGCCGTCGTGGAACTCGATGCCGCGGAGCACGTGCGGACCGTGGCCCACGACGGCGTCGGCGCCGGCGTCCAGTACGATCCTCGCCCAGCGTCGCAGATCGCCCCGTGGTTCCCGGCCGAGAAATTCGGGCCCCTTCCCGGTTCGCACCGCCGTCTTTCCTTCACGCCCGCCATGGAAGGTCACGACCAGGACATCCACCAGTGGCCTGACCGCCTCGACGATGGCGCGCGACTCCTCCAGGTCCAGGAGACTGTAGGCGTACGGATAGGTGGCGAAACCGACCAGGCCTACCAGCGTCATCGCTCCGTCACGGATAAGCGGGGTTATGGCCACCTGCCCCCGCGGTCCATAGGGGGTGAGTCCGAGTTGCCGGAAGGTGTCCTCCGTGTGTCGGCGCCAGGCGGGACCGAAGTCGTTGGCGTGGTTGTTCGCCAGATTCGCGTGGGTGAACCCGGCCTCGGCCAGTCGCGCCGCGAGGAAGGTGGGGGTGGCGAAGGCGTAGCACATGGTCGCCTTCGGGGCGCATTTCTCCGAGTCGCCGCTGTCGGACAGGACCCCTTCGAAGTTCCCCACGACCAGATCGGCCGTGAGCAGGGAATCGACCTCGCGCAGCAGGGCTCGGCCGCTGTCCGGGGGGATCCCGTCCGGCAGGGTGCGGGTACCGAGGTTGATGTCGCCGGTGAAGACGAAGCGGACGTTTGACGGCTGGTGGACGATGCCGGACTGGGAGGCTCCGGGCCGGGCGGTGAAGCACACCAGCAGGAGGGCCGCCGCCAGCGCGGGGGCGCGGGACATCACGACTCCGCGGCCCGGGCGATCCTCGCGAGGCTCTCTTCCCGTCCCACAACCGCCAGCAGTTCGTTGACCGGCTCGGAGACGGTCCCGCCGGTGAGGGCCACGCGAATCGGTTGCATGAGGTCGCCGAGCTTCAGCGACTCGCGCTCCGCCACCGACTTGAGCGTCGCTTCGAGGGTGGTGTGCTCCCACTCGGCCGGCGGGAGGGCCGAGAGTGCGGCGGCGGCGAGCCTCAGGTTGGCGCCGAACGCTCCGCCCAGCCTGGCCGTGAGTTGGGTTCCCTTGGCGTCACGCGTGACGCGCGCTGCATCCACCCGGACCGCGACCTGGCTGGCGATGTCGAGCAGCGTCCGCGAGCGCGCCTTGACCGCGTCGATCAGCGGCTCGAGCGGGCGGTCGCCGAGGGTCACGCCCATCTCGTCGAGGTGGTGACGGACCGGGCCGGCCAGGTCGGCGGCGGGCTGCTGCGAGAGGTACTGGCCGTTCATCCACTCGAGCTTGGCCAGGTCGAAGACCGAGGCCTTCTTCTGGATCCCCTCGAGGGAGAACAGTTCGATCATCTCCTGCTCGGGGAGAATCTCCCGGTCGCCGCCCGGCGACCAGCCGAGCAGGGCCAGGAAGTTCCGCATCGCCAGCGGCAGGATCCCCTGGTTCTGGTAATCGCCCACCGCGGTGGCGCCGTGCCGCTTGGACAGCTTCTTCCCGTCGCTGCCGAGGATCATCGGCACGTGGGCGAAGACCGGCATCGGCTTCCCCATCGCCTGGTAGATGGCGATCTGCTTGGGCGTGTTCGAGATGTGGTCGTCGCCGCGGATCACATGGGTGATCCGCATCTCGATGTCATCGGACACGACCGCGAGGTTGTAGATGGGGGTTCCGTCGCTCCGGAGGAGGATGAAGTCGTCGAGGTCATGGCCCTGGAAGCTGATCCGTCCATGGACCGCATCGTCCCAGGCGATCTCCCCGTCGGGCATCCTGAGCCGGATGCTGGCGGGCTCGCCCCGCGCGACGCGGGCTGAGGCCTCGGCTGCAGTCAGGCGCCCGCAGCGCCCATCGTACCGGAAGCTGCCGCCGCCCTTGCCGGCCTCGGCGCGGGCCGCGTCCAGCTCTTCACGGGTACAGAAGCAGCGGTAGGCCGTGCCGGCTGCCACCAGCGCCTCGGCGTCGGCGCGGTGACGCGCTCCGTAGCCGCCCTGGAAATAGGGCCCCTCGTCCCAGGTGATGCCGAGCCAGCTCAGGCCGTCCAGGATGACGCGGGTATGCTCGTCGGTGCTCCGCTCGCGGTCGGTGTCCTCGATGCGGAGAATGAAGGTGCCGCCCGACTTCCTCGCAAACAGCCAGTTGAACAGCGCGGTACGGGCGCCGCCGACGTGGAGGTAACCGGTTGGGGAGGGGGCGAATCGGACGCGGGGGAGCATGTTTGCCATGAGGAACGGAGTCGGAGGGATTCGAACCCTCGATAGGGCTTTTGACCCTATAACGGTTTAGCAAACCGCCGCCTTCAGCCACTCGGCCACGACTCCTCGGGGCGGGGATTCTAGCCGGTCGCCGGGGGAGCGACAAGGCCGGACGCGCCTCCCGGAGCGGCGTGGGTGAGATTCGAACTCACGGAACCCTTTCGGGTTCGGCGGTTTTCAAGACCGCTGCCTTAAACCACTCGGCCACCACGCCTGATGTCCGGGCACCGGTAGGCTATCATCGGTGACCCGGTTCCACAACACGCCTGCCTACTCCTTCAGGCTCGCCCCGACCGCCGTGGCGATCGAGTCCGCGCGGGCCGCGGTCGCCGTGTCGCCCACGGTGCGAAACGACTCGGCGCCGGCGCGATACGCGATGTTGTACAGCGACAGAATGGTCTGTGAGGGGCGGTCCACCCAGCCGCGCGGCCGGGCCCGGCTGGCCGCGTCGTAGTTGTAGGTGCCGAACAGCAGTCTCCGGGTCCGCTCCAGGTCCACGAAGCCCAGACTGCGGCTCAGGACCATCCCGGCGCCGGGGGCCAGACGGGCATCGTTGAGCCGCCGGACCAGCCCTTCGGTGGCCAGGTAAGGCGTCGCGTTGAGCAATTCGTCGGGGTACCCCGCGGCGCTCCACGAGAAGTAGATCGGCCGCTTTCCGATGTTGTCCCGGATGAGGAAGACCGTCATCAGGTCGGCCAGGATGACGGTGTCACGGCCGAAGGCCAGTTCGAGGCTCCCGAAGCGGACGCCGGAATTGGGCGGCAACAGCTGGACCTCCGGCATCTGGTTGATGTCGGCCTCGGAGAAGTTGAGCACCGGCGCGGTGGGCCGCTCGCCCTTCCAATCGCGCCAGATCGGCGCCGCCGCGGCCGCGTCGAAGACGGGCGTCACCCGCCGCCGCAACTGCTGCAGATGCCAGCGGGTGTTCATGAGCGAGAGGTTCGCCAGGGTGACGTCGCGTCGGATCCCCTCCACCTCCTGGGCGTACCAGAGCGGGAAGGTGTCGTTGTCGCCGGCGGTGATGAGAATGGAGTAGGGCTCCACCGACTCGAGGAGGTCTCGGGCGAAATCGCGGGCGACGGTCTCCCCGGCCCGGCTCGCGGTCAGGTGGTTGCCGGCCAGCGGAATGAGGGCCAGCCCCAGGACGGGCGCCGCCAGGGCCCAGTCGCGGGCTTCCGCGGCCGCGCCGCGCCTGAGCCCGGACAGCAGCTGCATGACCGAGCCGAGCCCGACGGCCACCCAGAGCCCGACCGCCGAGAACGAGACGACGAAGAAGTAGTCCCGCTCGCGAACCTCCCGGAGCACACGACCCTTCGAGGGATCCACCGGGTACGAGAACCCGTACTTGAAGTTGAGGTAGAAGATCAGTGCGAGGGTGAGCGTGAGCATCAGCGTCGCGGAGGCCCAGAAGGCCCGCCGATCGCGGCGCCACAGCGCGGTTGCGCCGACCAGCGCCAGGAACGAGAACAACGCGGTAGTCATCCGCATCCCCATCGGACCCCAATCCCGGGCGAACTGCCAGCTGAAATACTGGAAGTAATTGCCGAGCTGGGAGGGGAAGTCGGCCTGCCGGAAGAGCAGGGAGGGCTTGCCGTACTGGGCCCGGTTCAGCACCTCCTGCAGGGCGATCCAGGTCACCGGCTCGCCCTCGTTGATCGGCGGGTACTGCGCCGCGCGGATCGGCAGGAAGAAATAGTTGAGCGAAATGCCAACCACGACGGCGAGGACGGCGAGATACAGCATCGGCCGGCGAAACTCTGCGGCATCGCGCCAGAACGTGTACGCCACGAGCAGGCCCGCGAGAAGCAGGATGCCGGCGCGCTCGGCCCCCCCCTCGGCCAGCGCGGTCCACTTGCCGGAGACCGCGAGCCCCAGCAACAGCCCCAGCCAGAGCACCCAGGGCTTCAGCAGCATCGCCGGCTCGGTCCGAAGGACGTAGATCGCCACCGCCGGCGCCGCCAGCACCCCCATCATGTGGTTGGTGGAACTGAGCGCGATCACGTAGGCGATGAGAATCAGCCAGCGGTCGCGGTGCTGCCCGGCCTGGTCGTCGGCCCAGTGGACGCCGAGCCACAGGACCAGCGCGGTCGAGAGCATCGAGAGGGTGTAGACCTTCTCGTTGACCGCCGACTGGTTCCACACCGTCCATGCGGTCGCTCCCACCAGGATCCCGGCGAAGGCGGCGGCAAGGCGGGCCCAGCGGACCGGCACGACGTCCCGCATCCAGCGGTCGGCCACCAGGAAGTACAGTCCCGCCGACGCCGCGGAGGTGATGGCGGCGAACAGGTTGATCCGCACGGCGTAGGACTCCACCAGCGGTATGGCGCCCCAGACGTGCGCCAGGACCGTGAACAGCGGGTTCCCCGGTGGATGGGGAATTCCCAGCACGTAGGCCGCCGCGATGTACTCCGACGTGTCCCAGAAGGCCGTCGTCGGGGCCAGGGTCGTCAGGTAGATGACGAACACGGCCAGGCCGGCGAGGGCCGCCCAGAGATACGGCGGCCGCTCGCGGGGGGAGGCGGGGGGAGGCGTCATGGGATGGCCGTCGAGGGGAGGGAAGCCGGGGTCACTAGTGGCGGAACTGCCGCTTGCCGGTGACGATCATCGCCAGCCCGTGGCGGTCCGCCGCGGCGATCACCTCGGCGTCGCGCACCGACCCGCCCGGCTGGATGATGGCCGTGACTCCCGCGGCGGCCGCCTCATCCACGCCGTCGGCGAAAGGGAAGAAGGCGTCGGACGCCAGGACCGAGCCCCTGGGGTCGTGGCCCTGCTGGCGCGCCTTGTGGACCGCCATGAAAGAACTGTCGACCCGGCTCATCTGCCCGGCGCCGATGCCGATGGTCATCTCGTCCCGGGCAAGTAGCACTGCGTTGGACTTCACCGCCGCGACGGCGGCCCAGGCGAAGTGCAGGTCGCGAAGCTCGGGCGCCGTCGGCGGCCGCTGCGTCGCCACCGTCCAGCCCGCGTCGCTCAGGTCCGGCACGAAGCGGTCCTGCACCAGCAGCCCGCCGCGCACCCGCTTCATGTCCAGGCCGGTGAGGCCGCGGACCACAGGGAGCTCCACCGCGCGCAGGTTCTTCTTCCCCGCCAGGATCTGGAGGGCCTCCTCGTGGAAGCCCGGCGCCACCACGACTTCGAGGAAGAGGCCGGTGAGCGCCTCCGCCGTGGCCCGGTCCACGATGGTGTTGAAAGCGACGACCCCGCCGAAGGCCGACTGCGGGTCGCACTTGAGCGCGCGGCCGAATGCGTCGGCGGCGGTCGTCCCCACCGCGATCCCGCAAGGTGTGGTGTGCTTGACGATCACGCAGGCGGGACGGTTCGGCCATAGCGAAACGGTCCACATCGCGGCGTCGAGGTCGAGGATGTTGTTGAAGGAGAGCTCCTTGCCCTGGCGCTGCGTGAGGTCGCGCAGGCCGCGGGGTTCCTCGTCGACGTACAGCGCGGCCCGCTGGCTCGGGTTCTCCCCGTAGCGCAGGGTCATCAGGCGTTCCGCATTGATGGCCAGCCTGTTCGGCAGGCCATCCTCGTGCGGTGTCAGGTACCGGGCGATGGCCCCGTCATAATCGGCGGTGTGCCCGAAGACCTTCGCCGCGAAGGCGCGGCGGCAAGCGGCGTCCACCCCGCCCGAGCGCAGCATGCTGAGCACTGGCTGATAGTCAGTGGGGTCCACGATGACGATGACCGACTCATGGTTCTTCGCGGCGGACCGGAGCATCGACGGCCCGCCAATGTCGATGTTCTCGACCGCGTCCTCGAACGACACCCCGGGCTTGGCGATCGTCTCGCGGAACGGATAGAGGTTCACCGCGATCAGGTCGATCGGCACGATCCCGCGTTCGGTGATCGCCGTCATGTGCTGGGGAATGTCGCGGCGGGCCAGGAGGCCGGCGTGAATCGCGGGATGGAGCGTCTTGACCCGCCCGTCGAGGATCTCGGGGAACCCGGTCACCGAGTCCACCGCGATGACGGGCACGCCCGCCTTCTTCAGGGCTCCGTGTGTACCGCCGGTGGAGATGATCTCCCACCCCAGCGCAACCAGCCCTTCGGCGAAGCCGACGATGCCTCGCTTGTCACTCACCGATATCAACGCACGGGGCACGTCAGGATCCTCCAGGTGCGATTTCAGGCGAACTCGGGTACCGGGACCGGGCGCCCGGCCTTCGCGGCGCGGAGCACGACGGCTGGCAGGAGCCGGTGTTCGGCCTCGAGCACGCGGGCGGCCAGGCTGTCCGGGGTGTCGTCGGGCCGGACCGGGACGCGCGCCTGCGCAAGAATCTGGCCCCGATCGTACACCTCGTCGACCAGATGCACGGTGGCGCCACTCTCCGTGGCGCCGGACTTCAGCACCGCCTCGTGGACCCGGTGACCGTACATGCCCGGCCCACCGAAAGCGGGCAGCAGGGCGGGGTGGATGTTGATGATCCGCCCACGGTAGGCCGCGACCACGACCGGCGGCACCAGCCTGAGGTAGCCCGCCAGCACCACGAGGTCCACCTCGGCGCCGCGAAGGTAGCCGAGCCACTCCCCGCCATCTGCCGGGTTCCGCAGGTGCTCCGCATCGATGCCGCGTTCCCGGGCCCGCAGGAGGGCTGGCGCGTCGGCGCGGTTGCTGAGGACGAGCACCACCTGGGCCTCGGGCGAGCCGGTCAGGGCATCCAGCAGCGCGACGAGATTGCTGCCCCGGCCCGAGACGCAAACGGCAAGGCGAGTCGGCATGGCGCAAGAACTTAGCGGGCCGCCCCCAGAGCTTCTAGTGGTGCGGCTCACGCGCCGGGGCTGCTGTCTCGAACCCCGGCCGGCGCGAGGCTGGCCCTGCAATCCTTTGCTGCGCTTCGAGTTGCATTGAGGCGTGACTGCGGGCGCCCGGCCCCGGGCGAGAATTGGCCCGCTGATTGCCCTTTGGACGTTGGGCAGTCCAGTGCGGTCACTCACTAAGGGAGTCGGAGCGATGGCTCACTCGATCTGGAGTTCCATGAGGCTGTGCGGCATGGTGGCCGCCACCCTGGTGCTTTCCGGCTGCGAGGCGCAGCTCAAGGAGGGCGCGATCTTCCGTCTCGAGGACGTCATCAGCGGCGTCACCGACGCCGGCGGAACGGTCCACGCCACGCTCAACCGCGGGGCGCCTCCGGCCGCTTCGGGCGGCACGACGGTCACGGCCTCGGGGATCGCCGTGATGATCAATGGTGGCAGTTCGGTTCAGACCCTCGCGGGCAGCGCGGCGTTCAGCCGGGTCATCCTCGCGGTGGACGGCCTCGACGGTTGGTACGACCTCACGCTGCCGGCCTCGGCGGCTTCGGCGGATGTCATCCTCAGCGCCAGCACACTCGCTTCCTCCGGCACCATCAACGTGCGCTACGGAGTGGGTGACGCCGGCGGCGTCGGGCCGCAGGCTTCCCAGTCCATCCGGTTCCTGCAGGTCGGCAGCGGGGACATCCAGATCAGCGTTTCCTGGACCGACAGCGCGGACGTGGATCTCCACGTCATCGACCCGTCCGGCGAGGAGATCTTCTTTGGTCACAAGACCTCCGCCAGCGGCGGCACCCTGGACCTCGATGCCAATGCCGCCTGCTCGCCGAACGAGTCGTCTCCGGCCCGCGTCTTCTACAGCAATGAGAACGTCGTCTGGCCGATTGGACAGGCGCCGAACGGGACCTACAAGGTGATTCTCGACTATTGGTCGGACTGCGGCGTGGCCCAGACCGACTGGGTGGCGACCGTCCAGCGGCAGGGTGCGGCGCCGCAGATCTTCACTGGCACCTTCGCGGGCCCTTCCTCCGGCGTACCGGATGATACGGTGACGGTTTTCACCTTCTGAGCGGAGCCCGAGGGGTGAGAGGCGCGGCCGGGCTGATGCCCGGCCGCGCCTGTTTCGCGGGTGGTGGTGACGGCGGTCAGGCCGAGAGGGCGGTCGTGAGGGCGCCAATCAGCGGGGATTCGTCCGCCGCGGCGATGGTCCGTGGATCCAGCAGGATCTGATCGTCCGCCACCCGAACGATGACGGGGGGCTCGCCCAGCCGAAGGCGGAGGGCGAATCCGGCGGCGCCGATCCGGCCCGGGGAGAGCCGAACGAGCGTCGTCGCCAGTGCGGCATCCGGGAAGGATCCTCCCCCGACAGCCGAATCGCCGGCCTCGAGTCTCGGGGCAAGCGCCGCCGGTAGGAGGGCCGCGATCCTCCCGGCACGTTCCGCCAGCTCCTCCTGGGAAACGGTCAGCATCGCCAGCACCGGGATCTCACGCGCGGCCCTTTCCGGATCCCGGTACAGGTGGAGCGTTGCCTCCAGCGCGGCGAGTGTCAGCTTGTCCGCCCGAAAGGCCCGGGCCAGCGGACTGCGGGCGCACGCGGCCACGGGCTCCTCCCGTCCCACGACGCACCCCGCCTGGGGTCCGCCGAGCAGCTTGTCCCCCGAGAAGATCACGAGGTCCGCGCCGTCAGCTACGGCATCCATGACGCGGGGTTCGCCGGCGAGCCCCCAGGGGGTGAGGTCGGCCAGCAGCCCGCTGCCCACATCATGGATATAAGGAATGCCTTTCGAGCGGGCCAGCGCCGCGATCTCCGCGGGGCCAGGGGAAGCCACGAACCCGGCCTGGGTGAAATTCGAGCGGTGCACAGTGAGGATCGCTGCGGCGCCTTCGAGTGCCTCCGCGTAGTCGCTCAGGTGGGTGCGGTTGGTCGTGCCAACCTCATGCAGCAGACAGCCGCTCCTGGAGATGATCTCCGGAATCCGGAACGACCCGCCAATTTCGATCAGTTCTCCCCGTGAGATGAGCACCCGGCGACCCTCGGCAAGCGCATTGAGGGCGAGGACCAGCGCGCCGGCGGCGTTGTTGACGACGAGGGCGCCTTCCGCCCCTGTCAGTTCGCCAAGCAGACGCCGGGCGTGATCGGTGCGCAGGCCCCGGGCGCCGGTGGACAGGTCATACTCGAGGGTGGAATACCCGCTCGCCACGGCCGCCACCGCTTCCACCGCCGCGGCCGCGAGCGGGGCGCGGCCGAGATTGGTGTGCAGCACCACGCCGGTCGCGTTGATCACGGGCCGAAGGGTCCGCTGGCCAGTGCGATGCACTTCCTCCAGGATCGCCTCTGCCCAGTCTATCGGGCGCGCGGTGCGCCGGCGACGGGCCGCCTGGAGAACCCTGCGGACCGCCCCGACGACCGTGTCCCGGGGAGCGACCGCGAGCAGGGCTGCCACTGCCGGATCGCCGAGCAACTGATCCACGGATGGCAGGTCGCGGCGCGGATCGGTCATGGCTTCGGGGGTGGACGCGTGGCGCTGCTGTCGCGGGCGTGGCCGGTGGAATCCGGGGCCGCCGCCGCGCTGTCGGCGGCGGGCTTGGGGACAGCCCGCGGCTTGGGAATCGCGAGCACGCCCCTGGTGTCCCCGGTCGCGCCTGCCACGCTCCTCAGCCCGCGGATCTCGACCAGATACCTGCGCTCGGCGATGAACGGTTCGCCGACCCGCAGGACCAGCCGATCGTAGAGTGCTGGCCGGCTCTTCACGATTGAGTCGATCTGCGCCTTCGCCGCAAGGGCACGGCCCGTGTCAGCGGCGGCGCGGGGCGGCTTCGCCTTTCCAGGCACTGGCGCCCTCTCCATGGCGGGGATTGAATCGGCTGCCGCGGTGTCGCGCAGACTTCGGCGCGCGCTCTCCACGCTGTCGTCCAGCGGCTTGGGGAGCAACGACAGGAATGGCACCGGAACCGAGTCTTCCTGTCGCAGGAAACTCACCCCCAGGCTTTCGACGGCCTGGTTCGGATCGAGGGGAAGTGTGAACGTGATGGTTGCCTTCAGGCTGTCGTCAGCCGTGATCGTCGTGATTCGCGGCCCGACGGTGTCGCGCGGGATCATCCACAACGTTGGGGCCGACGCCGTACCGGCGGCAATCACCGTCGAGTCCCAGGACTCCCGCGACTCGCGCCGGTGATTCCGGTTCTGGTCGATCACGGCGTAGATGGTCCAGTCGGCTGCGGGAAGGGGGCCGATGGTGAACCTGCCATTGCTGTCCGCCACGGCCCGGTAGATCAGGCTGTCCGGCAGGAGGTACAGCTCGACCAGCGCCTGCCGGCCGGGCCGTCCCGCGGCCCAGTCGATGACGACTCCGCGGATCGTGTCGGTCGGCGGTGGTCCGCCGGTCGCGAAAGTGAGGACGACGGAGGTGTCGGAGCGGTTGCGCCGGAGGTCGATGATACCGGGCAGGAGCTCGATGCGATACACGCGGTCGGG
>Ga0224500_10001902_pt1 | contig 11828 bp, 11 predicted proteins | sample SF_Oct11_sed_USG_FD_168126 | JGI IMG/M metagenome (GOLD analysis project Ga0224500, IMG submission 168126) | Sediment microbial communities from San Francisco Bay, California, United States - SF_Oct11_sed_USGS_4_1 | ecosystem: Environmental > Aquatic > Marine > Sediment | place: USA: California... | reverse complement strand
GCGTGGCGGGTCCTGAGTCGGCCAACAACTCGGATACGGCCGGTGCGCTGGTGCCGTTGCTGACACTGGGCGTGCCCGGCGGCGGCGCCACCGCGGTGATGCTGGGTGCGTTCATCATGTACGGTGTCCAGCCCGGACCATTGCTGTTCCAGAACCAGCCCGACCTGGTGTGGGGCCTGATCAACAGCATGTATGTCGGCAACGTAATGCTGGTGATCCTGAACCTGCCGCTGATCGGCCTGTTCGTGCGTCTGCTGTACATACCGCCAGGCATCCTGTATCCGTTGATCGTCACCATATCGGCCATCGGCGCCTATGCGATCAACGGCAGCACGGTAGACCTGTGGCTGATCCTGATGTTCGGCGTGGTCGGCTATGTGTTCGGCAAGATCGACATACCGGTTGCACCGCTGGTGCTGTCACTGGTGCTGGGCGCGATCATGGAGCAGTCCTTCCGCCAGGCGATGACCATCTCCGGCGGCGATACCAGCGTGTTCTACGGCAGCACCATCACCGTGACCTTGCTGGTAATGTCGGCGATATCGGTGCTGCTGCCGTTTATCATTCCCCGTCTGCGCGCGCTGGGCAGTTCCGGCGACGCGAGCTGACGGCTTTCAAATTCAGGAGAACAGGTTTTGCATAAGGTCACCGTAGTACCCGGCGACGGCATCGGCCCCGAAGTGGTGGGCTCGGCCTGCGCCATCATCAAGGCCTCCGGCGCACAGGTGGAATTCGAGGAGGTGCTGGTCGGCCTGCGCGCGGAAAAGGAATTCGGCACCGCACTGCCGGTCAGCGTGCTCGAGTCGATCGAACGCAACAAGCTCGCGCTGAAAGGCCCGACGCAGACGCCGTTCGGCGGCAACTACCGCATCAACATCGAGCGCGTGAAGGGCGGCAAGGAAGTGCGCAGCGATTATCCGAGTATCGCCATCGCGCTGCGCAAGGAACTGAAACTGTTCGTCAATGTGCGGCCAATCAAGAACTATCCCGGCGTGAAATCACGCTACGACAACGTCGATCTCGTGATTTTTCGCGAGAACAGCGAAGACCTTTACGTCGGCAACGAGCGCATGATCGACGACAACACCGCAGAGGCGATCAAGATCATCACCCGCGGCGCGACTGAGCGTACGGCGCGTTACGGCTTTGAATACCTGAAGAAAACCGGTCGCAGGAAAATGACCATAGGCCACAAGGCCAACGTCATGAAAATGACCGACGGCCTGTTCCTCAAGGCCGGGCAGGACGTGGCGAAGGATTATCCGGGCATCGAGTGCGACGCGCGCGTCATCGATGCGCTGTGCATGGAACTGGTGATCAAGCCTGAATCGTTCGACGGCCTGCTGCTGGCGAACCTGTTCGGCGACATCGTCTCCGATCTCGCGGCCGGACTGGTCGGCGGACTCGGGGTGGCGCCGGGTGCCAATATCGGTCCCGACTGCGCGATGTTCGAAGCCGTGCACGGCAGCGCGCCGGACATCGCCGGCAAGGACATCGCCAATCCGATGGCAGTGATCCTGTCGGGCGTGCTGATGCTGCGCCACATTGGCGAGACCGCGGCGGCCGACCGCATCGACGCGGCGCTGACGGCAGTGCTGGCCGAGAAAAAACATGTCACGCGCGATCTCGGCGGCACCGCCGGGACCCTGCGCTTTACCGAGGCGATTGTGGGGAAACTGTAACCGGCGGAGTTTTCTCTGGCGCGCGTTGTTCGTGGGCGCGCCCCAGCGTCAGCGCGAGTGCCAGCCAACCCAGTGCCACGGGTACGGTTGCAAGAGAGATAGAGCTCAACTCCATACCGAAACCGCGCAGCGCGTGAAACAGCCAGCCGCTGACGGCATCGCCCCCGCGGAACACGACATTGTCGATGACGTATTTGGCTTTGTATTTCTCTTCGCGCTCGACGACGGTGAACAGCAGTTCTCGTGCCGGATTCGAAATGGCGAAGTTTGCAGCCCGCTGCGTGGCCTGGAAAGCTATGACCACCCACAGCATGGGCGTCAGCGCCAGCGCGAGGAATCCCAGTGCAAAAACAAATGGCAGAAACGCGGCTGCCGGGCCTGCGCCGAAACGGCGAATGATTTTTCCGGTGATGACAAACTGCACGATGATGGTCAGCAGACTGACCGCGAGATCGATGCGCGCGAAAATGGCGGTGCGCCGGTTGGGATCATCGGAAAGGGCGGCCACGATGTTGGCCTGCTGGAAGTAAAGGAAGGTTCCGGCCAGCGACAGCAGAGCGACCCATAAGGCTATGCCGGCGAGATAGGGTGAGCGCAGCACCATCATCAGACCGGCAATCCAGCTGCCGCCGAGGCCGGCATCATGTGGCGCGGCAGACGGCGATACAGATGCGGCGTCGCCATTTTTCTTGAATGCCGTAGCCGCAGTCTCCAGCCGCATTACGCACAGAACAGCAATTTCGAGCAGCAGGGCGGCGATCAGCAGCAGGTTGGCGCGGCCGACGGCCTCGGCGAGCCCTACAGCAATCAACGGTCCGAGCAGTGCACCGGCCGAGCCGCCGGCAGCGATGAATCCGAACAGGCGCTTGCCCTGCTCGGATTGGTACAGATCGGCCATGAATGACCAGAACACGGAGACGGCAAACAGGTTGAATACGCTGATCCACACGAAAAATACGCGTGCCGTGTCGGCCATCGCGATCTTGAACGTCAGCAGCACCCAGAAAATCAGGATGTTCACGGCAAAAAAATGATAAACCAGCGGAATGAAGCGGCGGCGGGGCACGCGCGCGACGATCGCACCGAATACCGGTACTGCGGCAAGCATCACGAAAAAGGTCGCGGTGAACAGCCACGGCAGATTCCTGATGCCGCCGGCGATGCCCATTTCGTCGCGTACCGGGCGCAAGACGTAATAGGCAGCGAGCAGGAAAAAGAAATAGGCAAACGACCACAGCAGGGCGCGGATCTCGCCGGGGCGCACGGCGACGATGCGTGTGAGCAGGGATTGTGCGGCACTCATTGCGCGTCTCCGGTGCAGTGACGCGTGCCGGTGCCCGTTACGGCATGCTGCGCCGCGGCGGATGCCGGAGGTCTGGCGATGATCGCTGTGGCGGGCGGCATGCAGGTTTCATCCTGTCGGGGAGCGCCGGCAGTATATCGGGTAAGCACCCTGCACGGCGGCTTGCTCGGGTGTCCATGACCATGGTGTGGGTTACAATATACGGACAAAATGCGTCCGCCGGTGTCATCCGCAGCAGACGTTTCCCGAAACCATTTGTCATTCTCGGAGGAGAAAACGATGCGTAGTCCTCGCTTTGCGTTGCGTACCGTGGTGGCCGTCATGCTGATGACCGTTGCCGGGGCCTACGCCCAGAACTATCCGACCAAACCGATCCGCATCATCGTGCCCTTTGGCGCCGGCGGTCCTGCAGACATCTATGCCCGCTATCTGGCGCAGCAAATGCAGCAGCCGCTCGGCCAGTCCATCCTGGTCGACAACCGGCCGGGTGCCGGTTCCATCATCGGCACGGATGTGGTTGCAAAATCTGCGCCCGATGGCTACACGCTGCTGCTGATGTCGAACACCCATACCATCAACGAATCGCTGATCGCGAACAAGCCATTTGCACTGATGAAGGATTTCACACCGGTGGCGCCGATCAATTATTCGGACCTGGTGCTGGTGGTGCATCCGTCGGTGCCGGCAAAAAACGTGTCCGAACTGATCAGGCTGGCCAAATCCCGCGCCAAGGGACAGGGCATGAGCTATGCGTCCTCGGGCAACGGCACGCCTTATCATCTGGCCGGCGAGTTGTTCAAGTCGATGGCGAAAGTCGACATCCTGCATGTGCCGCATAAAAGCAGTGGCGATGCACGTACCAGCACTCTGAGCGGACAGGTCGACATGATGTTCGACGCCATTCCGTCGATGATTTCCAACGTGCGGGCGAATCGTGTGCGCGCGTTGGGCACCACGGGCCTGAAGCGTTCGAAAGTGCTGCCGGAAGTGCCGACGGTTTCGGAATCCGGCGTCAAGGGATATGAATCGCCGATTTGGCTCGGGATGGTGGCGCCCGCGGGTACCCCCAAGGCCATCGTCGAACGCCTGAACGCGGAAATTACCAAAATCACCTCGCGACCGGAAACTGCTGCGGCGTGGGACAAGCAGGGGGCGCTGGCGCTGACGATGTCGGTGGCCGAATTCGAGAAATACCTGAACACGGACATTGCCAAGTGGGCGCATGTGGTCAAGGTTGCAGGTGCGCGTCGGGATCGTTGAGATCAATGACAGGGCAGGGAAATATTCGGTAACAGATCAGCAAAGGAGCGGTAAAGCATGCGACTGGTGAGTTTTTCCGATGCAAAGGGCGTGCGTGTGGGTGTGCACGATGCAGAGTCGAATACCGTCGTCGATCTTTCGGCGTCGACACGGCTGCCCAAGGAGATGACGGCGTTCGTGGCGCTGGGCAAGAAAGGTCTCGCGCGTGCGCGCAAGGCGGTAAAAAGTGGAGACCACCGCCTGCCGGTGGACGGCGTCAAGATCCTCGCGCCGTTTCCGCGTCCCGCGAGGAACATCCTCTGTGTGGGAAAAAACTACCACGACCATGCGCGTGAATTCCACAACAGCGGCTTTGATGCCAGTGCCGGTGCGGATGCGATACCCGAAGTGCCGATCATGTTCACCAAATGGCCCAATTCGGTGATCGGTCCCGGTGATGCGATTCCCAGCGCCAATGACTACACCAACTCGGTGGACTACGAAGGCGAGCTTACCGTGGTGATGGGCGAGGGCGGCCGTAACATTTCGCAGAAGAATGCCTACAAGCATGTCTACGGCTACACCATCATCAACGATGTGACTGCGCGCACGCTGCAGAACCGGCACAAGCAGTGGTTTCTCGGCAAGAGCCCGGACGGTTTCTGCCCGATGGGGCCGTGCATCGTTACTGCGGATGAGATCAAGGATGTCACCCAACTGCGGCTGCTGACCAAGGTGAATGGCGAAGTGCGCCAGGACGCATATGTCAGTCAGCTGATTTTCGACATTCCGCGGCTGATCGAAGATCTTTCGAAGGTGATGACGCTGGAGCCGGGCGATCTGATTGCCACCGGAACCTGCGCCGGCGTCGGCATCGGCTTTACGCCGCCGAAATACCTCAAACCCGGCGACCGTGTGGCCATTACCATAGAGCCCATCGGTACTCTGGAAAACCCGGTCGCCTGACGATGAGGCTCGTACGTTATGACCGAAATGGCGCGCACCGCCTGGGGGCGATCGACGGCGACAGCGTGATCGATCTGCTCGATGCGACGCCGACCGGTGCCGATCCGAAAATGCTGGCTGCACTGGCTGACATGACGCGACTGATTGCCGCCGGTGATGCAGGTGTCGAAGCTGTGCGGGTCGCCGTGAAATCCGCACCGCCTTCCGCGCGCACACCGCTGGTGCAGGTAAAGTTGCTGTCGCCGTTGCTGCCGTCGCTGATCCTGTGCAGCGGCGAGAACTACTGGGACCACCGCGATGAGAAACCGGAGGTTACGCGCAAGGATCCGGAATTTTTCCTGAAGACCGCGCTGGGTGTGATCGGTCCCGGTGATGACATTGTGCGTGACGAACGGGTCACACAGAAGCTCGATTACGAGACCGAGCTGTTGATCGTGATCGGCAAGGCCGGCCGGCACATTCCTGCAGCAAAGGCGCTGGACCATGTTTACGGCTATACGGTGATGAATGATGTCACTGCGCGCGACCGGCAGGTCACGCTGCGCCCGGACGGATCATCGGTCTATAATCTCGGGCCGGGAAAGAATTTTGACACCTGCGCGCCCATCGGTCCGGCGATCGTGACCGCCGATGAGGTGAAAGACCCGCAACAACTGGCGTTGAAGACTTATGTCAACGGCGAACTGCGTCAAAGCAACGTTACCGGGAAAATGATCTGGACCTGTGCGCAACTGATCGAGTTTTTCTCGACGTTTGTCACGCTGCAGCCGGGCGTGGTGATTTCGACAGGCACTCCCGGCGGTACGGCCTGGGGCACGGATGCGGAGCTGGGCGGCAAGAAACCCATGCGCAAGGATGTGGTCACGGCGAAGGGTTATCTGCAGCCGGGCGACGAGGTGGTATGCGAGATTGAAGGTGTGGGCAGGCTGGTAAATCGGATTGTGGCGGCGACGTAGTCGTAGCCTGATATCTAGTCAATACAATAACGGAGGATGACATCATGAAACTCAAGCACATTACCTTTGCAGTATTCGGTGCGCTGGCTGCTGCCGGCGTGCACGCGCAGGATGCTTTTCCGAGCCGCGGCGTCACGATGATCGTGCCGTTTCCGCCGGGCGGCGTGGCCGATACCACGGGCCGGCCGACCGCGGCGATCATGGAGAAATACCTGAAACAGACGGTAACCATAACCAATCGCCCCGGCGCCGGTGGTGCCGTCGGCAATGCGGCCGTGGCCAATGCCAAGCCCGACGGTTATACGATGCTGATGGGGCTGTCGAGCGTGTCGGTCATTCCGGAGGCGGACAAGCTGTTTAATCGCAAACCGGCGTATACGCTGGAGCAACTCGATCCGATCGCGCTGATCTCGGCCGATCCGATGATCCTGGTGGTGCATCCGTCGCTGCCGGTGAAGACGGTGAAAGAGGTTATCGCGCTTGCAAAGAAGAATGACGGCGAGCTGTCATTCTCGTCCTCGGGCGTCTACGGTGCGCTACATATGCCGATGGAAATGTTCATGCATGCGGCGAAGATCAAGCTGCGCCACGTGCCCACAACCGGTGGCGGTCCGGCCATCACCCAGTTGCTTGGCGGTCACGTCACCATGACGGCAGGCGGACCGGCGGCGATTTCGCCGCACGTCAAGGCGGGCAAGCTGCGTACCATCGTCAGCTGGGGCGATGACCGTCATCCGAACTATCCGGATGTGCCGACGTTCAAGGAATCCGGTTACGACATCACCTATTACATCTGGGCCGGCCTGTTCGTGCCGCATGGCACGCCGGAATCGGTGACCAAGGTACTGCGTGATGCTGTGCGCAAGGGTGTGGCCGATCCCGAGTTCAAGAGCCAGATGACGAAGATCAATTCGCCGATCAAGTACATGGACGCGCCCGACTTCCAGAAGTACTGGGATGCGGATGCCAAGCGGCTGGCTGCAGTGGTAAAGATCGTCGGTAAAGTCGGGAAATAAATGACGGCACCCGCGGAGCAGCAGCCGTCTCCGGTTGCCAGTACCGGAATCAAGAGCGATCTTGTTTCCGGTCTGGTGCTGGTGGCGCTGGCAGGTTACATCCTTTGGCTGAATCAAAAATTTCCTGTCGGCAGCCTGGCTGATCCAGGTCCGGGTTATGTGCCGATGCTGCTGGCCATCGGCCTGGGTCTCGTCGGTCTGCTGGTGGCTGTAATGGGCGGTCGTTCCCGCCCACTGGCTGCAATTCGCTGGCCGGAGGGCACGCGGGCGGTCATTATCCTGGTGGCGTGCACGGCTGCCGGACTCGCATTGGAATACATCGGTTATCGTCTGACGATATTTGCCTTTCTGGTGTTCTTCATCGGTGTGATTGAACGCAAACCACCGCTGCCGGTGGTGCTGGTGTCCGGCGGATTCAGCTTGGGTTCGTATTACATCATTGGCGACGTGCTGCATGTGCCATTGCCTGTCGGCCCCTGGGGATTCTGATGGTTGAAACTTTTAATGATCTGATGCTCGGATTCTCGGTCGCGTTTCAGCCGCAGATCCTGATGTATGCCTTCGGCGGCTGCATCATCGGCACGCTGGTGGGGATGATGCCCGGTCTCGGCCCGCTTGCCGGAATCAGTCTGCTGCTGCCGGCAACCTTCGGCCTGAATCCGATTGTCGCCATCGTGCTGCTCGCCGGCGTTTATTACGGTGCGATGTACGGCGGCTCGACCACGTCCATCCTGATGCGCATCCCCGGTGAGGCAGCGTCGGTGATGACCTGTGTCGATGGTTATGCGATGACCCAGAACGGCCGCGCCGGCCCGGCCCTGGCAATTGCCGCCATCGGGTCGTTCTTCGCCGGCACTGTCGGTGTGATCGGCCTGATGCTGCTCGCCCCGACGCTGGCAACTTTCGCGTTGCGTTTCGGCCCGCCCGAATACACGGCGCTGCTGCTGATGGGGCTGTTCGTGCTCGCGTATATGAGCGGCGGTTCGATGCTGAAGACACTGGCAATGGCGATTTTCGGTTTGCTGCTGGGCATGATCGGCATTGACATCATGAGCGGCTACACGCGCTTCAGTTTCGGTATCGTAGAACTTGGCGACGGTGTGGGCATTGTTTCGGTCGCAGTGGGTCTGTTCGGAATTTCCGAGATTCTGCTGACGGCAGGCAACCAGGACACGCCGCAGGTGCAAAAGCCGACACTGCGCGAACTGATTCCGTCGAAGGAGGAATTCCGCCTGTCAGCGGGGCCGATCATGCGCGGCAGCCTGCTCGGTTTCATGATTGGAATCATCCCCGGCTCGGCGCACATCATTTCCTCGTTCGTGTCCTATGGCATCGAGCGGCGCATGTCGAAGCATCCGGAGCGTTTCGGCAATGGCGCGATCGAAGGCGTGGCCGGTCCGGAGTCGGCGAACAACGCTGCTGCCACGGGCGCATTCGTGCCGATGCTGGCGCTGGGTATTCCGACGAGCCCGGTGACTGCCGTAATGATCGCGGCCATCATGATCCACGGCATTTCTCCCGGCCCGATGCTGATCCAGGAGCAGCCTGAATTGTTCTGGGGTTTTGTTGCCAGCATGTATGTCGGCAACCTGGTGCTGTTGATCCTCAATCTGCCGATGGTCGGCCTGTTCGTGAACCTGCTGCGCATTCCGTATGCCTATATGTATCCGTGCATACTTGCGTTCTGCATACTCGGCGTGTATTCCGTCAGCAACAGCATCATCGATGTCTGGATCATGCTGGTAATGGGCGGCGTCGGTTACGTGTTGCGTAAATTCCACTATGACCTCGCCCCGGTGGCGCTCGGTCTGGTGCTGGGGCCGATGCTGGAACTGTCACTGCGGCAGTCACTGGCACTGAGCGGCGGCGAGTACGGCATTTTCCTCGAGCGCCCGATTGCGATGACCATGTTCGGACTGGGCGGGCTGCTGCTGCTACTGGCGCTCAAACCGCTGATCTTCAAGAGCAAGGACTGGCGTTCCAAGGTGGGTCTGGAGGACGAGGCCGACTGACCGGATTTCCGCGGTAAACGCTGCGACGCAAGTTATTGATTTTAAAATAAAAATGTGTTTCCTACGGATGGTGATGGCGAGTCTGCTGGGCATGGTTGTGCTCCCGGCAACGGCGCTGGACCTGCCGCACCTCAGCGGCGGACCCTATGTGCCCACGCCCCAGCGTGTGGTCGATGAAATGCTCAGCCTTGCACGGTTGAGCCATCGCGATTTTGTCATCGACCTGGGATCCGGCGACAGTCGCATAGTCATTACTGCCGCGCAGAAATTCGGCGCGCGCGGCAAGGGCTACGACATCGACAGTGAACTGGTCGAGCGCAGCAACCACAGCGCGCGCAGGCTGAGACTTGAAAGCCGCGTGCATTTTGAGCAGCGTGACGTGCTGCAGGCGGACCTGCGCGAAGCCACGGTCATCACGCTGTGCCTGCTGCCGGAATTGATGCGTACGCTGCAGGCCAGGTTTCTCAGGGAACTGAAACCGGTCACGCGCATCGTGTCGCACGATTTTGAGTTTGAAGGCTGGAAGCCCGAGCGCAGCGTGAATCTGAAGCTCGACGAGAAATACGATCTCTCCGGCTCCTGGTCATCCACGATTTACCTTTGGACTGTGCCGGCGCCAAGGTGACAGCACCTGCTGCGATCCCGGCGCCGCGCCAGCCGTCGTTCGGTTTCATGCTCACGGTGCTGCTCGGTGGCCAGACCATAGGCACCATGGGCACGACAATGATTCCCGCGGTCGCGCCCAAGGTCGCCGAGACCTACGGTATTTCATCCGCACTGGTCGGCTACCAGATCAGCATGCTCGCGGTGGCGATGATTGTCGCATTGGCCTTCGGGTCCAAATTCAACCTGCGCTGGGGTTCGACGCGCATGCAGCAGATCGGGCTTGCACTGGTTGCCACCGGCGGGCTGATCGCGATCCTTCCGCATGTCGCGTTTTTCTTCCTGGCATCGATTGCCCTGGGCCTGGGCTACGGCATGCTCACACCGTCGGCTTCGAACCTGCTGATCCGCTTTACGCCGCCGGCGAAGCGGAATCTTATTTTTTCGCTGAAGCAGACCGGTGTGCCGCTGGGCGGTATCGGCGCGGCGCTGATTACGCCTGCGGTGGCCGTGGCCTGGGGCTGGCAGTGGGCGATCGCCGCGAATTCGCTGGCGCTGTATTCGCTGGTGCTGGTGCTGCAGCGCGCACGGCCGTTGTGGGATACCGACCGCGATCCTGCCGCACCCATAGGCGGCAATCCGTTCAGCAGCGTGATGGTGATCTGGCGCAATCCGTCGCTGCGGCTCTTGTCATTGTCCGGCGGTTTTTTCGTAATCGTACAGTTCGGCATCACCACGTTTACCGTGATCCTGTTCAACGAGGAACTGGGCTGGGGCCTGATCGAAGCCGGCTTCGTGCTCACCGCGTCACAGGTCGGCGGTGTGGCCGGCCGCATGTTCTGGGGCTGGATGGCCGACCGCATGGGCAACGCGTTCTCTGCACTGCTGATCCTGGGTGCGGTGATGGTGGTGTCGTCGCTGCTGTGCATCGCGCTGACGCCCGGCTGGCCGATGGCCGGTGCCTGCGTGCTGTTTTTCGTGATGGGTTCCACCGCCAGCGGCTGGAACGGTGCCTTTCTCGCGGAGGTCGCGCGCCTGGTACCGCGCGACACCATCAGCACCGCGACCGGCGGTTCGCTGGTCTATGTCAATTCGGGCAAGGCGATCGGGCCGATCGCCGTGGCCAATGTCGCGCTGCTGACGGGTGATTACACCACCACGTTCGCGTTGCTCGCCGTGCCGGCGGCCGCCGGTTTGTGGTGTCTGTGGGCGGCGCACCGGGGACTGACGCCGAGGTAATTGCGCGGGCTGCGGTGCGGCCGCTCAGCGCGCCAGGCGATTGAGGCTCCGCAGGAACAATTCGGCGCAGATCGTGCCGCGTGCGAAAGCGCCGAAGCCGAGGACCATCGCGCCGAATATCTGCAGTGCATAGCCGAATAGATGCACCACGGACAGCGCGAATGTTTCAAGGAACGTTCCCAGGCCGATCAGTGCGCAGCCGGCTGTGACAAAGCTTGCGCGCGCCCAGAAGACGGTTCGTTTGGAAAATTGCTGAGCCCCGCTCATGCATAGACCATAGCGCATTCAATCGTGTCGCACCACGCCGGCGCAATGCGCCGCTACTATGCACGCTGCAGGGGCAGCCCGGTTGTGATCGGGCCGCTGACAGGGCCATTCTGCCGGGTACGACATATGCTTAAGTAGCATCACCCTGTTTAATCTTTTCGAGAGGTGATGCATGAAAACATTTTTCACTCCGATCTGTACCGCAATGATGCTCGCGTTGTCCATGACAGCCGCGGCGCAGACTTATCCCGCAAAGCCGGTACGCATGGTAGTTCCGTTCGCGCCCGGAGGTCCCAACGATATCCTGGGCCGTCTGATCAGTCAGAAGCTCACCGAAACCTGGGGCCAGACGGTGGTGGTGGAGAATCGCGGCGGTGCAGGCGGAACTGTGGGTCTGGAAGCGGCATCGCGCCTGCCCGGGGATGGGTACGCAATTGCGATGGGCGGTTCCAGCAATCTGGCGGTGGCACCCAGCCTGTATGCAAAACTGGCGTACGATCCGGTCAAGGATTTCACTCCGATCATCAATGTCGCGATCGTGCCCT
>Ga0224500_10001901_pt1 | contig 11830 bp, 11 predicted proteins | sample SF_Oct11_sed_USG_FD_168126 | JGI IMG/M metagenome (GOLD analysis project Ga0224500, IMG submission 168126) | Sediment microbial communities from San Francisco Bay, California, United States - SF_Oct11_sed_USGS_4_1 | ecosystem: Environmental > Aquatic > Marine > Sediment | place: USA: California... | reverse complement strand
GCCTGGCACGAGGGGCAGCGGCTCGCCACCCGGCGAGTCTATCGGTGACCTCGAACGACGATCCTTCAGACCAGTTCGATCTCGGCCCGCCCGTCGGCGCGTGCTCGGACGGTGACGATCCGGCCGCTGACCAGATCGAGGGCGGGCGTCACGACCACCGGCACCTCGATGCCGTAGAGCTCTGCGGCGACGATCGCCCCGAGCGCGACGATCGCATCGGCCTCGCCGAGCACCACGGCGATCGGGGCCGTTCCCGCCCGGATCGCTTCGGCCAACACGTACGAGCTCGAGCTCGAACCTCGCCCCGATGGCATCGCCAGGACCCGCCCCATCAACGTGACGCCGGCCTGCGGATGATGCGTATCGATCAGCCGGCCCGTCTCGGGGTCGAGCCCGCCCCAGAAGCTGAGCGGCTCGTCGAGCACCACCACCTCGCCGGTTGCGACCCCGGGAACGATCGCTCGTACCGGCTCAGGCATCGCCCCACGCCTCCGGGTCGCGGACGAGCCTGCCTGCCACGGCCGAGTCGACGCACTCCTTCAGCGTTGCGAACGCCACGTCGAACCCCAGGTTCCCCGGGGCGTACCAGGCCCATTTCCCGGAGTTCGTCACGACAGGGGTGGCGGCACGCTCGATGATGGGCGTGATGTAGGTGCACGTGTCGGTCACGATCGAAACCCCGGCTTCCCGCAGGACGGCGATCAAGTCGGGCGCCTCGGCGGCGACGTCACGACCGGTGTTCACGAAGCAGGGAACCGCGAGCCTGCGCCCCTCGACGAGCTCGGCGAGCCGCCCGAGCTCGGCGACCGAGCAATGCGGCGTTCCCAAGCTCACGCTTCCCACGGCGGCGCCGACCCCCACGGTCGACAGCTCATCTCGCGCCGCCCGCAGCTCGGTGGGTCCGATCGCCATGTCGAGCGTCGGTTCCCCCCCGCCGGTCGCGGTGTCGAGGTTCGGCGCTTCCGGTGTCACCCCGACGGCGTGGAACATCGCGACGGCGCCCGATGACGCGGCAGCGGCACCGAGCGCCTTCAGGTGGTCTTCGGTGGCGTTCGAGGGAAGACCGACGATGGCCGGGACGGCATTGCCCGTCGCACGCCCGACGAGATGCCCGATCGCCGCGTAGGCGGCCTCGTCGTCGAGCAGTGCGTCGGGTATCCCGCCGACGCGGAACACCGTCCGCGCCCGCCGTTCCTCATCGAGGTGCAGGCCCGCTGCGGGGGCTCGGCCCGTGATCGCGCAGCAGATGTCGATGAAGTCGCCGTAGCGGCCGGTGCGTGCCCCAAGCACCGAATTGGCGAACACGATCGCGTTCGATTCAGCCCACGCGACGTGCTCGCCGAGACCCGGGCGCTCGGGCAGTTGGTAGGGAGCGCACGTCCAGGTCGGGCGGCACCCCATCGAGACGTACGCGTCCATCATCGCTCGAGCGTCGGCGGCGATGACCGGATCGAGATGCACGAGCTCGGGGTGCAAGAGGTCGAGGGAGGACACGTTGAGCGTGGCGGGCACCGTCACACGGGCCCCGTCATCGGCCAGCCGCCGAGCGAAGTCCAGGCCTGCCCGGCCGTGATACAGACAGCCGTCGATGTGGGCCGAGGTCACATCGAGCAATCGTGCCGCTCCCATGGCTCCCGCGGTCCGCGTGAGGATCCGCATCGCGAAGCGCGCGGCCTCGCCGCGAGCGCCGTCGAGCGTCGCGCGGTCATCGTCGGTCAGTGAGAGGGCACCGGGCACGGGCGCATCCTTTCACGCTGTGTCGGAGTGTGTAACGGTATGGCCCGCCCGCAGACGTGACCCTGACGACCGACCGGAGGGAGACACCGTGACGAGCCTCAAGGCCGTGATGCTGAACTGCACGCTGAAGTACTCGCCCGAGGTTTCCAACACCGAGGCACTGATGCTGAAGGTGAAGGAATGGTGGGACACGATGGACGTCGTGTCCGACATCGTGCGGGTCACCGACTACAACGTGCGCTTCGGCGTTAGCTCCGACGAGGGCAACGGCGACGAGTGGCCGCAGATCCTCGAGAAAGTGAAGGCGGCCGACATCATCTGCATCGGCACGCCGATCTGGTTCGGGGTTCGCGGATCGGTGTGCCAGCTCGTGATCGAGCGACTGGACGGCACGTACAACGAGCGGAACGAGGCGGGGCAGTATCCCCTCTACAACAAGGTCGGCTGCGTCGTCGTGACGGGCAACGAGGACGGTGCCCACGCGGCCGCCGACACGACGCTGTTCAACCTGACACACCTGGGGTGCGCGATCCCGCCCAACGCCGACACCTACTGGGTCGGCGATGCGGGGCCGGGTCCCAGCTACATCGAGGCCGGCGGCGAGCACCATGCCTACACGCAGCGCACCACCCGATGGATGGCGCACAACGCCGTGCACCTCGCCCGCATCCTGAAGGCGAACCCGATCCCCGCCGAGGGGAACACGTTCGACGAGGAGACCGACCACGGGCCGATGCACAACGGGTGAGTGAGGGCAGCGCGGCTACGATGTGGCCGTGTCTCCCTGCAACCCCGACCACCTGCTCGAGTCGGCCCCCGCCCGCCATGTGTCGGCGGATGACGCAGCGTCGATCGCTCGGGATTTCCGTGACGAGATGGCGCTCCGGCGCACGATCCGTGACTTCTCGAGCACGCCTGTGCCCGTCGGACTGATCCGACACGCGATCGCGACCGCCGGCACGGCGCCCAGCGGAGCCAACGTGCAGCCATGGCGGTTCGTCGCGGTGAGCGACCCCGAGACGAAGGCGCGCATCCGAGAGGGTGCCGAGCAGGAAGAACGGGAGTTCTACGAGCGCGAGCACGACGAGTGGCATCGCGCGCTCCAGCCGCTCGGCACCGACTGGCGAAAGCCCATGCTCACGGATGCACCCGTGGTGATCGTGGTGTTCGAGGTGCATCGAAGCGAGACCGAGCCCAAGCCGTACTACCCGAAGGAATCGGTCGGCATCGCCGTGGGCTTCCTGCTCACGGCGCTGCACCGCATGGGGCTCGCGACCCTCACGCACACGCCGAGCCCGATGCGCTTCCTGAACGGGATCCTCGGCCGCCCACCCAACGAACGACCCTTCGTCGTGATCCCGGTGGGGTATCCGGCCGAGGGAGCGACGGTTCCCGCGATCCGACGCAAGCCGGTCGACGAGATCATGGTGTGGATCGGCGAATGAGCCGAACCCGGTGGGCTCTCGAAGCCGCCCCGAACCCGACGGTGTTGCGACTGCACGTCGACACGGAGCTCACCAACCGCACCATCGTGACCTGCCCTCCCGGCGATCCGCCTGCCGTGCTCGCGGGCCTCCCCGAGATCGACGGGGTCCGGTCGCTCGATCTCCACCGCTACAGGGCCCGGCTCAACCTCATGCCCGGTGCGGATGCGCAGGCAGTGGCCGGGGATGTCACGGACCTGCTCCGCCGAGCGCTGGGGGAAGCCGAGCCGCTGCACGACGATGAGATGCCCAGGGCGTTCGGCTCGATGGGCAGGGGCGGGCCGCGGCAGGTCGCCGAGAGCGAGGAGATGGCGGAGCGGGCCGGGGACCCGAGGCTCACGTCCGTCTTCCGGGTCGAGGGTGTGGTGGAGGCTATCGCGGCGCCCGGCCTCGTGCTCGTGCGGCTCGGGCGGCTCTTCGCCTGGAACGACGCCACCACGGCACGGGTGGCCGCCGCGGTCGGCGACGTCGATGCGGCCCCACTCTAGTCTGAATCAGACTAGTTGGCAGGAGGCATGCCGAGCGGGTCGCCATCGGGGAAGGCCGTCGCCCCGTAGCTGCCGAGATCGCGGCCGGCGAGCGACTCGAGGAACGTCGTGCCGAACACGGCCGCGAACTCCTTCTGATCGAGCAGGTCCTGTTCCACCGCGCTGCGCGGCACGTATGCGCCGATGTTCTGCCGGTAGCGGTAGTCGGCCAGCGACGAGGCGACGTCCTCGATCGTGGCACCACCGTTGTCCCGCAGCCGGTCGACGTTCAGGAAGATCTCCGAGGGCACGACGCTCTCGACCACCCCGGTCACGCCCGCGAACCGGGACTCGATGAACCGCTCGAGCTGGATCGGATCGAGCCGCACGCCGCCCACCGAGTCGGGCAGCGGACACTGTCCGTGGTCCGCGGTCACGATGAGCGCGTACTCGGCGGGGAAGCGCTCGTCGAGCATCGCCGTGAGACGCCCGAGCTGTTCGTCGACGGCGCGCAGCTGCAGCCCGGTCCACTTCGAACCCATACCGTAGACATGCCCCGTGTAGTCGGGCGACTTGTAGGTCGTATACATCAGGCTCGTCGCTCCCTCGCCGAGTGGCTCGGCGTCGAACGCCGCCTCGATCACGTCGCCCTGGTAGCGCACGATCGGCGGGCTGCAGCAGGGGGACTGCCGTCCGACCGGTGTAAATCCGGCGTCCCAGCCGGGGTCGTCGAACTCGTCGACGTAGCGCTGGTAGTCCTCCGGCGTCGGCATCGAGGCAGGAAGCCGATACAGCTCGGGGTTGTGCGGCTGCCACGTCGCGGTGCCGTCCTCGTCCCAGTAGACACCGACGGGGAGATCGCCGGCGGCGCGGCTCCGCCCGCCGAACCCCATCATGCCGAGGTGCCAGACCTGGTAGCCGATCTGTCCGACCCAGGCTCCGGTCTGCTCGTGCCAGAGATCCGACAGCGTCGGGAGCCAGATGTCGCTCGGCCGCGCCTTTCCCGGGGTGTCGTAGGCCTTGCGGACCTGCCCCTGTTCGTCCCTGATGTTGTGACCGGTGATGCCGTGGCGATTCGGGAACGCGCCGGTGCCGATCGTGCCGTGTGCGCACGCAGTCACCGCCGGGAACGACCCGACGATCGCGTTGCGGAAGTTCGCGCCTTGGCCCATCAGCGCCTTCAGGTTCGGCCAGTCGTCGGGGAAGGCATCCAGCACGTTCCAGCCGCCACCATCGATCACGAAGGTCACGATCACCCGAGGCCGCTTCGATGACCTGGTCGTGTCCAGGGGCAGCGGCGAGCCGTCGCGGTCGCCGGGCCAGCCGTCGAATCCCATGAGCTGTGCGGTGGTGGGTGCGAGGTCGGCAAGGGTCACCCGCTCATCGGAGTCGCCGGCGGCGATGACCCCGGGAGCGTGGAGCACCAGCGGGATGCGCTCGAGGTACATCCAGACGCTCGCGTGGCTCGTGCGCGGGTCCTGCGGCACGAGCGACAGTGATTCCTGCGGGTAGTTCGAGCTGTTGTAGGGAGCCAGCAGCAGCTGCAGGTCGCCGGCGCGGTGCGGATGAACGTGCGGCGCACCAGCTCCATGTACTCCGAGCCGAGGCCGGTGGCCATCGCTTCCTGCATCGGGCGGGGATCGGGGCGCCCGAGCTTGCGAGCGCCCCAGCCGATCGACGGGCCGGCGACGGCCCACGCGAGTCCGCCGAGCCCGGCTGCGACCAGGAAGTTCCGACGACCCGGGTCGGTCGAGGGCTCCGCTCGACCTGGCCCCCGCAGCGCGATCCCGAGACCGAGCGCGAGGGTGATCATTCCGACCGCGACGCCGAGGACCCACGACCCGGCGAGCGCGATCGCGAGCCCGATGGCCCCGGAAAGGACCGAGAACGCGGTGAGGACACGGGTGTCAGGGCGTCGATCCATTGGATGGCTCTATGTTCCCAGAGCCACGACGACATGGGCTGCAGGCGCGTGTTGCGTTCCGGTTGCGACGCCTCGCTTAAAGGCGCTTCCGATCCAGGTCCAGGAAGGGGAGCGGCACCACCGTCGCGGCGACGTTCCCGCGCTCGCCCTCGACGCTCCATTCGACGCTCAGCCGAGTGCCCGGCTTCGCGTGCGCGCGGTCGACCGAGCCGAAGCCCACCATCGTCTTGATCGTGGTGCCCCAGGTGATCGAGGTGGCCCGGCCGACCTGCTTGCCTTCCTTGTAGACGGGCACCGGCGCTCGGTGGACGAAGGGGCTGATCGCCGGGGCCTGGTCGTGCTTGGCGAACATGCGCTCGATGCCGAGCCAGTCGAGTTCGAGACCCACGAGCCGTCGCTCGGGACCTCCGGAAGCGTGCTCGGCGCGCAAGGCCCGGCGCCCGGTGAAGTCGGTGGCCTTCCCCAGGTCGACGAGCTGCTCGAAGCCGAGCTCGTACGGCGAGTACTGCTGCTCGGGCGCCACGGCGTGGCGGGCGCTCGTGTACTCGGCCTCGATGAGGATCAATCCTGCCTCGACGCGAGCGACGTCCATGGCCGCGATGCCGACGGGGTAGATGCCGTAGGCCCCGCCTACGTCGAAGATGCGGTCCCAGACCGCCAGGGCCTGATCGGCGGGCATCCACAGCTCATAGCCGCGATCGCCCGTGTACCCGGTCCGCGTCACGTCGACCCGCACGCCGCCGATCTCGGTCGCGCGGCGTCCGAAGTACCGCAGGTCGGTCCAGTCGGCCCCCGTGGCGTCCTGCAGGACCTCGCGGCTCAGCCGGCCCTGCAGGGCGAGTGCCGCGGTCCTGTCGCTGATGTCGTCGATCTCCACGTCGAGGCCGGTCGCGTTGAGGACGAACCACCGGTAGCTCGGGTCGGCCGCCGTCACGCGGTAGGTCGTGTCATCGAGGCGCGCGATCGTGCCGTCGTCGAGCACCTTGCCTTCCTCGTCGCACCATGGGGAGTAGAAGACCCGGTCGACCCGCAGTTTCGTCATGTCGCGGGTCATCACCCGGTCGAGCAGTTGGCGGGCGTCGGTGCCGCGGATCTCATACTTGTAGAGCGGGCTGATGTCGATCACCGCCGCGGCCTCGCGGATCGCGCTGTATTCGATGTCGTGGAAGTCGGCGTACACGGGCACGGAGAACCAGCCCGACCAATCACCCCAGGCCATCTTGGTGTTCAGCTCTTCCTGCCTCGGGAAGAACGCGGTGGGAACGCTCACGGGTGGACCTCCTCGAGTGACAGCGGCCGCATGCCCGCCGAGGCGTAGGGTATCCGACCGCCGCGAGTGCATGGCATGCGGCCCCTTGACCTGAAGTCAAGGGGCCGTTGGTGGGCCCCGAGGGCCCAGGCTAGCATGGGCGCCCGGTGGACCGGACCGTGCTCCGGTGCCCGTTGACCTCGAGTCACTCCTCGAAGGAGACGACATGACGAAGCGGTACGACGCGGTCGTGATCGGCGGCGGGCACAACGGCCTCGTCAATGCCGCCTACCTCGCGAAGGCCGGGCTGAAGGTGCTCGTGCTGGAACGCCGGCACATCCTGGGCGGCGCCACCCTCACCGAGGAGATCGTGCCTGGGTTCAAGTTCTCCGTCTTCAGCTACGTCGTCTCGCTGCTGCGGCCCGAGATCATCCGCGACCTCCAGCTCGCCAAGCACGGGTTGGAGATCCTGCCGCTCGACGGAACGATCACGCCGCTGGACGACGACTACCTCTGGCGCGTCAACGATCACGGCAAGACCCTTCGCGAGCTGCGCCGATGGAGCCTGAACGACGCCGAGGTCTACGACGAGTACGGCCAGCTGATGGCGGAGATGGGCCGGTTCATCAAGCCGATCCTGTCGATCGCGCCACCCGACCCGGGCAAGATCTCGCCCGGCCACTGGCTGCCGCTCGGACCGCTCGCGAAGGCCTTCCGGGACCTGCCGAAGAAGATGCAGACGACGTTCATCCAGCTGATGACGATGAGCGCTGCCGATTTCCTCGACCAGTGGTTCGAGACCGAGCCGCTGAAGGCCACGATGAGCGCGTCGGGCATCATCGGCACGTTCCAGGGGCCGCGCTCGCCGGGCACCGCCTACGTGCTGCTGCACCACTACATGGGCGAGATCGACGGGGCGTTCCGGGCCTGGGGCGTGCCGCGAGGCGGGACGGGCTCGGTGGCCTACGCGATCGCCGGCAGCGCGCTCTCGCTCGGCGTGGAGATCCGCACCGAGGCCGGCGTCGACCACGTGAAGACCGCCGGTGGTCGCGCGACGGGCGTCGTGCTGTCGAGCGGCGAGGAGATCGAGGCCGACGTCGTGATGAGCTCGCTCGATTCCCGCCAGACGTTCATCAACCTGCTCGACGAGCGCGACCTCGAGCCCACGTTCCGCGACGAGGTCATGCGCTACAAGTACCGCGGGTCCAGCGGCAAGGTGAACCTCGCGCTCAGCGGCCTGCCCGAGCTCGCATGCAAGCCGGGCGTGGGCCCGTGGCTGCGCGGCGCGATCTCGTTCTCGCCCTCGCTCGACTACATGGAGCGCGCCTACGACGACGCGAAGTACGGGCGGCCGTCGCAGCGCCCGTACATCGACTGCATCATGCCGACCCTCGTCGACCCGACGATGGCGCCGCCGGGCAAGCACGTGATGAGCTGCTTCGTCCAGTACGCCCCTTACCATCTCGAAGGCGGGGAGCAGTGGGACGACGCCAAGCGCGAAGCCTTCGGCCAGACCGTCATCGACACCCTCGAGGAGCGCTTCCCGGACATCCGTAGCCTGATCGAGGGCCACCAGTTCGTGACGCCGAAGGACATCGAGGACATCACGGGTCTGAGCGAGGGGAACATCTTCGCCGGCGAGCTCTCGCTGGAGCAGCTGTTCTTCAACCGGCCGGTGCCCGGGTGGGCGCGGTACGAGACGCCCGTGAGGAACCTCTGGATGTGCGGGTCGGCCACCCATCCCGGCGGCGGCATCATGGGCGCGCCCGGCATGATCGCGGCTCGCGAGTACCTGAAGCAGCGCAAGCGGGGCAGGAGGGCGGCCTAGTGGCGCTCATGCACCGAAGGGGTAGCGCGTGAATCAGGCGCTCATGCACCGAAGGGGTAGCGCGTGAATCAGGCGCTCGAGCCCGACGTGGTCGTGATCGGCGGGGGGCACAACGGCCTGATCGCTGCGGCGTACCTCGCGAAGGCGGGGCGCGCCGTCGCTCTGCTCGAGGCGGCCGACACCGTCGGCGGCATCCTCCGCGCGACTTCGCCGGCAGACGATGTGACCGCGCCCGGCATCGCGCACACCGTGGGGCGCCTGAGACCTTCGGTCGTGAAGGACCTGCAGCTCGAGCGTCATGGCTTCGAGGCGATCGTGCCGTCCGCGCGCATGTTCGCCCCGCAGCCCGACGGCTCGGCCGTCACGTTCTGGGCCGACGCCGGACGCACGGCGAGCGAGCTCCGTGACCGCAACGCCCACGACGCGGACGCGTTCGGTGGATTCGACGCCAAGATACGTGCCATCGCGAGCTTCCTCGCGTACATCAATGTCGCGACCCCTCCCGATGCGAGATCGCCGTCGCTCGCCGACGCAATCATGGGCCTGAAGCTCGGCAAGGCGTTCCGCGATCTCGGTGCGAAGACCGGCCGCGAGGCGATCCGGGCGCTGCCGATGGCGGTGGCCGACCTCGTGCAGGAAGTCTTCGAGGACGAGGCCGTGCGGGGGCCGCTCGCAACCAGAGGTGTGCTCTACACGTCGATGGGTCCGTGGGCGACCGGAACGGCGGCCGTGTTCCTGAACGACTCGGCGGGCACCGACGGCGGAGCGGCGGGCACCGCGGTGTACGCACGCCGTGGGACCGGTGCGCTGGCGGCGGTGCTCGAGTCGGCGGCGAAGGCCCTCGGGGTCGACGTTCGCACGGGTGCCGAGGTGGTGGCGATCCGGTCGACGGACGGTCGGGTTCGGGGCGTCACGCTCGCCGACGGCACCGAGATCGATTCGAGGCTCGTCGTCTCGGCCGCCGACCCCAAGCGCACGCTGCGCTTGTGCGATCCCGTCGAGTTGAACCCGTACGAGGTCTGGCGTGCCGAGAACATCCGCCAGCCGGGAGCGACCGCCAAGGTCAACCTGGTGTTGTCGGGCCTTCCGGCGTTCAACGGTACCGGTGGCGATCGCTCGAGGCTCGAAGGCCGCATCGTCGTGGGGACGTCGATCGATCACGTCGAGCGGGCGATGGACGCGAACAAGTACGGGCACGTCGCCGAGGACCCGATGCTCGAGGCCACGATCCCGACGCTGGTGGACCCTTCCCTCGCGCCCGAGGGCACTCACGTCATGTCGATCCTGTTCCAAGCGGCGCCACGGCACCTGCGCGAGGGTGAGTGGTCGTCCGAGCGCGAGCGCATCGCCGACATCGCCGTGAAGTCGTTGGAGCGCTTCGCGCCCGGTCTCGGAGAACTGGTCGTGGCCCGCGAGGTGATCACGCCCGAGGACATGGAGACCGACTATGGCCTCACCGGCGGGCACGTCTACCACGCCGAACCGGCGCTCGATCAGTTCTTCGCGTGGCGCCCGCTGAACGGTGAGGCGCGATACCGGCTGCAGATCGACGGGCTGTATCTCGCCGGCTCCGGGGCCCACCCGGGGGGCGGGGTCACGGGCGGCCCGGGTTCGAACGCCGCGCGGCAGATCCTGGCCGACACGAAGTAGCGCCCCTCGCTCAGGCTTGGCTGATCTCGAACAGGTGCCCGTCGGGATCGCGGAAGAAGCAACGGATCTCCTGACCCCAGTCATACGGAGGGGTCAGGAACTCGGCGCCGCGGCCTCGGAGCGTCTCGTACGTCACTCGGCAGTCCTGCACCCGGATCGTGATCGAGTGGCTCACCCTGTGTGGATCTGGCGGCTGGAACGTCACGTCGGGCTTGTCGTCGGTCGGCGGACCGCCGGTCACCACGAGCAACCACGCGGCACCGAACCGGAACACTGCGGAGGTTCCCCCATACTCCCGGGTGAGTTCCGCGCCGAGCACGTCCCGGTACCAATCGCGGGCGCGATCGAAATCGGAGACGACCATGATGTGCGTCAGCTCCGTCTCCGCAGCGGGGAACGGATCTCGTTGGTCTCGCTGTTCGTCCTTCATGTCGGCGGCTTCCCTCCCGGCTCGCTTCACAGCATGGACGCCATGCTCACACGCGGCTAGGGTCGGCGGTCATGGACGCCTCGGTGCCGAGCATCCTGTCGCTCGCCGACTGGCGACGCTCGGTGGCCGAGCTCTACGCCTCGATCAGGGTCGACACCGACCCGCGGGCGGCCTGGGAGCGCTGGCGCGCCGCCCGCCGAGACCTCTTCCGTTCGCATGCCCAGTCGCCGATCCCGATCGCCGAGCGCGACACGTACGCCGGGCCGTTCGTGTTCCCCTTCGAGCCGTCGGCGCGAGCGGTTGCCACGCTGGAGCCACTCGACGGTGGACCGGTTGACGTGGGGACGAGCGACGGTCTGGTCACGCGCATGCTTCGATTCGCCCGTGCGCGGTTCGAGCTGTTCGGGCAGCAGGCGAGCCTCGACGTGTTCTGGTTCGATCAGTACGGCGGCGGCATCTACGTCGCGTTCCGCGACGCGACGAGTGGCACCGACACCTACGGCGGGGGAAGGTATCTGCTCGACACCGTGAAGGGCGCCGACCTCGGCGTCGAGTCGAACCGCCTCATACTGGACTTCAACTACGCGTACCAGCCCTCGTGCTCCTACGACCCCCGCTGGTCGTGTCCCCTGCCACCGCCGGAGAACACGCTCGATGTCGAGGTGACCGTCGGGGAACGTCTGAGCGAGCCCGTCGGTTGAGTTCCTGATGGAGCGGCCGGCATGATCTCGCTCGAGCACGTCGAGAAGCGGTATTCGGGGACGGCCGCGCCAGCCGTGGGCGACCTCACGCTCGAGATCGGCGAAGGTGAAACCGTCGCGCTCGTGGGGCCGTCGGGGTGCGGCAAGACGACCACGCTGAAGATGATCAACCGGCTCATCGAGCCGACGGGCGGGCGCATCCTGCTCGACAGTACGAACGTGCTCGACCAGGACCCCGTGCTGCTGCGTCGCGGCATCGGGTACGTGATCCAGCATACGGGGTTGCTTCCGCACCGCACGATCCGCCAGAACATCTCGACCGTGCCGCGCTTGGTCGCGTGGAACGACGAACGCATCGCT
>Ga0224500_10001899_pt1 | contig 11836 bp, 14 predicted proteins | sample SF_Oct11_sed_USG_FD_168126 | JGI IMG/M metagenome (GOLD analysis project Ga0224500, IMG submission 168126) | Sediment microbial communities from San Francisco Bay, California, United States - SF_Oct11_sed_USGS_4_1 | ecosystem: Environmental > Aquatic > Marine > Sediment | place: USA: California... | reverse complement strand
CGAAGTCGGGGCCCTCGTCCTCTGACCAGCCGAACTCGGCATAGTGCACGCTCAGCTCGTTGAACTGGTCGATGAACAGGTCGCGGTAGTCCGCGCCGCCGGCAGCGTTCGCGGGGCCGAGCAGATCGGCTTCGTTGTCGCGCAGGATCTCGGCCACGCGCCGCACGAGCGCGCTGGTGAATGCGACGCGCCTTTCGCCACCGAGTCTCGCGTAGGCCATGCGGTCGACGCCCGCCAGCAGGAACACGAGCACCTCGCGAACGAAGCCGAAGTAGGCCGGGCCGGCGTCGATGTCGAAGCGCGCCTCGCGCATGCGCTTGAGCATGTTCAGCGCCACGCGCCAGGCGATGAAGGCCATCGCGCTGGCGTTCTGCTCGGCGCTCTTCGGCTGGTCCGGCTTGAACCAGTGGGCCTTGATGCGCAGGTTGGTGGCCATGCCGTTCAGACCCGGCGGCGCCGGGCCGGCCCAAGCTGATCGCGGCCCTGCGAGGGGGCCATGCCAGTCACCGGGACTGAGCGCATCAGTAGCCGCCCTTGCCCAGCGGTTGTGGCAGACCGGCCACCTTGGCCCCCTGCTTGGCGGGGCCGAGCGGGAACAGGTCGTACAGCGCCTTGCTGTCGCAGCCCGGCAGCACGTCGGCCAGCCCCTTGAGCATGTTGCGGAAATTGGGCGTGTGGCCGTGTTCCCGATACTCGTCGCGCAGGTAGCCGACCACCTTCCAGTGGTCGTCGGTCAGCGCGATGTTCTCGGCCGCAGCGATCACGCGCACGATCTCCTCGCCGTAGTCCGGCTCGAGCAGATAACCCTGGTCGTCGGTCTCGACCTCGTTGCCATTGACGGTATACGCCATCGTCGTTCGCCTCCAGTGTCGTGATTCGGTGTTTGACGCTGTTCAGTCGCCGACGGCTGCAGCCGACTTGTGCGGCACGAACACGCCACAGCCCATCCACCGATGTCCGCCCAGGCCCTGTTCGAGCACGCGCGACGATGCCGCCGCGCGCAGGCCGTGCAGCAACAGGCTGAAGCCGTGCAGCGCATGGCCGGGTCCGCGTAGCGATTGCTCGCGGCCGCAGACACAGTGACAGGCCGCATCCAGCCGCTTGAGCTCGGCCGCGGTCGCCTCGAGGAAGGTCGCCTCGTCGGCTCCGGCAGCGTCGACGAAATGTGCATACAGCGTCGCGTGAGGCAGCAGCTCGCGCACGACAGGATCGCCGAGCACGACCTCGTCGTTGCCGAGCCGCAGCCGTCGCCCCGACAGGCCGCGCAGCGCCTGGGCGCGCTCGCGGGCTGCCCGCACGAGCAGGCGCGCGCGCGCGGGCAGCAGCGCCGGATCGCCCACGCCGTGCACGACCTTCACCGGCAGCAGCGCCGAACGCGGGTCGTCCGCCAGCCAGGGAGCGACCTCGGCCAGCGCCTGCGCCAGCAGCATGCGGTGGTCGCGTGGCAAGGCCGTGCCGCGCAGCGGGAACGCCACGTCGACGACGGTGCTCGAGGCGAAATCCAACTCAGCCGGCTCCCTTCTGCGAATCCGCCCAACGCAGCAGCGCGCTGCCCCATGCCGCAGCCGTCTGGGGATCGATCTCGAACACCGTGAAACGGCTCTTTTCGCGGATGCGCGTGCGCAGGAGGCTCATGCCGCCGGAGTCGTAGTCGATCTGCTGCAACTCGATCTCCTGTCCGCCCAGCGGCACACGCAGCTTGTCCAGCGGCGTCACTCGGGTCATCGCGCTCTCCAATGCCGCCGTATTGAGCGCGGGGCGGTCTGCCTGCGTCTATCACCGCGACGGGTGAGGCCAGCCTACCCCTTTTGGGTAATGCCCCGCCCCCCGAAGCGGTCTATCGTCGGTACCCAACCGGAGTGATGGCGGCTATGCCTCGCCCGCGCCTAGCATCTGCACTCGCAAGGAGACCCGCCCATGGCCAAGAAGATGCATGACACGCCGATGCTGGACCAGCTCGAGTCCGGCCCGTGGCCGAGCTTCGTGACCGGACTGAAGCGCCTGGCGAAGGACAAGGATTACATGGTCGACCTGATGGGTCAGCTGGAAACGTCCTACCGAACGCGCAAGGGCTACTGGAAGGGCGGCACGGTCGGCGTCTTCGGTTACGGCGGCGGGGTGATCCCGCGCTTCACTGAACTCAAGGACGAACACGACAAGCCGGTGTTCCCGGATGCCGCCGAGTTCCACACGCTGCGGGTGCAGCCCCCGGCGGGCATGCACTACAACACCGACGTGCTGCGCAAGATGGCCGACATCTGGGAGCGCCACGGCTCGGGCCTGATCGCCTTCCACGGCCAGTCGGGCGACATCATGTTCCAGGGTGCCAAGACCGACAAGGTGCAGGACGCCTTCGACGAACTCAACGAGCTGGGCTTCGACCTCGGTGGCGCCGGCCCCGCGGTGCGCACCTCGATGTCCTGCGTCGGCGCGTCGCGCTGCGAGCAGAGCTGCTACGACGAGGCGCGTGCACACCGGCAGGTGATCAATACCTTTCTCGACGACATCCACCGTCCGGCGCTTCCCTACAAGTTCAAGTTCAAGTTCTCGGGCTGTCCGAACGACTGCATGAACTCGATCCAGCGCTCGGACATGGCCGTCATCGGCACCTGGCGCGACAACATCCGCACCGACGAGGAGTTGGCGCGCAAGTGGCTCGCCAAGCACGGCATGAACGAGCTGGTCAACGACGTGATCACGCGTTGCCCGACCAAGACCATCATGTTGAAGGAGATCAAGGACGTCGCCCAGGGCGACCACATCTCCAGCGTGAAGGTCAGCGATACCCACGCGCTGGAGATCGACAACAGCAACTGCGTGCGCTGCATGCACTGCGTCAACGTGATGACCGGCGCGCTGGCGCACGGAACCGACACCGGCGCCACGATCCTGATCGGCGGCAAGCGCACGCTCAAGATCGGCGACCTGATGGGCACCGTGGTCGTGCCGTTCATGCCGCTCAAGACCGATGAGGACTACGAGGCGTTGGTCGAGCTGGGCCAGAAGGTGATCGACTTCTTCGCCGAGAACGCGCTCGAGCACGAGCGCACCGGCGAAATGATCGAGCGCATCGGGCTGGTGAACTTCCTCGAGGGCATCGGCATCGACATCGATCCGAACATGGTCGCCACGCCGCGGACCAACCCCTACGTCCGCACCGACGGCTGGGACGAGGAAGTCGCCCGCATCAACGCCAAGAAGGCTGCGGCCTGAGCAAGGGAGCCACGACCATGGCCATGCGTACCCCCATCGAGAGCGGCGTGCCGGACAACCGGCAGTACATGCACCCGGCGCTGCTGAAGAACTACGGCAACTGGCGCTACCACGACCGGCCGCGTCCCGGCGTCCTGCACCACGTGTCGCACACCGGTGACGAGGTCTGGACGGTGCGCGCCGGCACGCAGCGCCAGATGGACGTCTACACGATCCGCAAGCTGTGCGACATCGCCGACACCTATGCCGAAGGGCACGTGCGGTTCACGATCCGCAGCAACATCGAGTTCATGGTGTCCGACCCGGCCAAGGTCGACCCGCTGATCGAGGCGCTGACGAGCAACGGCTTCCCGGTGGGCGGCACCGGCAACTCGGTATCGATGATTGCGCATACCCAGGGCTGGCTGCACTGCGACATCCCGGGCACCGATGCGTCGGGCGCGGTCAAGGCGTTGATGGACGACCTCTATACCGAGTTCATCCGCGAAGACATGCCCAACCGCGTGCACCTGTCGACCTCGTGCTGCGAGATCAACTGCGGCGGCCAGGCCGACATCGCGATCATCGTGCAGCACACGAAGCCGCCCACAATCAACCACGACCTGGTGGCCAACGTGTGCGAGCGGCCCGCCGTTGTCGCGCGCTGCCCGGTCGCGGCGATCCGCCCGGCACTGGTCAACGGCAAGCCGTCGCTGGAAGTCGACGAGAAGAAGTGCATCTGCTGCGGCGCCTGCTATCCGCCGTGCCCGCCGATGCAGATCAACGATCCGGAACACTCCAAGCTGGCGATCTGGGTCGGCGGCAAGAACTCCAATGCGCGCGGCAAGCCGACCTTCATGAAGATGGTCGCCTCGGGCTTGCCGAACAATCCGCCGCGCTGGCCCGAGGTTTCGGAAGTCGTCAAGCGAATCCTCTACACCTACAAGGCCGACGCGCGCTCCTGGGAGCGCATCGCCGACTGGGTCGAGCGCATCGGCTGGCCGCGCTTCTTCGAGAAGTGCGACCTGCCCTTCACCAAGTACCTGATCGACGACTGGCGCGGTTCGCGCTCCAGCCTGAACGCGTCGACGCATATCCGCTTCTGAGGCCGGCCCCATGAAGTTCGGAGTGCTCGTGAGCGAAGGGCCCTACACGCACCAGGCCAGCGATAGCGCCTACCAGTTCTGCGTTGCGGCGCTGGCCAAGGGGCATGAGATCCAGCGCGTGTTCTTCTACCACGACGGTGTCTACAACGCGACCCGGCTCACCGAGCCGCCACAGGATGACCGCCATATCGTGAACCGCTGGTCGACGCTGAACGCCGAGCACAAGGTCGACCTGGTGGTGTGCGTGGCGGCCGCGCTGCGCCGCGGCATCAAGGACGAGGTGCTGGCGCCGGGCTTTCGCATCTCCGGGCTGGGCCAGCTCGTGGACAGCGGCATCAAGGCCGACCGGCTGGTCACCTTCGGAGACTGACATGGCGCGACCACGCTCACTGCGTTCGCGGCTCCCCGTCGGGGCCATCGCCGGCGATCGGGCCGCGGCCTGCCGGGAGGCCGCATGAAGAAGTTCATGTTCGTCAACCGCAAGGCGCCCTACGGGACGATCTACGCCCTCGAGAGCCTCGAGGTCGTGTTGATCGCCGCCACCTTCGACCAGGACGTGAGCCTGGCCTTCCTCGACGATGGCATCTACGAGCTGGTCAAGGGCCAGCAGAGCAAGAACATCGGCATCAAGAACTTCTCTCCGACCTATCGCGCCCTGGAGGGCTACGACGTCGAGAAACTGTACGTCGAGCGCGAGTCGATGGAGTCGCGTGGCCTGACCGAGGCCGACCTGCTCGTCCCGGTCGAGGTGCTGTCGACCGCCGAGATGTCCGAGCTGATGCAACAGCAGGACGTGGTCCTGAGCTTCTGAGGACGGAGCGCCATGCTGCACATCGTCAATAAATCGCACCGCCAGACCGCGTCACTCGAGAGTGCCCTGCGGCTCGCGCGGGACGGTGACGCGTTGCTGCTGATCGAGGACGGCGTATACGCCGCGACCGCCGGCGGCGCCGTCATGGCAGGCATCGCCAGCGCCGTGGACCGCCTCAAGATCTACGCGTTGCAACCCGACCTCGAGGCGCGCGGCATGGCCGGCGCTCTGGTCGCCGGCGTCGCGGCTGTCGACTATGCCGGCTTCGTCGACCTCGTGGTCGAGCATCCCACCAGCCAGTCGTGGCTCTGACGCCGGCTGCGCACCCCAACCCATTCGCACCAGGAGAACCCCATGGGCATCGAAGTGAACGGCAAGACCTACGAGACCGACGAAGAGGGCTATCTGGTCAATCTTGGCGAGTGGAACGAGGAAGTCGCCAACGTCATCGCCAAGACGGAGAACGTCGAGATGACGCCCAACCACTGGGAGGTCGTGAACTTCCTGCGTGACTACTACAACGAATACCAGATCGCGCCCGCGGTGCGCGTGCTGACCAAGGCCATCGGCAAGCAGCTCGGCCCCGACAAGGGCAACAGCAAGTACCTGTACGAACTGTTCCCGTACGGCCCCGCCAAGCAGGCCTGCAAGATCGCGGGCTTGCCCAAGCCCACCGGCTGCGTCTGATCCTCCCCGCGTCGCGACACCTTTTCGGGGCCGCATGTCCGCCCTCACCATCGCCTACGCGCTGCTGTTCTACGCAGCGACGGCAATATTGGTGCTCGGGCTCGGGGTCAAGATCCGCAGCTACGTGCACACGCCCGCGCCTCTGAAGATTCCGACCACGCCGGCGCCGGTCACACGCGGCGGCGTGGCCCTGCGGCTCGTACGCGAGGTCGTGTTCTTCGAGAGCCTGTTCAAGTCGAGCAAGTGGACGTGGCTTTTCGGCTGGATGTTCCATGCGGCGCTGCTGCTGGTCGTGCTGCGGCACTTGCGCTACTTCCAGCAGCCGGTATGGACGCCGGTGATCTGGGTGCAGGCATTCGGAACGTACGCGGGCTTCGCGATGGTGGCCGGGCTCGGCGGCCTGTGGGCGCGACGGTTCCTGGTCGACCGCGTGCGCTACATCTCCACGCCATCGGATCACCTGCACCTGGCGCTGCTGCTGGCGATCGGAATGTCGGGGCTGGGCATGCGCTTTGTCGCGAGGACCGACATCATTGCGCTCAAGGCGTTCATGCTCGGGCTGATGCGATTCGACTGGCAGCCGCTGCCGGCGGACCCCCTGCTCCTGTTGCACCTGCTGCTGGTCGCCACGCTGATGGTTGTCTTCCCGATCAGCAAGCTGCTTCATGCGCCGGGCATGTTCTTCAGCCCGACGCGCAACCAGTCCGACAACGCTCGCGAAGCGCGCCACCTCGCCGCCTGGGCTGCCTCGCTCGAGAAATAGCGTCATGGCCACCGCCGCCTTCGAGACACCCAAGCTCAAGCCCTATCCGGTGATCCCGCTGGTCGCCGAAGGGGCGATGGCGCACAGCAAGCCCTACGTCGCCAGCCCGCAAATCCAGACCGCGATCGGCTTCCCGGGCGAGCTCACCGAGGGCTGGGAGCAGCGTGCGATCGCCAAGATGGGCGAGTTGCTCGACAAGTACCGCAGCCTGCGCGTGTACATGGACGCCTGCGTGCACTGCGGCGCGTGCTCCGACAAGTGCCACTACTACCTCGGCACCGGCGACCCGAAGAACATGCCGGTGGCGCGCCAGGATCTGATGCGCTCGGTATACCGGCGCTACTTCACCTTCGCCGGCAAGCACTTCCCGAAGCTCGTCGGCGCGGTCGACATGAGCAAGGACGTGCTCGACCAGTGGTGGAGCTACTTCAACCAGTGCAGCGAGTGCCGCCGCTGCAGCGTATTCTGTCCCTACGGCATCGACACGGCCGAGGTGACGATGGCCGCGCGCGAGATCATGGACGCGGTGGGTCTCGGGCAGAAGTACGCCAACGAGATCATCGGCAAGGTCCACCGCATCGGCAACAACCTCGGCATCCCCGAGCCGGCACTCGCGGACACACTCGCGGGCTTGGAGGAGGACACGAAGGAGGAGACCGGCGTCGACGTGCGCTTCCCGCTCGACGTCGCTGGTGCCGAGGTGCTGCTGATCACGCCTTCGGCCGACTTCTTCAGCGAGCCGCACGTCGAGAGCCTGATCGGCTACGCCAAGGTCTTCCACGCCGCCGGCATCACCTGGACGCTGTCGTCCAAGGCCTCCGAGGCCGGCAACTTCGGTCTGTTCATCGGCAGCTACGAGCAGATGCGCACGATCGCGCTGCGCATCCGCGAGGCCGCGCTGGAGCTCGGCGCCAGGCGAATCGTCGTCGGCGAGTGCGGCCACGCCTGGCGTGTCGCCTACAGCTTCTGGAACACGCTGGCGGGTATCGGCGCCGGCGGCAAGGACCCGTTCGCGATCGAGTTGCAGCGACAGCTCGACCCGCGGTACAAGCAACCCACGCACATCTGCGAGCTGACGCACGACCTGATCCGGCGCGGCGCGCTGAAGTTCGACAAGGAAAAGAACGACGACCGGATCATCACCTTCCACGACTCGTGCAATGTCGCGCGCGGCTCGCGCATGGGCGACGCGCCGGGCGGGCAGTTCACGATCCCGCGCGAGATCATCCGGGCGGTGGCCAACCACTACCACGAGATGGCACCGGGCACGACGCACGAAGCCACCTTCTGCTGCGGCGGCGGCGGCGGCTTGCTGACCGATGACCTGCTCGAGCTGCGTGTCAAGGGTGCGCTGCCGCGCATGGAGGCGCTGAACAACGTGGTCGACCGGCACGGCGTGAATTTCATGGCCACGATCTGCGCGATCTGCAAGGCGCAGTTCACCAAGGTGCTTCCCTATTACGGCTTCGACATGAGCATGGTCGGTGGCGTTCACCAGCTGGTGAGCAAAGCGATCCGGCTCGGCCAGCCGCACTGAACGAGAACCAGGAGAACCCCATGTCCGGTCAAGCCGACACGGTGAAAGCGCAGGTGCTGAACTTCCGACGCTACAAGGACGGCGACTCCAAGCCGTTGCCGTGGCAGCAGGAGATCTTCGACGCCGACCACTCACACAAGTGCCCCACGTACATCCAGAGCACGCCGCCGTGCCAGGGATCGTGCCCGTCGGGTGAGGACATCCGCAGCTACCTGAACATCGTGCGCGGGATCGAGAAACCGCCCGCCGGCATGCCGTGGCAGGAGTACGCGTGGCGGCGACTCACCGAGGCGAACCCCCTGCCATCGGTGATGGGCCGTGTCTGCCCTGCGCCTTGCGAGTCGGGCTGCAACCGCAACGAGGTCGAGGACTTCGTCGGCATCAACTCGGTCGAGCATTTCCTCGGCGAGTACGCGATCGCCAACCAGCTCGCCTTCCCGAAGCCCACGCAGCTCTCGGGCAAGAAGGTCGCGGTGATCGGCGGTGGCCCGGCCGGCCTGTCTGCGGCCTACCAGCTGGCGCGCAAGGGTCATTCGGTGACGATCTTCGACGAGCGCGCCGAGCTCGGCGGGATGATGCGCTACGGTATTCCTGGCTTTCGCACGCCGCGCTCCGTGCTCGACGCCGAGATCCAGCGCATCCTCGACATGGGCGTTGAGGCCCGGATGAACTGCCGCATCGGCACCGACGTGACGATGGAGCAGATCCGCGCCGATTTCGATGCCGTCTTCCTGGGGCTTGGGGCCCAGTCGGGCCGGCCGCTGCCGGTGGAGGGCTGGGACGCGCCCAACGTGGTCACGGCCACGGCGTTCCTGAAGGCCTTCAACGACGGCCGCATGCGGCATGTCGGAAAGCGCGTCGTCGTGGTCGGCGGCGGCGATACCTCGATCGACGTGGCCACCGTTGCCCGTCGCCTCGGCCACATCGAGCACGCGCACGAGAGCGACCGCCCCGAGCATGCGATCACCGGATACACCGCCCACGACGTGGCGGCGGTCTCGGCACGCCAGGGCGCCGAGGTGACGCTGACCTCGATCTTCGAGGTCGAGAAGATGCAGGCCAGCCGTCACGAGGTCGAGCACGCCCTGTCCGAGGGCATCGCGATCCGCGGCGGGCTGGCGCCCGTGAAGGTGCTACGCGACGCCAGCGGGCGCGCCACCGGCCTGCGCGTCGTGCGCTGCGAAGCAAAGATCGCGGGGGGCCGGCTCGAGATCAAGACCATCGAGGGCACCGAGGTGGACATCGAGGCCGACCTGATCGTTTCGGCGATCGGCCAGGCGGTGGACTTCACCGGGCTGGAGATGCTCAACAACGGCAAGGGCGGGATCACCTCCGACAAGAACTACCAGGTGCAGGGTCAGCCGGGCATGTTCGTCGGCGGCGACGTGGTGCGGCCGCACCTGCTGACCACGGCGATCGGCCATGGCGCGATCGCTGCCGACGGCATCGACCGCCACTTGCACGGCGAACCGCTGGACAAGCGCCCCAAGATCGACGTGCACACGTGGGACATCCAGCGCAAGCTGGTCGAGAAGGGGCTCACGGTCAGCGAGGTCCACGAGCCGATACGCGGCACCGACTCCACGAACGTCGCGATCCACAACTTCGACAACCGCTCCGACCGCTACGTGATCCCCCACGAGGAACTGTTCCTCGGCCACTTCCAATACACGCCGCGCCACCGGCGCAAGGTCGTCACGCTCAACGCGCAGCAGGCACTGAACAACTTCGAAGAGCGCGTGCTGGCGCTGACCGAAGCCGAGGCCATCGCCGAGGCGAAGCGCTGCATGAGTTGCGGGCTGTGTTTCGAGTGCGACAACTGCGTCGTCTACTGCCCGCAGACCGCGGTGTTCAAGGTGTCGAAATCGAAGTCGACCACCGGGCGCTACGTCGATACCGACTACAACAAGTGCATTGGCTGCCACATCTGCAAGGACGTGTGCCCCACCGGCTACATCCAGATGGGGCTGGGGGAATAAGGAACGAGCATGCGCCGGGTCGCCGTGCTGTCCGTCACCCTCGCGCTGGTCGCGACGGCCGTCTCCGCCGTGGCCGCGGGCCTCGCACCCGTCCTGCCGCGGGCAGCCGCGGGCACGCAATGCCTGGCCGAGCCGGCGATCATGCGACGCGAGCACATGCGCATGATCGAACACGTCCAAGATGCCGATGGTCACATCCGCGGCGCGAAACACAGCCTGAAGCGCTGCATCGAATGCCATGCGAGCACGACGAGCAGCAGCGTGGCGCGCGACCCGGGCGACTTCTGCGTGGCCTGCCATAGCTATGCCGCAGTGAAGATCGAGTGCTTCGACTGCCATAACGGACGAGCGAAGGCGCGGGAGTCGTCGGCCACTCCCGCCGCTGCGCCGACAGCCGCCCAGGGGCACACGCCGTGAGCCGCCGCGAATTCCTCGGTGCCGCAGCCGCTGCCGCGTTCGGCGGGGTGATGCTCGCGCCGGGCATCCGCCTGATCGAGACGGCCCAGGCGGCGCCGGCGCCCGGGGCGAGCGACGGCGCAAACCCCAAGGTGCGCTGGGGCCTGCTGATCGACACCACGAAGTGCGCGGCCGGTTGTACCGATTGCGTCGATGCCTGCACTCGCGAGAACGGCCTTGACCCGACGCCCACGCGCACGTCGTCTCAGTGGATTCGAAAGATCGAGATCAAGGAAGTGAAGACCGGTCGGCAGGCCTCGGTGCCGGTGATGTGCCAGCACTGCGCCTCACCGCCGTGCGTGGACGTGTGTCCTACCGGAGCCTCGTTCAAGCGCGCCGACGGCATCGTGCTCGTCAACCGCCACACCTGCATCGGCTGCCGCTACTGCATGATGGCCTGCCCGTACAAGGCGCGAAGCTTCGTGCACGAGCCGCTCGTGAACCAGAAGGCGGAGGTGCCGCGCGGCAAGGGCTGCGTCGAGAGCTGCACGCTGTGCGTGCACCGCATCGACCGCGGGCACATGGCCCAAGGCGGCAGCACCGCCTGTGCCGAGGCCTGCACGAAGGCGGGGCACGGTGCCATCCTGTTCGGCGACCTGAACGATCCGGCAAGCGAGATTTCGCGCCGCGTGCGCGAGCTGCAATCGCGCCAGTTGCGCGCTGATCTCAAGATCGACCCCGGCGTGCGCTATCAAGGACTCTGATCCATGCCCGGCGTCGCCCCCAACTTGCACGAGCCGCGCGGCGACAGCCGCAACTTCTGGCTGCTGGCCGCGCTCGGTTCGCTGCTCTTGGTCATCGGCCTGGCTGCCGCGCATGTCATGGAGGCCGAAGGCCATGTCATCACCGGCATGGACAACCAGGTGGTCTGGGGCCTGCCGCATGTGTTCGCGATCTTCCTGATCGTCTCCGCTTCCGGTGTGCTCAACGTCGCCAGCATCGGCAGCGTGTTCGGCGAGCAGGCATACAAGCCGCGTGCGCCTTTGTCGGGCCTGTTGTGCCTCGCGATGCTTGCCGGGGGCCTGCTGGTGCTCTTGCTCGACCTCGGCCGGCCCGAACGCATCATCGTGGCCGCGACCCACTACAACTTCACGTCGGTGTTCGCGTGGAACGTCATCCTCTACAGCGGCATGACAGCGATCGTGGCGCTGTATCTGTGGATGATGTTCGAGTGGCCCTTGCGCCGCTGGCTGCTACCCGTGGGCATCGCCGCGCTCGTCTGGCGCTTCGTGCTCACCACGGGAACGGGCTCGATCTTCGCGTTTCTTGTCGCGCGCCAGGCTTACCACTCGGCCCTGCTCGCGC
>Ga0224500_10001898_pt1 | contig 11840 bp, 9 predicted proteins | sample SF_Oct11_sed_USG_FD_168126 | JGI IMG/M metagenome (GOLD analysis project Ga0224500, IMG submission 168126) | Sediment microbial communities from San Francisco Bay, California, United States - SF_Oct11_sed_USGS_4_1 | ecosystem: Environmental > Aquatic > Marine > Sediment | place: USA: California... | reverse complement strand
CTCAGCGAGAAAACCGTCAAGAACTACCTCGCCAATATCTATTCCAAACTCAATATCGGTCGCCGATCGCAGATCGCCGCGTTCTATGCAGGTAGCTTCAAAGGGTCCGGTGCCCGTCTACCTCCAGAAACCCCCTAAACACCAGATTGGTGGATACAGCCACCACAGACAGCATGGTATGAGACGGTGCTGAATCTCCCTGCAGGATAGGGGAAAGGCCTTCGTGCTCACCGGCTGCCAGAACAGGTGTGGTTCCAGGCCGTACGGTGAGCTCCTGAGCAACACAGGAACGCCGCTGGCAGACTTCTTCCGCATCCTGCCAGGACGCTTGCCAGGGGATTCTTGCGAGACTCCCGTCAGTAAAGAACTCTGCGCCTTCTTCCGATAAGAAAAGAGTCGCCCTCACCCAAATAGAAGTTTGTGTGATGGGTCGCTTACAACCACCACACGGTACCACATGGCCATATTGAACATGCCCACGCAGTGCTCCTCATCAAGTGCGGCTCTTCTGATCGAGCCGGACCCGAACCTTGCCCGATCCTTTCGAGAGTTGATCGTCTTTGCCTATCATTCATCGGTCCCGCTTGAGATCCTGCCCTCTCTCCATGAAGCACTCACCTATCTCCAGACCCAGCACGTCCCGTTGATTCTCATGAACCTCGCTCTGCCGGACGATACCGGACGAGAAGCCGTGAAGCGCGTGCGTCAGACCGCCAGTTCCAGTGCGATCATTGGGTATCACCGCACCACCGATACCACGATGCTGTCTGACGCCATCCGCGCTGGAGCCCACGAAGTATTACCCCTCATTCCACCCTCAGCTGAAACGCTCCGCCTGTCTATCACCAGCGCCTTGATCAGAGCCACCCGCCCTCTGACGGCCACTGAACCAGCACCTCCGGCTACCACTAGCCCCACGGTGGCCTTCCCGCTCGGTAAAGTGGCACACGACTTAAACAACTGCCTGACATCCATCAAGGGATATGCCGACATTCTCCTCGCACGATTGTCCGCAGGAGATCCGTCACAGTATTGCGTGGAGCAGATCAAACTGGCCTGCGGACGAGCCGAGATTGTGATCAAGCAGTTACCACATACGACCAGTACGTCCTCCGCTCCTCAACCGTCAACGCCGATCAACAACGCTCCAGCCGCCTGACATCGCCATCGATCTCACGAATTGACAGTCCGTCCTCCCCTGACTAGGATACGGACGACCATCGCTAGCCCACATCACGCATGTTGTGATGTCTTCTGAAAGGAGTTCGTAATGTCCGATTCTGGTTTACCCGATGCCCGGGAAAGCCACCGTTTATCTAAGCCCACTCACGCCGCCGGCAATCCCGTCGAGGCTGTCTTTGAATCAATCGTCTTTGCCAGCCGATGGATTCAAGCACCCCTCTATGCCGGATTGATCGTGGCGGAACTGCTCTACGCCTATAAGTTTCTCCTCGAACTCTGGCACATGGTGACTCATATCAATCACGTGGAGGAAACCGTCTTCATGCTTGGCGTCTTGGGTTTGATTGATGTCACCATGGTGGCCAATTTGCTGACCATGGTCGTGATCGGAGGGTACGCCACGTTTGTGAGCAAGCTGGATCTGGAACACCATCCAGATCGTCCAGATTGGCTGACGCACGTCGATCCCGGCACCATCAAGATCAAATTGGCGGCATCCTTGATCGGCATTTCCAGCATTCATTTGCTGAAGGGCTTTGTGGATGTGGCCAATGAAAATCCAGAACACCTGAAGTGGAAAATCTTTATCCACATGACCTTCCTCGCTTCCGCCATCTTGCTTGCCTGGACGGATAAAATTATGCAGAAGGACAAGAAACATTAAGCCATGGATCCCCTTGCAGGTAGGTCAGAGGAACGATCGTGGCTTTGCTCCAGCTAGGCACGCTGCGGAACAACTTGATTGAATTGCTCCTGCACGCACAGATCGCACACCCTCACGACAATCAATTGCTCGCCGGTTGTCATAAGAGACGACGGGCCGACAGAAGGGAAAGGTGATTCTTGGAAATGATGGTTCGTCCGCTACGAGGACACTGCGTCTCCTGTTGCGGCCTTGATGGCCTCGACAGTGAGAGGTTTTTCGAGATGTCCGTCGACGCCGCAGAGAAGATCAGATGGAATCTCGCCGGAGAACACATCGTGAGCCAGCCCTAGAATTCGCAACTGAGAAAATCGCGCTTTCAGTCGCTGAACGTGGACACACTCGGTCTTCGAAGCCAACAGACTGAAGTCTGCCACCAATAAACAGGGCGAGAGCTCAGGACCAATCTGGCCCAGATCAACGGCATTCATGAGGCTCACAACCTGGTAGCCAAGCTTTTCCAGGGTTCTTCTGATAATCGCCTGACTGACCGCTTCCTTCACGTACAGAAGTGCATGCCGCTGTGTCGCACCCTGTGAAGCGCGCAGATCGGCAGGGACACATGGGAGGTCGAACCAGAACCGGCTTCCCCTGCCCAGCTCACTCTCGAATTCGATTGTCCCCCCCATCAATTCGACAAGCTGCTTAGCGAGGGCCAATCCCAGTCCCGTCCCTCCATATTTCCTTCGATTGGATCCATCAGCCTGGACGAAGGGCTGGAACAATCGATCCGCATCGGCCTTATCGATACCAATTCCTGTGTCAGTGACGGCAAATCGTATCCAACTTGCTCCATTCGACGGGTGAGGTTTCGTGCTCCGGACCACCTGAGGAGTGTGGCCGATGTGGAGAGAGATCTCACCCTGCTCAGTGAACTTGACGGCATTGTTGAGCAGCGCAGAGAGCAGACGGCCGAGGCGAACACGATCACCCCAGATTTTCCGAGAAACTGCTGGGTCGATGTCATATCGAAGGAGGAGCTTCTTCTCTTCCGCTCGTCCCCGCAATGGCACCAAGTGCTCCTGCACCACCGCGTGGATCTCAAACTCTTCCCGACTCAGTACCACATGGCCCGATTCCAACTTCGAGAAGTCCAGAATGTCATTGACGATGTCCAGCAACGTCTTGGCAGATGTCTTGATCGTTTCCGCACAGTCGCGCTGTTCCGCGGTCAGGTCTGTGTCAAGCAGCAAGTCATCCATCCCGATGATGCCGTTCATCGGTGTCCGGATTTCATGACTCACGGTAGCCAAGAACTCGGATTTCAACCGCGCCCCTTCCAACGCCGCGTCACGGGCCTGGACCAGTTTTTCCTGACTGTCACGCAAGTCACGCATGGCTTGTCCGGCCCGCAGCATGTAGCGAACCCGATGACTCAACAGCAGCCCATTGATCGGCTTGACGATAAAATCAGTAGCCCCCGCATCGTAGGCCTGTGTAATCGAGCGATAGTCCTCCAACCCAGTCATCATGAGTATCGGCGTATGTGTTCCTTGAGGCAACCGCCGCACCTCGGCACAGACGGCAAACCCATCCATCTCCGGCATCATAATGTCCAGAAGCACCAGGTCGGGATCATGGCGGACAAACGCCTCGAGTCCCAGACGCCCGTTTTCTGCCTCTTCCACCGACCACCCGGACTGTTCAAGTGCCTCGCGCGCGAGCATCCGGGCGATGGTATCATCATCGATGATCAGAACGATCGGGTGATGTTCGGTGCTCATGCCGCAACTCTTCCCTTCGTCACTTCATCTTGAAGCGCACCACAGGCCGCTGCATAATGCTGCTCCAGCCCACCGACCACCTGCTCAGCATGCGTCAAATCCTGGCGCTCTCCCATCAGCTCTAATTCTCGGCAATCCGCGGAGACCGCCAAAGCGCCAAGCTGCGCGCTACAGGACTTGAGGCGATGCGCGGCAGCGCGCAGTTCCGTGGCATTCTGAGACCGTACGGCTGACCGTATGCGGTCGACGAGATCCGGCGATGTCTGGAGATAGGAAGACACGATACGCACAACAAGATCGGGCTGTCCCGGACGCTGGAGTGCGCGAATCTCTGCCAGCGTGGTTTGATTGAGGACCGTTCCGGCAGAGTGCGCTACCGAATCCAAAACGGGCCGTGAATCTTCTTGCAGTTCACCCGCCCTCTCTTTTGCGGCGGAACCGGATGGACGTACGTGCTGCCCCGACTCACCTCTCGACCAGTGCGGCAGCCAGCGGGAAAGAACCTGCTCAAGTGACGAGAGGGTAAAGGGCTTGGTGAGGTAGTCATCCATGCCGACCGAGAGACACTGTTCCCGGTCACCTTGCATCGCATGCGCCGTCAACGCCACAATCGGCAATCGCCGCATCCCGGCGCTCGCCGCGCCCCCACTCTGGTCCGCTCGTTCCGCTTCACGAGCCCGAATCAGTCTGGTCGCGGTCATCCCATCCATCTCCGGCATCTGACAGTCCATAAAGACCAGTGCATAGTCCGTCTTGCCAATCGCATCAAGGGCTTCCCGCCCATTCTCTGCTGTATCAATCTGGCAGTGGAGTGTTTCCAGCATGCCGCAAGCCACTTCGCGGTTCACGGGATTATCCTCCACGAGGAGAATACGAACCTCGCCCCCGCTCACTGGGAATTGATCGTCGGCCATTCCATCGCGTTCCACCGGCGCGGCCAATTGTTCCGCCGTCCTCTGGGTCGGCCTATCCGAGGGCTGGCAAGAGACCGTGAATCGAAAACAAGTCCCCTCTCCCGGACGACTTTTCAACTCAACCACACCACCCATGAGAGTCACCAGCTGCTTGACGATCGCCAGACCTAATCCTGTTCCACCATATTTTCTGGTCGTGGACCCATCCGCTTGGGAAAAAGCGCCAAAAATGTGCGCCTGGGCATCACGAGAGATCCCAATACCCGTATCCGTCACGCTGACGGACAATCCATACTGCCCTTCGCTGACCCCCTGAGGCTCGGCACGTACGGTAATCGTTCCCCGCTCAGTGAATTTCACCGCATTGCTGACCAAGTTGACGATGATCTGTCTCAACCTGATCGGATCACCGATCACATATGGAGGAGTGCGAGGGTCGATGTGACAGGACAGGCTCAGCCCTTTCTGCTCTGCCGTAGGGGATGAGACGGCAACGGCTTCCTCAATTGTCCGACGAACCTCAAAGGGGATCGTCTCTAAGCGCAATTTCCCGGCCTCAATCTTTGAAAAATCGAGAATGTCATTGATGATCGACAGAAGTGCCGATCCGGACTGATGGATTGCTTGGGTCAGATGACGCTCTTTCTCGTTAAGAGGACAGCGAAGCAACAACTCCGCCAGGCCCAGCACACCGTTCATGGGTGTCCTGATCTCATGGCTCATATTGGCAAGAAACTGGCTCTTGGCCAGACTCGCCGCTTCCGCAGCCTCCTTGGCTTGACGCAGCGCCTCCTCCACCAGTTTGCGATCCGTGACATCGATGTTAATCCCGACCATTCGAGCCGAGAGTTCGCCGGCATTTTTGATGGAGGTGCCCCGCGTGAGAATCCACCGATACGAGCCATCCTTATGCCGAAGGCGATGCTCCAGTTCAAACTGATCGATCTGGGCAAGCAGATAGCCCTCCATGGCACTCCACGTCTGGTCACGGTCCTCGGGGTGGAGCCGGCTTTTCCACTCCTCGAACGAACTGGCCACCTCATGATCGTCATAGCCGAGTTGGCGTTTCCACTCGGCGGAGAGGTACACCTCATTGGTCGTCAGGTCCCAATCCCAAATCCCAATATTCGTGCTCTGGACCGTCGTGGTCAGACGCCCCTCGCTCGTCCGCAGGGCTTGTTCAACTCTTCTCCTATCCGCCGCCTCAATGGCCAACGCCAGAGCGTTCGCCACAGAAACGGCAAAGTGTTGTTCCTCCAATGTCCATTGTCGTCGTGGCCCGATGTGCTCGTGGCAGATCACTCCCACCATCCGACCTCCTGAACGGATCGGCACATCAAGCATGGAGGTAATCCCCTGTGGAGCCAGATAGCCCTCGGAAAACTCTCTCGTCTTCTCGTCCTGTTGCGCATCATCGGCCACGATGAGTCGTTCGAGCTCCAGCTCTTGGAAATACCGGGGGTACGAGGAGGCGCTCAACACAAGGCCTTGAGAGTACGCTTGATTGGTCAATTGATAGAGTGCTGCACATTGGAGAGCCGAGTGCTTCTCTGTAAAAAACCAGATGCTGACCCGTTCAACACACAAAAAGACCGCCGCAACGCGCGTGATGGTTCGAAACGCTTGCTCAAGATCCCCAGTATAGATTTCTGGACTTTCGGTCAGTTCGGACAATCCCGTCTGAATCCGACGGAGCAGAGCCTCGGTCTGTTGGCGTTCCCGCTCGACATTTTTCTGATGCGTGATATCTCTGAAGACCAGTACCGCCCCAACCACACTCCCGGCCAATGACATGGGTGTCACAACCAGGGAAATGGGGAGCAGCTGGCCCGCGGCCGAAATCAGCAGTCCCTCATCCGTGCGGTAGGGGTCACCGGACGCGAGCGGGGGAAATGTGGCATCGGTCACAAGACATTCTGCTTGATATTCTTCAGGTCCTGGTGCAATGAGTCGATACACTGGCCGACCCACCAATCTCTGAGCCGCTTCCTCGAACAGCACCTCGGCCGCATGATTCACCATCTGAATCTTCCACTCTGCATCCACGACGCAGAGCCCATCGCCCAACGAATGCAGCACCGTCTGGAGTTTGTTCCGTTCCCGCGCTAATTGGGTGTCACTCGTCTGTTTGAGTTGGGCATAGAGATCCTGCATTTCCGTCGAGGACAGGGCGAGTGACCGTTCCAACAATGCATGGCCTTGCTCGGCTTCAACATAGCTCTGACTCACACGCTGCAACATCTCGTCCCACGCCTCCAGAGTCGATGGAAGCTGTCGCGAGTCAAGGCCTAATCGCTTGAGTTGTCTCGCTAACAAAGGATGCATATCCGCTCACGCCGCTTCACGGAACGTCGTCAACGTCATGGTTTGGTTGTGAAGGTCGCAGGTTCCCGTCGCATAGGGGGAGATTTCCCCATATGAATAAAAGCCCACCTGTTGCGTCCCGGGAGGAAGCACGTCCAACGTGGCCTCCGTTTCCTCCTCCGTCCGCTCTCCAAGAACCAGTCGCCGCCCGACACAGCTGATCGCCACGGCAAGGGTACTGGAGCATCCATCACCCGCCAGTTTCGTCGTGGTGGCTGCCTCCGACGCCCCTTGCACCAACCGATCAAAGTTGGCCTTCATCAACTGCGCAAGCGCTCCCTCGGGAATATCGCCGGCAAAGGTGAGCGATTGTTCTCGCTCATCGACAGCGAGAATGGTGCGCACCAGGCTTTTGGCCTCACCTTGATCAGCGCGCAGCGCAAGGGGAAACAAGAGTCCAGTGGCCGGTAGGCCCGCTGCTCGGTCACCGAGATATTCCTTGTACAGTTGGAGTGCGGGACGGCCATCAAGCTCAAAGAGGACATTCCCCTTCGACTTGGTCACCCGGCGTTCCGGGCCGAATCGATCCCAGCCTCCTTTTGATCCATGCCCGATTCGAATGTGATCGCCATAGAACCCGACCGCCGTGACAAATCCAGGCTTGGGTTTTCTATCCTGTACGACCCACGTTCGACGAAAGCGATCTCCATCTCCGGCCAGCCCCCCCGTCACGACAACAGATGGAGGGACTTGGGAGTTGAGGCCGCGCACCAGTTCACTCCCGTTTACATGCAATCCATCCGAGAGCACAAAGATGCCTTTCAACCCAGCACCATTCAGTTGCTGCGCGATCATCTGCCCGGCGGCGAAGGCTTCCTCGGCCGATCCAACCGTCGCATTGGCCACTCGAAGTTCCGTATGGTCAAATCGCATGATTGCGACACTGAGGCTGTCATCGAAGATTTGGGTTCCCAGAATTTCGCCCGCTGTCGAACAGCCCATGACCACGGATTCCGGGTAGTCATGGAGCAACTCGTCGAGAGGACCGTCCGAATCGAGGAAGCTCGACGGTCCGAACAGCAGAATCAAGGTTCGTCGCGAGTCAATTTTTGGCCGGTTGTTGGTGGACCACCGTTTCTTCTGGGTAAACCCAAGTGTATGAACTTCCATCACGCGCCCTCCTTTAGAATGATCCCTCCCCCGAAACCAAGTTGAACATGATGCGCGGTCAACAACCCACACGCCGGCAAGCCAATGGCGTGGTGCCACATAAGCCAGACGACCCCACGATGGCGCCGTGCCCACTCGTCACTCCCCAGCGAGTTGCCTTCAGGGAGGACACGCCATAACCTCGTAACATACTGTAACAATGGAGAGATCTCCGAATCATGAGCGGTCATCGACAATAAGACCCGCTCAACAACACGACAAACTAATTCGATATTGTTTCGGCCGGGAGATCACAAAACTTGAATAGGAGCAAGAGAGCGGACCAGAAAGAAGGACTACATTCATACTGCCAGAGGGCACGTATGCCAAACTGCAGTCTCTAGTCATCGTCGACTGAGCAGGATGCGGAAGTCCCCTTGCCCATCGGCGTATGCTGTTTCAGCCCCTTTAGGTAGAGGGCAACCGCTTGGGTGCGGCGTTTGATTTCTAGCTTGGCAAACATATTGGAAATGTAATTTTTTATGGTCTTGTCCGACAGCAACAGCTTGACGGCAATCTCTTTGTTGGTGTTCCCCTCGGCCATGAGCGCGAGTATTCGCCGTTCTTGCGGTGAAATCATAGACAATCCCCAACGGAAGCAAACCAAATCCTGTGATTGTCTCAGCAAGCAGAGAGTCTTCTCGGCAGCCTCAGGAGCGAGGTAGCCCCCCCCTTTCCCGACCGCACGGATCGCTCGAACCAGTTCCATGCAACAGCTCTTCTCCTGCACATATCCTTGTGCACCTCCTTCTACGGCGCTGCGGAACGCCTCGGCATTATCGTCCCTCAGCCAACTGATGATCCGGACCGATGGAAGTAGGTTGAAGAGTCTCTTATAGATGCCGGGGTCCGAACCGCCTGAGAGCCCAGACTCCAGTACGATGACATCCGGCTTGGTTTGCCAAGACCCGGAAAGCACCCCATCCACATGATCGCCCTCACCGACCACTATGAGGTCTTCTTCCCCGTGCAGAAACGTGCGCACACCAGCCCGGACAATTTCCTGGCCATTGGCGATGAAAACCCTGATAGGCTGCCGACAAGAAGACACCATATCCAAGCTTCTGGAAGAGGCCGACGTCGTACGCCGCTTGTGCTGGCGCGCTTGCCTAGATTTCGGGACGTTGTGTTCCATCGAGAGAGCCTCTGGACGGGTGGACTACCGTATAAGGACACTGTACGTCGAACAGGGAAGGTCCAGGGTACATATCACGTCACACCCCAACTTGGTATCGGACTTCGTCCTACCGATGCTTTGGAAACCGCGAGTCGCTATCGCCCACCCTGATGCTCGACCGCATAGCGGATGAGCTCAGCCGTCGTCCGAAGGCCCAGCTTTTGGAGCAATCGGGATCGATAGGTACTGATGGTCTTGACACTGAGCTTCAACCGTTTAGCCACCAGGGAAACGGTTTGTCCTTTCGCCAATAATGCGAGCACCTCCAGTTCACGAGACGAGAGGTGCAGGGGAGCGGGGATGGCTCTCCCATTCATGTCAAGATCGCCATTCATCATCCGTGCAATATACCGTCCGCCCGCAAGAACCTCTCGCATCGCCTCCTGCAATTCCTCAGCTGCCGACTCTTTGGTAAGGTATCCAGATGCTCCATGTTTCAGTGCCAGCCTCAGGTACTGAGGATCCCCGTGTATCGTCAGGATCAGAGATCTGATCTTGGGACGAATTCGTTTGATCTGCTGAAGCAGGGTTAGCCCGTTCTGATCTGGGAGCGCGATGTCTAGGATCAGCAACGCCACCGGCTGTTCGCGCACGACGCGCATGGCCTCATCTGCAGTTGCGGCCTCGCATATGATCAGGGAAGGATAGTGGCACTCAATGAGTTGCCTGACGGCATGCCTCATCAATGGATGGTCGTCAATAATAAGGATAACCATGCCGTGCTTGTAGAGGACTCTATATTGGTCGCTGACTGTCGTAAATGACTAGCCGGCTAAGCATATGGCCAAGGCCCGCGGGGATATATCAGACGAACGCTCATGTGTCTATCGGCGGTCGTCCTACAGAGCCGCCGGATCGGGCGCAATCGCTCAATCAGAAGCGGGCAGAGAGTGGTGCTCAGAAGCGGCCTTCCGCTCGGATTGTGAGTGTGTGGAACGGCCCAGGTCGGGCAAGACCCGGGCCCCGTCGCGGCGAGACGGCTAGATCGTCAGATGGTGCTCAATCGCGTAGTGGACGAGCGCGGCTGTCGTACGAACCTCAAGTTTGTTGAGGAGTCTGCCACGGTACGTACTGATGGTCTTGACGCTGAGCGCCATCTCGTTGCCGATGACCGAAACAGGCTTCCCCTGCCCAAGCAACCGCAAGACCTCCATCTCCCGGTCAGAGAGCAGATCATGCAACGCGATCGGCTGGCCACCGCCGAAAAGGGTAGCCAGCTGATCTGCCAGCAAACTGCTGATATATCGCCGGCCGGCCCTGACCTCCTTCACGGCCGCCAGAAGGTCAGAAGGCGCTTGGTCCTTGGTGAGATAGCCTGCAGCCCCAGCCTTCAATGCACGCAAGGCAAATTCACGTGCTGGATACAGGCTCAGCATGAGAACCAGGAGCGTCGGCCTCAAGAGCTTGACCTCTTTCAACACTTCCAGGCCATGCTTGTCCGGCAATGCGACATCGAGAATGAGGAGATCCCATGGTTCACGGCGGACAGCTGATAACGCATCAGCAGCATTCCCCGCTTCCTCGATGACTGAACAGCCTCCTTCATCAAGCAGCAGATTCCGAATGCCTCGACGGACAATTGGGTGATCGTCGACAATCAAACAGCGGCAACTAGTTCCCATTCCGGCGCCTCTTTCTGGGTCTCGGAGATTTTCGCCGCCGGGCCGGAGCGACAGACCTGCGACGAATCGTAGGGAGTGTGAGGGGAAGCCGGATGGTGACCACCGTTCCAACTCGCAGCTTGGAAACGATCTCAATCTGCCCCCCAAGCAGCTCAGCACGTTCTGCTACGCCTTTGAGACCGAATTGGTTCGTGGTGTTCACCTGCCTGGGGTTGAATCCTCGGCCATTATCCTCAACGCTCACCGTGACCCAGCCGTCACGACGGCACAACCTGACCGTGGCCACCGTGGCCTTGGCATGGCGAACCACGTTGGTCAGCAACTCCTGCGCCATGCGGTAGATGGCACTTTCGACCTCTTCCCCACAACGGGTCCCGACATTCTCTCGATCCGCCACGACTCGACAGCACAGGCCGGACCGCTCCTGGGTGTCGGCTGCGAGACTTTCCAGGGCCGGTACCAACCCCAATTGCTCCAGCACCGACGGTCGGAGAGCCGAGACCATGCCTTTGAGTGAGGTGAAGAGACGATCCACCAGGCCAAGCGCCCGCATTACTTTCGTACGGAAGATTGCGGCCGAAATGACGCGCATTTTGGCGACGGGTCTGACCATGTCAACGAGATCGAACTTGAGCCCACTCAGGACCTGCCCGAATTCATCGTGGAGCTCCCGCGAGAGCCTGTTCCGTTCCCGCTCTGCTGCCACTCGTACCTCTTGGCTCACAATTTTGAGCCGGCAATACGACGCCCGTAGTGCCTCCTCCATTCGTTTGTGCTCACTGATGTCTTCAGCGACCACGAGATGGCAACTCGGCTTCTCACCGGCCGCCCACATGGGCGATACCCTCATCTTCACCCACGCAGACGACCCATCGTTGCGGACCAACCGTTTCTCCATGGAGAAGGAACGAGTGTCGCCTAACCTGAGCCGATTCATGTTTCGGAGGTCGCCCTGCAGATCGTCCTCATTCATGACACCCATGAACGTGGTGGCCAGCAATTTCG
>Ga0224500_10001897_pt1 | contig 11842 bp, 8 predicted proteins | sample SF_Oct11_sed_USG_FD_168126 | JGI IMG/M metagenome (GOLD analysis project Ga0224500, IMG submission 168126) | Sediment microbial communities from San Francisco Bay, California, United States - SF_Oct11_sed_USGS_4_1 | ecosystem: Environmental > Aquatic > Marine > Sediment | place: USA: California... | reverse complement strand
CAAGCTCCATCGCCGTGCGACTGATCTGACTGGCAAAGAGATCCTGGCCGGTCGAGGCGTACTGCTCGACGAGGTTATGCAGGCGATCCGTCTTGCGACGCGCCTGCTCGAGCAGGTCGAGTTTCTGTTGGGCCTTGGCACTGAGTTTCGATCCCACGATGATCTCCTTGGCGCCTTCGCGTCGTGGATGTCAGGTCCAGCGAAACAGCTTGACGGCCAGTAGGAAGGCGGCGACGGCCCACGCCATCATGATGCCCAGGAATCCGGCGACGGCCCCCACGCCGGCTCCATCCAACAGGACGGCCCGCAGTCCGTCGTTCAGTGCCGTGAGCGGGAGCGCCCGAATCACGGGGTGGATGGCGTCGGGGAAATGCGACCACGAGAAGAACACGCCGGAGACCACCCACATCGGCACCATCACGAAGTTCATCAGCCCGGACACGCCTTCGATGGTCTGCGCCCTGCTGGCCACCAGCAAGCCAAGCCCGGAGAACGCCAGAGCCCCGACTAGCACCACGGTGGAGAGCAGCACCAGCGAGCCGCGGATCGGCACCTCGAAGGCCAGCGCGCCGAACGCCAGCATCACCCCGACTTCCAGGACCAGGAAGACCAGCCGGGCAAGGGCCTGGGCCAGCAGAAAGTCGCTCCGGCGCATCGGCGACGCGTGTAACCGGCGCAGCAGCTTCCCCTGACGCACGCGGACGATGCCGAACCCGATGCCCCACATCCCGGTGCCCATGATGTTGAGTCCGAGCAGGCCGGGAATCAGGAAGTCGATGTACCGGGACCCGCGCTCCGTCAGGAGGGCATCCCGCAGCCAGAGGACGTCGTGCCGCCCGGCGGCACCCTGGAGGGCGGCGTCGGTCTCCAGTCGCGCGAGCCGGCTCTCATCGCGGGTGGAGTCGTACTGCAGCGCAACCGGATTCCCCGGGATGACGATGAGGGCCACCCGCCCGGAGCGCAGCCGCTCGTACGCCTCCACCGAGTCGAGCGGGACGGCCCGGAGTCGCCCGCCGGCCGACAGGGCATCGACCAGCGAATCGGCGCCGGGCCCCTGCTGCACCGCAATCGACAGCGCCTGGGGCCCGCGGTTCTTGAACGCGACCCCGAGGGCGAGCGCCAGCAGAATCGGGAACGCGAAGACCCAGAAGATGGCCTCCGGTTCGCGCCACAGGTCCCGGAGCCGCCAGAGCGTCAGCTGCAGCAGCCCGCTCCCGCGGCTGTCAGCCATCCCGCAGACTCCTGCCGGTGAGATGGAGGAACACGTCTTCGAGCGTGGCGTGATGGGTGGCCAGCTGAGTGAGGGCCGCCCCCCGTTCGGTCAGCCGGGCGAGCAGTGCCGGGACCGCGGCGTGGGGCTGCGACACGGTGAGCCGCACGGTGCCCTGCTCCACGCGTACCTCGGTCACGCCCGGCACCGCGCGCAGCTCCGCGTCGCTCAGCGTCTCCCCGTCGGCCGCAAACTCCACTACGTGCTCCGCCCCAAGCGAGGCGATGAGCTCGCGCGGGGTTCCGAGCGCGATCACCTTCCCGTGGTCCACCACGGCGACCCGGTCGCAGAGACGCTCCGCCTCCTCCATGTAATGGGTGGTCAGCATCACGGTGCGACCCGCGGCGCGCAGATCGGTCACCACGTCCCAGAGCTGGCGGCGTGACTGCGGGTCCAGCCCCGCCGTCGGCTCATCCAGAAAGAGCAGCTCCGGTTCGCTCACGAGTGCGACCGCCAGCGCCAGGCGTTGCCGCTGGCCACCTGACAGGTTCCGGACCCAGGCCGAGCGCTTCTCCTCGAGCTCGACGATCTGGAGCGCTTGCCCCGGGGGCATGCCCTGCCGGTAGAAGCTGCGGAACAGGCGCACCGTCTCGAGCACCGTCAGGCGCTCGGGAAAACGGGTTTCCTGCAACTGCGTGCCCAGGCGCTCCCGCAGCGCCCGCGCGTGCGTGTTCCACGTGCACCCGAGCACCTCGACCCGCCCGGCGTCCGGCGTGAGAATGCCCTGCAGGATCTCGACGGTGGTCGTCTTCCCGGCCCCGTTGGGGCCGAGCAGTCCAAAGCACTCGCCGGCGCGAACGTCGAGATCGAGGCCATCCACCGCGACGACATCGTCGTAACGCTTGACGAGGCTTCGGCAGGTGATGGCGGCGTGCTCGGTCATTGTGCCGCAATCAAGGCGCGCCTCCGACCAGGCGCAAGCGTCACCCGGACGGTGCACCTCACCCAGTACGCGTGCTTCCACGAGCAGCGGTAGCACGACCCGGCGAGCGGCTGAAGGAAGCCCGGGTGGTGGTGAACCTGGACCTGGCCGCCCGACGTGCCGCCCTTGCCTTCCGAGGCTCAGTCGCGCAGTATCCTGCCCGGCGGAGATCCATGGTGGCGCTCCGCACAACAAGTCCACAAGGAGACCTGATGCGCGTTCTCGTCCTGCTCTGCAGCGCGGCACTCGTCGTCGGATGTGCCCCGGCCGAGGAACAGCCCGCCACGGATATGGCAGACACTCAGGCGGCCGTTTCGCTCGCGGACTTCGCGGGCGTGTGGGCCGTGACGGCGATGCCGGAGACCAGTGACTCCGCGTTGACCACGTTCGACCTGGTCGCCACGGACGCGATGGATGGGTGGAGCATGAACCCGCCCAATCGGGAGCCCATTCCGATGCGCGTGGTCCTCGTGGACGGCGACAGCGTGGTTTCCGAGACCGGGCCCTATGCGAGCCTCCTCCGCGACGGCGTGATGGTCACGCTGCGCTCCGTGACCCGGCTCGACGGCGGGATGCTGACGGGCACCTTCGTGGCCCACTACGCCACCACTTCGGCCGACTCGGTGGTGTCCGGACGAATGCACGGGCTGCGCAAGGCGCCCGGGGAGTAGCCTCCCGCGGGGGCGGGGCGTCACCCGGAGGCGAAGCGCCCCGCCACCACCCGGTCCAGGATCTCGAGGGCCCGGTCAGTTTCCTGCTCGCCGAGCTCGGGCCGGCCGGAACGGGATGGACCGCTCCACCGCGCCCGCGCGCCGCTAGTTTCCGCGCCATGGCTTCGCCCGAGTTCACCCCCGCCGCGTACGGCCGCATTCTCGAGCGGGTGCACCGTTTGGCGGTGGGCTACCTCGAGACCCTGCCGGAGCGCGAGGCGTTCCGCCGCCCACCCGACGACGTGGTGCGCCGCTTCGAGGCCGCGCCCCTGCCCGCGCGCGGCACGCCCGCGGACGCCATCCTGGCGGACGTGGAGCGCGACATCCTGCCGTACTCGCTCGGCATCGGGCATCCGCGCTGGTGGGGCTACGTGCGGGCAAGCCCGAGCCCCCTCGGCATGGCCGCCGATCTACTCGCCGCCACCATGAACAACAACTGCGCGGGCAGTGCGCAGATCGCGACGTACGTCGAGATGACCGTCATGCGCTGGCTCGCCGAGTTGGTGGGGTATCCGGGCGACGCCGGCGGGCTGCTCGTGAGCGGCGGCTCGGCGGCCAACTTCGTGGCGCTCGCGGCCATGCGCGAAGCGATGCTTCCCGGGTCGCGCGGCACGGGTCTCACGGGGCTGGACGTACGGCCGGTGATCTACGTGACTCCGGAAACCCACTCGTGCATCCGCCGCGCCGTGGAGCTGTTGGGGTTCGGGAGCGACGCGCTCCGGCTGCTACCGCCCGACGACAGGCTCCGCATGGACCCTGCGGTGCTGGCCGCCGCGGTGACGGAGGATCGCGTCGCGGGACGTACGCCGCTGTGCGTCGTGGCCACGGCCGGCACCGTGAACGCCGGAGCCATCGATCCGCTCACCGCCATCCGGGACGTGGCGCGACTGGAGGGCCTCTGGTTCCACGTGGACGGCGCCTATGGCGCGATCGGGGCCGCGCTGCCGGAGCTGACGGACCGCTACGCCGGCATGGACGACGCCGATAGCCTCGCGATCGATCCACACAAGTGGCTTTACGTGCCGTACGAAGCCGGGGCGGTGCTGGTGAAGGACCGCAACGCGCTGACGCGCGCGTTCGCCACCAAGGCCGATTATCTCGAGGTGGACGAGACCAGTTACTTCAGTGGGCCGCTCTGGTTCCACCAGCAGGGGCCACAGCTGTCGCGCGCGTTTCGCGCGCTCAAGGTGTGGTGCGTGATGCGTGAGCTGGGCGTCGCGGGATTCCGTGAGCTGTGGCGCAACGACCTGGCCGTTGCGGCCGAGCTCCGCCGCGCGGTGGCTGCGCACCCGCGGCTCGAATTGGTGGGCCCGTCCGACCTCTCGATCGTTTGCTTCCGCTACGTCCCGCAGCACGGGGATGCGGACGCGCTCAATCGCAAGCTGGTGAACCGTGTTCAGCAGGACGGCCAGCTGTTCGTGTCCGGGACCCTCGTGCGCGGGACCTATGCGCTCCGGGCGGCGATCCTCAACTACCGCAGCACGACCGCCGATGCCCGGCTCACGGTGGAGGTCGTGGCGGAGCTCGGGGCAGCGCTGGACACGCAGGAGGTCACCCCACCAACCGCCTGATTGCCATCACCGAACGCGCGTGCCCCGGCAGTCAGGCCTGCGCGGCTACGCGACGGGTTGGCAGTTCCGTGGCACCGTCCGCGCGAACTGCCCGAACTGGAGGCACTCCTCGAGCCGGCACGACCACGCGAGGTTGCCGTTCCACGCGGTCATGTCCGGGCACCCATCGCACATGTTCTGCCGCCCATCCGGCAGCAGGTCGATGGGCTGGATGATCATGACCGACTGCAGGTGCGCGCGTCGCACGAGGATGCGCGGATCGCGCAGGGCGCGGGCCGCGGCGCGGCGGATACCGGTATCGAAGGGCGCGAGCCAGAGCATGGAGCGACCCCGCCGCGACACCTTCGGCGGCGCGTAGGCCAGGTACCGGCCCGTGCGCAGGTGGTGCGCCGTCTGGGCCAGCTCGATGAACCGCGGGCCCGCGTAGCCGTAGATCCGTCGCGCGGTGCCGAGGCGCAGCGTGAGGAGCCACTTGAACGAATCCGGCCGGTGGGTGCCGTTCAGGTAGGCGCAGGGCGCGAAGTCCGGGATGCGCTCCCGGATCGTCCCGACCACCTCCGGCGCCGAGATGTCGGTCCTGGAGACCGGCGCATCGAATGCGTAGGCCAGCGGATCCATCGCAATGCGCTGATCACCGATGTAGTAGTCGAAGTCCCCGTCCGGGCTGGCGGCTCGGTAGCAGATGAACACCATCACGTGGACAATGTCGATGTGCTGCTGCGCCCACTCGAGCATGTCGGGGATCGCCGGCAGCGTATCCTCGAACACCGTCGAGTTGAACGCGCACGACATCCCGCCCACCCGCGCCACCATTTCGGCGAAGTGGAGGCGGAGCGCATTCAACTCCTGTTCCGTCGTGTGCTTCCACTGCGGCCGTCCCTGCTTGCTGTCGATGTGGAACGTGAGGCCAGTGAGGCCCGCGCGTTTCAGATCCCGCAGCAGTTCCTCCTCGAGGGCGAGCCCATTCGTGTTCAGGATCGGCTTCCACCCGCGCTCCGCCACCGTGCGCACGATGTCCACGACCTGCGGATGCGTGAGGGGGTCACCACCGGCGATCGAGATCCCATCGGCGTTGCGATAGCGGTCGAAGACGTCCAGATCCGACTGGACCTCCGCGAGCGACTTGTGCTGGTTGACGTTCGCCCGATAGCAGCCTTCACAGGCGAGGTTGCACTTGGCGGTGGGCTCGAGCCACGCGATGGCGTTGTCCGGCAGCGACCACGGCAGTCGATACAGTTTACGGTGATCCAAGTGCGTCTCCATGGCGCTCGTTCCCACCTTGGTGATGGTGATCTTCCGGCCGTGATGGCATCCACACCGCACGGACGGTAACCCGCGCGCACTCGTTCATCAAACGACATTTCGCACCGTCCCGGTCGGCTTTCGCCGCGCGCACACGTCGCTGGGATCCGCGCCGACCAACGTTCGATGGACGCCGGTCCGGGGGCGATGCGGACCTCGGTGGTGAGGTCCACCGGTACATCCTTCTATGTTGTAGTGACGTCTTCCCGCACGGAGTCCGACTTCGATGAAGCGCACCACTGGTGTCCCGCTGCTCCTCGTCGCCATCGCCCTCGTCCTGATGGCGTTTGCCGCCATCCCTGCACTCGCGGAGTTCCTCACCGACTGGTACTGGTTCGACCAATTGGGCTTCGCGACGGTGTTCACCACTCGTCTGACGACCAAGATCGGGCTGGGGTTGGGATTTGGCGCGGCGGCCTTCGTGGTCTTCTGGGTCAACCTGCGCGTCGCGCAGCGCGGCGTCGTGCCCGAGCCCGTGGTCGTGCGGATCGGGAATACGAACCGCAACGCGGATGTCTACGGACTGCTCCGCAGGATGAGCGCGCCGCTCGCGCTGATCCTGGCGTTCCCGTTCGGCCTCTCGGCCGTAGGCGGCTGGCTCACGCTGCGCGCGTTCCTGGCCCGCAGTCCCTTCGGCGTCACCGACCCCGTGTTCGGCCGAGACGTCGGCTACTACGTGTTCACACTCCCCGCCGTCTCGGGGCTGTTGGAGTGGATGTTGGGTCTCATGATCGTGAGCCTGCTCTGCGTGGCCCCGCTCTACGTCGTGCGGCGCGACATCGTGACGATCGGCCGGCGGCTGCACATCGAGCCCGACGCGCGCCGCCACCTCGCGACGCTCGTCGCGCTGGTGTTCGTGATCATCGCCGTGCATCGCTGGTTCGTGGACCTCCCGTCCCTGGTCTACAGTCAGCGTGGACCGCTCGTGGGCGCCAGCTACACCGACCTCGCGGTGACCGCGCCGGCGCTGCGCCTCACCGCGGTCCTGACGCTTGTCGCCGCCGCGCTCGTGGTGTGGGGCACCCGCGGCCGCCACTTCATGCGGAACGTGGCCATCGCCGTCGCCCTCACGGTGGGCGCCAGCGTGGCGGCCGGCGCTGCCGCCGGAGCCCTGCAGCAGTTCGGCGTCGCCCCCAACGAACTGGTGCGCGAGACGCCGCAGATCGAGCATCACATCGCGGCCACCCGTGCGGCGTGGAACCTGGACCGCGTGACCGTGCGCGACCTCACCGGCGAGCGGGCGCTCTCTCTCGCCGACGTCCGGGCCAACAGCGGCACGATCCGGAACGTCCGGCTGTGGGACCGCGATCTGCTGCTGCAGACGTTCGGGCAGATCCAGTCCATCCGCACGTACTACGACTTCGTTGGCGTGGACGACGACCGCTATTGGATCGACGGCGTGTACCGTCAGGTCCTCCTCTCCGCCCGCGAGCTGAACCCCGCGGCGCTGCCGGCCCGCTCGTTCATCAACGAGCGCCTCACGTACACGCATGGCATGGGGCTCGCGCTCACGCCCGTGAACGAGATGACGCAGGAAGGTCTGCCGGTGCTGTTCATCGAAGACCTGCCCCCGGTCTCGCATGTGTCGCTCGAGGTGACGCGACCCGGCATCTACTACGGCCAGGTCTCCAATGACTACGTCTTCGTGGACACGCGGCAGCAGGAGTTCGACTACCCCGCCGGCGACGAGAATGCGTTCACCACCTACGAGGGGAAAGGCGGCGTTCCGGTCCGCTCGCTGTGGCGGAAGCTGCTCTACAGCCTCCGGTTCGGGTCGGCCAAGATCCTGCTCTCCGACGACATCACCGGGGAGAGCCGGGTGCTCTACCATCGGGAGGTCGGAGACCGCGTGCGCACCGCGCTTCCCTTCCTCGTGTGGGACAGCGACCCGAGTCTCGTGATCACCGACGAGGGGCACCTCGTGTGGATGTTCGACGCGTACACGCGGAGCACCAGGTATCCGTATTCGCAACCCATCGCGGACGGTACCAACTACTTCCGCAACAGCGTCAAGGCGGTGGTCGACGCGTATGACGGGACGGTGACGGCGTACGTCGCCGACTCGACCGATCCGATCATCCGGACGTATGCCACGATCTTCCCCGGCATCTTTCACCCGATGACCGAGATGTCGGCCGACGTGCGCGCGCATCTGCGGTATCCGGACGACCTCTTCCGCGTGCAGACCGCGCTCTACACGCTCTATCACATGCAGCAGCCGGACATCTTCTATCACCGCGAGGACCAGTGGCAGATCCCCATGACGGTCACGGGCCAGGACGGCGCCCGCGATCCGTTCCTCCGGCACATGGTGATGAAGCTCCCGGGGGAGGCCCAGGAGGAGTACATCGTCATGACGCCGTTCACGCCACGCGAGAAGGACAACCTCGCCGCCTGGATGGTCGCCCGGATGGATGGTGCCCACTACGGTGAGCTGGTGGTATACCAGTTCCCGCGGCAGAGCCTCGTGTTCGGACCGCGGCAGATCATGAACCGCATCAATCAGAACACCGAAATCTCCCAGCAGGTCTCGTTGTGGGACCAGCGGGGCTCGCAGGTGATCCGCGGGAACCTCCTGGTGATTCCCATCGAGGAGTCCCTGCTCTACGTGCAGGCCGTCTATCTCCGCGCGGAGGGCGGCCGCATTCCCGAGTTGAAACGCGTCGTGCTGGCCCATCAGAATCGCGTGGTAATGGCAGAGACCTTCGAGCAGGGCCTCGCGGACCTGTTCGGCGGCTCGGTGGACCCCGATCGCGCCCTCCCCGTGCCGATGGCCGCGGCGGTCGAGCGTGCCGGCCCCGCCGCCACGGGGCGGATGGCCGACTTGATTCGCGAGGCCACCGCGGAGTACGAGCGTGCGACCGGTGCGCAGCGCATTGGCGACTGGGCAACCTACGGGACGGCGATCAAGCGGGTCGGGGAGCTGCTCGAGGAGCTGAGACGGCTGTCAGGGGGGTAGGGCGTTGAGCCGTTGGCCGATCGCCGAGGGGCCGATGGACGTTGGCCCGCCGGGCTACGTGGCTGTGCTCTTCACCCGCAGGGCCATGATGAGCACCACCCCTACTACCGCCCCGGCGATGTAGAAGGGAACGGCGACTCCGAGTGTCTGAAACGCCGCGGTGGCCCAGATCGGGGCGATGACCCGGGCGACGCCGCCGAAGGTCTGTTGCACGCCGAGCACCTGGCCGCGCTCGGCATCCGGGGCGAGCTGGGTCACGAGCGCGGACGTCGCCGGGAACAGCAGCGCGGTACCGATCGGGACCAGCGCGATGACGAGGGCCAACAGGACGACCGTGTGCGGCAGGGGCGTGAGGGCGAGCCCCAAGGCGAGCGACAGGGCGCCGAGGCGCAGCACCCGGACCTCACCGAACAGGTCGGTCACGCGCCCGAGGATGACCGCCCGCATGACGACGCCGAGCGCTCCCGTATAGACGAAAAAGAGTCCGATCGTCTTCTCCGTCACGGCGAACGCGTGCTCCAGATATAGGGCGAGCACGCTCGTCATGGACATGAACCCGAGCATGCCGATGGCGTAGATCCAGATCAACCGGCTGACGGGGGCCCCGGGGTGCCGTATGACGTCCAGCACGACCGTGTGGATGGAGCGGCGCACGGGTGCCGGCGCGGAGGGATCGCGCCTGGACGGGGAGGTCTCCGGCAGCCACCGCCACGCGAACCCGACGTTGAGAAAACAGAGGCCCGCGGCGATCAGTCCCGGTGCCTCGGGGCCAAGGCTGGTCGCGAGCGACCCGATGGCCGGACCGATCATCACGCCCGCCGAGGTGGCCGCCGACAGCCATCCGAGCGCTCTGGTGCGGTGCTTGGGTTCCACCGCGTCGCCGATGTACGCCTGGGCCACGCCCGTCGTGCCACCGCCGGCTCCCTGGATGATGCGGGACAGGAACAGCATCCAGATCGTGGTGGCAAAGCCGAACACGACGAAGGCCATCCCGGAGGCGGCGAGTCCCACGAGCAGCGCCGGCCGCCGGCCGAACCGGTCGGACACCCGCCCCCAGAGGGGGGCCGACGCGAGCTGGGTAATGGAAAAGCTCGCGATCATCCACCCGATCACCCACTCCGGCGCCTGCAGCCGGAGGGCATAGAACGGGAGCAGCGGGAACACCATCGCGAACCCGAGCATGTCCACGAACCCGATGCCGATGAGCACCGAGATCTTCTGCATGTTCGGGTCTTTCATCGGCGGGTGCCGAGCGCCATGGCGGCCGCCGAGACGAGCATGAGCACGACCCCGTACGCCGCGGCGACGCCGATGTCGAACTGGCGCAGCGCGCCGAGGATCTCGATGGAGATCGGTCGGGTGTCGTAGGTGTAGAGCACGATGGACGTCACGAAGTCACCGACCGCCGTGGCAAAGGCAAGCGCCCCGCCGGCGAGCAGCGCCGGTCGGAGCAGCGGGAACGTGACGCGCAGGAGCCTGCGCCACCGCCCCGCACCGAGGGACGCGGCGGCTTCGTCGAGGCTGGGATCGAGTTGCCGGAACCCGGGCAGCACGGTGCCCGCGGCCACCGGGAGGTTCCGGATCAGGTACGCCAGGGGCAGGATCAGGGCGGTGCCCACGAGCAGCCAGCGTCCCATCCACGGCGCCCGCACGCTGAACGTCGTGGCCAACGCGATCGCGAGGACGGTCCCCGGGACCGCCCAGGGCAGGTGCACGAGCACCTCGAGCGGGCGCGCCAGCCGGGCCCGGCGCTGCACCACCTCGCGCCCGGCCCACAACGCCAACGCCAGCGCGCCAACCGTGGCCACGGCCGCCATCCACAGCGAATTCACGAGTGGACGCAGGCGCTCGGGTTCCTGGGCGAGCGCCGCGAAATTCCCCAGCGTGTACGCGGTGGGGAAGAGCTGGGTCGTCCAGGTCCCGAGCGGCACCAGCGACACCAGGATGAGCGTCGCGTGCGGCAGCAGCAGCAGGACGGCAAACCCCCACCCGAGCGTGGCGGCCGCCGCCCGACCGAGTGGGCTCCGGAGGACGCGGACGCCGGGTGCCGCGCCCTTGGCGGTGATGGCGATGCCACCGCGGCCCTGCGTCCGGCGGAGCAGCGCCAGGGCCGTAAGGGCGAGGACCGCAAGCGCCGTCGTCTCGACCATCGCGAGGCCGAGATTGCCGTTGAGCTTGGTGGCGAGGATCTGGGTGGGCATGACCCGGAAGCCGCCGCCAAAGATGTAGGGGGCGCTGAACGACCCCAGGGCGGTCATGAACGTGAGCAGCGCCGCGGCCGCGATCTGCGGGCGGACGAGCGGCAGCACCACCGCCCGCAGCGTGCGCCACCGGCCCGCGCCGAGCGAGGCCGCGGCCTCGGTCATCGACGCATCCACCCGCGCGAGGCCGGCCCGCGTGAACAGGTAGAAGTAGACGTACATCGAGTAGGCGTGCACGAGCAGGATGGCGCCCGCGCCGCGCAGCCGCCACGGCGACTCCGGGAGCGCCAGCGCCGCCGCGATGAGGCGCGGAATGATGCCGCTCTCTCCGTACAGGAACAGGAAGGCAATGACGCCCACGAGCGGCGGAAGCACCGCCGGCAGCGCCACGAGCCCCCCGAGCACGCGCCGCCCGGGGAAGTCGAATCGCTCGAACACGAACGCGAGCGGGATCCCGATCGCGGCGGCCAGGATGACGCTCGCAACCGAAATCCACAGGCTGCCCCACAGTGCTTCCCACTCGCGCGGGTCGCGCACGAAGCCGCCGAAGTTGGCGAGACTCCAGGCTCCATCTGCGCGGAACGCGTCGAGCGCCACCAGCAGCAACGGATACGCCACTAGCCAGGCGAGGCCGATCGCGAGCGCCAGACCGAGCGGCCGGCGTTTCACCTAGTCCTCGGCGGGGAACGCGTGGGCACGCACGGCGGTCACGTGGACCTCCGCGCCGACCTCCACCGCATCCACAGCCCCCTCGACTTCGAGCACGCCGAGCGGTGTCGCGACCGAGAAGAGCGCCCGTCCACCCAGGTACCGCCGCGCGCGCACTGTCCCCGCGATGCCCCCTTCCCCGCCCAAACGCAACGCCTCCGGACGCACCACGACGCGGACCGCGCGTCCGGGCGCGACC
>Ga0224500_10001896_pt1 | contig 11846 bp, 27 predicted proteins | sample SF_Oct11_sed_USG_FD_168126 | JGI IMG/M metagenome (GOLD analysis project Ga0224500, IMG submission 168126) | Sediment microbial communities from San Francisco Bay, California, United States - SF_Oct11_sed_USGS_4_1 | ecosystem: Environmental > Aquatic > Marine > Sediment | place: USA: California... | reverse complement strand
GACGCATAACATGCAGTTGCAGCGGACGGTAATACGGCGTCACGTGCGCCGCGCACGTGCGTCATCTCATTATGCACGCGCGGCGCGATTCATCCGACAGCGCGCCGCCGCTGAACTGCGGCGTTATGCACAATGTCCGGATTGTCGAAAAATTTAGTGTTAAGCGCAGTGATCGTCCTTCTCCTTGTTGGAGTTGGGTGGTACTACAATCGAATAGAAAGTCTAGAAATGCTTGCGCAATTACAGGCTAGGACACTGGACGCGGCCCGGAACGCGGCAGTTGCGAAAGCTACACTTGAGGAATACGTACTCTTGGCCGAAGAAGCACCGTCAAGATTAGATATTCCGGGATTCGACGGCGGTGCATCCGACGCATGCTTTCCTAAGAAAGCGAGTCTCGAAATTTATCGGCGCGTTGCCGATACAAAAATCGATGAAAGTCGCGCCGATTATATGCACAAACTACGCTATGAACCTGAATCAACAAGAATTTATGCATTCGAATTCAATACCGTGATGTTGAAAGAAATGAAGGAAAAAAAAGTCGCAGATTGTGCATAACAAATCGCTGCAACGGCCGCCGGGCGATTCAGCGCACGTTTTCTGTCCCGCTTCTTGCAACTGTTTCCATATTTGTGGGCAACAAGCGGGCCAGTCACCTGGCGCCGCTGAGCTCAGGCGTTAGACGTCATTTCGACATAAAGCGCGCGAATTGGGTGCGTCGCGCGCTCTAAAACAGCGATATAATCGGTGGCATGGCCAGACCTGCTATAGAAATTGACAAACTCGGTGTCGACGAGCGATTGGATCTCATCGAAGAACTTTGGGAGAGCCTTTCTTCAAATCCGGACCAAATACCCGTGCCCGATGCTCACAAGGCAGTTCTCGACAAGCGCTTGGCCGAAATAGAAGCAGGAGACGATGCCGGGATTCCTTGGGAGGAAGTTCTCGAACGGATTCGGAAACGATTGAAATGATTCGGTTAGAGGTCCTCGCCGAGGCGGCGTTGGACCTTGAAAGAGCCGCAATTTGGTGCGATTCCCAGCGATCGAATCTAGGCGACGAATTTACAAGCGCAGCACGTTCACTGTTCAAGCGAATTGAGGAGAATCCTCTTCAATTTCCTGTCGTTTACCAGGACGCACGAAGAGCATTGATGAATCGCTTTCCATTTGCTATCTATTTTCGGCTTGCTGAAGATCTTGGGCTTGTAGTCGCCGTAATGGATCTAAGACGAAAGGCCAGCCGTTGGAAGGGCAGAATATGACGTCTAACAAATCGCTGCAACGGCCGCCGGGCGATTCAGCGCACGTTTTCTGTCCCGCTTCTTGCAACAGTTCTTACTCTTGTGGGCAACAAGCGGGCCAGTCACCTGGCGCCGCTGAGCTCAGGCGCTAGGCGGCACCCGGTCATTGACACGTGTAACGTAACACGTTACACTTCTGGTGGTGATTAGAAGCTTCAAACATAAGGGACTTGAGCGCTTCTTCCTCAAAGGGACAAAGGCTGGAGTTCAAGCTGCTCATGCCACGAAGCTTCGCTTAATACTGTCGCGGCTTCATGCTTCGATTTCGCTTAAGGATATGGACCTGCCTGGGCTTTATCTGCACCAACTTAAAGGGACGTCTCGTGGCATTTGGTCGGTGCGGGTGAGTGGAAATTGGCGCGTAACCTTTCGATTTGAAGATCCAGATGCGCTCGATGTGAACTACGAGGATTACCACTAACGATGACTATGCATATGCACAATCCGCCTCATCCTGGTGAGGTGCTGCGGGAGCTTTGTATTGAGCCGCTGGGACTAAGCGTCACAGAGGCTGCCGAGGGTTTAGGGGTGAGTCGAAAGACGCTTTCCGCGGTACTCAATGGGCGGGCTGGAATTAGTCCGGAGATGGCCCTTCGTCTGTCTATTGCATTTGAGACGTCGCCGGAAAGCTGGTTGAACCAGCAGACTCAGTACGATTTGTGGCTTGCCGGACGGGGAAAGAAGAAGCTTCGAGTTAAAAAGCTATGTGCCGCCTAACAATGCGCTGCACCCGCCACTTGACCATTGCCTCCTTTGTGCTGCCGCACCGGTCGGCAATCGTCAAGTGCAGGTGAGCTTAGACGTTATACGTCACCTTGACATACCCTACAGTGTAGTTACACTCTGCAGATGAGTGAAATCACGTTTGAATGGAACAGCCGGAAAGCATCTGAGAATAAACGGAAGCACGGCGTTTCTTTTGACGAGGCCAAATCCGCATTTCTAGATGAAAATGCGCGTTTGATTCCCGATACCGAGAATTCCGAGGACGAAGACCGCTTTGTTCTGCTCGGACTTAGTATCCAACTCCGCCTTCTTCTCGTATGTCACTGCTATCGTGCTGGCGATAACGTTATTCGAATTATTTCTGCCCGAAAGGCGGATAAATCGGAGCGAAGGCAATACGCAGAGTTTCTACCATGAAAAAATCCTACGACTTTTCCAAATCAATCCGGAATCCTTACGTAAAGAAATCGAAGAAGCAGCTTACTATTCGGCTAGATGAAGACACGATTGAGTATTTTCGTTCTTTATCCGAGGACAGCGGCATTCCCTATCAAAGTCTGATCAATCTCTACTTAAGAGAGTGTGCGGCCTCGAACAAAAAGCTGAATATGAAATGGGCTACGTGACGTATAACAAGTCGCTGCACGGGCCAACGGGCGCCTGTCACGGCCCTTGCAACATGAGCAACGGCAGCGCCAGGCGCGCTGTTGCCCGCGAGCTTAGACGTTAGATTCGACTTGCTCTCCACATAGGTGGGTCTGATATTCTCGGCCCAGGAGGTAGTCTGAAATGTCGACCGCAAAGGAACATCTCACCAAGCTGATCCGCAGCCAGCCAGACGATAGCTCGGAGGCCGATATAGTCCGGGAATTGGCATTTGACGTAATGGTGCGTCGAGGCCTTGCCGATGCAGGTGCGAAACGCATCATCTCGAATGCGGAAATGGCCAGGCGAATTCGCACGTGGCAGAGCTAGTCTGGACTGAAGAGTCCGAGCGCTGGCTGAGGGATATATTCGACTACATCGCTCAAGACAACCCGGATGCAGCGGTATCTGTTGTCTCCGGAATATATGATCGTGCCCAAACGTTGTTGCGATTGCCGGAATCCGGGTACAAGTACGAGGGAAGCCCCGAGAACGTCAGAATCCTTTTATACGGCCACTATCGCATTGCCTACACTATCGCTGGCGAGCAAATAGTCGTTCTTGGCGTCTTTCATGGGGCTTTAGCCATTGAAAGGTATTTGATTTGAGGACATCGAATCTAACAAATCGCTTCACTGGCCGCCGGACAGCGTCTGTCCCGCTTCTTGCAATTGGTCTTCATTTTTGTCGGCAACAAGCGGGCCAGCCACTTGGCGCCAGTGAGCTCAAGCGTTAGGCGGCAAACAGCCGAATAATTCGCGTAGCCCATTCGTCCGATGCCCTGTCACTCTGGGCGAATGAAAGTGAGGGCGGTACTTCGACTATTGCGGGAAGACGGTTGGATTGAGGTAGCCCGTCGCGGAAGTCATCGTCAACTTAAGCACGATAACAAGCCCGGCCGCGTAACCGTGCCCGGAAAACTCTCGGACGACTTGGCACCCGGAACACTCAACAGTATCCTAAAGCAGGCCGATCTTAAGAATGAGTAATGGTTCCATGAGATACGCAATCGTAATTGAAGATGCTGGTAACAACTATTCCGCCTACGTACCGGATTTGCCGGGCTGTGTTGCGACCGGAGCAACGATCCAGGAAACGGAAAGTGCAATAAGGGAGGCTATCGAGTTTCACCTTGATGGACTTCGATCAGACAATCTCCCGATCCCGCAAGCGTCGAGCCGGGTCGAATATGTTGAAGTTGCCGCCTAACAAATCGCTGCAGCGGCCGCCGGGCGATTCAGCGCACGTTTTCTGTCCCGTTTCTTGCAGCGGCTTTTGCTTTTGTGGGCAACAAGCGGGCCAGTCACCTGGCGCCGCTTAGCTCAAACGTTAGACAGCCTCTTCGGGAATGCCGTGAAATTCGAGATTGTTGGCAAGATCGAGGAACAGGAAACCTTTGCCACCGGCAATGCCATTCGCGAAATTGCGAGGTTGCGACGCATTTATGGTAAAGGCCGGTGGCGGAAACGTAAGGGCTTCGCCACAATTCGCTTCGATGATGGTTCGACCCGGCGGGCTGAGATACACTGGTACGAGGCAACCGGGATCGGTAAGAAAGAACTTAAGATCAAGTACCTACTAGACTAGGTCGTTTAATATGAACAGCGCACATTTCGTCATTTGCATTGACAACTCTGAGTATCCTGCTTCCCTTGAGAAGCGAAAGATCTACGAAACGATAGAGGATGCCGATGCTGCAAAACACGGTCAGCTCAGAGTCATAGATGAGTCCGGGGAAGACTACCTTTATCCGAAAGAGTGCTTCGTCGATGCGAACCTACCGAAAGACATTCATGCGGCAGTGGTTAAGGCTGCCTAACAAGTCGCTGCAGCGGCTACCGGGCAGTGCCCGTCCCGCTTCTTGCAACGCAATTCAATTTCGAAGGCAACAAGCGGGTCAGGCACTTGGCGCCGCTGAGCTCAGGCGTTATGTCGCTTTCAGACATTGTCGCGTGTTCCCTTGACATATGCATATAGTATGCATATTCTCCCGCCATGAGCATTGAGTGGAACCCGGCCAAAGCGAAGTCAAATCTTGCAAAGCACGGGGTCGGTTTTTAGGATGTGGAACCAGTATTCTACGACGAGTTTGCCCTCTCAATGGCCGATGATTTTTCTGTAGCAGAGGAAAGATTTCTTGTTGTCGGTCGTGATGCGTTGGGTCGCATAATTGCTGTTTCCTACACCTATCGAGGAAACGATATTCGACTTATTTCTGCGCGACTGTCGACGAAGTCTGAAAGGCGAGAATATGAGAAAGAGCTACGACTTTAGCAAAGCCAAGCGCGGTGCCATCGTCAAGCCCAAGGGCAAGACTCGGATTACGATCTACTTGGATGACGAGGTTATTGAATCATATCGTCAAAAGGGCGATAAGACTGGTCGCGGATACCAGACATTGATCAATGATGCGTTACGAGAGACGCTGAGCAACGAGCAACAGGCTATTGATGCTAAGACAATAAGACGCATTATTCGAGAGGAGCTAGAAAAAGCTGGATAAGCGACATAACAAATCGCTGCAACGGCCGCCGGACGCATCTGTCACGGCGCTTGCATTCGCAACCGCCGCGCCAGATGCTGGCGCGGGTGAGCTCAAGCGTTAGCCCCGCTGGAGACGGCATGCCAAATTCAAGGTCTTCGCGCCTGACCAGGGCAAAGAATCCGATGCCGGCATTTGTCCGCAACGCACTAAATGAACGCGGACTCATGGAGGCGTATAACGAGCGCCCGCCTTATCAAAAGAATGACTACTTGGGTTGGATAGCCCGCGCGAAGTTGGAGGCGACGAAGTTGAAGCGCCTCAACCAGATGCTTGATGAATTGCAGGGCGGAAGGCTCTACATGAATATGGCTTGGAAGCCTCGTGCTGAGCGGGGCTAACAATTCGCTGCAGCCGACCGCCCTGACGGGCGGCGGCTGAGCTCAAGCGTTAGGCGCCGTGAGATATTCGCTGTGATCAACTTCGAATGGGACCCGGACAAAGCGGCCTCAAACCTGGCAGAACACGGGGTCTCATTCGCCGAGGCTGCAACGGCGTTCGCAGATCCTCTGTCACTTACCATATTCGACCCCGATCATTCCAAGAACGAGGACCGGTACTTGTTGCTGGGACTGTCAACATTTGGGAATCTCGTGGTGGTAAGCCATACCGACCGAAGTGGTACAATTCGCATCATCAACGCCCGACGGGCCGAACGTAGGGAGCGCCTCCAATACGAGGCCAAACATTGAATATGAGAGACCATTACGATTTTTCTAAAGGAGTGCGGGGCAAGTACGCGAAGCCGTATAAAGAGGGAACGAATGTTGTCCTTCTAGAGCCCGAAGTTGCTCGCGTATTTCCTGATTCCGAATCGGTAAACAAAGCCCTTCGGAAGCTAATGGAAGATGCCAAAGATACTTCCAAGTCATCCGGCGCCTAACAAATCGCTGCAACGGCCGCCGGGCGATTCAGCGCACGTTTTCTGTCCCGCTTCTTGCAACTGTTCTTACCCTTGCGGGCAACAAGCGGGCCAGTCACCTGGCGCCGCTGAGCTCAAGCGTTAGCCCTCATGAAGCACCGGCTCTGCCTCTCACCTATAGCGTCGGTCAGCTCGGTGCTGGCCGGCGGGACGCTTGTCGCTTTTGGTGTGGGGCCGACGGGAGTGGTCTACTTTGTCGTTGCTCTGAACCCGCTTGACTACAGAACTGAGCAACCTGGTTGGGCGAGCTTTGCGAAAACCGTACCCGATGAACCTCAGAGATATCGAGTTGTTGGGCTGTCAGGCTCTGACGCAATTCTTGATACCGTTATTGAGAACGAGCCGTTCAACATTCACCACGTTCAGCCTCTTAACGACGAGCTGTTGCTGGTGTGTTCACGCTCTCACTACAAAGGACCTACCCAATTTGAGAAGAACGGCCGCGTATACAGCCGCAGTGGGCGGTTTCAGCGGGAGATGTTGTTAGGCGACGGCATTCAAGACGTCCAGGCAACTTCGAACGGCGTAATCTGGACCAGCTTCTTCGATGAGGGCATCTTCGGCAACTATGGGTGGGAAAATCCTGTCGGCGCCTCAGGATTGGTCGCGTGGGACTTCACTGGGAACAAGCTTTACGAGTTTGAGGCCGCCGGCGAGTCGGACGCCATGTCGGACTGCTACGCACTAAACGTGCAATCGGATGATGATGTCTGGTGCTACTACTACACAGATTTTCCGCTTGTGCACTTGCACGGGCAGAAGATCGTCTCTGCCTTGCAGGTGCCTGTGAGTGGTAGTGACGCCTTTGCCGTTTGGGGAAACCATGCGCTCTTCCGCGGTGAATACAAGAACCACGATACATACCGGTTGCTTTCTCTCTCTTCTGCCGGTGAAGCTACTCTGCTTGCCGAGATCGAGCTCTACGATCAGGAGGGCGTCAAGATCGCAGCAGAACGAGTAATGGGTAGAGGCGACAACATTCATGTTCTTAGTGGCCAGGTGCTCTACAAAGTCGGCGTGCGAGAAGCAATTGCAGTTCATGAGGGCTAACAGCGCAGTGGAGAGCGACGCATACGAAGCAGCGCTTCGTGCTGCCTTCAGCGCGCCTCACTGCGGACGTTAGGCATCACTATGAAACATTGGTTGGCGGTGATCGGAAGTGCGTTGGGGCTGACAGCTTCTGCGAGTCCCGCGACGCAACCGCAAGACATCGCTCCTTCGAACGTCTACCTCGAGTTGCGCGGACAGGCGCTCGCACAGACTCAGAGTTCGCTACGGGTTAGTGACAATACAATTGGCGTGCTCATGGAAACGGGCTATCCGGGTGCCATAGCGACGCTGATCGCACTTGTTGACGGTAGCGCTAGCCTCTATTTCAGCAACGGCGGAGGCATTATTGGTGCTGGGCAGCACCAAGGGCCGGCCGCCGCAGCGCGGTCGCTGGTCGTGACTGCAGCAGAGAATCTTTCAAAGTTCACGCCCACCACCGAATTTCCACTTCCCACACTTGGACGCACGCGCTTTTTCGTAATCACCGCCCAAGGTGTCTTGACCGCGGAAGCCGCAGAGGACGACCTTGGGAACAATCGGTTACCACTTTCGCCGGTGTTTCACGCAGCACATGCTCTCATTGCAGAAATGCGCCAGGTTGAGGAGCGCAAGCAGTGATGCCTAACAATGCGTTGGAGCGGACCGTGAGAAGCTGGAGCGAGCACGCCGCAGGCGCGCGGACCATTTTCGCGCCTGCGGCGCGCGTCAGCCGCCTCGCGCGGCCCGCTCAACGCGGACGTTATACGCCTCCGAAGCTTTTCCTGAATGCCTGAGCTTGCACCTTGACTTAAGTATCAATAGTGATACCATTCCTCGGTGGCATCCGTTGAGGACATTCTGGCCAATATGAGGCGAAACCCGAAAGGGGTACGCTTCAAAGACTTGTGCAAGGTTTGTGACCACTTTATTGGGGAACCCCGGAAGCGGGGTACCAGCCACAGGGTTTATCGTACGCCGTGGCCCGGAGATCCCCGAGTCAACATTCAAGGTCACAAGGGTGAGTCGAAGGCGTATCAGGTTCGTCAGGTCCTCTTGGCAATCGAACGATTAGAGATGAGAAATGGCTAAAGAAGTTGATAGATTTACATACCGTGTTACCTGGTCTGACGAAGATCAGGAATACGTTGGCCTGTGCGCGGAGTTTCCAAGCTTAAGCTGGCTCGAAGCGTCGCCTGAAAAATCCCTGCAGGGTATTCGGAAACTTGTGAGGGAAGTGGTTGCGGATCTCAAGCGCAGCAAAGATCCGGTTCCGGAACCGATATCTACGCGTCCATTCAGCGGCAAGTTCATGGTTCGTATCCCGCCGGAAGTACATCGAATGCTCGCGATTCAAGCTGCAGAATCCGGAGTCAGCATTAATCGATTGGTATCAAGCAAGCTTGCGTGAAAGAGGCGTATAACAAGTCGCTGCACGGGCCGAAGGGCGCCTGTCACGGCCCTTGCAACATGAGCAACGGCAGCGCCAGGCGCGCTGTTGCCCGTGAGTTCAAGCGTTAGGCATCAGGAGAGGTAATTCGCGTGGGAATTGGAAGGCTGTCATTCGTCGCCTGGCTCTTCGTGATGGCAATAGCGTGCCTAGTTCTCGCCGGAACGAATAAATCGCTGGGTTGGCTTGTCGGTGGAATCGTCCTCCTGGGTGTTGCCATATACGCCGCGCGCCAATTCAAGCACGAAGCCGAAACCGAAACCGAACGCGAAGGCGTATCGATCAGCTTCTTCGGAGTGGCTATCGTGATCATGCTCGTTGTCATGTTTGGCTTGTTTTGGCTTCAATCTTCAGGGTAAGCGCAGCACGAGTACTGCATCGAATAGATTGCAAGGTGGAGCTTGACGCCTAACAACGGGTTGGAGCTGTCCGTGAATCATCGAGGGCCGCGTCTGTCCGCGGCACGGTCATTGTGGCCGGCCGCTCAACTGGATCGTTAGGCAGCTTGTTGCGTGATGCGCAACGCGCTATACTTGGCGCGTGATCAAGTCTTTCCGGCACAAGGGGCTAGGGCGGTTCTACGAAACCGGGGTCAAGTCTGGTATCCAGCCCAAGCATGCCGGTCGACTTAGGCTGCAGCTGGCGGCCTTGGATACCGCTCACAAGATCGAAGATATGGATATCCCTGGGTACAGGCTGCACCTACTCAAGGGCAAGGTCAAAGGACGGTGGTCCATTTGGGTAAGTGGCAACTGGCGTCTGACGTTCGAGTTTAAGAACGGAAACGTACATATTTTGGACTACGAGGATTATCACTGATGGCTATGCACAATCCGCCGCATCCCGGCGAATTCATTCGGGATACTTACATTGAGCCGTTCGACTTGAGTATCCGGTCTCTGGCGGAGAGTCTGGGCGTTTCCCCGTCGACGCTGACTCGCGTCATTAACATGCGGAGCGGAATTAGCCCGGAAATGGCTTTACGCCTTTCCAAGGCGTTAGGCCGTTCGCCTGAGAGTTGGTTGGCTATGCAGCACGATTACGACCTATGGGTTGCAAAAAGAACCGCTGACCTATCGGCTGTTCAAAAGGTCGAGTTCGAAGCTGCCTAACAATGCGCTGGACCAGCCGCCTTAACGCATCTGTCACGGCGCTTGCAGCCGCAACCGCCGCGCCAGATGCTGGCGCTGGTCAGCTTAAACGTTAGGCAGGATCACAACAAGGAGGCGAGCATGACCCAAACACTCCCTGAAGTCAGAAATGGTACGAATTTTACTGCGGTAAGTTTGGGTGAATTCGTTGGCCTAAATAGCTTTAAATTCAGTCATCCTGCACTACCCTTCGAAGTCGAGGGCAAGGTTTTTCTCAATTCGCTTCTCGGTCTCACGAGTTCCGAAATATCGCTAAACAAACTCCCGCCGAAAGCTTCCATGCCTTTTCACCACAAGCATCAACTCAACGAAGAGATCTACATCTTCATCAAGGGTAAAGGCGAGTTCGAGATCGATGACCACATATTCCCGGTAAGCGAAGGCACTGTGGTTCGTGTGGCTCCGGAGGGAGTGCGGTGTTGGCGCAATCTCTCCGTAGAGCCCTTGTATTACATTGTGGTTCAAGCTCCAGTGGGGGGTTATAAGAGCAGCGGCACCATCAGTGATGGTACGGCCGTTCAAAAACCAGTTCGCTGGGAGCCTGCCTAACATGGCGCTCGAGAGGGACGCGCCAAAAGCGGCGCGCCCCTCAACTTTACGTTAGACGGCTCGTCAAGCTAATGATCAACGGTGACGACATGTTGCTCCCGATCCTAAAGGCGTCCCCTTCTTTTCGTCCGACTTGGGATGAGTTTCTGGCTGAATGGAAGGACGAAACGTCGCACCCCGTATATTTGGTTCTTAGTGACCTTGCCCGTCATATTGCCGAACTGAAAAGAAATAGCCGGGAAGCTGAGCTCCGAGCGATATTTGAAATAGTAGAAATGTGGCACGTCGATGGAGATTCGTACGTTAAAGAGGCCGCAACAATTGGGCTTCTTGAAGACCTACAAAATTCGAACCTTGTGGGGGACTTGTCCAAATCGTTTGTAGATTATCTGGGGCCCGAATCGAAAGGTTGGTGGTGTAAGGTTGAAAGGTTCTGGGAATTTAGAGAATTAATTGCGGATGATTGAGCCGTCTAACAAATCGCTGCATCCGCCGCCGGACGCATCTGTCACGGCGCTTGCATTCGCAACCGCCGCGCCAGATGCTGGCGCGGGTGAGCTTAAGCGCTAGACGGCTCGCCAACCATTCCCTGGGTCCTTGACATGTGTACCATAATCGGTACACTCTCTCAATGTCGACGGAACGGCCAATTCCTGTATCGTTTTTTCGCCTCGACTCCGGCCGCGAACCGGTGCGAGAGTGGTTGAAAAAGCTCGATCGGGATGGTCGAAAGTCGGTCGGTGAAGACATTAAGACCCTGCAATATGGCTGGCCCATCGGCATGCCGCTTGCTCGAAAGATGGCGGAAAACCTTTGGGAATTGCGATCACGATTGCCGGCCGGTATAGCTCGGACCTTCTTTACTGTCTATGCCGGGCAAATTGTACTGTTGCACGGATTCGTAAAGCGGTCCCAAAAAACCCCGGTAAACGAATTGGCTATTGCGAAACGAAGATTGACGAAGTTGAGGTCGTAGATATGGCTAGGAAAAGTGTCGGTAGTAGCTTCGATGACTTTCTCGAAGAAGAAGGCCTGCTCGAAGACGTAACTGCGGTTGCGGTAAAACGTTATGTGGCATTTCAGCTCACCGAGAAAATGGCGGAATCAAACCTCAGTAAAGCGGAGATGGCCCGACGTATGGAAACAAGTCGATCGGCCTTAGACAGACTGTTAGATCCGGACAACTCTTCAGTTACCCTACAGACCCTACAGAGCGCAGTGCAAGCTCTCGGCGGACGCCTCAAGATTGAACTCGAATTTCGTAAACATGCCGCATGAGCCGTCTAACAAATCGCTGCAGCGGCCGCCGGGCACACCTGTCATCGGTCATGCAATGAGTGCAACTCCGCCGCCAAGTGCTGGCGCCGCTGAGCTCAAACGTTATGTGGCACCACGTATGGCACCGAATTCAACGTCCACAATCCAATCCAGACGGGTTTGGAGACAGGCGATACCGTTTCATGTTTAATCAGGAACATGTACCGATGACATTGTCCAGGTTGTCACGGGGCTATCTGTCGTCATCGGGC
>Ga0224500_10001895_pt1 | contig 11848 bp, 12 predicted proteins | sample SF_Oct11_sed_USG_FD_168126 | JGI IMG/M metagenome (GOLD analysis project Ga0224500, IMG submission 168126) | Sediment microbial communities from San Francisco Bay, California, United States - SF_Oct11_sed_USGS_4_1 | ecosystem: Environmental > Aquatic > Marine > Sediment | place: USA: California... | reverse complement strand
TAGTGGCTGGTGATGCGATTGTCTACGCTGGTCAGACCAACCCTGATCTAACTGAAGGCTGGTACAAGCTGAGCTTCGGCCAGACTGATCTTACCGACTACACCAAGCGGAACCGCCAAGAGACCATCATCTCTTCGTGGACGTTCACGGCGCGGCCGACGGTGGTGTCTACCTCTGGAGTCTCTGAATTAGTTGTTGGAGCAGGAACTCAAGCTGGAGAGGCGCGGGTTCGTCTGGTAAATCCTCAGGAGACCACTGGCATAGATGTCCTGTTGGCCTCTTCTGCAAAGCAGTTCGGATTCTACGACCGTACTCGCTCTGAGTGGGCGATGCGTATCACCGACAATACTCTCGTTGAGTTCGGTACGCGGCGTGTTCGTGGTGCTGCTGGAACGGAAAATAGTGACTACACCACGTTGGCGCAGATCCGTACTGAGAATTGGGCTGTCGGCGGCAACTGGACAATCTCTGGAACGTGGCGATTCAACACCAGCGTGAGCCTCGGCAACAACGTCAATCTTTCTGGATGGAACGCGGCGAATAACGGCACGATCACCATCGCTCTCGTAGATTCGAGTAATATCGTACAGTTTGGCAGTCCCAGCACTATCGCGAACATCCGTACCAACGGCGACCTGAGACTCAACAACGCGCAGTTGAATCAACCGAACGGTCTGGTGAAGGTGGCGGGGTCGGGCAAGCTCCCCGTCAACCTCCTGCCGTTCAGTTCTCTCAGTTTCCAGGGAACGTGGGATGCAAGCGGTGGAACCAACCCACCAGACGGCACCGAGGGTGGACAGTTCTACGTCATCATCAAGGAAGGCGATCTGCTGGTATTCGTCGACGACAGCGGAACCCCGGTACTGACCACGGTGTTACCCGGCGACTACCTTCTGTGGCTCGGTGCTGGGACCGGCCTGACTCCGGGCTGGTACTACATCAAAACCGAGGCACCGACGCTCGTCGACTCGAACAATGTGTTCTACGACAATACGACCTCCCCATGGACGAGCACCATTGTCCAGGATGTGTTGGATGAGATCGGTAGTCGCGCCACGCTGCGTGATCGTGCGGAGACTATCTCATCGGGGTGGACGTTCAACGGGCTGGTGCTTCACGGGAACGCCATTCGTATGGCCTCGACGAACGTGCAATTCGACTCTGACTCTGGCACGGTCGGTACGCAGTTCCGTACTGTTGCGGGAGCCGTGCGCTGGCTCTTGGCGCGACAGCCTTCGGACAACGTATTCGGCCTGTGGCGATACGACGCTGCTGGTCAGTTCGTAGATCGTCCGGTTATTTTCAAAGACGACGGCACGGCACAGTTCAGTGGTCGCGTTGCTGGTGTCGCTGCCAGTGTTGCTAATGAGTTCCCGATTCTAAGTCAGACCGATGGTCGCTACGGTCGCAAGGCTTCCGCGGAAACGATCAGCGCAGCCTGGAACTTCACCGCGCAGCCGACGATCAACGGTGTGAACATCGCCACGGTCAACGACATACCGGCTCCTCCTGATCTCACCCCCTACGCACAGAAAGCGGCGAATGAATCGATCACCGGAAATTGGACATTCTCAACTTCTAGCGGTGCTTCGCTGACGACGTTCCAGACCATTGTGAATCTTTCCGGTGGCAATACGTTCTTCAGTACCGCCGATCATTACTGGTACAACTCGTCTTCGGGTGGCGGCGGGAACGTCGTGAGGTTCAGGACGAGGGAGACAGGTTCGCTGGGAGTTTATCCGCGAGGCTCCACCACGGACAAACTCGTAGGCTTCCGCAATCCGGGTGTCGTTCGCACGATGACGACTCCGCTCACGCTGGCACAGAGTGACGAGGGTCAGGTCGTGAGCATCGTCTCTACAGGTGCGGCACTCACGATCCCGTCACTGGAACTCGGTACGCAGATCACGCTCATTCAAAAGGCGGCGGCTGGCGGTAGCACTCCGTTCACGCTGTCAGGTGTCACGGCGTTTGTCATGGACGCCGGTTCTGCTTATGCAGCGACAGGTGCGATCACTCTGGATGCTGGCGGTGTCGCGCATCTTCAGTGGGAGTCTGCGACTGTCGTGAACATCTGGGGCAGCGGGTTGAAGAGGGCGTAATGTTTCCATTGAATGTCGCCGCAGCAGCGGGAGCAGGAGGCATCGCGTGGCGCATCCGGTCTGCATTGACTCTCACCAGTTCTGGTTTCAGCGGAACTGCTCCTGCTGGCTGGACTTGGACTAACACCGCCGCAGGACGCTACACGTTCGTACACAACGCTGATCCGGTGCGCTCTGGGATTTTCTTCACCGATTATTCTTTGAACAGCGCGGCGAGTCTGGCGCAAGTAATCAGGACGACCGGGCAATCGTGGTCAATCTACATGACGCGCATCGCTGACAGTGGGCTCCAGAATGCACAGTGTTGGGTCCACATGATCGAGCCGCTCGATAACAGCAACACGGTACAGGTTGCACAGATCACCGGCACGACAGGCGGCTTCGTTGGTACGCGCCCGACAGGCTGGACAATGACGCGCACCGGCACTGGAGTCTACTCGCTGGTGATCGACGGTTGGGTCTCTGCTGACTATCAGCCGCAGAGTGGCGGCAACGCTCTGTTCATTGCGGGCGTCGGCGGCCAAGCTCTCGGCTTCGGTTCGTACGTCTTCGCGAGCGGTGCGTCGTATCGCATCTCGACGGTACGCAACAGTGACAACGGACCAGTGGATCGCAACTTCTACGTCTGCCTGTTGCGTGGCAAGGTTGAAACGATTGCCGGTATCTTCGTTAATTCTACGGGTGTCATCTCTGGTGCGAACCCGCGTGGCATGAGTGTGACGAAGGGCGCAACGAACAGCGGCATCTACACTGTCACGCCGCAGAACACCGAAACGATGGACCCGCGAACGGGCAAGCAACTCTGCTACACTTACAACACATCGGCAACGTCTCCCGGTGGACAGACATCACAATCCATCCCCGGCGCATCGGTGCAGGTGGTGAACACGCACCGCATGAGTGACAGCGGGCCGTGGGACGTTCCGTTCATGTTCCAGTTGATTGATAACCCGAACAATGCGTAGACTAGTTCTCATATTAACTCTTGCTCTTGGCAGTTGCACATCTACAGATGTGCAGCTCAAGTGTGAGGCAGAGTGTAAGGACTGTAAAGAAGTAAGGCTTCTTTGCGAGGAAAGCGGGTCTCGCAAAGAAATAGAATCCCCGCTAAACTAAAATAAGGAGAATAAGATGGACGAAAATGGTAACGACGAACTGACCCTGAACGTCACTGGCTGGCTGTTCAACCTTCTCGGGAGTGAACGGATTCAGGTGACTGGTAAGGAAGCTGAATATCTGATCCAGTCGCGTCAATGGCTCGCTGAAGTAAATCGGGGGCAAAGATTAGTAGTCCCGCGAACACTAGGAGAGCTAGGATCCCAGGAATCAGAATGTACCCCCACAGATCCGCAAGGGTCTCCTTCCGTTCCTGCTCACTAAGGTCATTCCAAGCCATAAAGGTGAAGGCTGGTCCACACCCCGGCCTCCGCGGGTTCTAAGGTTGTCCCCTCCACACGGAGATAAGCTCGCTGGGGGACGGGACGTGAACCTGTCCCGGCTATAACGAACTTACCGCAAGGGTCATTATAACATGGCCCTTATCCGCGACCTACAACCACTTGTCTTGGTCTACATAGCCACGAAGTTCTAGTTCTTGCTGGTGGCAGTCATCGCAGTAATGCTCATGCCCTTCAGGGATGGGACACTGGCACTCACGGCATCGCTTGGGGGCTATTCCCCGCGCTGCTTCTGCCTCAGCACACTCAATGTATTTGTCAATGGCGTGGCGGGCTTTCTTGAGATCCTCAATGCCACCCTTGTCCCGCCACCGTTCCACCCACTTGGTGATGATGTACTGGAAGCAGTCGTAATGGAGCCGCCATGCGCGATCCCAATGTTCCTCACCGCCTTTCTTGTAATGGTCGCCGCCGACCTGGGTCTGGTTAGCCTTGCTCATACGATTGCCTCCGAGGCAGGTTCTTCATTTCTACGGGCCAGCCACTCCTGACACGCCCGCCGCCAATCACTCGCTTGGATGGCCCGCGTGGAGTCCATCGTACGAGTGTACCACGCTTCCCGCATGGGGAACGCCACTTCGCGCACAAAGGTCGTGTGGAAGTGGGGAAACTCATCGTTGCAGAACGCCACAGCATCTGCTCGAAGGAGCTCCAAAGTTTCGTCGCCCTGCAATATGGGGAAGGCCGCGACTTCGTGGGTGCGGTAGGGGTCAATGACCACTATGGTCTTGAACCGCTGCTCAAAGCGGGGGATGTCTTTGTAGATATGGAGGTTGTTAGAAATCACCTCATACCGACCCATCGGTACCCCCACTTGGTGAGCAATGACTTCCATGAGCATGGTCATGTGGACAGCGTTCGCCCCCAGCATCCCCCATATGAAGTCATTGCTGCGGTTCATCACACGCATAGTGAGATTACCGTCGTCAATGCTCAGGTAGATGTGAGTATTGCAGGGCCGATCGCGTAGTGGGGCCGTGGTCAGGTCCAGCTCTGGGTTCCACATAGCGAGGACTGCTTGGCGGGTCGTGGGGTCTTTCTTAAGTACGTCAATGACGCTCTCAATCTGCTTGCCCCAACGGACGCCGTAAGCGCCCCAGATCTTGCCATTGTCTTCGGCATAGTTGCTGATGCGCGGCACGAACTGCGAAAGCCATTCTGCGTCGTTGCGCTGCGCCAGCATCCACAGGAACTCAAAGCAATGGAAGAAAGGGTTGGCATCGCGTACCGGGCAGAAGAGGACACGCCGCTCTGGGTTCCCGATAATCAGGTGGACAGGGTTGGGGATAGTGACCGCCACACCATTCCGGGTGTCTCTCTCCTTACCCTCAATGCGGAGCTTCCATAGGCCGTCCACATAGGCCTCGGGAACACTCTTCCCGTAGATTGTCGATAACACTTCGTTCTCCTTATAGTCCGGGATATTTCCTCTTGCTGCGGCCAGTCCCGTTGCTGACTCGCATATACTTGTCGTACTCGCACAAGCAATTCTGTAGGTTCTGGGCGCACAACTCAATGTAGTGCTCAGAGAGCAAGACATCCTGTAGTTCGTGCAGCTTCCTAAGCCACTGGCCGTCACTGATCTTCTTATCGTGCAGCCAATTCATACCGCGCCGACTGCCGGGGCCGGGAAGGGCAAAAGACAGCCAGTCTGGGGCGTCACGGAGTGGGTGTCCGGGGGTGTTCTTAAGGTCGGCTATGACCTGCCCCGCCATGAACGTACTGATTCCCTCTACATTCTGGAGCATCCCTGATACTTCTCTACAGGTAGCCCCATCAGGGATGCCGTCCACGTTATGCCACGCGGAAGGCATTACTCGCTCGGTCAGGTAATCGATCTTGTTCATTTGGATTCCATGGGTCGTGACAACATAAGCACTTCCCCATATTTTACCCTTCTTCGCTTCTCTGTGTAAAGTCACATTTATCAGGCTCGGCACCCACTCTTCCTGGTAGCCTATGATCTCCAGAGTGGGGGGCCAGTTCAGCAGCCGCGCCAGAATCATGTTCTCTGTGAACAGCGGGTGGTCAACGAACGCGCTGTAGTGATTCCGTATCCACTTGGTCACCGTGTCGTTTTCTCGATCCACGTTGCAGAAGTAGGTGGTTTGGAACACAGGATCCTCGCTCCATGGCTTGGGGTCACCGTGTTCTTTCTTTAATCTGACTATTTCACGCTCCTTTATCCAGTAAAGCAGCGTTTGGAAGTTTTGCTCGTGCATCGTAACCCCTTGTTTTATAAGGTTAAAAATAGCCCAGACCATTGTAAGCGTCCAGGCTGTACGGATTATGTACCCCTAGCCTTGCCCTTACCTACCCCCTAAAAACGTCTTGGTGGCGTCTAAGCGCAGCCTGTTTTTGGTCTTTAGGGCTCGAGGTATTGCAAACTGGTGCGCTTGTAGTCGAACTGATCAATTATGATCCTTCGCAGCTTGCCGATTATCTCGTCTGCTTCTTCCTGCCTCATGCTGCAAGCCATGTTGATCCAGCGGGCCAGTTCCTCAGGGCCAGCATCTTTGGAGACCCCGATGTAGGTGCCCTCGGGGAAGACCTTACTGCCCGCAAAGAACTCTTTGTTCACCAGCGGGATGCACCCCCAATTCGCCCCCTCCACGATGCTTCGGTTGTAGTGACAGCCATAGCTCGCAAAGCGGTCATTCCAAGAGAGGTCAATCATAACCCTCGCGTTGGCGTAAAAGTGGAAAAGTTCGTCTGGGGTCAGCACTCCTACATACTCGTGCGGGCTAGCGCAGTAGGCTGTCCACATCCCCTTGTATTTCGGCTTGCACTTGTCCGGGCTTCGCATATAGCGGCCCTCGATTCCATCACCCCCCATGATTATGTAGGAGTTGCGGACCAGCGGCGCAGCCTGAACGACTCTGTGCATATTCTTCCATGCTTTCCAGACGTGAGCGCATACGGCGATCTTCTGGCGCGTGGCGTAGATGCGCTGCTCTTCCCAGTTCTCCAGCTTGTGGCCGTTGTTGATCAACCGTACTTTGCCAGGAAAGATGCTGACCGCCCCAAACGCCGACTCATTCACAGGAGCGATAAACTTCAGCTTGTCAGCCACATCGTCCAGGTGACGGTACGCTCGCCGATAGTGGGCATCATGGATAACAGCGACCTGTGGAACGCCAGACTCGTACAACCTCTGCCACTCACCCTCGTCATCATACGGGCATGGCAGATCCCAGATGATGTAATCAAAGTCCTGAGCGAACCGGACAAAGCCATCTGCACAGGCGCGGTTGCCATAGGATATCACCGGGACACCGTACCAGCCAGCGAGCAGATGCACATTCCCCCCGCACTGACTGGGGTAACTCCCCGCAGGGCCGTCGAATTTCTTCAGGTAGTGGCCCCGAGTATTGTTCCGCAGGATAACCAGCTTCACAGTGTGGCCCGCTTCCTTGAGGCCGCGCATCAGCAGTTCCGTATGACCAGTGATGCCGCCGTAGTCTTGTATTTCAAAGACAGGTATGAGGATCTTCATCAGCGCCTCCAGTGGGCGATAGTGTGGAAATTCTTACCAGTGCTCTTGGGCATCTTATGCTCATAGAATCCTTGGTGTCTCATGTGCCGCAGAAGGCTGGGATAGTGCTGCTCCCGCCAGTACCGCTTCGTGAAGTGGAGCTCGGCCACTACGTCAGTGACGTACATGGGGAGGGTATTCTCCCCGAGTAGCGCCCATTCCTCGCCTTCACAGTCCATCTTAATGGAGGTGAACTCATACTTCTCAAGTTCCTCCATAAAGTTGATGGTCACGATATTGATCGGGGTGCGGCCACGAAACTCAGTCGTGCTACAGCTCCCCATCGTGCCCGTACCTGTGAGCCACAGTTTCTTAGGTGTACCTGTGGGATCGTTGGTCAGGGCTGCGTTGCAGATCTCTACGTTGGACAGTCCCTTCACGTGCTGCGTCAGCGTATGGAAATTGTCATGCTCGGGCTCGTAGGTTTTCACCAGTTCGCAGCCCTCAAGGGAGGCCCGTATGGCGAACGCGCCGATATTTCCTCCCACATCCATTACCCTCTTCCCCTCGATGGGTAAGTCTTTGTACTCTGTGATGACCGTAAGCTGACCCCAGTCTTCATCACTAGTGACACCGGGGCGTCTGTGGGTGAGGTGCGCCCGCAGTTCGTCTCTCGTTATCATTTCAGATCTCCAAATGAAAAGACCCCACGCTTCTGCAGAAGCGCAGGGTCTCAGGCTTTTCTTGTTGTTTTGTTATTCCGCGGGCTTGTGGAGCTTGGCCGCGCCGTCCTCGACGAAGAACCGGAGCCAGGAGGCCGGGTTCTGCACCGTACCCTTCTCGCTCTTGATACCCTTGCGGGCCTCGACGAAGTCGGCACAGGTCTTGCCGTTGGCCTTCACGAGTGCTTCGTACCATTCGGCTCGCTGACCACGATACGGCTTGGCGTCTTCTGCCCTTGCGAGCACCTCGATCTTGCTTTCCTTCGAGTAGCCGTAGTCCTTGCGCGGAGCACGCTCTTTCTTGGGAGCGTTTGGATCGGCAGCAGCCTTCGGGGGCTTCGCTGCTTTTTCTGCTTTGGCCGTCTTCGACTTGACAGCCGGGGGAGTTACTGCGGTCATGCTCATTCTCCTTTTTAATTGCCTGCGAGCTAGCAGGTTGACTCATTATACACATCGTATCAATCATTGCAACACTTTTTTATCGGTGTCCATATTGATCATATGCCCATTATCGTTAAGAACTACCTTAACATTCTGCCCTACACTTTCCAAAAATTCTTCCGGTCCACCATGTAGGGCGACTGAATAAACCGGGGTTGTTGAATAGAGAACATGGGTCAGTGCATCACGCCCCCGCTGATTGACGGCAACGGCAATGACCTCCCCATCGTCTCCATCTTCAAACCAAATGACAATATCCAAGAGTGTTCCTCACATGGCGGGCCATTACATAAGTATACACTCATTTACCTCTTAAGTGCGGCCAGGAGTTCGTTCTGACCACGCTCTTTCTTCTGCAACGCGCCAAGGACCTTCGAATCCAAGGTTCCTTCTGCGACCAAGTGATAGACTCGTACATAGTCATTCTCTTGGCCCTGTCTATATACTCGGCGAATTGCTTGGTCGTAGTGTTCGAAGTTCCACGTGATCCCGAACCAGATGACATGATTGCAGGTTCCTTGAAGGTTAAGTCCGTGGCCCATGCTCGCCGGATGGCCTAATAGAATAGGGATGTTTCCCGCATTAAAGTCATGCACGACCTGCCCAATGTCTTTGGACATCTTAACGTCGGTAGCGTTCTTGTATTTCGCCATGATGCGTTGTCGGTCATGGTCAAATTCGTAAAGCAGCAGGACTGGGTGGCCCTCTAGCTCTGAGAGCAGGTCATCCAGCGCCTCTAGCTTGGCCTCATGGATAACCGTAAAGTCTTCCTCAATATAGACGGCCCCATTGGCGATCTGTCGGCACTTGGTTCCGGCCGCCGCCGCGTTCGCCGCCAAGATCACCCCATCTTCCAGCATGGCGATGAAGTCATCCTCCACCTGCTTGTAGACTGTCATAGCGTCAGTGGGGAGGTAGACTGGTACGTCTACATACTGGAGATCAGGCATCTCAAGGTAGTCTTCTGCCCGTAGCTGCATGACCAGCGGGGATACTTTCTCCACCACTCGCTCAAAAGCCCCCGGCTGAGGTTTCCACTCCCAAGCGTTGTATCCCGGCTTGTAGAAGTATTTCAGGCGGAAATGGGTGATGTATCGCTCAAGCGCGTTCCCCATGTCCAGTATGAAGATCTGGCCAAACAGGTCAAGCAGAGTATTGGGCATCGGGGTGCCGGTGAGGATCCACCGCCGCTTGAACATGGGGAGCATCTTCTTCAGGTACTTGAACCGCTTGGTCGTAGAGTCCTTGAACTTGGTGGATTCATCTACGATAAGACAATCAAAGTCTGGCAGCTTCTGCTCTATCAGCCACTTCAGCCCCTCGGGGTTGATGATGTAGAGATCAACGTCTTCCTGTAGCCGGAAGTCCTTTTCCGGCCCATGCAGAACGACGTAGTCAAACTCATTGAACTCTTCCCACTTCCATATCTCCCCCGGCCATACAGAATAGGCGGGGCGAAGTGGGGCTATGATCAAAGTCTTCTTGACATAGCCGAGCCGCTTGAGGACGCGCAGCGCCCCCAGAGAGATGGAAGTCTTACCTAGTCCGGGGTCAAGGAATAGGCCGACCGCCGCCTGACCCAGCATCATCTTGATTGCTCTGGCTTGATAGGAGTGCGGCTTCCAGCTTTTCAATTGCGTCGTCATAATCATCCACTATGTAGGCGTGATGACCGAGCATGGTGAGGAGTCGTATGTAGTACTTCTGCAACTCGCTCGCCTTGCCAGTCCCCTTCTTCTTGAGCTCCATGAACACGGCGCATCCGCTTGGCCCCACGAAGAGCCTATCGGGTAGACCCTTGTTCCATGTGGGGTTCAGCTTGATGGGCCAGAACCCTAGTTCTTTGGCCCCCTTGTTCAGCTTTGCCTCAAAGGCTTTCTCAGTTAGAACTCGCATGGCCCTAAGTTCTCCTTACGAAAATGGCAGTACCGACACAGCCAGCTAGGATTCGCAGGGAACCACGTATCCTCAAACATTTGCTGAACGTTCTTTTCCCACTTCACTTGAAGGGCCGGTATCTGGTCGCGGTGGAATACCGTGTGCGTCACTGACTTGCTGTCCAAGTAGACATGGTAGCAGTCAATCTCGTACACATCAGGGTAGATACTGTTGACCGCACAGGCGTAGATCTCCCGTTGGTGAATGTGCTCGGGGTACTCTTTGCCAGTCTTCCAGTCGTAGATCACAGCCTTCTCTGATCCATGGAGAGTTAAAGCATCCAGGATACAGCGGAACCACATATCTTCTGAGTCCCAGTCAACCTCATTCCAATCCTTGTCCACAGCGAGCTTGATCTCTGGCCATGCGTTCACCTTCTTCAAATCATTGAGGAAGTCGGTGTAGTAGTTAAACTCATTAGAGAGTTCAGCTACGTTACCGAGCAGGTAGTCCTCAAACATCTTGTGGATTTCAATCCCCCGCATCGCTGGCCCCTCCGTCATAGGAGGTTCAGTCAACTTATCGATCACGCGGAACTTGTACTTCCTCGGGCATTGCTTCCACAGCCCGTACCTTGAATATGACCAGCTCATTCTGTCTCCTCAATGTCATGCCAGTTCTCCCCCACAAAGCCTTCGCTGAGCATGGGAACGTCCAGCCTATCACGGTTCATGACCTCACGCAAGAAGGCCATGTGTTCCTTCCAGTTATCCACCGGGGCCGAGATGTTCAACTCATCGTGTACCGAAGCGAGGAACACCGCGCCAGACTGGGTGGTCTCCCAGTCAATGATACACTGTTTCGTTTGGTCAGCCGCGCTACCTTGAATCAAGTAGTTCGTCAGCTTGTAACTAAAGTCCCTGTTGGGGAACTTAACTGACTTCTCGGTGTAGTATTTCCTACCTCCCCACGTTGTGATGGGCTGGCCAGATCGGCCCAATGCCGTCACGTCCTGGATTAACTGGTACAGTCCCGGCATGGCTTGGAAGTACGAAGTCTTGAGCAAAGCTGCTTCCTCAAGGCTGCATCCGACTCCCTGGCTGATAGCTGGCGCTCCACCCCCATAGAGTATCTGGAAGCCCGTGATCTTAACGTGCTTCCGTGGGTAGTCTTTGCCGGTGGTGCTTAGGATCATACCATGCGCCATTGAGTGTGGATCGAGCTGAGGGTCCGCGTTGTAAGCTCGGCACAGAGGCCCATCCTCAAAGTGGCCGGCGATGCGTACCTCCTGCGAGCTAAAGTCACGCTTCAGCCAGACATGGCCCTCCTCAGGCAACAGGAACTCTCGCATGAATGGGAGGGGATCAATGTCCGGCGGTAGGTCTTGCTCGAACTCGGTGGGTACGTTCATCAAGTTGGGATTGCTACAACTCAGCCGCCCCGTTCGGGTTCCGTACCGCTTGCCGTTCTCCGTGGTGCGAACTTGGTTCCACTCAGGGAACAAGCGCCCATGTTCAGCGGAGAGCTCAAGCCACGGCAGCATGAACGTAGAGAAGCAGGTGCTCAAGGAGCTCTTGTAAGCCAGCAGATCGACCAGTTCCTTGTCACTGATGCAAGCCATCAAGTTCTTCTTGGCGGTGGACACTTTCCCGGTTGGAGTGTAGATAACCTTATCCATCTTCCCTGCCCGCTGCAATGCCTCGGCCAACTCAGAGGGCGTCAGACCATCGGGATTGGCTACCCCTAGCTTGGCCCCTATGCGGGCATTCGCGA
>Ga0224500_10001894_pt1 | contig 11857 bp, 15 predicted proteins | sample SF_Oct11_sed_USG_FD_168126 | JGI IMG/M metagenome (GOLD analysis project Ga0224500, IMG submission 168126) | Sediment microbial communities from San Francisco Bay, California, United States - SF_Oct11_sed_USGS_4_1 | ecosystem: Environmental > Aquatic > Marine > Sediment | place: USA: California... | reverse complement strand
CGGTGCGGTGCCCAGCGTGCAGGAGCGCCGATTGCCCCGTGACGGCCTCCCCAAAGGCCCACCACCCGGGGATTCGCTACCACAGATGCGCCTCATGCTCGTGGACCTTCAAGAGCATGGAGTATCCAGACCAGGAGAGGCCCCAGGGCGCCTCGAGGTGAGCGCCACGCGCTCCGCTCGGTGCTTTTCCCATACTATGGGATGAGACTCTCGGAAAGGCCAGTGAGGTGGCCTACTGTGGGCGCCAAGAGGTGACCCATGGCGGACCTATCCGACATCTCCGAGGCGGCGCGCGCCCAGCTCCTCAAGCGTGCAGGGACAGACATCAAGAGCTACTCTCACGGGGATCGGCGCGTGGAGCGTGACTCCGCGGCGGACATCCTCGCCCTCCACCTCGCGCTCGAGGCCCACCGGGGGAGCGCCGGGGGGGTGCCGTGCAACCAGGCGGAGCTCACGTGAGCGATTCGCGGGAGCTCGAGGCTCCCCCCAGCTCGTGGGGCGCCAGGATCCTCCGGCGCCTCGCCCCGGGGGCCTACGCGGCGCGCCGGCGCGCGGAGCTCGAGGTGCGGCAAGCGGACTTCGCGCACCGGACATGGGGAGAGGTGGAGCGCAGCTTCGGGCGGGGCGGCTTCCAGGGCGCCTCGAAAGAGCACGGGAGCTCGGCGTGGAGCCCCGGCGGATCCGATGCCGATGGGGACCTCCTCGATGACCTCCCGGCCCTCCGGGAGCGCACCCGGGACCTCGCGCGCAACGATCCCCAGGTGGGCGGGCTCCTCGAGGGGTGGGTGGATGGGATCCTCGGCACCGGCCTCGTGCCCCAGCCGGATCTTGACCTCGATGAACTCCAGATCACCCGCGAGGAGGCGAGGCGCTACGCGCGGGCCATCCACCACATCGTGATGCGGCGCTTCTGGCCCCGGGTGGACTCGGCCAACCTACTTACCTTCGGGGAGTTCCAGGCGCTCACCCTCTACAGCGTATTCGAAAATGGCGAAGCGCTCTACGTGATGCGGCCCCAGGCGGAGCGCAAGCCATACTCCACGCGCGTGGCGTGCTACGAGCCGGACCAGCTCATGGACCCCACCGATTGGAGCGGGCCACCCTACCTCATGCGGGACGGGGTGGAGCTCTCCGATGCCGGGGAGCATGTGGCCTACCACATCCGCAGGGCCCACCCCGGCAACGTGCAGGCGGGGGAGCTCGCCCAGCAATCGGTGCGGGTGCCAGCGGTGGACGGCTCGGGGCGGCCTCTCGTGGTCCATGCCTACCGGCACCGGAGGATCGGCCAGAGCCGGGGGATTCCTCGCCTCCACGCGGCGGTGCGGACCTTCCGCAACCTCCAACAGTACGTCGATGCCGAGCTCGTGGGGGCCAAGGTGGCGGCGGCCTTCGCGCTCTTCATCACCACCCAGGACCCCCAGGGGATGGCGGCGGCGGCGGCGGCGGCCTCCAACAGGACGGGCAAGCGCGAGGAGTTCATCAAGCCGGGGAGCATCCGCTACCTCGGACCCGGGGAGAAGGTGGAAACCGGCAACCCGGGGCGCGCCAATCCCAACTTCAAGGCCTTCCTCGAGGCGGGCCAGCGCGTGGGCTACGGGGCGGTGCGCATGCCCTACGAGGTGGCATCGTGTGACTTCTCGAAGACCACTTACACGTCGGGGCGCATGGCCCTCATTCTTTGCCAGGCGGGGTACCAGATTTGGCAAAACTGGGTGGGCCTCGACATCTGCCAGCCCATCTACGAGCGCCTCCTGGAGGAGGCCTTCCTCCTCGGGGAGCTCCGCGTGCCGAAGTTCCTCGAGCGGTTCCACGCATGGACCCGCGCGCGGTGGCAGGGCCCAGCGAGGCCCTACGTGGACCCCGAGAAAGAGATCGGGGCCTCGGTGACCGCCATCGAAAACTGCCTCGGCACCATCGCCGACGAATGCGCCGCTCGGAATCAGTACTGGGAGGATGTGCTCGAGCAGCGTGCGCTCGAGGAGGCCCGCAAGCGGGAGCTCAAGATCCCCGCGGCGGCCCCCAAGGGGACCCCCCCGGGAGCTCCTCCCGGCTCCGCCCAGGACGGTGAGGACCAGCCCCAGCCGGAGGAGGTGCCCAGTGCCGAAGCGTGAGCCTCCCCGCGGGCGCCTCCTCGCCATGGTGGCCCTCCCGGCCCTCCCCCTCGGCATCCCCGTGCTCGAGCCGGTGGAGGCCCTCGCCCAGCTCGAGGCCCTCGGCCTCGCCAACCCCCAGGAGGGGACAGATGCCCACATCGGCGCAAGCGAAACATAGTATCAGGATCACCCTCCGGGGCTCCGCGAGGGGCGCCACGGAACCGCTCGGGGTGGACCGCACCGGCCAGGGGGCGCTCCGCGGCTTCGCGGTGGCCACCAAGGGCCCCGTGCCGAGCCACGGGATCGAGTTCGACGACGCGACCATCGATGCCATCGTGGCGCTCGGCTCGAAGCGTGCCAAGGGGTACAGATCTCGCTACGGACACCCCGGTATGAGCTCCGAGGCCATGGGGACCCAGCTCGGGCGGGTGAAGGCCTTCCGGCGGGATGGGGACGTGGTGCGCGCGGACCTCGAGTTTCTCGCCTCGGCCCACAAGGCCACGCGGGGGGACCTCGCCGAGGAGGTGATGGCCCTCGCCGAGGAGGCGCCGGACCTCGTGGGCGCCTCGATGGTGGTCCGTGGGGAGCTCCAGTACCGCCTCGAGGAGGACGGGACCCGGGCCACCGGGGAGGACGGGGAGGCGCTCCTCCCGCTCTACCGGCCCACCGAGCTCCTCGCGGTGGACATCGTGGAGGAGCCGGCGGCCAACGACGAGATGTTCGGCGCTCGGTTCCGGGAGGGAGCGCGCGCCTTTTTCAGCCCCGACGTGGAGCTCTCCGCGGCGGGGTGGGAGTTCCTGGACAAGTTCTTAACCAATCCCGAAGCGGTGGAGAGCGTGCTCGCTTTTCTGGAGCGCTATGGTGCGCTCCGCGCCGAGGGGGACACGGAGGATACGACGATGGCGGACAGCACGAATGTGGCCCCCGAGGCCAAGGGCGGCGCCACCCCCCCGGCGGTGGACATCGAGGCGGAGCGCAAGGCGGCGCGCGAGGAGGCCCTCGGGGCGGAGCGCGCGCGCGTGAAGGCCCTCCGGGATGCGGCATTCGACGGCCAGGGGGAGCTCCTCGCCCAGGCCATCGATGAGGGGTGGCCGGTGGAGCGAGGCCTCGCGGCCTTCAACCGGGACATGAAGACACGCCTCGGAGCCAGGCTCGAGACCCTCCGCGAGGATCCGGCGCGGGAGCTCGGCGCCGGCGCAGCGGCTCCCCCCTCGAGGCCCCGCGAGGCCCCCGAGCCCATCAAGGATGGCGAGGTGGACGATGCGGCCCTCAAGGCCCGGTGGGATCGCCTCAGCGCATCGGAGCGCGAGGAGTTCTTTGACGAATTCGAGAACTACAAGGGCCATGCCTACAGCGTGGCTCGCGGCTTCGGGACGAAGCGCCTCGCGGCGCTCTAAGGAAAGGAATCGCGCATGGCTCTGGCAGACAACCGAGAGGTGCCCCGAAAGATTGGAGACTTCGCCCACCACCCGGTGGCGACTGGAGTACAGATCTTCGCCGGCGCCATTGTGAGCATCAACGCGGCGGGGTACGCGCTCCCCTTCGTGGCGGCCAGCGGTGATCCAGCCTTCGCGGGGATCGCGCGCAAGGGCGCCGACAACACGGGCGGCGCCGACGGAGCCATCACCGTGGAGGTGGAGCGCGGGACCTTCCACATCGAACACACCATGAGCGGCGTCACGATTGCCGACGTGGGGAGTGCAGTCTACGCATCGGATGACGGGACAGTTACGACCGACAGCGGCACCGGAGACAACCTCGCCATTGGCAAGATCTCGGGATACGTCGGCGCCGACACCGCAGAGCTCCGCCTTACTACGGACATTTAACAAGGAGGCCCTATGGCCCTATCAGCAGATCGAGAGGTGCCCCGAAAGATCGGCAACTTCGCCCACCACCCGGTGGCGGCGGCCAAAAAGATCTACGAGGGCGCATTTGTGAGCATCAACGCGGCTGGGTACGCCCTCCCGTTTGTGGCCTCGAGCGGGGATGTGGCCTTCGCTGGGATCGCGCGCAAGCTCGCGGACAACTCTGGCGGCTCCGCCGGAGCCATCACCGTGGAGGTGGAGCGCGGGACTTTCCACATCGAACACACCCTAACCTCCGCGGCCCAGGCGGATGTGGGGGATGCGGTGTACGCCAGCGCCGATGACACCGTCACGAAATCGAGCACCAACAACCTTCTCATTGGCAAGATCTCGGGATACGTCGGAACCAACACGGCGGAGCTCCGGCTCACCACGGACATCTAAGAAGGCCCGCGGCTCTCGCCGCACAACGGAGAACGAGCATGGATTACGACATTGGCCTACGGGGGATCAACGGCTTGTTTTTTCGCAAGCTCATCCCCCTCACGGCGGCATCTTGGGCCAACCGGCTCTCGATGTCCCTCACCACCACCGATGGGCAAGAGAAGATCCGATGGCTCTCGGACGTGCCTGCGGTGCGCGAGTGGAGCTCCGGGCGCAAGGTGCGCGAGCTCACGGAAGAAGGTTTCAACCTCATCACGAAGCCCTACGAGGCCACCCTGTCATTCCACCAGGATGACCTCCGGCGCGTGAGGGGGAAGAGCCCCCAGATCGACGCGCGCATCGGAGACCTCGCGCGGCGCGTGGCCGAGCATTGGGGCAAGCTCATCACCACGGCCATCGAGCTCAACCCAACATGCTATGATGGCTCGGCGCTCTTCGCCGATGCCCACAGCGAGGGCGCGAGCGGCTCCCAGGATAACAACCTCGGTGCGTCGGCAACGACACCGAGCAACCCCACCGCGGCGGAGATGGCCACGGCCATCAAGACCGCCATCCAGGCCATGGCGGCCTACAAGGATTCCGTCGGGGAGCCCATCAACGCGGAGGCGGCATCGTGGATGGTGATGGTGCCACCCAACATGCAATGGGCGGCTCTCGAGGCGGTGAACAACGCCATCGTGATCATCGGCGGCGCCGCGAGCCAGAACGTGCTCGCCTCACAGACGAATGTTGAGGTGCGCGTGAATCCTCGCCTCACGAGCACCTCGGTGTTCTATCTCTTCCGGACCGATTCGGAGCTCAAGCCCTTTGTGGCTCTCGATGAGTACACCGAGACCAAGGAAAAGGATGACACCTTCGACAATCGCCGGATGCTCTTCGGGGTGAGCCTTCAGCGCGTGGTGGGGGTGGCATGGTGGCAGTACGCCAGCAAGGTGACCCTCAGCTAGTGGTGATGTGGCGGGCCACCCTCCTCATCTCGGAGGGGGCCCGCAACTTCTCTTCTTTTCTTGGTGGCGGGGGCGCCTCCTCTCGCCCCCTCCATTTGAAACGGCGGACACGTGAGCCACGCGGACCAGGCGGCCATAGACTTTCAGAACATCCTCGAGCTCGGGGACCTCACCGAGGCCATCGAGTATCAGGAGTGGAGCTCCACGGGCGCTCTGGCGTGGCGGGCCATCGAGGCCATCGTGGACCGCGGGGATGCGCTCGAGCCGACGGTGATGGGGCTCCCGGGGCGCCGCGGCCCCCAGGCCCTCATGGTGAGCGTGGCGAAGCATCCCACCATCGGGGTGGCGGTACCGCGGGAGCGCCAGGACAGGATTCGCCTCGGCGGGGGGACACCGCAGGCGCGGGAGTACCTCGTGGAGCGCATCGTGCGCGCGGATGACCCCGGGAGGTGGGCCCTTTATGCCACCCCGTGATTTCAGTGTGCGCATCGATGCCAGGGAGCATGTGGCGGCAAAGCGCAATCTCCCGGCGCTCCTCTCGCGCGTGCTCAACAGGGAGACGAGCGCCACCCTCGGGGAGTTCGCGCGCGGCTTCAGCTCGGCGCGCCTCGGGGGGCCACCCGGCATCAAGGTGAAGACCCGCAGCAGGAGCGTGCGCTCCCAGAAGGGGAGGGGCCCACGCCTACCGAAGGCCATGCGCCTCCTCGGCTTCAAGGGGGAGCTCCTCGGCGCCGCGCGCCTCGAGGGGAAGCGCGGGGCCATCCGCACCGGCAACCCCCAGGCGCTCGCCCACGAGCTCGGGGCAACCATCACCCCTCGCCGGCGGCAGTGGCTCCGGATCCCCCTCTCGAAACCATCGCGCGCTGGGCGCGTGGCGGGGGACGAGCGCAAGGCCTTTGTGTTTCGGGGCCACCCCGGAGCCACCCCCCTCCTCGCGCTCCCCCCCCTCTCGCCCGGGGGCCCCATCCGGGTGATCGCCAGCCTCCATAGATCCATCCGGATCCGGGCGCGGCTCGGTTTCCTCGCCTCGTGGGATGCCTACGAGCCCACCGCCGCGAAGCGCATCGAGGCGGCGCGCGCGCGGGTATACGCGCTCTTCGGGGAGCGGGCCCCGCAGGAGGGCAACTCGTGAAAAACTACGTGGGCCAGATCGTAGATGCGCTCCTCGCCGGCCTCCAGGGGGTGACCCTCGAGAACGGCTACCACCACGAGCTCCGCACCGTGAAGCGCTACGACTCGCGCGCGGAGACCCAGGATCACCCCATGGGAATCCGTTACGGGGACCGCCCCGCGGCCATCCTCGGCATCGAGAGCGTGCAGAGGAGCATCGAGGGGGACACCGCCCAGGTGGAGCTCGAGCTCTCCCTCCTGGCCCTCGTGGCCACGGAGGACCCGGAGGCCCCGGCGGAGAGCCTCGATGAGCTCGTGGAGCTCCTCGAGGATGACCTCTACCGGGCCACCCAGGGAGTGCTCGATCCCCAGGGGGCCCTCCAGGGGGCCATCTTCGAGGAGTGGAGCGCCCAGGCCCTCACCACGAGCGATGCATCGGGGACCCTCGAGGGCCTCCTCGTGAGCATCCTCGTGCATTTCAAGCACCCCCAGGACGACACAATCAACCCCCTTTAAGGGAGCCCCACCCATGCGCAACATCATTCAACTTGCCCTCGCCCAGGAGGCCACCCCGGGGACGGCGGAGACCCTCAATTCTGGGGATGTGGCCTTCCGGATCCGAGATGAGGATGCCCCGAGCCCGACGGCGGACACCATCGACCTCCAGGAGAGCCAACAATCGAGCTCGGCAAGGCCCGTGGGGATCGGTGTACACAGGTTCGCGGCCTCGGTGAGCGCCAACCTCCGCCCCGGAGCTACACCGCTCACCACGGCCCCGAGCATCGACCTCCTCCTCCGCATGGGGATGCTACAGCGCCACGCGCTCAAGAGCGTGGCAATCGGCTCGGTGACCGGGGGGCCCTTCGTCAACGGAGAGGTGATCACCGTGGGCGCGGCCTCCCGGGGGATCGTGTTTCGCAACACCGCGGCGGGCCCGCTCCGCTACTGGGTGACCTCGGGGGCCATCGCCAACCTTGACACCATCGTTGGGGAGACCTCGGGAGCCTCCGCGGATGCCACCGCGGACCCAACCGATGCAGGATTCGTCTACCGGCCCTCGGATTCGGACTTTGAGGGCGGCTCGGACACGAAGCACCATTGCACGGTGGAGTTCCTCAAGGGGGGATTCTACTGGCAGGGGCGCGGCACCCTCGGCCAGCTCCAGATGCAATTCCGCAACGGACAGCCGGTGCTAGTGCGCTCGGAGCTCCTCGGCGCGTGGAGCGCCCAGGGAGACAAGGCCCTCTACTCCGTGGCCTACGGGGACGATGCCATCACCCCGCCCCGGTGGGTGAACGCCCAGATGTCTTTCGACGGGTACACCCCCCGGGACCTCGTGGACTTCAACCTCTCGATGCCTATCAACCTCGAGCTCCGCGAGGATGCCAACCACGCGGCGGCCCAGGGGGTGCGCTATGCGGACTACCAGCGCGTGGGGAGCCCCCCCACGGTGACCTTTGCCCCGGCGCTCGTGGGGACCGCCACCTATGACTTTTACACCCAGTTCAAGGGGGAGGCGACTTTCGCGGCCACGTGGAAGCTCGGGAGCCGATTCACATTCTACGCGGATGAGTGCCAGTTTGTGGACGTGGGCGCAGACAACCGGCGGCAGCTCGCCGTGGTGCCCCTCACGCTCCGATTGTGCGGCACCAACAATGACGAGTTTTACATCTTGTGTGAGTGAGAGAGAGAAGAAGGGAGAGAGATGGCCATTGTCAGGAGGCCAGGATGCTCGGTGGAGGTGGTGCTCGATGAGCACATGCATCTCCCCGAGGAGGAGCGCGCGGTCTTTACCATCCGGGTGTTAGACCGCGAGGAGTGGAAGCGGTGGGGGCGCAAGGCGGACCGGGCCCAGCTCGGAAGGGCCACCGGGGTGGACTTCGCCAACAGCCTCGTGGGCCTCGCGCTCGAGGATGTTAGGGGGCTCCAGGTGGAGGGCCCCGGTGGGGAGATAGAGGACTTCGTGCTCTCAAAGACAGGAGACTCCCTCACAGATGACAGCGCGAGCGTGCTCTACCCGTTCATCAACGAGCTCATGGCAAAGATCCAGGGAGCGGCCACCCTCCGGAGGGAACAGGCAAAAAACGAATGATCGCCATCTCCGCGCTATGCGGGAGGTGGCAGGGGGCGGAGGAGGTGTACGTACCATGCCCGTTTTGCCAGGGGGAGATGAGCGACGATGAGGATGCCCAGTGCGAGGAGTGCTCCGGCGCGGGGGAGATCCGATGCATCGGACGCGGCAGATGGGCGGAGCACATCTCCGGGGAGAGCCCGGAGGAGGTGTACCTCGAGGCCCGATGCATTCTATGGGGCCTCGAGCGGCAGTGGACCCCCTCCGAGATTGCCCAGGAGCCGGCGCCATGGGTGGCCTCGTTTCTCCTCCTCGAGGCGATCGCCGGTGAGCTCCTCGAGGAGGGGCGCAAGCGCGCGCGCGCGAGGAGGGGGATAGATGGCTAGCACCTCGCGCAAGCTCGAAGTAGCAATCGACTACAAAGACAACGTTTCCGCCTCGGTGAAAAAGAGCCTCGCCGGCATCACCGGATTCTCCAAGGCGGGAGGGGACTCGATGCGCCAGCTCGAGGGGCGCGTGCTCGCCGTCAAGGCGGCCATCGTCGGGGTGGGCGCCGGGCTCGCTGCCTACGTCACGAGCGGCGTCGTGCGCAAGGTGGCCGAGCTCGGGGACGAGCTCGCCAAGACGGCCACGCGCACCGGGATCTCGGTGGAGAGCCTCTCGAAGCTAAAGTTTGCGTCGGAGCAGAGCGGGAGCTCCCTCCAGGAGCTCACCCTGGCGGTGCTCACCCTCCAGAAGAACATCGGACAGTTCGCGGTGACCGGCGGCGGGAGAGCGGCGGACGCCATCAAGTTTCTCGGCAAGGAATTCGGGGATGCAGTCAAGCAAGGGGTGCCCGTGGAGCGGCTCCTCGTGCTCATCAGCCAGCGCCTCGCGGGGCTCGAGAATGCCGAGCAGCGAGTCTTTGTGGCCCAGAAGCTCTTCGGGGACTCGGGCGCGCGCCTCCTCCCCCTCCTCCGCGCGGGGCGCCTCGGCATCGAGGAGCTCACCAAGCAGGCGGAGCGCCTCGGCATCGTGTGGAGCGAGACCGATGCCAAGGCGGCGGAGGAGTTCGGTGACGCTCTCAACCGGCTCAAGAGCTCGGTGCAGGGAGCCATCCAGGGGGCCATCAAGCCCCTCCTCCCGGCCATCACGGAGCTCTTCGATGAGATCACCCAGGCGGTGGTGGAGCACCAGCCGGAGGTGATCCAGTTTTTCGAGGGGATGGTGGAGGCGGCATCTCACGCCTTCGACCTCATCGCCCCCCTCGCGCGCGAGCTCGCCTCGGCCCTCGGGGTGGCGGTGGAGCCACTCCTCAAGATCCGGGAGGTGATCCTCGACACGAAGACCGGAGCGGCCATCTTGGAGCTCAAGCATCTCAAGAGTGACCGCCGGAGCACCGCCGGGGCTGTGGCGGCCCAGTTCTCAAACCAGCGGGACCCCAGGATCCCCGGGGCCATCGCCGCGGCAGTGGCGGCCCAGGACGCCAAGATCGCCGAGGCCGAGGCCCGGGTGCGTGACCTCCAGGACCAGTACGCTCGATTCCAGGGGCTCCGCCCAGGCGCCACCGGCCCCGGCGCCGGGGGCTCCGGATTCTTCCCCACGGCTCTCCAGGCCCTCGAGCGGGCGCGCCAGGACGCGGAGCGGCGGCGCGAGGAGCGCCGGCGCCGGGAGCTCCTGGAGCTCGTGGCCCTCCACCAGAGCGGATTCGGGGGCCCCCCCGAGGCCGGCCCCCTCGCCGGGGCGGCCCCGGTGGCCGATGGGAACACCCTCGAGGCCGATCACGAGCTCACCGAGCGCCTCAAGAACCTCCAGCGCCTCCGCCTCGAGCTCCAGAGTGGATTCCAGGGGCCTCCGGGGGCGGCCTCCCTCGCCACGGCGGCGGGCCCCCCCCAGATCGGGGACGCCAACGACATCATCGCGCGCTACTTCCCGCAGGAGAGCCTCGAGCGGACCCGCTCCGGGGTGGAGGGGATCGGGGCGGCCCTCCAGGAGCTCCGGGCGCGCGGTGAGGACTCTTTCGGGCAGCTCCACGGGGCCACCCTGGAGATCGCCGATTCCCTCACCTACGGGATCTCCCAGGGGATTGGGCAGGTGACCACCGATTGGGAGAACGCGGGGAAGATCTTCGAGGATGTCGGGAAAGACATCCTCCGGACGCTCTCGAGCATCATTGCCCGGCTCGTGGCCACCCGGCTCCTCGGGGCGGCCATCGGGGCCTTCAGCGGCCCCAACAACCCAGAGATCAACAATGCGGACCTCGGAGCCGGCGGCCATGGGCCCGTGGCAGGGTTCAACGCGGTGGGGACCCCGGCCACCAGGGGGCCCACCATCGCGGGGGAGGCCGGCCCCGAGGCGGTGATCCCCCTCCCCGGGGATCGCAAGGTGCCCGTGCGCCTCGAGGGCGGATCCGGTGGGGGCTCAACCATCATCATCAACGCCATCGATACCCAGAGCCTCGATGAGGCCTTCCGGGGGAGCATCGCGCGGCAGCGGGACTTCGTGGCCAGGGTAAACGCCCACGCCTTCCAGGGGAGCGCGGCCCTCCGAGGGAAGTACAGATGATCACCTTCGACCCAGGAGCGGCGCCGGCCTACAGCTACGGGGTGGCCCATGCGTGGCCAACCTCGGAGACCCGATTTGAGAAGCCCTACGCGGTGCGGGAGCAGCGCACCATCCGGCCCATCCGGGCCTATCGCCACGTGTGGCCCGGGATGACTCGGGCCCAGCTCGATTACACCCTCAGTTTCTTCCACGAGGTGGGGGCGGGAGAGTTTCTCTGGCGACCCATTGATCCCCAGTGGGGACCGCGGCACCGAGCTCCGGACCTCGATGGCGTGGACCTCGCCGGCAACCCCGCCAGCGCGCGGGATTACGATGTGGCCTTCTCCTGGTACGAGCCCACGGATGACACCGAGACCCCCCCGAGCCCCTCGGGCTCCATCCACCTCGAGAGCGGCTTTGTGGTGGCGGTGACGGTGCCCATCTTCCCCCTCGGGGTGAGCGCGGCGCGGATCTACGCGGCGGACACCGGGGGCCAGCTCTACAGCCAGGGATACACCACCGAGCGCCTCTGGACCCAGCCCCAGGCGGACATCCAGACGCTCACGGACATCCCCCGGACCGTGGGGACCCTCCGGCCAGCGGTGAGATGCTACCTCGCGGAGGACTTCGAGCCTGTGCGCCGCGGGCCCTCGAGGTGGCAGGTGCAGCTCACCTTCCAGGAGCTCCACGTATGACGGACCCCGTGAACATCCTCCCCCTCGGGGAGTACATCCGCCAGCGCGCCGGGGAGCTCCGCCCCGCGGGCCCCTGGCTCGAGTTCTGGGAGATCACCACCCCGGACCCGGGGACGGTGCTCCGCTACGTGGACTTCTCCGACCCAGAACTCGAGCCAGGGGCCCG
>Ga0224500_10001892_pt1 | contig 11863 bp, 21 predicted proteins | sample SF_Oct11_sed_USG_FD_168126 | JGI IMG/M metagenome (GOLD analysis project Ga0224500, IMG submission 168126) | Sediment microbial communities from San Francisco Bay, California, United States - SF_Oct11_sed_USGS_4_1 | ecosystem: Environmental > Aquatic > Marine > Sediment | place: USA: California... | reverse complement strand
CGTACGCGCTTGGTCGGGGGAGGCTCTTCAGGCTCCTCCTCCTCCTCCTCGGGCTCCGGAGGTCGCGATGCCGCGTCCTTCTTGATCTCCTCGAGCTCTTCTTCAGCCGACACGTTCTCGCGCGTCCAGCTGCCGCGGCGGAGGAAGTCGTAGTACGTCGCGTAGGAAATCTTCTCCGCCTGGAGCTGCTGCAGAGCTGCCGTGATGTCCTGGGCGGATGCCTTGACAATCACGAACTCCTTGTTGATCTCGACCTTCACGGTGGTGACGTCGGCAGGAGTCTCTTCGACGCCCACCCACCAACTGATCGTCTGCAGCACGCGCTTGAGACCGAGCTCAAGAGCCTGCGCCATCGATTGCAGCGTCGAGTTCTCGCCCGAGTGCCTCGCCCTGACTGCGGTGGCTGTCTCGTCGACAACCGCCTGGTCTTCGAGGAGACGAGCGCCCTGCGTCGCCATCTGCTTTTTCTTCTCGTCCATTGCTTTGACGAGAGAGTCGAGGCCCTCGCCTGAGAACTCGAGCATGCCCGCTTTGCCCTGCACGTCGATGTCCCAGATTACAGAGGGGCCGATCTTCACCTTGCCGTCGGCCGGGACGGACTTCAGTCCTGCAACCCACGGCGTGGGAAGGGAGACGAGGTGGAGGCCGTACTCGTGGTCAACACTGTTCCGCCAATGCGCAAGGTTGATGTCCGCGAGATCGAGGAGAGCGGGATCTTCGAGGTCGAGCCCCGGGATCATGACAAACGGAATGAAGTTGAGTGGGGTGCCCCGACGCACGATGACTGTGGGCACCGATGGAAGCCACTCTTTACCCTTCTCGTCGAGGGTGTAGATGGTCTGTACGCACACGCCGCCGATGAGTTCGATGACGCGGTATCGCTCACGCGTGATCCAGACGAACTTGTCGTTGGGATCGATCTGGGTCTCCGTCTCGCGGAGTACGATCATGTTGAGGCGCTTGTCGCCGTCCTGGGTGTAGACGCGCCAGTTGATGATGTCTTCAGCGCGATAGAACACGCAGTACGGCTGGACTGGTGTCATCGGCACTGAAGGGACATCGATGAGCACGCCGCACCGATTGAGGAGGATGACTTCTCGAGCGACGTCACTCGCGAATGTCTCGAAGGGAACGTCACCCGTGGAAATGTCTTCGAGGAACGGCTTGACCGTCTGCGAAGTGGCGACATCCGGAGGAACGCGGAAGAGCGATCCCACCATCCCTTCAACCGTGCGGCGCGTAGCGTTGTAGAAGTTCCCGCGGAGGCGATACGCGGTGTTCGCGGTAGCGTCGGCGCCTGGGAGGTCTGGACAGTAGAGTGCGCCCGCACGAATGATCGCGTCGCGTCCGCCATCGCAGTCACGGAGACGACGCCACTTCGAAGCGTAGGCTTGGTACTCGGCGCACGGGCTATTCACAGGCATGAGAGTTACCCGCCCCAGCTAGCTTCGTACTGTGCAAAGGGACCCCGGACGCCCCGCTCCGGAGCAAACGCAAGCATGACGGCCTCCGCACGGTTCGGTGAGGGGACGCCACGCCGCTTCATCTCGTCCTTGGACTCGATCTGGATCTGGCCCTTCGACGTGCGCTTGTAGCGGATTTCCACGAGCTCGCCCGCGAGGTCGTCGTCCTCCGGATCGATGTCGATTTCGCCACGCTCGAAGCGCTCACGGAGTTCCCAGTAGCGCTGAGCGCGGAGGTTGAGGTACGCTTCAGTGTCGTCTGCGGCTTCCCCGACGTTCACCGGGAAGACTGGCTGCTTGAGTTCCTGCGCACGGTCGCAGACGCCCTTACCAATGCCGATGGAGTCGACCTTTGCCTTTTCGGAGCGCGTCTCGCGGAGCTTCGCGATGACGGTCCCGCAGGTGACCATCGTGTCAGGGTTCCGGTCTTCATGGATGATCCGGACTCGTCCACCCTTGCGGTGTGCGATGGTGGACGAGTCGCCGCCAGCACCCACGTCGACACCAAGTTCGCTAGAGGTGGAGTCTGCAACAACGATCTCGCGGACCTGCGCCGCCTTGATCCAGTGGATGGGGATTAGGCCACCCGCCTCTGGGAGGTCGGGGAACTGGCCGAGGACTTTCGACGTCCAGAGAGGATTGGCCTTCGCGCCACTCGGATCGTTTGCGGGCGGCTCCACACGAGTGCCCTCGGCGTTCCACTTCCAGTTCGGCGCCCACTTCTTCCGCTTCTCTTCGACGTAGACCTTCCCGATGAGTTGCTTCGCGATCCACTCGGGACAGGGCTCGCCCGTGAAGTTCGGTGAGTCGAAGGCGGAGATGTTGATGACGTGCCACCCGGAGCCCGGCTTGCAGATTTCCGCAAAGTGAGAGGAGGGGTCGTCCGGGTTCCCGATTGCGAGGAACTTACCATCGTCGTTCGCAATGAGGGAGTCGCCGGCCTCCCAGAGAGGAGCGGGCATGCCGCAAGCCTCGTCGAAGAGGATGAGCACGCGCCGAGCATGGATGCCCTGGAATGCGGTCGGGTTATAGTCGTCAGGCTTTCGACCGACGGCCACTTGCTCTTCGTTGCCATCGGGCGTCCGCATGAGCCACTCGACCTGGTTCACGCGACCACGGAGTTCGCCGCGAGCGTGCACGCGTCCGATCTCACGCCAGAGAATCGTGCGGACCTGCGGAGCGCTAGGCGCTGACGTCACGACGAAGGCTTCGCCCGTTGGCCAGATATCCAACCACCACCCAGTGATCTCCGCTGCGATGTAGGACTTCCCGATTTCATGGCAGGAGGCGACGGCAACACGCCGGTACTTCTCGACCGCTCTCACGACTTCGACTTGCTTCGACCAGAGGTGGTCGCGGAGGCGCTCTGCGGCCCATAGGTCAGGACGCGTGATATAGGACCGCCTCTTCATCTCGAGCTGAAGCGCCGCGAGGCGTGCAGCGGCTTCCTCCCTCGTCACGCGGAGCGTCTCTTCCACGAGGAGGTCGCGCTCGGCGAGTTCCTCGGGGGACGGCTCACGCGTGATGTCGAGAGGAATCGTCACTGCACGCCTCCCACAGGCTCCGCCGTTTCCAGGTCGACCTCGGCGGCATCAGCAGCGGCTTGCGCGGCCGTTTCCCTGAGTGCCATCGCAAGCATCTCGGCTTCGGCGGCAAGCTGGTCATACGGCAGGGCGGCGAGCTCGGCTTCATCAGGCCTCGTGAGTTCGATGCGGTCGACGGGCTTCCCATACGCGTAGTGCCAGAGGAGCTGTTCGATCGCAGGAGGAAGGGTTCCGTTCTTGGCCCGGGTCCTGACGGACGCCTGGTACTCCGTAGAGCGAAGAACGGAAACCGAAAAGTCCCGGGCTTCGTTCGGCACCCGGGACCCTCGGGCTCTACGGTACGTTCGCGTCGCCGTCGTTGGAACCGGTGGGGCGAGGTCGTCAGCCATCACACACGCTCCACATGAAGAGAGAAGAGGCACGCGGAGATCGGTCCGCTTGGTGAAACCGTCACGGAGATGTCCGGCGCATGACGGACGATCGCACGTGCCTCGGGGAAGAGCCAGGAGTACGTCTCCGTGGCGAGTCGGACGTCCTGGCCCGCGAAGGTGAGGTCCCGAGCATCCACTCCGAAGAGCCGCTCCTGCGTCCGCAGCCAGAGGAAGAAGCCCTGAGCGTGGACGGACGTGAAGCTCCTCTTCGGCAGAGTGAAATGCAGATGTCCCCCTGCTGGCAGCTCGGCGAGGCTCTGGAGCAACGCGCATGTTCGAGCGTCGGCGGGCACCTTCAACACAGCCTTGAGGAAGTACTCGAACGACGCCCGCGAATTTCTCCGGGCCGTCGTTCGAAGGTCTGTCGCCTGCGATTCCGCATCCACGCGCACGGCAGTTGGCATCATTGCTTCAATCGTGCTCCTATTATAGTGCAGGGCGTCGGGGAGTTACAACGGGCAGTAGTGTCGACTCTTTGACATTCAAGGTCGCACTGGAACGCCCTACGTGGGTAGGAGCCGTAGTGCGCAGGACGTCGTCCGAAAAACGGGGGGTGCGGGGGACGTCAACGTCGCATGGACGTCCGGCGCTCAGGCAAAAGAAAACCCGACAGGCGAGAGGAGGACGCCTGTCGGGTGCGCTACGCGCTACGCGCTACGCAGTTGCGGTCGACGCCGGCGCGCTCGAGGTCTTCGGCGTCTTCGCCTTCGCCTCGTGCTCGCGGAGCAGCGCCATCGCCTTCTTCTCGCGCTCGCGCCGCGCGGTGTTGGCCACCTTGCGGTAGGCGGTGGCCTTGTGGCCGCGGGACATCAGGATGAAGGCGCCCTCGGGTCCACCGATCTTCTTGAACGAGTCCTTGCTGGCCTGGTCGAACGATGCGTACGGGAATGCGATCTGGTTGCTCATGGTGTTCTCTCTCCTGTTGTTATTCTCTTACATCTCGGTGAACGGAACAACGGACGTCAGCGACTCACGTGACCGAACCGGAGGAGCTCGGTGAAGTAGGTGAGGATCGCCTCGCGATCGAGGCCGTCCCACCCAGTGTGGAGGAACGTGTCGACGAAGTGCGAACGGATCAGTGCGCCCAGGTGGGCATTGTCCATGTCGCGGAGTTGGATCGCGATGAGCTTTTCCTTTTGGCCGAGCCACTGGTCGCGTGACGTCGTGAGCTCGGTGGACAAGAGATCAAGCGTGTCGATGACTTCCTTCTGGATCCTGCTGCTGCGTGGCATAGATGTTTTCCTCTGAGAGAATAGTATCATGCTCTTCGGCGAGAAGTAACCGGGCGTCCGGGAAAGCGAGGAGCGTTTCCCAGAGAGTGGGGAAGGAACCGACCGTTCGGTCGGCCCCATCCACCACGATGTAGGAGAAGCGGATCCGGTAGATCGTGTTCATGAGTTCGGCTCCCACTGGCGCTCGGCGATCAGAGCGTCGTCATCGGGTTCCTGTGGAAGAGGGTGGAGCTCAGGCACGCCACCGCGACCCCACGGGAGGCCGTAGTGATCGGCGCAGATCGGACCGTAGCCGACTTCGACGGAGCCAGCGTCTGTGAGTTGAAGACCGCAGAAGGAGCAGCGGCACATGAGCGCGCCGTATTCCTTTGCGGCTTTCGCAGGATCCGCCGCGATCGCCGCGAGCGTTGCGAGGACGTCAGGTCGGTGGCGAAGCCCACCAATGACCTCGCCCTTGTCCACGTAGCCGAGGAACTGGCCATCGAGGAGCACGAGCGTGGCACCGGGGCGACGCGAACGGGAGCCCGCGATGCCGATGCGGAGTTCGGCGCGGCCGTCCGGACCGAGGAAGCGCGCCTTCGGGGACTTCAAGCGGTTCGCTGCGCGCGCGATGAAGGCGGTGATGCCACTCGTGTCCGCGTGGACGACGGGCTGCGGCGGAGCGGCGATGCATTGCTCGGGCCGCTGGTGCCGAGCACCGACGCCCCTCACCCAGACGATCGGCGTGCCGGCAGGGAACGCGCTGTGGCACGTGGTGCAGGTGCCGGGGAACCGCGATGTCATTGTCTTCGTCATGTTCGATCTCCTCTACGAGTAGTGTATCACGGATCGCGCCGCGAGGCAACCGGACGTCAGAGAACCTTCTTCCGCTCGTCAACACACCAGACCTGGTAGAAGGGCTGGCCGTCGCCGTTGGCTTCGTGGAAGAGGTTAATGAGCTCCTCGTTTGGAATGTCGCGGACTTTTCGTCCGTCAGGATCATCTTCGTCAACGGCGAGGTTCTCGACGTCCGGAGGAAGCGAGCCGCTTTCGAGTTGAACCCATCCGTTGAGTGTGAGCAGGAGTTCACGGAACGTTCCCCTGAACTCGGACATGTTCGCTTCGACGCCCATGTATTCGTCGTGTGAGATGATGTAGGTCATGACGTCCTTCCTCAGTCGTTTGCAATCAGTAGTTTCTGCGAGCGGTCCTTCGAGAGGCAACCGGACGTCAGAGCTCGACGTAACCCTTCGCGCGCTTCTCCGCGACCTTCTTCGCCAGGTGCTGGCGCGCGGCCCACCCGGAACGGAACGTCTTCGCCTGCTCAACCGGGTCTTGCCCGATTCTCCCCCACGTGGCGACGTACGAGTTGAACTCGACGGAGGCCTTCCAAAACTTCTTCACGTTCCTGCTCGGATCGATGCAAACCATTGTGATTTCCATGACGTGGCTCCTCTGACACCGCAAGCCCGCGATGTTCTGCGGGCTGTGCGGACGCGAGAGCGAAGTGGCTACTTCGCGGGGGCGGCGTTCTCGGTGGGCTCGAGGCCCGCGAGCTCGTCGCGCTTGGAGCGGTTCTTGTCGGCGCGCTGCCGCCACGCCACCGTCTTGTAGCCCTTGGCGAGGAAGCCGAACGCGACCTCGGGGCCACCCATCAGGAGGAAGCCGTCCTTGATCGCCTGATCCATGGAGGCGTAGGGGAAGTCGACCGGTTCGGCCTTGGGCACCGGCACCGCTTCCAACACGCGCACGTACTTCTCACGACGCTCGACGAGGACCTTGGCGGCGGCTTCGATACGGTTGATGGTCGTCATTTTCTCTTCTCCTCTGCGCCCGCGGTATGCGTGCGCTCTCAATGTTTTAATTGTACTACGGGCTAGAGGGCAGGGCACGAGAAAAGTGCAAGGGCCGCAAAATAATTTGCGCCGTTATATATACGGCGCGGGTCGCCGCGGGAAGTGTACCAAAACGAGACCCTGGGGACAAAGACGACCATGCTCCGCAGGGCTCGTCCGGACGTCCGAACGCCGCCCTGTTCGGGTTAAGAGGCCGCGGACGGCCGGATGGGACAAAGACGACCATCGATCCGGTGCCCGGGCATGGCACGAGGGTATTTTTGCCACTTTCTGCGGGGGCAGAATTTGCCCACACAAGAACGGGCGAAATGCGCAGAAACATTCAACGAAAACCGCATTCTTGCATAGATGCGATTTAACGCGCGATCGCGCGCGCCTGCATAGTCTAATAACCCCCCGGGCGCTGCGCGCGTTATAGCGCGTCTATGCGCGAAATACGCTATGCGAAGAGCGGACTCACGGTGGCCCCTACAACTCGCGCGGCAAGGCAACAGAAAAGTGCGCGGCGCGCGAAAATACTTTTTGTCCATTCGGGAGCCGTGTCGGTGGAGCGCGAGAAACGAATGGGTGCTCGTCGCGTGAGTCGTGGACGTCCGACGAGCCCGACGAGATCGACGAGCTCGAGCGGCCCGTTGCTTTTTCTCGCGAGAGATGGGATAATAGAGTCATGAACATCGTACCGCGGTGCGCGTGCGGCGGGAAGCTACGAGTCGATGCTTCGGTGGAAGCAACGACGATCCACATCAAGAAGTGCCGAGCTTGCGGTGCACGCTGGCGCGTGGTCGCGAAGCCGCAGAGGTCAAAGCGAGAGGGCGTGCAGATTCACGTCGTCGAGCTTTTGTTGTTGCAACGCAGCACGAAGTGGGAGAGAATGGAGTCATGAGAGCAACACGTTCGGAGATGCGGGCGGCAACAGCCGCAGAGCGCAAAGCGCGGGCGATTCCGCCTGCGTACACCAACGCGATGATCGCGGTGGATCCGGAAGCCGACCTGCAGGCGACGGCAGTGACGCCTGCAGGGAAGACTGCGTACTTCTACTCTGCGACGTATGTGCAGCGGCAGGTGAACGAGAAGTGGGCCCGCGTACGCAAGGTCACGAAGAAGATCGACGCGATCGCGGAGCGCGTGGAGCGCGACAGCAAGGATGGAATCGGCGAGGCGATGACGATTCGCCTGATCCTCCAGACGGGGCTGCGGAACGGTGGGAAGATGCAGGGCAAGGTGGAAGCCTTCGGGGCGTCCTCGCTCCGCATGGAGCATGTGGTCCTGAAGGGCGATACGCTGCTCCTAACGTTCCCCGGGAAGAAGGGCGTTGCGCAGGCGCACAGCGTGACGGATCCAATCCTCGCGGCGTGGGTACGTGCGCAGCGCGCGGCAGGTTGCATGACGCTCTTCAACCATGACGCGAGCGACACGTTGCGGTACCTCCGGAGCATCGCAGGAATCCGGATCAAGGTGCATGATCTGCGCACGTGGTACGCGAACGTCCTAGCGGCGGAGCTCGTTGCACGGTTGATCGCGGAAGCGAGCACCGTGAAGAAACTGAAGAAGCTCGTCGGCACGCAAGTCGCTGAGCGCCTCGGGAACACGGCGAGCATCGCGTTGAAGTCGTACATCCATCCAAGCGTCTTTGGGGAGTAGGCGATGACACACGAAGCACGGCACTGGTTCGAGCGACGACTCAACCTCCTCGGACGTGAGTACGACGTCGTGCGGCACGGACGTCCGATCACCGTTCGGTTCTCGTCGTTCGATGAGAGGGGCGTCCGAGTTCAGATCCGATGGACGTCCACCTCCTGGGAAATCCGGAGCATGCCGTGGGAAGACTTCGCGGAGCTCATGCGCGGCGCGCGAGATCGATGACGTCAAGGCTCTGTTCTTGTTCATGCTCGCGCGAACAAACGAACACTCCCTCGCTGATCTGATTGATTCCAAACAAGATCCAGTCGTTCTCGCGCGATACCGATGATCTCTCTATATATAAATAGTCAAGGAGCGCTTATCGACGTCCAGCGCTACGTTTTTACACCAATACGTCCACACCCACGTCGAGGAAGAGGAAGGGGAGAAGGGAAAAGGAAAAAGCTTTTAGAGAGAGAGAGAGAGAGAGAGAAAATAGGTTGAGATATAGAGGGAAGGACGTTCTCTTTCCTTCGGATCGGACGGACAACGTCTGGTTGAAGCCTCTCGTCTTATCGCGGTTGGTGGAGAATGGACGGTGACACACTCTGTTTCTTATTATGTATATAGGGCAGACTCGTTGTCGTGCGAGAACGTCGAAGTCGTTCAAAGCATTGAGGTTCTTCAACGTCGGTCTCTCGTTCTCTCTGATCATGACGTGGAGAACACTGACGTTGAAAATCACAATCATTCCGATGTATAATAGTAGAACACTGGAGCGTGACGCATGGACGAGACGCCGTCGACAGAATCAATCATCAAGAATGGGATGGACAACCTCCCGGACGTCACGTTTCATACGTCTGGCTACATCATCGATCTCGCGAAGGGTGGCTTCCTCATGCCGCTGACGCGAGGGCGCTCGCGCTTCACGAAGAGTCGCCTCATGGTGCTTGCCGAGGGGAAGTCCATGCCTGTGCTCCTCGTACTCGCCGAAGCGAAGTTCCGGAAGTGGGACGAGCAAGTCGAATACCCGTTCTGGGTCGACGGCGACTGGACGAATGAGACCCTGGCAAACGTCTCCCTCGCAAAGAAAAGTGCGTCGGGGACAGGACGTCCACGGACTTCGTCCCTCGGCGTCCCTTCGGGAACCGTCGCCTACATGAAGGCGTGGCGCTTGAAGAACCCGGATCGTGTCCGCGCTGCACAGAAGCGCTACCTCGCGAAGAGGCGCGAGCTCCTCGCCTCACTCAAGGACGTGCGGAGTGCACTCCCCGTCATCCGGCAAGCGCCGAACGACGACGTCGCCTTCGACTCGCTCTTCGCGAAACTCGACACCGCGATCAAGGGTGTGGAGGATCCGGTTCTGGATGACTCAGATCCCAGCACGACGTCGGGAGAAAAGTCTTCGCGAAGCGATGTAGAATAACAACAATGAAAGGAGACAGCAATGCACCTTGACGAAGAAATCCGAGAGATAGTCGTCGAACCCATCTCGCAGCCCGTTCCACAGGCTGTGCCTGAGACACCCGAGCCGATCGAGGCGCCGGCGACGCCTGTGACCGAGCCCGAGAAGGTTCCCGTTCTCGTTCCTGCGTAGTACGGAGACCCGGACATGGCCCCCAAGCCTCACGTCGTTCCAGACTACCTCGAGCCCCTGCTCGGCTATCGCACATGGCAGGGTTATGCCCCGTGGACGACTCTTCGCCCGCTCGCGAATCAGGATCATGCGATCTGGTCTCCTGGTGTGCGATCCGAAGCGAAGTGCACGTCGTATCACGGTGCCGCGCTGTCCACTCCTTGCGAGTGCCCGCAATGTGGTCACCACTTCAACGCGCACGTCGCTCCCGTCTCGGGGTGCTCATGTGGGTTCTACGGATTCAAGGACCCCGTCGCCATGATGCGGCAGATGGAGTCCCGGCAACTTCGATGGAACCAATACTCCTCGATGATCTTCGGTGCGGTCCACCTCTGGGGCCGGGTCATCGAGCACCGTTCGGGCTACCGGGCACAGTACGCCTACCCCGCGCTCCTCTGCGTACCGAATGCGCGAGCAGCGCAGAGCCTCCGGGAGTCGTACAAGTGTGAAGTCTTCGAAGGGACCTTCACCGAGCTCCTCAAGCGAGACGCGCCGCCAGAGATCCAGCCGGCGCCGGTCATCTCGCATGGAAATGGCTGGACCTCGGAGGACATTCCATTTTGATGAGACGAACCATCCGGGCCGTCTCGTGGAGCGAGCATCCCGTTCCTCGCCAGGAACCGCTCGCTGTCGGTGACGTCAGGTTGCTGGGGGGCTGTCCTGACGTCGCCTTTTTCTTCAAGCGTATTGCAGCGGCGATCCCCCAAGATGAGGTCTGAGACATGACACCGTTTACGATCATCGCCGTCGCGTGGATCCTCGGCGCGCTCTTCGTCTTTGCGCTCCGCGACGCTCGAGAGCTGGAAATCGACTACGTCGACCTGAGTCGGTATGACCTCGACGCCTTGTCGGCGCGGGCGGCAGCCGATCTCCTCAACGGGAGGCTCTTGCCATGATGACGAAGTCCATGCTCCTTGCAGCGGCGTTCGGCTCTCTGACGCTCGATGCACACGCCCAGAGCACCCAGAGCACATCGTGTCAGAACGTCGGTCCGTCCGTGATTGTCTGTACGACGACGGAGAAGCCTATAGCCGCTGCACGGGCACGCGATATCCCACCCTTCATGCGAGAGCCGGCGATTCCCGTCGTTCCCTCGCCTGTTGCGGAGAGCTTCGGCGCCGGAGTTGCTCAACGGACGGGGGTTTGGCCGCCCTCGCTCGTCTCCTCTTCGCCGGCGTCGAAGCCCTCGGCAGCAGAGCCATGGTTCTTGAACGGCGCGTACATGGGGGCTTCTCCCACAGGCCGATGGCTCTCAGTCACAGAGACGATTCCGACCATCCGGGTGATTCGATGAGCATCGAAGCCGACTGCCGGATCCGACCAAACGAACGCTGCTTCTCCTACGAGCGGTGTTGGTCGGAGAACCGGTGTGCGTTTAATGACGTTGGGAGGTATCTCCCCCTCCCCGAAGACGGAGACGAGATGCGAACGACGTACCGCCGCTGCCCGAAGAAGTGTGAGCCGCCCGAACCCTGTCCCACGTGTGGTGGAACGGGCCAAGTCCTCAGCGTGGACATGGAGACGTCAGTCCCCGCAACATGGCCGATCTTCGTCTTCGGGTCGAATCGACAGGGCGTCCATGGGGCAGGTGCCGCGGCCTTCGCTCTTCGACATCGCGGAGCGGTGCCCGGACAAGGCGAAGGGCAATTCGGCCACTCCTACGCCCTCCCTACGAGGTCCTACGATCCGCGGGACGGCTTTGCCACGCTCCCGATCGAGGAAATCCGTGAGCACGTCGAGAGGTTCCTCGCGTATGCGCGGCGCCGAACGAAGGATCGGTTCTTCGTCACTGCGCTGGGTACGGGCTTCGCCGGCCTCTCTCACCAGGACATCGCACCGCTCTTCCGGGAGATCCCGGACAACGTCATCATCCCCGAGGAATGGGAGGCACTCAATGTTCGTCTTGGAAAGTGAGGAGGTCCTCGTGCTCGCGATCACGGCGCCTGACGTCGCACACCTGCAAGAGGCTCTCACTCTCACGCACCTCGGGAAGAAGGACATCACCTTCCGGAACATCGCGGTGGTCTACGGGCAGGACAAGATGGACGTCATCCGACTTCTCCGGGAGGCGGGCTTCACGATCACCGCAGAGGCGATGG
>Ga0224500_10001891_pt1 | contig 11865 bp, 10 predicted proteins | sample SF_Oct11_sed_USG_FD_168126 | JGI IMG/M metagenome (GOLD analysis project Ga0224500, IMG submission 168126) | Sediment microbial communities from San Francisco Bay, California, United States - SF_Oct11_sed_USGS_4_1 | ecosystem: Environmental > Aquatic > Marine > Sediment | place: USA: California... | reverse complement strand
CGGGATGGGCGCCGGACATTGATAGGCCTCCAAGTCCTTGCCGGTCCATCCGGCGGCGCTCGGCGCAATGGCAGCCGGCACCTGCTTGGTCTGATCAAGCACGGCAAGCGCCAAGGAAGCAGTGCCCCCGTCTGAATGGCCGGTCACAGAAACTCGCTTCTCGTCGATGCACCACTTCTTCGCAACTGAACCTGGTATTGTTCCAAGCTGTTCAACAGCAGGAATGCCGAGCGGCTTGTGATCCGCGTACACCACCACAAATCCGGCGGCAGTGGCAGTGGGCGTGAGACCGGTCATGCGCTCCGACGCTAGACCGCTCTGGCCGGCCGCGGCATAGACCATCAACAACGGATGAGCGATCGTGGCGTCGTAATTGGACGGTGTACGAACGTGATAACGAAGACCTTCAGCGGAAACTTCCCCGTCGCTTGCGCCTGCCCGGCCGACTCGCGCACCCGTCTCACAGCGGGTAGCCGCCGGAGCGCTCGAATAGGCATAGGCTTCTATTTGCGGAGGCGTGCCGCTCTCAGTACAGGCAGCAAGAGTGACTAGAAGACTGAGCCAGACAAAGGGATGAATTACGAAAGTGACGTTGCACACAACGGTGAGGTCGAACCGGTTCGTTCTCAGAAGCCCTTGGCGACCACCTGTCTCCAAAAACTCCACACATACTGCCCGCCGGAAACATATCCAAGCACCAAGGACAGATACAGCGTGGCGGTGCCGGCCAGGTGCATATTGCCGAGTTCCGCCAGCCCGGTTCCTTCCAAAATGAGCAGCACGATCGCAATCACTTGTAGTGCCATCTTGTACTTGCCCGTGACCTCCGCTGCGATAATCAAGCGTTCACCGGCGGCGATGGCGCGGATGCCGGTGACGGCCAATTCCCGCGCAATGATGAGCAGCGCCACCAAGGCGGTGACACGGTCGATGTTGACGAGCAAGATCAGCGCCGACAGCACCAGTAGCTTGTCGGCAAGCGGATCGAGCAATTTTCCGAGCTTCGTCACCCGACCGGTGCGCCGGGCGATATACCCATCCAGCAGGTCCGTCACCGCCGCCACGGTGAAAATCATGGCGGCGAGCAGCGACCGATCCGGCGTCGGCGCGATAAAGACGATGACGAAGACCGGAATCAGGAGAATCCGAACGACCGTCAGAAAATTGGGCAGATTGACTGAATCGTGCCCGATTTCTTTCCAGGTTTCCAATACACGGTTCATATCACTGGATTCCGTCGTTCGTGAAGCATGGTTCGTATCTCGTTATGCGCGCGGCGCCGCAACCGTGTGACCGTATCGACGGCGCATTCCGTCAGACAATTCCATTTTTCAGCAAGTCATGCAGGTGGACCACGCCCACGATGTTCCGGTCGCCTTCCGTGACGACGAGCGTCGTGACCGAAAACCGCTCCATCATTTCCACCGCTTTCGCCGCCAGGTCGTCCGGCCCGATGGTCTTGGGATCCCGCGAGGCGAGATCGCCGGCCGTCGCGTTGACCAAATCCGTCCCGCGCTGCATAAACCGCCGCAAATCGCCGTCCGTAATCACGCCAAGGAGCGCGCCTCCCTGATCGACCACCGTCGTCATGCCGAGCTTCTTCGCCGTCATTTCAAGCATCGCCGCCATGCCCCCGACAGAACTTTGGACGTTCGGAACCTCTGGCCCGGCATGCATCACATCCCTCACCTTCACCAATAACCGGCGTCCCAATGTGCCGCCCGGATGGAACCGGGCAAAATCCTCTTCCTTGAATTCACGCTTCCGCAACAAGGCCACCGCCAGCGCATCGCCAAGAGCCAGTGTAGCCGTGGTGCTTGCGGTCGGCGCCAGTCCCATCGGACAGGCCTCCTCCTCCACCGACACATCCAATGCGACGTCGCAGTGCTTGGCCAAGGTGGAATCCATCCGTCCTGTGAGACCGATCACCGGAATGCTCATGCGCTCCACATAGGGAAGCAATTGGAGCAGCTCCTGGGTCTCGCCGCTGTTGGAGATAGCGATCAAGGCATCGCGGCGGGCCAGCATGCCGAGGTCGCCATGCACACCTTCAGCCGGATGGAGGAAAAACGATGAGGTGCCGGTGCTGGCCAGCGTGGCGGCGATCTTCTGGCCGATCAAGCCGGATTTGCCCATGCCGGATACGACGACCTTTCCCTTGCAACGGGCCAATATATCCACCGCCTTGACAAAATTATTGTCCAACCGGTCGATGAGTGCCTGGACGGCGCGGGCTTCGATGGCAAGCACACGTTTTCCTTCGTCAAGACTCCCCTGGCCTTTGACGGGCTTGGCAGTCGGTTGCGCAGCTGGTTTTACAGTCTCGGCTTTGTCGCGTTGCATATGCGTAAGACCCGTTCCAACAGAGATTTCAATTGATGCAAAGGTACCATGTTCGGCCCGTCAGACAAAGCCTCATCTGGATTTGGATGCACTTCCATGAAGAAACCATCCACGCCGACGCCGGCCGCGGCGCAGGCCAACGGTTCGACAAACTCCCGTTGCCCACTGGACTTCGTGCCTCCTCCGCCGGGCAACTGCACGCTATGCGTCGCGTCGAACACGACGGGATAGCCGAAGCTCCGCATGATGGGAAAGGACCGCATATCCACGATTAAATTGTTGTAGCCGAACGACGAGCCTCGCTCAGTCAAGAGAATGCGCCGGCTGCCGCACTCCTCCACCTTCTTCACTGCATTTCCCATCTCAATCGGCGACAGGAACTGCCCCTTCTTCACGTTCACAACCTTGCCGGTATTCGCCGCGGCGATCAGCAAGTCCGTCTGCCGGCACAAGAACGCGGGGATTTGGAGCACATCCACGACCTTTCCTGCCTCTGTCGCCTGTTCTTCCGTATGGACGTCGGTCAAGATGGGACATCCGACATGATCCCGCACTTTCTTGAGTACGGCCATCCCCTTCTCGATGCCTGGACCTCGAAATGACGTGATGGATGTCCGGTTGGCCTTGTCGAATGACGCTTTGAAGATATAGGGAATGCCCAACGACTGTGCGATCTCGGCAATGCGACCTGCCGTCTCCATGACCAATTGTTCGCTTTCGATCACACAGGGACCGGCGATCAGAAATGGCGGCTGCCCCTGGCCGGCCTTGAAGGAACCGATGTCGACAAGATGTGCCATGATTTTCCGTTTTGTTTCACAGGAGATACTCAAACCGGCTCTGCATTCTCACCCGCCCAACCCTGAGGGCGCCAAGACGCCCTCTTATCCCAAACGAAGGCCGAGAACGCCGTTGAAAGTCGGTTTCAGCATCTCACGTCACTGGCCCAGCTTTTTCCGCAACGCCGCGCCGACGAATCCACTGAACAGCGGATGCGGCCTATGCGGACGGGACCTATATTCCGGATGAAACTGGGTGCCTAAGAACCAGGGATGATCCTTCAATTCGATGATTTCGACCAATCGTCCGTCCGGAGACAGCCCGGACAGGACCAGACCTTTGGCCGTTAGCTGTTCACGATATGCATTATTGAATTCGTAGCGATGCCGGTGACGTTCGCGGACTTCGGCCACTCCATACATCTTCTGCGCAAGCAGACCCTCGCCGAGCCTGCAGAGATAGGACCCCAGACGCATCGTACCGCCTTTGCCGTTGACTCCCTGTTGATCGGACATCAAGTGGATGACTGGATGGGGCGACTGCTCGTCGAACTCCGAACTGTTGGCGCCGACCAATCCCACCACATTGCGCGCAAACTCAATCACCGCGCACTGCATGCCCAGACAGAGTCCGAGAAACGGGGTCTGCCGCTCACGCGCATACCGGATCGTCGCAATCTTACCTTCAATGCCACGCGCGCCGAACCCGCCGGGAATCAAGATGCCATCGGCCTCGCGCAGAATCCGTTCAGTGCCTTGCCGTTCGATGTCTTCGGACTCGATCCAACTGATATTGACCTTGGTTTCGTGATCAAGTCCTCCATGCACCAGAGCCTCGCCAAGACTCTTGTAACATTCCTTGAGCCCGGCGTACTTCCCCACCAACGCCACCAAGATTTCATGCTTGGGCCGCTTGATTTTTTGCACCATCGCGTCCCACTCACGCAAATTCGGCTGCCCGGTTTCCAAATGCAGCTGCCGGATGATCAGTTCATCCAACCCTTCCTTTCGAAAGACGATCGGCACTTCGTAAATCGTATCGACGTCTTTGGCGGTGATGACAGCATCCTTTTCCACATTGCAAAACATGGCGATTTTGCCCTTGAGTTCAGGCGGCAGATAGCGGTCGGTGCGGCACAAGAGGATATTCGGCTGAATGCCGATCTCGCGCAGTTTATTGACCGAATGTTGCGTCGGCTTGGTCTTCAACTCGCCGGCGGCGCCGATGTATGGCACCAATGTGAGGTGGACGTACAAGACATTGTCGCGCCCGACATCGTAGGGCAATTGTCTGATGGCTTCGAGGAAGGGCAGGCTTTCGATGTCGCCTACCGTGCCGCCGATCTCGACGATCGTGACGTCCATGCCCTTTGAAATGCGCATGATCGCCTGCTTGATCTCGTCCGTCACATGGGGCACTACCTGCACGGTTGCACCCAGATAATCGCCGCGCCGCTCTTTGGTGATAACGGAATGATAAATCCGGCCCGTCGTATAATTGCTTTCCTTCGTCAACGACAGCGACGTAAACCGCTCATAATGCCCCAGGTCGAGGTCGGTCTCGGCCCCGTCGTCCGTCACGTAGACCTCGCCGTGCTGATAGGGGTTCATCGTGCCAGGATCCACGTTGATATAGGGATCCAGCTTGAGAAACGTGATCTTCAAGCCGCGGCTTTCGAGAAGATTCCCGATAGACGCCGAGGCCAGTCCCTTGCCCAACGACGACACGACTCCGCCCGTCACAAAAATAAATTTGCTCATGGCTGCCTCCACCGCCGGAGATCGGACCACTCCGATCCGCATGGCGCCTTCATCGGATCGACGCGACCCCTTTGAGTTCCATCTCGCGCTTGACGACGTCGTAATGCTGTAACTTCTCGGCGACCTCCGGCACATCCTCCGGTTGATCGACCCGCAACGATGCGTGTGTGGTTTCCCAGACCCTGACAGGTATGCCGTGATCCAATGCGCGAAGCTGTTCGAGTTTCTCGGCATCTTCCAAATGGCTGGTCGGCAACGCCGTATACTTCAGCAGGATCTCTTTCGTGTACATATAGAGGCCCAGATGGATGTAGTGCAGCCCGCCGACAGCTCTGTGGTTGGGATCGTCTCGAACCAGCGGAATCGGCGCCCTGGAAAAGTAGAGCGCGTAGCCGCGGGAGTCCGTTACCACTTTGACCACACCAGGATTGTGCAGATCCTCCGTCGAATCCATCACCCGTTTCAATGTCCCCATCTGGGCGCCGCTCTGAATGAACGGCTCGATGAGATCGGCCAGTAATGCGGGATTCAGCGGAATTTCGTCACCCTGCAGATCCACGAACAAATCGCCCGCGAACATGCGCGCCACCGCCGCTACCCGGTCGGTGCCTGTACGATAATCCCCGCTCATCATGACGACACGCCCCCCGAACTGCTCGACCGCCTGCTTGATGCGATCGTCGTCGGTCGCCACCAACACATCCGAGACGGCCCGGCACGCAACGGCCTGTTCGTACACGTGCTGGATCATCGGCTTGCCGTTGAGCGTGACCAACGGCTTCCCCGGAAAACGGGACGAGCCATATCGCGCCGGAATGACGACGGTCACGGGACGAGCGGGCTTACTCATTTCCCAGCGCCTCCATCAGTTGCTTGGGAGAAACGGTTGCCGTTCCCACCATGCCGACCACGATCCCGGCCGCATGATTCGCCAATATCGCACCCTGTTTGATGCTTGCGCCGGTCGAAAGCGCCAGCGCCAACGTTCCAATGACCGTGTCGCCCGCGCCGGTGACATCGTATACCTGTCTGGCTTGCGTCGGCAGATGCCAGGAGACCCCGTCGCGTTCATACAGACTCATGCCCTTTTCACCGCGCGTGATGAGCACCGACTGGCATCCCAGCCGCTGGCGGATCATGGCGCCGGCTTCATTGATCGTTTGATCATCGTCGCCGTGCAAACCGGACGCCTGGGTCGCTTCCAGATGATTCGGCGTCATCACCGTGACACCTTTGTAGTATCCAAAATGTTCGACCTTCGGATCGACGATGACCGGAACCTTTCGCAATGCCGCCAACCTGGTAATGTCGGACATCAACGACGCCGATACGACACCCTTGGCATAGTCGGAGACCACCACACACGACAGCTCCCGCAGCCGCGATTCGACGTACTGAACGATTCGACGCTGGAGCGACGCTTTCAGCTCGGTTCGCCCCTCGATATCGTATCGGACAATCTGCTGATTATGCGCAATCACCCGGCTTTTTCTCGTCGTAGGACGATCGTGGTCGATGACCACCCCGCCGCGCCCGGACCGCTTCGTGCCGAGTTCCTTCATCAAGAGCCGTCCGCTCTCATCCGCGCCGATCACACCACAGAGATCGACCTTCCCGCCCAACGCCAAAATATTGTTGAACACGTTGGCGGCGCCGCCGAGCCGCAGCGACTCGGACTCGACATGTACCACGGGCACCGGCGCTTCCGGCGAAATACGGCTCACCCTTCCCATCACATAATGGTCCAGAATCAAATCTCCGACGACAAGGACGGACGCCTGTGGAAACCGCTGGATATACTGCCGCAGCGCCTGAGGCGTCGGCGATTGATTCCGGCTGTTCGGCTCGCCCGCCGCGCTGGAAGACTTCGCGCCTGCTTTCATTGAATTCCTTTGCCGAATCGATCCCATCGGACCCACTCCGTCCAATTGCCCTGCCCGTTCCACGACCAATAAATCCGAAAGGCTTTGCCTCGGATTTTCTCTTCCCGCACATACCCCCAGAACCGGCTATCGAGACTCTGATCCCGATTGTCACCCATCACGAAATACGATCCTTCGGGAACCGTGACCGGTCCGAAATTATCCCGCGAGTTGATCGTGCCGTCGATAATGCCGGGATCGATGCGCTGTGTAAACGCCTTGTCGTCGAGGGGCTGCCCGTTGACCAGCACGACTTTGTTGAGCACCTGCACCGTATCGCCGGGCGTCCCGACGATGCGCTTGATGAAATCTTTTTCTTCGTCTTCAGGAAAGCGGAACACGATGACATCCCCGCGCTGCGGTTTTCCAAACTCGATCACCGTTGTGGACGTATAGCAATTGACCGGCGGCACGTTCCATTGAAGCGTGCAGTCGGCGGGCCACTGGAACCCATACGACAACTTGCTCACTAAAATATGGTCGCCGATCAGCAAGGTCGGAATCATCGAGCCGGATGGAATCTTGAACGCCTGCACCACGAATACCCGAATCGCAAAGGCCAGCACAATGGCCACGATGATGGCTTCCGCATATTCCCGAAAGATCGACTTCAGTCCGGCCTGGTCGGCCTTTCGTTCGGACACCGCAGCCCCGGACACCGGCGCCTGCGGCCCTCCGGCAGGAGAACCGGACATCTTGTCGGCATCGGTCCGGTTCGGATCGGCGTTCATTCATCACCGACTTTCAAAATTGCCAGGAAGGCTTCTTGCGGCACCTCGACGCTCCCGACGGCTTTCATGCGTTTCTTGCCTTCCTTCTGCTTTTCGAGCAATTTCCGTTTCCGCGAAATATCGCCGCCGTAACACTTTGCCAGGACGTTCTTCTTCATGGCCCCGATCGTTTCGCGCGCGACGATCTTGCTCCCGATCGCCGCTTGAATGGCAATCTCATACATCTGCCGGGGGATGAGTTCCTTCATTTTCTCCGCAAGCTGGCGCCCGCGCTGCACAGACCGATCTTTATGGGTGATGAAGGACAAGGCGTCGACCGCTTCCCCGTTCAAGAGAATGTCGAGCCGCACGAGCTCGGAATTCCGATAGCCGAGCAGCTCATAATCCAGCGACGCATAGCCCTGGGTGCGGGATTTCAGCTTATCGTAAAAATCGAGAATGACTTCGTTCAGCGGCAGCTCGTAACTGATCATCACACGCGTCGGATCGAGAAATTGCATGCTCCGCTGAATCCCGCGCCGCTCCTGGCAGAGCTGGAGAATCGCGCCCATGTATCGCTCCGGCGTGATGATCGAGGCCAGAATAAACGGCTCCTCGAAGGACTCGATGCTGCTGGGAGGCGGCAGTTGCGATGGATTATTGACCTCCAGCACCTCGCCTTTGGTCGTCAACAGGCGATAGACCACCGTCGGCGCGGTCGTCAGCAGCGTCAGGTTATACTCACGCTCGAGCCGCTCTTGGATGATCTCCATATGGAGCAATCCCAAGAAGCCGCACCGGAAACCGAATCCAAGCGCCAGCGACGTCTCAGGCTCATAGACGAACGACGAGTCGTTCAACCGAAGCTTGACCAACGCATCCCGCAGATCTTCATACCGGGCCGTGTCGGTGGGATAGAGGCCGCAGAAGACCAGGGGCTTCACTTCCTTGTAGCCGGGGAAGGGCGCGCTGGTCGGCGTCAACGCATCCGTGAGGGTATCGCCGATTTTCACATCCGCGACTTCCCGCATATTGGCGCAGAGATATCCGACTTCGCCGGTGAGGAGCTCGGTCTTTTTAGTCCGTTTGGGCGTGAATTGGCCGACCTCCATGACCTCGAACGTCCGATCGTTCGACATGACCTTAATCTTCATCCCGGGGCGAATCGATCCATCCACCAGTCTCGTCAGCACGATCACGCCCTGATAATTGTCGAACCAGGAGTCGAAAATGAGCGCCTTGAGCGGCGCCTGGGGGTTGCCGGACGGCGGGGGAATCCGCGCGATGACTGCCTCCAACACCTCCGGCACACCCTTGCCGTCCTTGGCGCTGATCGGCATGGCATCGGTGGCATCGAGCTGCAGCACCTCCGAAATCGAGTGCTTCGTCCCCTCGACATCCGCGCTCGCCAAATCGATCTTATTGATGACGGGTATAATGGAGAGGTTATTGGACATCGCCAGGTTCACATTGGCAATGGTCTGGGCCTGGACCCCCTGGGTGGCATCAACCAACAAGAGCGCCCCCTCGCAGGCCGCAAGGCTGCGCGAGACTTCATACGTGAAGTCGACGTGCCCCGGCGTATCGATCAAATGCAAGGCGTAGGTCTTCCCGTCTTTGGCCTTATACCGGATCGCCACTGCATGGGCCTTGATCGTAATGCCACGTTCTCGTTCGAGATCCATGGCATCAAGGATCTGTTCTTTGGCCTCTCGAGCAGTGACTGCGCCAGTAGCTTCTAAGAACCGGTCAGCGAGGGTTGATTTGCCGTGATCGATATGGGCGATAATTGAGAAATTACGTATAAGACTTTGCAAATCCTAGCTCATTTCAGAAAACAATCGGTTCATTATAGTAACTGCCTCCCAGGTTGTCAAAGACATCGCCCCCGCACGACGCGAAGAGCGTATAGCAAATGGCGTATGGCACAAACGGGAAAAAGAGCTTATGGCTGATGGCATGTAGCACGGGCGAAAACGAGCCGACGATGATATGGCATTTCAGTCGAATCTCGTGCTATAGAGCATACGCTATACGCTCCCCCTGCAACCCTTCACCGTGGCACGCACACCCTCAACCCGACAACTGATCGAATGGGATCACCGATACCTGTGGCACCCGTTCACCCAAATGCGGGAATGGGAGCAGGAGGAGCCCCTCATTATCGAGCGTGGCAAAGGCTCCTACCTCATCGACAGCGAAGGCAAGAAGTATCTCGACGGCACCTCCTCCATCTGGGTCAATCTGCACGGCCATCGGCATCCGGCCCTCGACCGGGCTCTCAAGAAGCAGATCGATACGATCGCACATTCATCGCTGTTTGGGATTTCCAATCCACCGGCAATTGAACTCGCGCGAGCCTTGATCAAGATCGTACCCAAAGGATTGACGCGGGTATTTTATTCCGACGATGGATCCACCGCGGTCGAAATCGCCCTCAAAATGGCTGTCCAATACTGGCAGCTCCGACGGCCCGAAGCCGGCCCCAAGAATACCTTTCTGCATCTGAAGCTGGCCTACCATGGCGATACAGTCGGCGCCGTCAGCGTGGGCAACATCGACCTCTTCCACGGGCGATTCAAGTCGCTACTCTTTCCCACAGCCGAAGCTGATCCTCCCTATTGCTACCGTTGCCCACTCAATCTGACCTACCCTTCTTGCCAGATGGCCTGCATCGATCCGATTGAGCAAATCCTCAAAGAACGCCACCGTGAATTGGCTGGCTTCATCATTGAGCCCCTTGTGCAAGCCGCGGCAGGCATGCTGACCTCCCCTCCTGGCTATCTGAAGCGAGTCCGCGAACTCTGCACGAAATATAACGTCCTTTTGATCGCCGATGAAGTCGCCACGGGATTCGGCCGAACCGGGAAAATGTTCGCCTGCCACCATGAGGGGATCACGCCGGACTTGATGGCGATCAGCAAAGGGTTAACGGGCGGCTACATGCCGCTGGCCGCGACGCTCACCACTGACGAAATTTACCAGGCCTTTCTCGGCACATACGCAGACTTCAAAACCTTCTTCCACGGTCACAGCTATACCGGCAATCCACTCGGTTGCGCCGTGGCGCTGGCCAACATTGACATCTTTCAGAAAGAAAAGACGCTCGCCAAACTGCAACCTAAGATTAAGACGATGGCGCGACTGCTTCAGCCACTCAGGCAATCACCCCATGTGGGCGAGATCCGGCAGCAGGGACTCATCGTGGCGATCGAGTTGGTGGAGGATCAGGAGACGAAGAAACCCTATCCGCTCGAAGCACGTGTCGGCCACAAAGTAGCCATGGAGGCGCGCAGCCGAGGACTCTTGCTGCGCCCCATCGGCAATGTCATGATCCTCATGCCGCCCCTCAGCACGTCACTTCCGGAACTCAGACGGATGGTCGAGATTCTGAGAGAAGCCATCGAAGCCGTTACCCTGCTCCCGGCAGCCGACTGACATTCAAGTTCATACGACCGGCGATAGGAGAAAAGAGGTGCTGGTCTAAGACGGCTTTGGGGTCAGGCGTGAGTTTTGACTTATTACAAAGGCATGGTCCATTTCGTGGGACGTGGCGGCCCGACCTACTTCGTCATTCGCAAATCGTCACTCGTCGGAATCATCGAACACACACCACCCAACATTGAACATTCCTCCTCCATCAAACAAATGCTGGATGCAGAGAAGGAAAGATTGAAGCGTTACATGTGCTTCGTCAAGACCGTACAGCCTTCGCGCTACGCGGCTTGGCGTAGGCGGTGATCTAAACACACCAACTCATGTCCGGAGGCCTGTCCATTTGCCCACACGATGGCTGCGGCCAATGGCATCGCATCTACGACTCGGAGCGGATGCAAGAGCAGGACGCGCCACGCCTGTTTTCGCACGACAACCCTTGGCTCGATTTCCGTCCATGCCGCCATTAGCGCATGCAACAGGGTTCGTGCTTGCGTCTCGTCTGCCGGAGTGAGTGCCTCTTCATGCCGTAATCGAGCCAATGCGGAATAACACTCCACTTCCCAACCCTCAGTTTCCTACCTCATGAGATTTGAGTGAAGTTACGAAGCTATGAATGGAATTCGGCATGAGCTGGGGGAGAATGGAAATTGTATCTTGTGCTGGGCGAAAAGCGAGCACTTGCCCATGCGCCTCATAGCTAAGATGCCGCTACCGTGCTACGACGGGCTGGATTACTTGCTATGATGCAAGGTACGCCACAATAGAGGTGTCCGCCTATGGCCGCGTATTCACGGGATTGGACGGAAAATGAAGGTCTACGAGCACAGTGACCCCGACTCCTTGAAACCCCGATCGCACCCCTGGATCGACGCAGAATCCAATCCAGCATATCGGTATTACGATTTCAAAACA
>Ga0224500_10001888_pt1 | contig 11868 bp, 11 predicted proteins | sample SF_Oct11_sed_USG_FD_168126 | JGI IMG/M metagenome (GOLD analysis project Ga0224500, IMG submission 168126) | Sediment microbial communities from San Francisco Bay, California, United States - SF_Oct11_sed_USGS_4_1 | ecosystem: Environmental > Aquatic > Marine > Sediment | place: USA: California... | reverse complement strand
CGTCGGGTACTGCTTCCCGCAGCGCGATGAACGTGACGTGCAGTTCGTCGTCGTAGTTGCTGATCGTGACGTTGAGCACCTGGTGATGCGCGACGACGGACACCGGCAGCGCAAGTTCCACGGCCAGCCCGTTGAAATAGACCTTGCCCGCGAGACCGGCCGGGTTCGAGATCACCGCGTTGGCCAGCATCGGCAGTTCGCCGAGGTTCAGCGACTCGATCGCGCTCGCGACCGCGTGCTCGAAGATCGAGTACATGAAGAGCGCGTCCGCGCCGATCGACTTGACCTCCGCCTTGACGAGCCGCGTCTCGGCCACGATGTCGGCCAGCCGTTCGGCGGGTGTACCGCCGGGGCGGCCCAGCGGCACCTGCAGGATCGAGATCCGGTTGCCAGCGCCGGCCCCCTCGTGCAGCGCCACGGGCATGTCCGCGACCAGCGGTCGCTTCGTGTGCAATCCGTGTTCCGCGAGGTACCGGTTCAACGCGATGTCGAGCACGGCGAGCAGCACGTCGTTGATCTTCGCGTTGCCGCGCTTCGCGACCGCGCGTACCCGCGTCAGCGGCAGCGAGCAGTGGGCCATGACGCGGTTCGGCGAGGGAGCCGCCTTGAGCACGTCGGGTGTCGCCACGAATGGGGTGGCCAGCCCCGAGCCGATCCCGAGGTCACGGCGACCGAGGTGCCACACCAGCCTGGCCAGGTCGCCGGCAGTGCGGCCTGCATGCAGCCCTGCCTGCAGCAACCCGGCGGCGCCGGCACCCACGCCCGACCGCGGCGCAGGGGGCTCAACCTGTGGCAACCCGCGCCAGAAAGCCTGTGGGCGCCGGCCCGAGGGTGAGCGGGTCACGATGTTCAGGATGACGTTGATGAAGCCGATGCCGTCGATCAGCCCATGGTGCGTCTTGAAGTAGAGGCCGACGCGATTCCGGGCAAGCCCGTCGAAGACGTGCACCTCCCACAGCGGGCGGCAGCGATCGAGACGCTTCGAGTGCAGCAGGCAGATGCGGTCGAAGAGGACCTGGACGTCGCTGCCGTCGGGCAGGTCGTGGCGGAACACCTGCTCCGCGGGGTCGATACCGTTGTCTTCCACGAGGACCGGCCAGCCGGCGAGGACGTTCTCGGCCAGGCGCTGGTTGAACGGCGGGCCGACAGGGCAGCGCAACATCCTGCGGACGAGATCGTCGCCTGGACGCCCCCGCGCCGTCCTGCGGCCTTTCAATACCACGAGCACGCCGACGTTCATCGGCCTCTGCTCGGTTTCGAGCAGGAAGAAAGCCCGGTCCATCGGCGACATGCGCGGCATGACGCTAGCGTAGCGCGCTCCGGGCCCAGCTACATTTCGCTTATGGCTAGCTGCGCCGCAGCAATTTCGCCGCTGCCGGGCTAGACCGACGCCTTCAGCACCTTGTACTCGTCCTCGAGGTTCTTCTTCAGTTCGTCACCGGCAAACGAAGCAATGATCCCGCCGAGCAGCGGGATGCCGCTGGTGATGTCGAAGTCCCACTGCACCAAGCTGCCGCCTTTTTCGGGCTGCAGCGTCTTGGTCCCCACGATCCTGACCGGTACGCCCTTGATATCGACCGCGATGTCGGCCGAATAACCGTCACCGTCCGTTGCCCAGTCCTCCGTGTGCGAGACGTCATTGGTCGCAGGCACGATGCGCTTGATGGCCGCCGGCGGGTTGGCCGGCATCCTGCGCGCGATCTTCAGCTTCACGTTCGGCGCGCGGCCTTCGCGCTTGATCTTGACGTCGGTCCCGGGGAGCTTGCGGTAGATCGCCTCCTGGCTCTTCTGCTCGGTGCAGAGCTTGAAGGCCGAATCGACGTCCGTCTTGAGCGAATGCCTGACCTGGATCTTCATGGTGTCGCGTTCCCGTGTTGCCTGCGGACTAGATGCCCAGCCAATGGCGGACGAGCAAGGATACCGCCTTCACGATGGCCAGGATCACCCCCCAGGCGAGCACCAGCGCCGCGATCGCGGTCGCCAGGCCGGCCAGCGTGGCCTTGCCATCCCGCTCCAGCAGGGCGAAGGCCAGGATGCAGATCGCGATGGCTGGCCCCATGTTGCCGAACGGCACGGGCAGGATCAGCACGATGCTCAGGACCGCGCACACCACGCCGATCAGCCGTTCGGCCAGCCCCGTGGCCAGCAACGGCCAGCGTGGCTGGGACAGCCGTTCCGCGCGTCGAATCCAGGGGACCACGACGTTCATCACGCGGGCGAAGCGCTGTCGCGTCACCGTGGCCTCGACCACAGCCCGCGGTAACCACGGCAGTGCGAAACCGAGCATCAGCTGCAGCGACAGGAACAGCAGCGGGACGCCGAGCACGACCGACACGCCCGGTGCGTTGACCGGCAGCGTGTTCGGCGCGGCGAACACGAACAGCAGCGCACCGAACGCACGGTCACCCATCGCGTTGCGGACGTCGGCGATCGCGATCCGCTCCCGCGCCGGATCGTTGGCGATGTCCGCGAGCATGACCGACAGGCGCCGTGGCCGCCGCGGGCCGGGCGAAGGCGGGTGCAGGGGATTCACGGCGTCATTTCGCCATGCAGCTTTCGCACCATGATGCGTTCGTAGAGCGACGGCGCCAGCCGGCTCACCCACCAAGCGGCGCGGGCCGTGCGGCCAATCAACAGCAGGCGGTGGCTGCGTTCGGCACCGTGAAACACGCGGTCCGCGACCTCGTCGGGCTGCAGCCGTCGCCCGACGACGACCTGCGCATGGGTCGCCGCGCCGCCATCCGGCCCGAGCGCGTTCCGGTCGATGCCGGTCGCGATGAACGACGGGCACACCATCATCACGTCGATGCCGTCGGGCGCGAGTTCCGTGCGCAGGCTCCCGAAGAATCCGTGCAGCGCGTGCTTGCTCGCCGAGTAACCCGTGCGTGCGATCAGCGGCGTGAAGCCGGCGACGCTCGAGACGGCGACGATCAGGCCACGCGCCTGTTTCAGCGCCGGAAGGGCAGGGCGCGTGAGGTTGATCGCGCCGAACAGGTTCACTTCGACGACGCGACGCAGGACCGCCGTTTCCGTCGCTGCAAAGGCGCTGCGGTGAGAAATGCCCGCGTTGTTGACCAGTACGTCGATGCGGCCAAAGCGTTCGAGCGCCGCGTCTACGGCTGCCCTGCACCGTGCCTCGTCCGTGACGTCGCAGGGAAAGGCGAGCGCCTCGAACCCGGCCTGCGCCAGTTCGCTCGTCACCGCTTCGACTGCGCCGGTGTCGCGGTCCAGCGCGACGATGCGTGCGCCGCCGCGAGCAAATCGAAACGCAAGCGCGCGGCCGAGCCCGCCGCCCGCGCCGCTCACCACCACGGTAGCGCCGTCGAACGAGCGACGCATCAGGCACTGCCCCGGCCGAGCCCGTGAGTGCGGCAGTAGAAGTCGAAGACTTCCCTCGACGTCTTGCGCGGCACGTAGCCCAGTTCTTCCTTCAGTCGGCGGTTGTCGAGCACGGGCCGATAGCGCAGGAAGTCGACCTGTTCGGGGCCGTAACGGCTGAGTCCAAGCGGGTGCAGCGTCGCGAGCGCTGCGCGCAGCAGGGACGGCGGCAATGTCAGGCATTTCTTGCCGAGGCGGTCGGCGATCTCCTGGATGCCGAGGGCCCCGTCGCCCGCAACGTTGTAGATACCGGCGGCGTCGGTGCGGAGCGCATGTTCGATTGCGCCGACCACGTCCTCGTCCCAGACGAAGACGAACGGGCTGCGCGCGCCGCGCAGCGCAATGATGCGGGGCTTGTCGAACATTGCCGTGATCTGGTTGCGCGTGGTCTCGCCGAGGATCGTCCCTACGCGGAAGACGACCTGGCGGAGTCCCGGGTGTTCGCGCCGGTACACGGACAGCATTTCCTCCACGAGCCGCTTGTGGTGCGAGTACGCGAAGGCGTCGTTGCCCCGAACCGGGTCGTCTTCGTTGAGCCACTCAGGGTTGTCGGCGTGGTAGCCATAGGCTGCGCCGCTCGAGGTGACGATGATCTGTCGAACGCCTGCGGCCACGCACGCCTCGAGCACGTTCCGCGTGCCGAGCACGTCGACGGCGTACTCGAGCTCGCGGCTGGACCTGGCGCCAGGCGTGACGATCGCCGCCAGGTGCACGACGGACTCGATGGAATGGGAGGTGAGCAGCGATGCGAGGCCGGGCGATCGCACGTCGTGCATGACGTACTCGATGCCCGGCAGCCGCGACTGCGGGGGCGTTTCACGCACGTCGCTGGCGACGAGGACGTCCAGCTCACCGGACTGCAGGTGCGATGCGAGCGCCTTCAGCAGCGTCCTGCCGAGGTAACCCGCACCGCCCGTGACGAGAATGCGCCGGCTGCTCATGCGGCGGTCCCGGCAGGCAGCGGCGTTGGCGGGTGCCGGCGCCACCAGGCGGCGAGCGAGGTGCCCACGACGATGTGCCAGATGCCCCACCACGCTGCCACGATCGCCATGCCACCCAGGCCGCCGAAGAAGTTGAACACGAGCACCAGGCCGAATCCCGAGTTCTGTATACCGACCTCGAGCGCGACCGCGCGCCGGTCGGCCTCGGGCAGTCGTGCCGCCTTCGCTGTCAGGTAACCGGTGAGCAGGGCGAACGCATTCAGCAGGAAGACGAACAGCACCACGCGCTCGACGTACTTGAGGAAGAAATCCCAGTTCACGACCAGCGCGCCGACCACGAACAGCGCGAAGAACCCGAGCGACAGCGCGCGGAACGAGCCGCGGATGCGCCGTGCGAAGGCGGGCCAGTGATGCGCGGTGAACATGCCCAGCGCCGTCGGGATGGCGAGCAGCACGACGATCGTGCCGAAGACCTCCCACGGGCTCAACGTCACGGCGTGCAGGATCGGCCGCGTGTACGGGTTCAGCTCGCCCCAGAACGAGAGATTGAACGGCGTGAACACGATCGACCCGAGCATCGAGAACGCGGCGATCGTGACGGACAGCGCGGTGTTGCCGTGACCGTAGTTGACCAGGAAATTCGAGATGTTGCCACTCGGGCACGACGCCACGAGGATCATGCCGAGCGCGATGCTCGGCGCGGGCTTCAGGATCATCGTGAGCGCGAATGCGACGGCGGGCAGCAGCACCGAGTGCGCGAACAGGCCGATCAGCGTGCCGCGCGGCGAGGTCACGATGCCCTTGAAGTCCGCCACGCGCATGTCGAGCGCGACGCCGAACAGCACGAACGCCAGGATCACGTCGAGCGCGACCAGCGATTCCGGGCTGAAATTCAGCCGGACCGCGTCGAGTTCGTTCATTTGCCCCTGGGCTCGAGGTGCATGTCCTTGAAATACATGAGTCCCGGCGCCCACATGTGCTTGACCGGGTCGACGTCGACGTGGATCACGGCCGGGCCGCCCGTCGCCAGTGCGCGCTCGAGCGCAGGCTTCAGTTCACGCGGATCCGCCACGCGTTCGCCGTGCGCCCCCATCGACTCGGCCAGCTTGTCGAAGCAGATCTCGCCGAGGTCGGCCTTGATCGTCTCGTCAGGCCCGAGCGACTTCCTGATCAGTGTCTTGATCGGCTTGAGCGCGAACTGCTGGTTCATCTTCACCATGCCCCACTGCTTGTCGCAGAGCACGAGGAAGATCACCTGCAGGCCATTGCGCACCGCGGTCTCGATCTCCTGCGGGTGGAACCCCATCGCGCCGTCGCCGATGATGCAGCAGACCGGCTTGCCCGGCCGTGCCACGGCCGCGCCCGTGGCCTGCGCCACGCCGGCGCCGAGCATGCCGAACTTGAACGTCGAGAGCAGCGTGTTCGGCACCCGCATCTCGTGGAAGAACATCGCCCATACCGCCGTGTTGCCACCGTCGGCGACCAGCGTGGTGCCTTCCGGGAACACCTGCTGGCAGACGTGCGCGACGTGCGCCGGATTCATGGGCACGGCCATGTCCTGCAGCTTTTCGTCGAGCTTCGCGCGCTCGCCACGGATGACGTCGCGGTACCTGGCAACCTGGCGGCGACGCGCATCGAGATTCATGCGCGACTTGCGGGTTTCGAGTTCGGCCGCCAGGGCCGCAAGGAACAACCTTGCGTCGGCCAGCACGGCCAGCGTCGCGGGCTTGTTGGCGCCGAGGATGTGACCGTCGATGTCCACCTGGATCATCTTCTGCTCGGACGGGTGCCGCCAGTTCGGGGCCTTGCCCCACCAGTCGGTTTCGCCCAGGCGCGAGCCAACGCACAACACGACGTCGGCATCGTTGCGGACCTGGTTGTTGAGCTTGATCAGCGCCATCGGCATGGCGAGCTCATTCGTCTCGGGCAGCACGCCGCGGCCGGCCCAGCTGGTCGTCACGGGCGCGTGCAGCGCTTCGGCCACGCGGCGCAATTCGTCATAGGCTGCCGCGTGGATCACGCCGCTGCCGGCATGGATGATCGGCAGATCTGCCGCGGCCAGCAGGTCGGCAGCCTGCACCACCTGGTCGGGCGCAGGCACGATCGCGTGCGTGCTCCTGAACTGCTGCGGCTGCCAGATGGCGACTTCCGCCTTCACCTTGCCGTTCATGATCGTTTCGGGCACGTCGAGGTGCACGACGCCCGGTCGCCCTTCCCAGCAGTTGCGCAGCGCGGTGCGGCCGAGTTCGGCGACGCGGTCGAAAGAGACGACAGCGTTGCTCCACTTCGCGAAGTGCTTGATCGCTCCGACCTGGTCGAACGCCTGGTAGGCGCCGCCGCGGTCCGGGTAGACGATCTGCGGGCGGCGGCAGCTCGTGATCGCGAGCACGCGATTGCCTTCCGCATTTTCGACGACGAGGCCGGGCAGCAGGTTTGCCACGCCGGGCCCGTTGCTGGCCATGCAGACACCGAGCTTGCCGGTGAGCCGCGCGTAGGCGCCGGCCATGTGTGCCGCACAGGTCTCGTGCCGCGGCGTGATGATCTCGATGCCGAGCTGGTGCAGGTTCGAGTAGAAGCCGAAGTAGGTGCCGTCGATGATGCCGAATACTTTTTCGACGCCCTCTGCCTGGAGCATGCGGGCAAGCACTGCTCCGCCACTGGTTTCGCTCATGGCTGTGTCCCCGTCCCCGCGTCTGCCGGTCGTTCGTGGCGGACATGTATAGTTGGGTCATCACTATACCGCGGCCCGTTGGCGCGGTAGTGCCGCACGCCCGCAGTCCCTGGAATCGCTGTGGTTTTCCACGATGTATCGAGCCCAATGGAAGCGTACGCAACCTGGCTGCCGGTGATTGCAGCGCTGGTCGCCGCCGGCGCGACGGGCGGGTTGATTGCGGGGCTGCTCGGCGTGGGCGGGGGCATCGTGCTGGTGCCGGCGCTCGACCTGGCCCTCGGCGCCGCGGGCGTGGATCACGCGGTCTCGCTCCACGTTGCAGTCGCCACGTCCATGGCGACGATCGTACCCACGGCCGTTTCGTCCGCGCGTGCCCATGCACGCCGCAATGCCGTCGACTTCGCGGTCGTCAAACGCTGGGCCGTGCCGATCGTCGTCGGTGCGCTTGCGGGCTCGCTCGCCGCGTCACGCGTGAATGGCAATGTGCTCGCCGCAGTCTTCGGTACGGTGGCGCTGTTGTCCGCGCTCAAGATGCTGCTGCCGCTCGATCGCGTCGTGCTGCGCGAGTCGCTCCCGGGCGGCGTCATTGGAGCGCTGATCCCGGCGTTCATCGGAGCGATCTCGGCGATGATGGGGATCGGCGGCGGCACGTTGAGCGTGCCCACCATGACACTGTGCGGTGAACCGGTGCACAAGGCGGTGGGCACCGCAGCGCTGCTTGGCCTGTGGATCGCGCTACCTGCGACGGCCGGTTACCTGCTCGCTCGTCCCGCCGAGGCTGCCGCGCTGCCGCCGTTGACGATCGGTTACGTCAGCCTGGTCGGCTTTGCGCTGGTGGCGCCCGTCTCGTGGCTGGTCGCGCCGTTCGGCGCGAAGCTCGCGCACTCGCTCGATCGGCGCAAGCTGTCCGCGGCCTTCGGACTCTTCCTGCTGGTCGTTGCGACGCGGATGCTGTATCGCGTCCTGTCGTGACATGGGGGTGTGGCGCCATTCTTCGTCGACCGGGTGCAGTCGCCCCATCCTGCGTTGTTCTCGCCCAGGGGAGCAACGCTGGTAAGCCTGCAGGCCGAGCATCCCGAGGCCGCACGCGTGCGCGGCGTGCCGCGGTAAAGCGCTCGGACGACGCGGGGACAGGGGTTGCCAGGGCGTCAGCGAGCAATGGTTGTCAGCGCCGCCCGGACGGCCCTGGTCGTGTGCAATATCCGCAGGTCAAGTCAGGGTAAATTGATACCGGCCGCCCCGGCCTGCACAGAGTACGACTGTCGTCCGGATCAACGGCGACCTACAGTAATCAGGAGTCAAGCAGCCAGGAAGAACCACGACAAGGAGTCCGCACGATGCGCACGACAAACTTCGTTTCTCTGGCAGGAGTCCTGGCACTCGCGGCCGGATCCGCCATCGCGCAGCCCATGGAGGTTGTCACCGTCGAGGCCGCCCGCTCAACCACGGTAGGCCAGTCGGAATATGGCGTCCCCATCCGGCAAGTCACGATCCAGAGCCGTGTCAGCTACGCCGACCTCGACCTGACGTCGGAATCCGGGGCGTTGCAACTCGAGAATCGTATCAAGGAGACCGCCAAGGCGACCTGCGAGCAGATCAAGGTCGGTATTCCCGCCGAGGGCTCGAGCCAGGAAGGGTGTGTCAAGGACGCGGTGGACGGCGCGATGAAGGACGCGCGCAAGGTCATCGAAGCAAAGCGCTCCGCTGTTCCTGCCAAGTAAGCCCGGCCGTGCGTCAGGTCACGTCGACGCAATCACCCGCACGAGTCATGACACGCCGACGTTCCGGGGCTAGCATCGCTTGCTTCGAACTACGGGCAAGGATGGGGCACGACCATGAACGCACTTCGAGTCCTGCTGCTCTGCGCGGCTTTCTCATTGCCGGTCGCACGAGCGGCCGATCCGATGGATGCGGCCGTGGCCAGTGGTGCCGCGGTCGCCGCAGCCATTGCCAGCCCCGATCGCCCCAAGGCCGATCTGGAACGGGACGCTGTCGCCAAGCCGACTGAAGTGCTTGCCTTCCTGGGTGTCGCGCCCGGCATGCGGGTGGCCGACATGTTCTCGGCCAGCGGCTACTACACCGAACTCCTCGCCCGCACGGTCGGCGCGAAAGGGCAGGTGATCGCCTACAACAACCCGCCGTACGCGAAGTTCGCGGAGAAGGGCATCGCGACGCGATACGCTGACGGCCGGCTCGGCAATGTGCGGCAGCTGACGGCCGAGGTCGATGAACTGCAATTGCCTCCCGGCTCCCTCGACGCGGCGCTGTTCGTCATGAGCTTCCACGATGCCTACTGGCGGCCTGCCGATGGCACCTGGAACCGCACCGACCCGGCCGAGCTGCTCAAGCGGCTGCAGGTGGCGCTCAAGCCGGGCGGCGTAGTCGTGGTGCAGGACCACGTGGCGAAGGCGGGTGGCGATACTGCCAAGGTGGTGGACGAGCTGCACCGCATCGATCCTGCCGTCGTGCGCGCCGAGTTCGAGAGCGCCGGGTTCGCCTTCGACGGCGAGAGCAAGGTGCTGGCGCACCCGGAGGACGACCACACCAGGCTCGTGTTCGACGAGGCCATCCGTGGCAGGACCGACCAGTTCGTCTATCGCTTCCGCAAGCCGATCCCCTAAGATGCCGGCGCGCGGCCGTCGCCGCGCGTCAGGCTGGACGGAATGGAACGGACGGAATCTGCAGCCCGGGATGGAGTACTGCGGCTCGCGATGTGGTCGGGCCCGCGCAACCTGTCGACGGCGTTCATGCGCTCGTGGGAAAACCGCGGCGACACGATCGTCATCGACGAGCCGTTCTACGCGCACTACTTGAAGGTCACGGGCCTCGATCATCCAGGCCGCGACGAGATCATCGCGCACCAGGAATCGGATTGGCGTCGCGTGGTCGACTCGCTGCTGGTCCCGGTGCCGCCGAATGTCCGGGTCTTCTACCAGAAGCAGATGTCGCACCATCTCCTGCCGCAAATGGGACGCGAGTGGCTCGACTCGGTGACGCATGCCTTCCTGATCCGCGACCCGTCCGCCATGCTGGCGTCGCTCGGCGGGAAGCTCACGAATTTCGATCTGCTGGCTACTGGCCTGCCACAGCAGGTCGAGATCTTCGAGCACGTGATCCGGCGCACGGGCGAGGTGCCGGCCGTGCTCGATTCCGCCGACCTGCTCGAACGCCCCGAGCCGATGCTGCGCGCGCTTTGTGATGCGCTCGACGTGCCGTTCACGGATCGGATGCTGTGGTGGCCCGCCGGGCGGCGTGAATCGGACGGTATCTGGGCCAGGCACTGGTACGACCGGGTCGAGCAATCGACCGGTTTCGAAACGCCGCCACCGCAAGCAACGGAGTCCGCTGCGGTGCAACCGCTTCCCCGCGCCGTCGCGGAAATCGCCGCGCGGTGCCGTCCCCTGTACGAGAGGCTGCGCGCGCACCGTCTGCGCGCCTGAGGTGATCCCTTGCTGCAGAAGTTCGATGAACGCAATCGCGACCTGATCGTCAACGTCAGCGGCGAACTGGTGCATCGTGACCAGGCGCGCATCAGCCCCTTCGATTCGTCCGTGCAGGGCGGCGACGCGGTCTGGGAAGGGTTGCGGCTGTATGGCGGCCGCATCTTCCGGCTCGAGCAGCACCTCGACCGCCTGCTGAATTCGGCGAAGACGCTGGCGTTCGCGCAGATCCCGACGCGCGGGGCGATCACGCGCGAGATTCGTCGCACGCTCGAGGCCAACGGGATGTTCGACGGCGTGCACATCCGCCTGACGCTCACGCGTGGCGTGAAGGTCACCTCGGGGATGGATCCCCGGCTCAATACGCAGGGACCGACGCTCATCGTGCTCGCCGAGCACAAGGCGCCCGTATATTCGAAGGGGGGGCTCAGCCTGGTGACCAGCAGCGTGCGGCGCTTCCCGCCCGACTGCCTGGACCCGAAGATCCACCACAACAACCTGATCCAGTCGATCCTCGCCAAGATCGAGGCGAACGTGGCGGGCGCCGACGACGCGCTGATGCTCGACCAGCGCGGCTTCATCGCCGAAACCAACGCGACGCACGTGTTCATCGTCCAGCAGGGCTTGCTGCGCACGCCACGGCTGGTGGCCTGCCCGGAGGGGATCACGCGCGCGACCGTGCTCGAACTCTGCCGCACCCACGACCTCCCGCACGAGGAAGTCGACCTGACGCTGAGCCAGGCGTACTGCGCCGACGAGATGTTCTGCACCGGCACGATGGGTGAACTTGCGGCCGTCACGAAAGTGGATGGCAGGCAGATCGGCGACGGCCAGCCCGGACCGCTGACGCAACGGTTGTCGGTGCTGTTCCGCGAACTCACGACGCGCGAAGGTACCGTCGTGGCCAAGGCCCCGGCTTGAGGCCGGTCCCCCGCAGCTGGCTGGCCGGACTCAGCCCTTCGCCGATTCGTGCATGTAGGCGACTTCGTCGGCCGTGGAAACGCGGCCGAGCGCGGCGTTGCGAAACGGGAAACGCCCGAACCGGGCGATCGTCGTCTGGTGGTCCACTGCGTAACGCGTCCAGTACTCATCGCCCAGCGTAGCGATGAGACGCACGGCAAGCGATTGGTCGTCCGCGTTCTCGCTGTGTTCGAACGGCAGGTAGGCGAACAGCCGCTCCTGCGGCGTCATCTCTCGATCGAAACCCTGTGCGACGATGCTGCGTGCGAGTTCGCGTGCAGCGGGGTCTGCCGCGAAAGCACGCGGGTCGTCGCGATAGAGGTTGCGTGAGAACTGGTCGAGTACCAGCACTGCGGCGAGCAGCATCCGCGGCGGCGACGTCAGCGGCACCCCGCCGTCCGCGGCGACGTGTCCGTGCAGGGACAAGAAGCGCTGTCGGATGCGGTCGTCGACGGCATCATTGCGCATGAACCAGTCA
>Ga0224500_10001887_pt1 | contig 11880 bp, 9 predicted proteins | sample SF_Oct11_sed_USG_FD_168126 | JGI IMG/M metagenome (GOLD analysis project Ga0224500, IMG submission 168126) | Sediment microbial communities from San Francisco Bay, California, United States - SF_Oct11_sed_USGS_4_1 | ecosystem: Environmental > Aquatic > Marine > Sediment | place: USA: California... | reverse complement strand
ATCCGCCACCGATTCTGAGGTTTCCGACGGTGCACCCGAAGGGCCGCCGCAGGGCGGCCCTTTTTGCATGGAGCCCGTGGCGCCAGGCGATGGATCACCCCATGCCGACGCTCCCCGCTCAGGATTCCGTCAAAAGAACGGTACGCACGTTGCACGAGGACTTTCGGCGCGACTTCGGCAATCTGTCCTGGGCTGCCGCCTGCGATCGCAGCGATGACCGACGGCGACGACAACGGCTCGAAGCTGCTCTCGCGCCTAAGGGACATCCGATCGCGCTGATCCGCTGTGGGCGTCGAGGCGCCCGGGCTTCCCCTCGTGGCATTGGTGGCGGCGCCCCCCGATGATGCGGACCTCGCCCGCACGCTCCCGGAGCCCCGCGCAATGCGCACCTGCCATCCCCTGTCGATCGCGATCGCTGCCGCCGCGCTCGGGATCGGCCTGCCCGCAGGCGCCAAGACCTTCAGGTGGTCGAGCGCCAGTGACATCCCGACCTGGGATATCCACTCGCAGAACAACGCGCTGGGCAATGGCGTGCACGCCGCCGTGTATGAGTCGCTCTTCTACTACAACAAGAAATTCGAGCTCGAGCCCGTGCTGGCCACCGGATACCGGCAACTCAGCGCCACCCAACTGCGAATCACGCTGCGGCAGGGCGTGAGGTTTCACGATGGTGCCGTCTTCGATGCCGATGATGCGAAGTTCTCGCTCGAGCGCGCGATGGCCAAGACCTCGAACTACGGCGTCTACACGCAGGGCATCGACCACATCGTCAAGGTCGACGATTACACGATTGACGTCTTCACCAAGGGACCCAATCCGGTGCTGCTGCGCCAGATGACCGAGCTGCGCATGATGGACAAGGACTGGGCCGAAAAGAACAAGTCGGCCGAGCCCAAGGACATCAAGACCAAGGAAGAGAACTTCGCCCATCGCAACGCCAACGGCACCGGTCCGTTCATGCTCAAGAGCTGGGACCAGGACGTCAGGCTGGTCCTCGTGCGCAATCCCAACTGGTGGGGCAAGTTGGAGGGCAACGTCACCGAGATCGTCTACACCCCGATCAAGTCCGAGGCGACGCGGATCGCGGCGCTGCTGTCGGGCGAGGTCGACATGGTGCTCGACCCGTCGCCCGCCGACTTGGCGCGGTTGCGTGCGTCCAGTGCTCTGAAAGTCGTCGACGGCGCCGAGAACCGCACGATCTTCTTCGGCATGGACCAGTTTCGCGACGAGCTGCCGGGCAGCAACGTCAAGGGCAGGAATCCGCTGAAGGACCTGCGCGTGCGCAAGGCGCTGTATCAGGCGATCGATATCCAGACACTCAACCGTGTCACGATGCGCGGCCTGTCGCAGCCCACCGGCGCGCTGATTTCGCCGCAGGTCAACGGCTGGACCCGGCGGGCCGACGCGCGCTGGCCCTATGACGTTACGGCAGCCCGCAGACTGCTGGCCGAAGCGGGCTATCCGCAGGGCTTCGAGGTCGACTTCGCCTGTCCCAACAATCGCTACATCAACGACGAGGAAATCTGCCAGTCGGTGGCAGCGATGTGGGCCAAGATCGGTGTCAAGGCCAAGCTGCGCACGCTGCCGCTCGTGACCTACTTTCCGATGATCCAGCGCTACGAGGGCAGCATCTACATGCTCGGCTGGGGCGTACCCACGTTCGATGCGCTTTACACGCTGCAGTCGCTCGTGCGCAGCGTTGGCGCACAGGGCGACGGCAACTACAACGTCGGCCGATACAGCAATCCGCAGATGGATGCGCTGGTCGAGCGCATCAAGGCCGAGGTCGACCAGAAGACGCGCAACCAGCTGATCGAGCAGGCGCTCCTGCTCAGCCACCAGGACGTGTCGCACATTCCGCTGCACAACCAGGTGATCCCGTGGGCGATGAAGCGGAACATTGACCTCTACCATCGCGCCGACAACCGCATCGACATGCGCGCCGTCAAGGTCAATTGACCCCCGATCGCGGTCCATGCTCCCGTTCATCCTCCGCCGCCTCGCCCAGGCCGTGATCGTGATGCTCACGGTGGCGTTCATCGCCTTCATGCTGTTCCAGTACGTCGGCGACCCGGTCACGAACCTTCTCGGCCAAGACGCCACGCCCGAGCAGCGCACACAGTTGCGCGCCGACCTGGGTCTGGATCAGCCCTTCCCGGTGCAGTTTGCGGCCTTCGTCGGCAATGCGATGCGCGGCGAATTCGGCCTGTCGCTGCGGCAGGGTCGCAAGGTCTCGTCGCTGATCGTCGAGCGCTTTCCGGCGACGCTGGAGCTCGCATTCTGCGCGGCGCTGCTTGCACTCATCTTCGGCATTCCGATGGGCGTGTATGCCGCGCTCAGGCGCGGCAACTTCCTGGCCCAGGCGCTGATGACGTTCTCTCTGCTCGGCGTGTCGCTGCCGACCTTCCTGATTGGCATCCTGCTCATTCTGGTGTTCGCCGTCACGTTCAAGGTGCTGCCGAGCTTCGGGCGCGGCGAGACCATCGCGATCGGTGCCTGGACCACGGGACTGCTGACACCCGACGGCTGGAAGCACCTGATCCTGCCCTCCGTCACGCTGTGCATCTTCCAGCTCACGTTGATCATGCGACTGGTTCGTGCCGAGATGCTCGAGGTGCTGCGTACCGACTACATCAAGTTCGCACGTGCCCGCGGGCTGAGCGACCGCTCGGTGTACTTCGGCCACGCGTTGAAGAACACGCTGGTGCCGGTGATCACGATCACCGGCTTGCAGTTGGGCTCGCTGATCGCCTTCGCGATCATCACCGAGACCGTGTTCCAGTGGCCGGGAATGGGCCTGCTGTTCATCCAGGCGGTCCAGTTCGCCGACATCCCGGTGATGGCAGCCTACCTGTGCCTGATCGCGCTGATCTTCGTCGTCATCAACCTGGCGGTCGACCTGCTGTACTTCGCAGTTGATCCACGCCTGCGCATCGAGCGTGCGGCGGTCGGGCACTGACATGCACGGTGCAAGCGCTCGATCGATGCAGTCGTGGAAGCCACCTGTATGTCGCAGCGCCACAACCGCCGCGATTTCAACGGCGAAGCGCCGCCGCCCGCTGCGGCGCCCTTTGATAACCTGGTCGAACGGTCTTCCCGGCGGCCATCATTTCTTGACTCGCTAGGAGCACTGCCATGAACGCCTTCAAACCTGCTCTGTTCGCCGCCGCGCTCGCTTTCGGCCTCGGGATCGCGCACGGCGCCACGCTGCGCGTGGCCAACCAGGGCGATGCAACGTCGATGGATCCGCATTCGCTGAACGAATCGCTCCAACTGTCGGTCACCGGTAATGTCTACGAACCGCTCGTCGGGCGCGACAGGAAGCTTGGCCTGGCCCCCGCGTTGGCTACCAAGTGGGCGCAGACCTCGCCCACCGTGTGGCGCTTCGATTTGCGTCGCAACGTGAGATTCCACGACGGCACGCCCTTCACCGCGGACGACGTCCTGTTCACGTTCACACGTGCCGCAGGCGATGGTTCGGACATGAAGGGCTACACCTCGGCGATCAAGCAGGTGCGCAAGGTCGACGACTTCACGATCGAGATCGAGACCGCGACGCCTTTCCCGATCCTGCCTGACGTGATCTCGCTCGTGTACATCATGAGCAAGAAGTGGTGCGAGGAGAACAAGGCCGAGAAGCCGGTCGACCGCCGCAAGGGCATCGAGAACGCCGCCTCGTTCCGCGCCAACGGCACTGGCCCGTATCGCATAAAGGAACGCCAGCCGACCACGCGCACGACCTTCGTGCGCAACGGCAATTACTGGGACAAGGTGGATGGCAACGTCGACGAGGTCATCTTCACGCCGATCGGCAACGACGCAACGCGCGTGGCGGCCATGCTATCAGGCGAGATCGACATGATGGAGCCGGTGCCGCTGCAGGACGTCGAGCGCCTGAAGGCCAACGCCAACATCAATGTGATGCAGGGGCCCGAGCTGCGCACGATCTTCCTTGGCATGGACCAGAAGCGTGACGAACTGCAGTTCTCCAACGTGAAGGGCAAGAACCCCTTCAAGGACAAGCGTGTGCGGCAGGCCTTCTACCAGGCGATCGACATCGAGACCATCAAGACCCGTGTGATGCGCAATGCCGCGACACCGACCGCGCTGATGGTGGCACCCGGGATCAAGGGTTTCGTTCCCGAGATGAACAAGCGCCTGCCGCATGACGCCGACGCGGCGAAGAAGCTGCTCGCCGAGGCCGGCTACCCGAACGGCTTCGAAGTCGGCATGAACTGCCCGAACGACCGCTACGTCAACGACGGCGAGATCTGCCAGGCGGTGGCGGCCAACCTGGCGCGCATCGGCGTCAAGGTCAACCTGCAGGCCGAGAGCAAGGCGACCTACTTCCCGAAGATCCTGCGCCGTGACACGAGCTTCTATCTGCTCGGCTGGACGCCGGGCACCTACGACGCACACAACGCGCTGTCCAACCTGATGGCCACACCGACCGACAAGGGACAGGGCCAGTTCAACCTCGGCAGCTACAGCAATGCCAAGCTCGACGAGCTGACGCTGAAGATCCAGAGCGAGACCGACCAGCCCAAGCGCAACGCGATGATCGCCGAGGCGTTCAAGCTGCATGCGGACGACATCGGTCACATCCCGCTGCACCAACAGGCGCTGGCGTGGGCGATGAAGAAGAACGTGTCACTGGTGCAGCTGGCGGACAACTTCATGCCGTACAAGTACATCGTGGTCAAGTGAGCCTGAAGCGCGGCGCATGACCACCGCCACCGCGCCCGGCGCCTGGGCCCGATTCCTCGACGGCGACGTCTGGCACAGCTTCCGCAGCTCGCCGGTGGCCATCGGCGCGGCGCTGGTGGCGGCGGTGTGCATCTTCTGCGCGCTGTTTGCCAACTGGGTCGCGCCGCATAACCCGTTCGATCTGGCCACGCTCGAATTGGCAGACGCGCGCCTGCCGCCTGCGTGGGACGTGGGCGGCAGCGCCAAGTACATGCTCGGCACCGACGATCAGGGCCGAGACATCCTGTCGGCGCTCATGTATGGCGCCCGCATCTCGCTGCTGGTGGGCATCGCGTCGGTGGCGCTATCGGTCGTCGTGGGCGTCGGGCTCGGACTGCTGTCGGGCTTCGTCGGCGGCAAGACCGATGCGTTCATCATGCGTGTGTGCGATGTGATGCTCAGCTTCCCGTCGATCCTGATCGCATTGCTGATCGACGGCGTTGGACGCGCGATGTTTCCCAACGCGCACGACACGCTCGCGTTCGCGGTCCTGGTGCTGGCGATTGCGCTGCCCGGTTGGGTGCAGTACGCCCGCACGGTGCGCGGATCGACGCTGGTGGAGCGCAACAAGGAGTACGTGCAGGCGGCGCGCGTGGTCGGTGTCGCGCCGCTGCGCATCATGTCGCGTCACGTGCTGCCCAACGTGATGGGGCCGGTGCTGGTGCTGGCGACGATCCAGGTCGCGACAGCGATCCTCACCGAGGCGACGCTGTCGTTCCTTGGCGTCGGCGTGCCGCCGACGCAGCCCTCGCTCGGCACGCTGATCCGCGTCGGCAACGACTTCCTGTTTTCGGGCGAGTGGTGGATCACGATCTTCCCGGGCCTGATGCTGGTGTTGATCGCGTTGAGCGTGAACCTGCTCGGCGACTGGCTGCGCGACGCGCTCAACCCCCGTCTGCGCTGACATGGGCTCCGCACCGCTGCTCGAAGTCAAGCACCTGCGCGTCGAGTTCCCGACGCGCCGTGGCACGCTGCTTGCGCTGGACGACATCTCGTTCTCGATCGAGCCGGGCGAGATCCTGGGCGTGGTCGGTGAGTCCGGTGCGGGCAAGTCGCTCACGGGTGCGGCCATCATCGGGCTGCTCGACCCTCCGGGCTGCATCGCTGGCGGCGAGATCCTGCTCGCCGGGCAGCGCATCGACAACCTGCCCTACGAGACGATGCGCAGGATCCGCGGCCGCCAGATCGGCGCGATCTTCCAGGATCCGCTGACCTCACTGAACCCGCTGTACACGATCGGCAGGCAACTCACCGAGACCATCCGCACCCACCTGCCGGTGAGCGAGGAGGAGGCGCGCGCACGCGCCATCAGACTGCTGCAGGAGACCGGCATCCCGGCCGCCGAGCAACGCGTCGATCAGTATCCACACCAATTTTCCGGTGGCATGAGGCAGCGCGTGGTGATCGCACTGGCGCTCGCGGCCGAGCCCAAGCTCATCGTCGCCGACGAGCCGACGACGGCGCTGGACGTCTCGATCCAGGCGCAGATCATCTCGCTGCTCAAGCGCGTGTGCAGGGAGCACCGCGCCGCGGTCATGCTGGTGACGCACGACATGGGCGTGATCGCCGAGACCTGCGACCGCGTCGCCGTCATGTACGCCGGGCGCATCGCCGAGGTCGGACCGGTGGCCGACGTCATCCATCGACCCTCGCATCCCTACACGGTGGGCCTGATGGGTTCGATTCCCGCGATGGACGAGGAGCGCGAACGTCTGGCGCAGATCGACGGCGCGATGCCGCGGCTGAACGCCATCCCGGCGGGCTGCGCGTTCAACCCGCGCTGCCCCCGCGCCTTCGATCGCTGCAAGACCGAGCGGCCGAACCTGATGGGCGCGGGCGCGACGCGGGCAGCATGCTGGCTCGTCGGCGAGCGCGCGCGAGGCGCAGCATGAGCGCGTCCGCTGCGCTCGTGCACGTCGACGACCTCGCCAAGGTCTTCGACGTTTCCGCGCCCTGGCTCAACCGTGTGATCGAGCGCAAGCCGCGCCAGTTCGTCCATGCGGTCGATGGCGTGAGTTTTTCGATCGAGCGCGGCAAGACGCTCGCTCTGGTGGGCGAGTCGGGTTGTGGCAAGAGCACGGTCGCGCGCCTTCTCGTCGGTCTGTACGGCGCGACGCGCGGCGTCGTGCGCTTCGACGGTACCGACACGCGCAGCCTCGAGGGTGCGACGCTGCGCGCCCTGCGCCGGCGCATGCAGATGATCTTCCAGGATCCGTATGCGAGCCTGAATCCGCGCTGGAAGGTACTCGACATCGTGGCCGAGCCGATCCGCGAGCATGGTCTCGTCACCGACGCCGAGCTGCAGCGCGCCAAGGTGGCCGAACTGCTGGCATCGGTGGGGCTGGCGGCCGCGGATGCGGAGAAATTTCCGCACCAGTTCTCCGGCGGCCAGCGCCAACGCATCTCGATCGCGCGCGCGCTGGCGACGCAGCCCGAATTCCTGGTCTGCGACGAGCCGACCTCGGCGCTCGATGTCAGCGTGCAGGCGCAGGTGCTCAACATCATGAAGGACCTGCAGCGCCAGCGTGGCCTGACCTACCTGTTCATTTCGCACAACCTCGCCGTCGTGCGCCACGTCAGCGATCAGGTCGGTGTGATGTACCTCGGCCGTCTGGTCGAACTCGGCGACAAGACCGACCTGTTCGCTCGGCCACGACACCCTTACACGCGCATGTTGCTCGATGCGATCCCCGACATTCACATGTCAGGCCGCTCGCGCACGCCGGTTCAGGGTGAGGTGCCCAACCCGCTCAATCCGCCCAGCGGCTGCTCCTTCCATCCGCGGTGTCCCCACGCGAACGCGCGTTGCTCGAGCGAGCGGCCGGCGCTCAAGTCCTTCAATGCCATGCAGATCGCCTGCCATGCGGTCGAGGAAGGGCGGATCTAGTCAGTCGACGAGGTGCTCGCGGGCGAACAGCTCTGCGATGTTCTCGCGCTCGCGAATGAGCACCGCCCGCTCGCCGTCGACCATCACCTCGGCGGCACGCGGCCGGCTGTTGTAGTTGCTGGCCATGCTCATCGCGTAGGCACCGGCTGACAGCACGGCCAGGCGGTCGCCGGGCTCGACCACGAGCGCGCGGTCACGGCCGAGCCAGTCGCCCGACTCGCACACCGGTCCCACCACGTCCCACAGCTCCGGCTCGCCGTCGCGCAGCGCGCAGGGCACGATGGCCATCGTCGCGCCATACATCGCAGGGCGCATCAGGTCGTTCATCGCGGCGTCGACGATGCAAAAGTTCTTCTCGCTGCCTCGCTTGGTGACAAGCACCTCGGTGATGAGGATGCCCGCGTTGCCGACGAGCGAGCGGCCCGGTTCGAACAGCAGTTCACGGTGGCCGTGACCGCGCGCGTCGATCCGAGCCAACAGCTGCCGCACCAGCAGCTCGGCGTCCGGCGGCGTTTCGTCCGTGTAGGTGATGCCGAGGCCGCCGCCGAGGTCGAGGTGCGGGATCGCAATCCCTTCACCTTCGAGCGCCTCGATCAGGTCGAGCAGCCGGTCCAGGGCGTCGAGATACGGCCCGATCTCGGTGATCTGCGAGCCAATGTGGCAGTCGATGCCCACGACGTCCAGGCCCGGCAGCCGCGCCGCCATGCGGTAGGCCGCCAACGCCTGGTCGTGCGCGATGCCGAACTTGTTGCCTTTCAGGCCGGTCGAGATGTACGGATGCGTGCGCGCATCGACGTCAGGGTTGACGCGCAGGCTCACGGGGGCCCGCCGCGCCATCGACATGGCCATGCCGGACAGCGTGGCCAGTTCTGCCTCGCTCTCGACATTGAAGCACTTGACACCCACCTCGAGCGCTCGACGCATCTCGTCGGGCCGCTTGCCCACGCCGGAGAACACCACCTTGGCCGCGTCGCCTCCAGCGGCCAGCACGCGCTCGAGCTCGCCCAGCGCAACGATGTCGAAGCCGCAGCCGGCGCGCGCAAAAGTCTGCAGCACCGCAAGCGTCGAGTTCGCCTTCATCGCATAGCACACGAGGTGCCGCCGGCCGGCGAGTGCGCGCTGATATCCGGCAAGCGCCTCGAGCATCGAACGGCGCGAGTAGACGTAAAGCGGCGTGCCGTGGGCGGCCGCGAGCGCGTCGGCCGACACGCCTTCGATGAACAGGTCCGCGGCGCGCCAGTGGATGTGCGGGGCGCCAGGCAAGGCCTTCATTTGGCTGCTGCCGCCGGCGCCGAGGCAGCAGGTGCCGGGCTTGCAGGCTTCAGCGGACCCTTCTGACCGCACCCGGACGCCAGCAGGGCGATTGCACACGCCGCTACACTCGATCGCCAAAGGCCCTTCATCCGATCGATTCTAGCCACGCGATGTCTGCCCTCCCCTTGAGCGACACCGACTACAACCGCCTTGCGGGCGAGGCGCTGGCGCGAATCGAATCGACGGTCGACCGCTGGCTGCAGGACGATGTGATCGACATCGACACGCATCGTACGGGCGGCCTGCTCGAACTGGCGTTCCCGGATGGCAGCAAGATCGTCGTCAACACGCAACCGCCGCTGCAGGAAATCTGGCTCGCGGCACAGGCCGGTGGATTCCACTTCAGGCGCTCCGACGAGGCCTGGCGCGACACGCGCGACGGCCGCGAGTTCTTCGACCGCCTGTCGCAGGAGGCCAGCACCCAGGCGGGCAAGGCATTGTCCTTCTAGCGCGGTGGCCGTCAGTTCTTGAACAGGTCGAGGATGCTCTTCTTCTCCGCCTCGGTCGGTGGCGTCGGGGGGGGCTGCTCGTCCAGCCCCACGCTCGTCACGCCCTGGCCATGCGCGAACTCGTCGTAGATCCATTCGCCGCCGACGTCGACCACGCCTTCGGGCACGGCGAGCTGTGCGACCGGCACACCCTTGAGCGCGTAGGCCATGTACTCGATCCAGACAGGCAGCGCCAATCCGCCACCGGTTTCGCGATCGCCGAGCTTGCGCGGGTTGTCGTAGCCGATCCACACCACGGCCACCAGGCGGGGCTGCCAGCCTGCGAACCACGCATCCAGGGAGTCGTTGGTCGTGCCGGTCTTGCCGAACAGGTCAGGGCGTTTGAGCGAGGCCTGCGCACGCGCGGCCGTTCCCGCGCGCGTGACCTCCTGGAGCAGGCTGGACATCACGAATGCGTTGCGCGCGTCGATCACGCGCATCGATTCGTCCAGCGCCGGTGCACGCGTTTCCTGCAGGACGTGCCCGCGGTGGTCGGTTACGCGCTCGATCAGCCGCGGTGAAACCAGGTAGCCCCCATTTGCGAAGACGCTGTAGGCAGTGGCCATCTGAAGCGGTGTGACCGAGCCTGCGCCCAGCGCCAAGGTCAGGTAGGCCGGATGCTTGTCTGCCTCGAATCCGAACCGTGTGATCCACTCCTGCGCCGCCGGCGGCCCGATCGCCTGCAGCACGCGGATCGACACCATGTTCTTCGACTTGGCCAAGGCCCGCCGCAGCGTCATCGGGCCTTCGAAGCTGCCGTCGTAGTTCTTAGGCTCCCATGGCTGGCTGCCGGTGACGCCGGCATCGAAGAACAACGGCGCGTCGTTGACGACAGTGGCGGCGGTGAAGCCCTGTTCCAGCGCCGCCGAGTAGATGAAGGGCTTGAAGCTCGACCCGGGCTGCCGCCAGGCCTGTGTGACATGGTTGAACTTGCTCTTGCGGTAGTCGAAGCCGCCGACCATGGCGCGAATCGAACCGGTGATGGGGTGCACCGCAACGAAGGCTCCTTCGACCTCCGGCACCTGGGTCAGTGACCACTGGCCCTTGGCGCCGAGCACCGCGCGGACCACAGCTCCGCGGCGGATCTTCTTCTGCGCCGGCGCCTTGTCGGCCAGTCCGGAAGTCACGGGCCGGAGCCCTTCCCCGGTCACCGTGATCGACTCGCCATCCTGCAGCATGGCCACCACCTTGCGGGGTGACGCCTCGATGACGACGGCCGCTTTCAAGTCGTCGTTGTCGGCGTGGTCGGCCAGGGCCTCTGCGACGCGCGCATCCAGTGCGGCTGCATCGGCGGGCAGGTCGACGAAGGCTTCAGGCCCGCGATAGACCTGGCGAAGTTCATAGTCGAGCAAGCCGCGACGCAGCGCGCGGTAGGCCACCATCTGGTCGGCCGAATCGATGCTGAGGTGGACGCTGAGGCCCCGCGTGTACGCTTCGTCGCCGTACTGGGTGTACACGAGTTGCCGTGCAGTCTCTGCCACATACTCTGCGTGCGATGCCACTTCGGACTGGGTTCGATATCGCAGCTTCTCGGCGCGCGCTTCGGCGGCCTGATCGCTGGTGATGAAACCGTTGTCGAGCATGCGGGCGATGATGTATTGCTGACGCGCCGTGGCCCGTTTCGGATTGACGATCGGGTTGTAGATCGACGGCCCCTTGGGCAGGCCGGCCAGCATTGCGGCCTCGGCCACCGTGACATCCTTGAGCGGCTTGCCGAAGTAGATCTCCGAGGCGGCAGCGAACCCGTAGGCGCGCTGGCCGAGGAAGATCTGGTTCATGTAGGCTTCGAGGATCTGGTCTTTCGTCAACTGGCTCTCGATCTTCCAGGTGAGCAGGACCTCGTAGATCTTCCGCGTGACCGTCTTTTCGCTCGACAGGTAGAAGTTGCGTGCGACCTGCATCGTGATCGTCGAGGCGCCCTGGCTTCGCGCCTCGCTCAGCTGAGCGATCGCGGCGCGCGCGATGCCCACCAGGTCGACACCACCATGGTCATAGAAGCGCGCATCCTCGATCGCAAGCACCGCATCGCGCATCACCTTGGGCACTTCGGCGATCGGCGTGAAGCTTCGCCTTTCCTCCCCAAATTCGCCAAGCAGCACGCCGTCGGACGAGTACACGCGCAGCGGCAGCTTCGGCCGGTACTCGGTCAGGCTGTCGATCGACGGCAGGTTGGGGAAGGCCACCGCCAGCGCGATGCCGAGCAACGCCACGCCCACGGCGAACAGCGCGCCAACCAGACCGGCCAGCCACGCTAGCGGTCGCAGGATCCATGGGGCCCAGGGGGGCAGGCGGGAGGACGCGGTCACGGAGCGTATCAAGCTGCAAGAGCGCCGTCAGGCCCCCGCATCGGGCCCGGCACGTCGTGCGCGACGGATTATAGGAACGCACGATGCAGCGACCGCGACCAAGCGTGAACTGCTGCTCGGTCGGTCACCAGAGCACTGG
>Ga0224500_10001886_pt1 | contig 11883 bp, 13 predicted proteins | sample SF_Oct11_sed_USG_FD_168126 | JGI IMG/M metagenome (GOLD analysis project Ga0224500, IMG submission 168126) | Sediment microbial communities from San Francisco Bay, California, United States - SF_Oct11_sed_USGS_4_1 | ecosystem: Environmental > Aquatic > Marine > Sediment | place: USA: California... | reverse complement strand
TCATCGAATCCAGCCCATGCGAATACCCGAAGGTCCGCTGGTACAGCACCCAAAACACCCCGATCGCCAACATCGCAAACCAGCCGATCTTCACCGGCTTTGAATCGTACCACTGCGAGACGTCATAGCCCCGCCCGGAACTGTCAGCTGCCATGTCCGCTACCTCCTTGTTTTAAATGAAAACGAGCAACTACTGATTACCATAATACAAACGCACAACCCCCACCGAAGGCACTGTACGAACTTTCGCTATTGAGCGCTGCAAAAGGTCCGCAAGTATCCGACAAAGCTTTAAGATGAGTCAAGCAAAATATCATGAAGATATCATGAAGAAGACTAACTAAGTCCTACTCTACTGATCAGATGAGGACCTTAGTCAGGTGCCAGAGGTATACTCCTCTAGAATCGGTGAAGTCAAGATGACACATTGGTAGGGGGGACCTAATGGGAACGAAAGAACACCTGACTCTATTGAAGCACTGGGAGAAAGCGGCGATCAATGGACATGGTCACCAGGTGGTGGGAGAATTTCTTGTTCCTGATTGAGCTGCGTGATTTGTTGTGTCAAGAGGGCAAGATCCGTCCACCCAGCCCCATCCCCCGAAGGGATCCACCGAGCCCGCAAGTATCCAAAGCGATCAAAAAGAAACTCGATGTGCTTCGGTCTCGTCCCTTCTCCAAACAGGTCGGGAAGCGAGAGCGTCCTCCGGAACAGAGCATAACTGCTGGAGATCTCGCGCCCTCCCTGCGTCACAACCGGAAACGGCAGATCCCGCAAGGCCGCGGCCAACTCATCGGGAGGCGAGTCGGTCATCGGAACAGCCAATATAGCTGTATTATTCTTCGCCAGCCCGCCGACAGTGGAACGGAGCCGATCAAGCCGCTCACGCGATTCCGGCCAAGAGAAGAGGACGAGCAGTAGATCTTGCTTGCCACGAAAGTCTTTCAGTGTCCCGCTTGAACCATCGTGCGCGGTGTACGAGAAGTTCGGCGTCGCCAAGAACGGTTGCTCGGGCAGAATACGAGGGGTGATAATCCTCGATTGGTAGCCTCGGTTATTGGCATGGAGAAAATTCAGTAGATCCCAGCGGTCTTCTTCCGAAAACTTATCGCCGAAGGCCGGCATGACTCCGTTGAACCGTCCGTAGGTGAGCCAATGAAAGAAATCACCCGCCGTATGCATGGCCGTATGCGGTTCCGTGAGAAGATCAACTGGTTGCTTTGGTAACGCTTTCGCCAATACGCCGTTCCCTTTCGCCTGAGGTCCATGGCAAGGAATACAGTTTGCCGTGAAGAGATCCGCGCCATTAGCAATCGAGATGGCATCAAACGGGACAGGAGTTTTCCTATAGGTTTCCGGGTATGACTGTACTGAGAGAGGATAGAGCGTCGCGCCTAGCCCGAGGATACCCAAGACGGTTGGAATGGCGACTCGCCATGCGGTAGCCCACTGTTTCTTTCGACCGAGAACGATCGCAATTCCAGCCGTCACAAGAAATACGACGCCCGTGAGTACGATCGTCCGTACTAGCGGATCCCCCCAATTGGCGTCGATTGAAAAACGGAACGGATAGGGCCAATTCTCGATGACATCATGCTTAGCCGGTACGGCATTGGCCAGCACTGTGGCAACGATGACAAGCAAGATGGCCAAGCCGAACTCAACTCTCACCCACGTCTTGAGTTTCCGTCCGCCAGCTGCGGCTATCTCAGGACTCTGGCTCAGCGCCGGCACCCATACCGACTTTGCGCGTGAGGCGATCGATAGAATGATCGCCAGCAACGTCAACTTCGTGATGAGAAGCCACCCGTAGGTCGTCGCGACCAGTCCGGCATAATTGGTGTCGATCATGAGATTGGCCACGACCAGACCTGAGACGACAATGGTCATCATCGTGTACAGAGCTAGCGTTGAAAACCTGCTCAACACCTCACCGGCAGGGGACCGTTCGCTCATCGAACCGGTCGTCGTGGTAGAGGCAATGAGGATCACACCCGGAAGCCCGCCAAACCAAACACTAGCGACGATGAGATGCAGGGCATAGATCACCGTGGCCAGGACGGCTTGCTCTTCGGCCGCGGAATGACTTGCGAGAGAACCCAGGGCCAGCGTCACCGCTGCGACGACTGCCCCTATGATGTACCGCCATTGTGCGGGGGGCGAAATCCGGATATACAGCACGGCCGCAAGGACGGCGAGGGCACTGGCTGCGCGCAAGATCCAAATAAATCCGACCCGGGTCTTCTGCAAAAAGTCCACCCAGGCCTGCAGGTTCCACGCATTATCAAAAACCCCAGTTGCTTGGGCTGTCGTAGTGGCAAGAAGACCGAATAAGCCGAAGAGGATGGTTACGGCCAACCACGGGAATATTTTGACCAGACGGGTGTGCCAAGAGGGCCTATGCGTAGAGCCCTGCTGCCAAGCGATAGCCAAAAACACGCACCCACCGATCAGCAGCATCGAGGACACTAGCTGCAGACAGCGAAACAGCCCACCAGCAAACTCGATCATTTCTTTTGTGCTTCGCCCTTCACTGTGAAGTCGAAAGACGATTCGACGACATGCCCATCCACCGAGAGGACACGGAACTTGATAGAGTACTTGCCCGGGACCAACTCAGGCAACGGCAGGATAATCGACTTGGGGTCATCGGATGCGAGGGTCGGCTTCACATCGGTGATCGACTGTTTCTTGTCATCCAGAACGACCAACGACGCGTAATCCCCCTCAATCTTCTCATTGAACCACAAACGCACTTGACTCGGCGACTTAGTGAGGACCGCCCGACGAGGCGGCTCTGCCTTCACCAACATCGAATGGGCCAGTGCCGAACCTACAGGCATTCCCAATGCTACCACGAGAGAGAGCGCGACCTGTAGAACCCTGTACCTATTGAGTGATGCGATCATCCGCCCTCCAGACGCTCCATTTATGGTTTCGAAGAATGTTTGGCATTGCGTGTCACTTCGCTCAGAGATTCCGGATCCAGATTATGGTGCCTATGATACGGTAGCTTGTGAAGGTTTCCGACGATCACGAAACGTATAATACACCGCGATAATGAGGCCGACCAAAACCGGCACAAAAACTGTGATGTAGTGCATCAGGTGTGAGACAACCCCTGTTTCGCCGACTGAAAATGAAAACCGAGAAACATGTTCCTGCTTTTCACCGACTGAAACGAGACCAACGAACTTGCCGGGCTTGTCAAAATTGTACTTCACGTCAATCGATCCGGTTGGGTAGATCTTAGCAGGAAGATGCGCAATCGTCGACGCATCAAGGTTCTGTTCGGAACCGGTATCGTTGATCACTCTCACCTCAACCGGAACAGAACGTAGTTCATGTTCCACAAAGTCCAGGACCAGGACCGCGTTCCCAACGGCGGGAAGCTCCTGACAAAATTGCCGGTCGTAGTACATATCCGGCAGATAGGTGTGGAAATACATCTTATATGGACCGACGTGGAGCACACAGGTATCCGCTGCTAATTCATGCCCATGCTGGGCCATCGCCGGAAACGGCGCTGCAACCAGCAGGAAGAGACAACAGATCCACGCACGAACCAGAACATGAGAAAACATCGTAGGACCTCTTCTTTCCTTACAATTCAATGCATCGTGACATCGATGATGCCTGTATTAGGAGGCCGCGATCTGTGAAGGCTTTCCGCGATCCCGCATGAAAAAGACAATGCCCCCAACAATGAGCACGGCAGCGACAGGGATCATATAAATGTTTAGGAATTTTGAAAATACTTTCGGCTCCCCTACCGAGAATGGAAATTTGGAGATATGTTCTCCCTTTTCTCCTACCGTCACGATGCCAACAAATTTTCCTGGCTGCTCAAAGGTATGGTTAAAGTCAATGGAACCATTGGCGTAGACCTTCGCCGGAAGATGAAAGACGGTATTGGCCTCGAGATTGTCTTCAGACCCAGTGTCTTTGATAATCCGGACTTCAGCGGGGAGGGTGCGAAGTTCTTGCTCGATATAATCGAGCACAACGATCGTGTGCCCAGTTGCGGGAATGTCTTCACAGAATTGCTTCTGCTGCGTATTTTCAGGCTGGTATCCGCTGAAGTGCATCATGTATGGACCAACCGTGAGTTTACACATATCCTCAGCCATAGACAGTCCGCCGTGAGCATAGACCTGCGTGGAGACGAAGGCGCTCAGGACACATACCACACATGCAAATGTTAACTTAAGATAGACGAAAGAGCTCATAAATGATCCCTCTGTGGAAAAGTGAAATAACTGCCTCAATATCCCCATCGCCCATCCAGCTCTACGAACGCCGTCTAGACGCCCACCAATTCCTTATCCGGTTTGACTTCGAGAGTTCATACCCTACCACACCAAGCACCAGCAACAACGCAAGCGGCCCTAGTGCCGAACGTCCAAGCTTCGAGTAGTCAACCTGTTGCACTCGCAGTAAATACGCCGAGGGGCTCAGGCCTTCTGCAGTAATGATCAACTTGTAGAGGCCCTTCTCCAACCGCGCTTCACCCCTGAGAATCCCATCCGGATGAGAGACCGGCTTCCAATAGGCCACGGTCTTGGCTTCATCTTGCTCGTTTTCATTGACCCCGCGAATAATCTTAACACCGACCGGGAGTGTTCGGAGCCCTGGATCAACAAGGTCTACCACCAGAAAGGTATCCCCGACATCCGGAATGTCCGTACAGTACTCAGCCTTCGGCTCAATCTGTGGTTGATAGGCGCTCAAGTGCACCATATTCCCACCGACCTTGCGCACGCAGATATCCTCCTCGATGGATACATTGCCATGTGCAGCGACAAGCCTAGGACCGGACAATCCTGTGACCGCAAAGATCAAGAGAGGCACACCGATACTTCGTGTTATTTGCTTTATCATGACTTCAATAACTGCTGTTAATATTCGAGGCAATCGGGTTCTGAAAAATGTACCATCCCGCAAACGCCTCTTTCAAGTACTCGATGGTGGCACAATTAGCGACACTACGGTCTGAATTCCACAGCACCGCTGGAAGAACGGCCCACAATCCATATGCTCGAAATGGAAGCCGCTCAATGCATGCACCCCCATCACATCATGCTCCACCCTTGATCCTTGTTCCGATCCTTTCACCAGAGATACCTCGTTTAACCAGCACTATGCACGGGTCGAGTAAACAATATCTTGCAATACTGAGAACTCATTTCATCAACACTGAGAGGCAAACTCGAAATGGATCTATTTCTTGGGTTGACGACAACGCTGAGACGTGCTGATAATGAGAACGGTCTATGAAGCGGACACGAAAAGGAGGGCAGTCATCATGAAAGCAAAAGAAGGGGTTGTCACAATTTTGAACAAGGTCCTGACCGCAGACCTCACAGCGATCAATCAGTACTTCGTCCATGCCAAGATGTGTGAGAACTGGGGCTATGAGCGGCTTCATCGCAAAGTGCGCGAACGAAGCATTGATGAAATGAAGGATGCCGACGAACTCATCGGCCATATCCTCTATTTGGAAGGGGTACCGAATGTGCAGCGAATGAACACGGTCCAAGTCGGTGAGACCGTCGCGGAACAACTAAAATTAGACTTGAAGGCGGAGCAGGAGATGCTGAGCCTACTGAGCGAGGGAATCGTCCACTGCACGAAAGTCACCGACTTCACGACTCGGCACATGTTGGAGGATATGGCGAAAGATGTCGACGCACATATAGATTGGATCGAAACCCAGTTGGAAACCATCAAGCAGGTTGGGCTGGAGAACTACCTTGCCGAACAGATCATACACGAATCCTGAGGGAGACCATGAAGGCTAAAGAAGGGGTCCTGGAACAACTCAACCACGTACTCACTGCCGAGCTGACCGCCATCCATCAGTACCTGCTTCATGCAGGCCTCTGCAAGAACTGGGGGTATGAACGACTTCATGAGTATTATAGCCATTTAGCGAATGACGAAATGCAGCACTCAGCCGGACTTATCCAGCATCTCCTGTATTTGGACGGCACACCGGAGATGGAACGGCTTGAGCCTGTGACGCATGGGAAGGATGTCACGGCATTATTTCGAGCTGATCTCGAATTTGAGCGTGAAGACGTCGAATTGCTTCGCAAGGGCATTGCTCACTGTGCCGCAGTCGGTGATTTTACCACGCGACATCTCCTGGAGCACATGCTTGAAGACACGGAAGGACATATTGATTGGTTTGAGACAAGACTCCGGACTATCGACCAAGTCGGTCTTGAACGATTCCTTTCGGAACAGATCAAACGGTAAATACCTGCTCGCTTCGAACATATAGCCGCCCCTTGGTCATTGGTCAATTTGGCTGGGGACTAAGGGGAGGTGGTGTCAACAGTTCTTGCCAACATCTCCATAAGGACTACTCGTACAGACACTGTCTTGCCCGCTTTCGAGCAGATAGCTGCCCTACCCTCCTCCTGAGTCATCCTACCTGGAAGGACAATTTTCATATCCTATTCCGCGCTGGCCTGACGCCTCGCAAACTTGCCCACCTTTTCCCGCTCCTGTATGATGCAAAGGTCCAAGTTTATGGCTTCTGCGAAGCCACTGGCAGTGGGGCACGACATTCAGTAGCGTACTTTCGCGAAAGACAGCATACGACATATGGATGCCCCATCTGCCTCTCCAACTTCCTCACTGTGGTTTCGTGCTGTTGTCCAGGCCGCCGTCCGCCATTTCCCGGGCTCCAATACCCACAATAGTCACCGTGCGAGAGATTACGGAATCGCCGCCTTCACGTTCTTCAGCGTGGCAATCAGTTGCGTGATGGAGATCAGTGCCAGCGTCGAACGACAACAACTCCTTGGAGCCTGCGCATGGATTTTTCTCGGCGCCTTGCTGATAGGAGAGAATCGCGAAATAAAAACGCAGGTCGTCATTGCAGTCCTCTTTGCAACCATCGGTGAGCATTTCGCCTCGATCTACATGGGAGGCTACACCTATCGCTTTGAAAATGTTCCCGCCTACGTTCCCCCAGGACATGGAATGGTCTATCTGACAGCGGTTGCACTTGCACGATCCGCCTTGTTTGTACGGCACCCTGGGAAAATCGCCCTGCTGGTCATTGGAGTCTGGGGAACCTGGTCCCTGTGGGGAGTCAGCGGCTATCCGAATCGTGGAGATTGGGTTGGTGCGTTGTTGTTTGGTATTTTTTTAGTTTGGCTGTTAATTGGTCGATCGCCGATGGTCTACCTGGCAGCGTTCTTTATCACAACTTGGCTTGAACTCATCGGCACCGCGGTCGGTGCCTGGGAATGGGCCTCCATTGACCCACTCTTGGGATGGCCGCAAGGAAATCCGCCAAGCGGCGCCGGTGCCTGGTATTGTCTCGTGGATGCGGTAGCGATCGGAGGAGCCGGACCAACCTTGCGCGGCATGAAATGGTTCGCCCATTGGTATAAGTCAGGATGGGGATTGAAGAGGATCGGCGAATTGTGAAACTCTCAGGGCCGCATTCTCAATTGTCTCCATGTGACCATGAACAACCCTGATGGAAGAAGTACCACGGATGAACTGGCTATCGTGAACACGAGTCTCACCGCCACGGTCATCTCCCTACAAGTTGGCCTGCCGCAACGTATAACCTCGGTAAGCTTTCCAGATCAATCGAGCAAGCCGCAAGAGTGGACCACCGGCTTCCTCAAGAAGTCCACCTCCAAATCGATTTGGTTGGGAGTGCTCAATCTCGCGGGTGATGGCCAAGCCGATCTGGTAAACCATGGAGGCCTCGACAAGGCCGTCAACGTCTACCCTCATGAACATTATCCCTATTGGGAGCAGACCGTCGGGTTACCGAATCTTCCCATGGGGGGCTTCGGCGAAAATTTGACCACGCTAGGGCTCATGGAACAGCAGGTGTGTATCGGAGACATCTTTCACTTCGGAGATGCCATAATACAAATCTCTCAGCCTCGACAACCCTGCTGGAAACTGGCTCGCTATTGGAGGATCACGGACTTGGCTATGCGAGTCCAGGAAACGGGTCGCACGGGATGGTATTTTCGCGTCATCAAGGAAGGACATGTTCAAGTGGGGAAGAGTCTGGTGCTACGGGAGCGTCCCTATCCACAGTGGACCGTGTCGGCCGCAAACCAGGTGATGCACCACATGGTCCAAGATTTACAGGCAGCTCAGAACCTTGCTGATTGTGAGGCCCTCTCCATGAGATGGCGTGAAAAACTCAACAAACGGGCACTGACCGGAGTATCAGAAAACACCACCTTGCGGCTGAATGGACCAGAAACATAACACCCTTCGGTGAACTGCTTTCTTCTGTTGCAACGAACAAGGCCGTACATCAGCAAAGATGTACGGCCTTGTTAACGAAATCCGAAACTGAGAACTGAAAAAACTCTAGTCCTTCTCGTCCTCGTCGTCGTCTGCCTTCTTTTTCACTTCCTTGATTACCGGCTTCCCCTGCGCCATGCTTGCGTTCAGATCATGCTCCGGCACCTTTTTATGCACCAGATTCTGGTGGCAGTCGATACAGGTGGCTCCTTCGCTTTGCATCTTCGCATGCGCAGCTTTAGCCGACGCTCCTGGTGGTTTGGTATTCTTATGGCAAGCCCTGCAGGTAAGACTGTCCCATTCCTTGAGCTTCATCCGTGCACGGAAGGCTGCTTCCGGCCTATGCTCATTGAACTTTTCAACGGTCGAATAGTCCGTTGTAAATTCTTTAATCAGGAACGGAACTCCATCCACCACGTGCGTCCATACTGCTTTATGGAAGTTGGACAGCCCCTGAGGAACATGGCAGTCCTTACAACCGGGATCCATGCCAAGGGCTCCCCAGTGAGAGGACTTCTTCAACTCCTCATAAGGATAGATTTCCGAGTGACAACTGATACAAAACTCAGTCCTGGAGATAGCTGCTTCACCGCCAAACACAACGGTGATGAGCCCGATCCCCAGCACTGCTCCAGCTATTAAGGTTCCGAGCTTTGGCATTGTTATTCGTCCCCACCCTTATCAGACTTCACCGGTGGCTTGGCGTTTTTCTGGAATTCCTCGTGGAATTTCGGCATTGGAGGACCAGTGAATGTCCCGGCAAGCTTGAAATGCGTGTGCATCGCCTTGTCGTCTCGCACATACTTCTCAAAATCAAACGAGTATTTCTTGTCGACGGTCGGTGTGAACGGAGTATACGGCTTCTTCGCACCCTTCCAGGGCGAGCCTTCATAATTTAAGTGGCAAGCATTGCACTTTTCTTGAAACTCAAAATCTTGCCCTGCCTCAACCAGGTTGGCCCGTTCCATGGTTTTCTGTGATTTCTCATATGCTTCACCGGCCTTGCGGTGAATCTTCCGATAATCACTGCCTGCTCCATGACAGGATTCACATCCCACGCCGGTTAAGAATTTCTCCGGCTCTTCGATGACGTATCCACCTTCCTTGCCGAACCCATCAACGTGGCATCCAACGCAATCCTTATCTTTTGTATAGTCCTTTTTAGGGTCAAGCTTGGCCTTGACCATCGCCTCATCCTTCTTCTTACCTCTGCTAGGCTTGAGCGACTCCATTGCCTTCCCGTGCAGGGTCTTTTCCCAAGCTTCACCCTCTCCCTTATGGCAGTTAAAGCATTTCTTCCTGCCTTCGAACGTCCCATCGGCTGAGGCAGCCCCAGCCATGACAAGAAATACCGCTGCTGCGGCCAATCCAGATAAAATGCGGTAATTCACGGCATCTCCTTTCCTATAGATGTATGAATAAGACTCTGTTGAGTGCTAGCCCGATACTGAACAATATAATCGTACAACAGCTTCACCTACCCTCGCCACTGACGGAGTCAGTTTACCATGAGTAAATTCTGAACTGCTAGGCCTGCTATTTTCGGTTCTCGAGACTCAGGAAGGATCTTGAGCAGCAGGAATCTTGTACACCCAATAACCACCATGCTTATGGACAAGTTGTAAGGCTTCAAAATCAATAGGTGTTGAATTCATCAATGGTAGCATTTGATCGATTAACAGCTTGCCACTTTTCTTCTGGTTGAGAAAATAGGCACGCACCACCTTTTCAGAAAGTGACTGGAGGGTATAGGTGTCGTAACCGTACTCCTTCATCCAGGCTTTCACCTGATTGGCCAGTCCGTGAACATTTCCAGTGAGGGGAAAATCCTTGAAGGCAATTTCCATTCGATCTGGTCGGAGAAGGCCGACCTTATAGAGATCGGTGGGATGCACCACGATGTAGGCCTCTCTGGAGCCAGCTAATTCCCGAAGCAGCGCCGCGCCTTTCGTGGGCTCTGAGGAAAGCGCATCAACAAATTGCTGAAACTTCTTGCCTTCGTCTTCAGATCCATGGTCACCCCAGAACTGACGTTCATACTCAATAATAGCAGAGGTACGATCTTTCCAATAGGAGGGGGTGATCAGAGGCTGTCCCAGATGGGACTTAAACAGTGTTTCCCGCTCAGATAGGAGATGCAACTGCCGCGAAATGTCCCACCAGGCCAAGATCAGACCTTCCTTGGGAACATGCTGCGTAATATCGGTGCCGATAGTGGCCAACTCGGCAAGCTCTCCCCCCATAAACCCGATCGGTTCAGTAACCAAGCTTTCCCAGTTCAGCAGGATCGAGTTCCCATTCGCTTTTGCAGCACGATAGGCAATGGCAATCGGTTTCTCGACGGACTGAACTCGAAGCTCATACTTACTAACCTTTAAGTCCGGCCATGCCTGCAGTGGGAGGTCCGCAAACTTTGCGACTCCGCCTTCATCAACAAGCTGATAGCTGTATGGGAGCGGCGCAGGCTTAAACCAAAGGTAGGAAAACCATCCGAGTAAAAAAAGCCCTCCCGTCACCAAGAGAAGACCTAGTGACGGGAGGATCTTACTGGTCCCTGAGGGCTGTGACACTGGTTCACTCAGGGATGACGTACTCAACGTCGACTACTTCTTGTTCCGTCGCCACCCGGCGATCGCGAGCGTCCCCGCCAGCATCATGCCTCCGCCGATGCCGCCCAGGGAGATCTTGCCGGTCTCACTGTCGAGATCCAGCAAGCTGCTCTTCATCTGGCCTTCCAACTTCGCCACCCGCGCTTGCAAGTCCAACTTCTCTTTCAAGCGCGTATCGTCATCCATGATCTCCACATAGGCCCGGTTCATCGCGGCCCATCCCACCGTATAGGTGTAGCCCCAGTACTGGTGGGCCAAGCTCACGTGCAACTGCACCAAGTGGTCTTCCGCCATTTCGAACAGCCTCAGCTCATTGGCCGCCGGGTTATTCCCCTTCGACCAATAGATCTGGAAGAACTTCTCGAAGCCATCCGTTTCCGGTGCCGGCGGCGCCGGGCGATTGGTCTTCTGGCCCGTCAACAGGCCGTTCTTGTACTGCTCTTCCACGACGTGATGCGCTTCATCGTACTTGTCCAAGCCCGAGAAGGTCCCGTTGTCCATGAACTCCATCCAGGCGCGGGCATAGGTCTCCGAGTGGCAATTAGTGCAGGTCTTCACCCAGGCATCATTGCGCTTCTCGGCCCACTCGGTCTTGATGTTCTCGCGAATCCCCGGCACGAAGGGATAGTTGGCCCAGCGCACTTTCCGCACGATGTTGTGCGCAATCTTGCCTTGATACTCCATGTGGCAGTATTGGCAGGTCGGTGCGGTCTCCGCCCCCTTGGCCACGGCTTCCTTGATCGGGATATTGAAGTTCCACTTGTCTTTATCCCGCTGATACTTCAACCCGTGCTTCGACAGGCTGTAGGCTTCCCAGTTGTTGTGGTCCGCCCCGCTGTGACACTGGGCGCAGACTTCCGGCTTCCGGGATTCGGCCACGTTGAAGTCATGCCGCGCATGACAGGTATCGCACTTGTTCTGGTTGACGTGGCAGCCCGTGCAGCCGTCGGCGATCTCGCGCTGCGGCATGCCCGCATA
>Ga0224500_10001882_pt1 | contig 11916 bp, 7 predicted proteins | sample SF_Oct11_sed_USG_FD_168126 | JGI IMG/M metagenome (GOLD analysis project Ga0224500, IMG submission 168126) | Sediment microbial communities from San Francisco Bay, California, United States - SF_Oct11_sed_USGS_4_1 | ecosystem: Environmental > Aquatic > Marine > Sediment | place: USA: California... | reverse complement strand
CCTGCACCAGCCCGCCCGCCTGACGGGCCTGCGGACGACCGTGGGCCTGGGCCAGGGCAAGTTCCACATGCGCGATGGCCAGCTCATGAATTCGGAGCAGAACCTCGGCATCTTCAAGAACATGAAAGTGGACTCCCGGCGCCTGACCAAGGATGAGGCTGCGATGTTGCGGACGGATGGCGCCGCGGTGGATGCCGGCCGGTTCATCGGCCTGGTGCGGACCGCTGTCCAACAGGACTGGGTCGGCAAGGGAGTGCTCCGCAATGTTCAATAAGCGCAATATCGTCGCACTGGCCGCCGCGACGGCCGCGTGCGTGCTGTCCGCCTCGGCTCAAGCCGGCGGCCCCCTGCTGCTGCAGAAGCCAGGGGTTCCCTACCGCTGGGACGTCGCAACGCCTGTGCCGGTCTATACCGACCTCGGCTCTCTTTGCGACACGAACCCGGACTGGCCCAATAACGGCTGCCTCAGCAACAAGCAGCTCAAGGCCGCTGTGGCCCGCAGCTTCGCCCAGTGGACCGCGGTGCCGAGCTCCAGTTTCCAGGCCACCGTCGTCGGCGATTTCAACGATGCCGGTATCGGCGAAGTGGACGGCAGCAACGCAGGCAGCGTGGTCGGGACCTGGAACGGCGGCGGGTATCACGTGATGTTCGACTCGGATGGCAGCATCCTCCGGGACTTCTTCGGCGCGCCCTGGGGTGTGCTGGGCATCTCGAGCCCGGAATGGGTGGACGAGCAGGGCCACATCACTGAATCCTGGGCTGTCATCAGCGCCGACGCGGTGCCGGAGGGCGACGATGGCTCGATGGTCGGCGGCGTGATGACGCATGAGTTCGGCCACGGCATCAATCTGGCGCACAGCCAGGCCAATGGCCACATCACCTTCCTCGGTTCTCCCTGGTGGTGGATCGCCTGGGCGCCGAAGCAGTGCAAGGCACCCTATGACGTGTCCCCGATCGTGGACTGGCCCGCGTACCAGGACTGGATCAGCGGCACGATGATCCCGAACACGGAAACGATGTACCCCTTCATCCGGCCCGAATACACCGGGGCACAACAGTCGACCGTCGACCGGCCCGATGACATCGCCGCCCTGTCGAACCTGTACCCAGCCGGCGGCTGGCCGGCTTCGTACGGCAGCGTCTCCGGCGAGATCCGGCTGAAGGACGGCAAGACCGGGCTGACGGGCGTAAACGTCGTGGCGCGCAACATCGCGGATCCGCTGGGTGACGTGGTCACTGTCCTGTCGGGAGACCAGACGCAGGGCGAGATCGGGCCGGACGGCCGCTTCACGATCAACGGGCTGAAGCCGGGCGCGCAGTATGTGGTCTACGTGGAGAACATCTACGCAGGCGGTTTCTCGACGCGGCCGGCCACCCTGCCTGCCTTCCAGGAATACTGGAACGCGTCGCGCGAAAGCGCGGACGCGATGAGCGACGATCCCTGCGACTGGGAGCCGATCACCGCGTCGGCGGGCAGCAAGACCCAGGCAAACATCGCGTTCAACGGCTTTGCCCGGGCGCCGACCTACGTCCACATCCCGGTGGCCGCGGCGACCGATGCCAACAACAGTGGCCGGATCATCGTCGGCACCTACGGTGGCGAGGTCGCGTGGCGTTACGATTCCAAGTTCGCGACGTTCGAGACGATCCCGGCCGGGGGGGCGCCCAAGCTCGCCCGGGACGGGAACACGATGATTGCCAACCTGTCGCCGGCGATCCCGCCGTGGGAGGGTGGCATGTACGAGCCGGGCCTGTGGTCGCCGCAGAAGGGCTGGACGCCCATGGCGATGCCCGCCGGAGAACCGGGCTGCGACGGCGTGATCATGAACCCCCGCGACCTGAGCGCAGACGGCAAGACGGTGGTGGGACTGGCCTACAGGAACGGCTGTCCCCGTCCTGTCTGGCATCCAGACGGCCCCAGCAAGTTCTATGGCGGCTTGTGGCGCGAGGGCACCGGGCTAACCTACCTGCAGACGCCGGACGTCGTCCTCGAGAAGGTCGCGGGCTGCCAGTGGGATCGGCCCGCCGGCTGCGATGTTTCCGGCTCGCGTGCCAACGCGATCTCGGGCAATGCCCAGATCATCGTCGGGCACGTCGACGCAGGCGTCTGGCGGGGCGCGGCCTGGGTGAACGGCAAGTTCCGGATGATGGGCACCGACGATCCCAAGGGCTGGATCGGGTCCGCCAACGACGTGAACTACGACGGCACCGTGGCGGTGGGCGGTGGCGCGGGAACCAGTGACTGGGGCGACGGCGCGGACGCGTACCTCTGGGCACCGAGCACCGGGACGAAGAACCTCGGGCACATGACTGTGCCCTGCGAGGTGATCGCGCCGTGGGACTGCCCGTTGATGCCGGAGTTCGTGCTGCCGAGTGAAGCCTTCGGCGTCTCCGACAAGGGTGACATCGTGGTCGGCCGTGCGGGCGACTTCTGGAACGGCTTCCGCGGCTTCCTGTGGACCAGGGACCTCGGCATGATCGACTTCGACGAGTTCCTGCGCAACCAGGGCATCGTCGAAGCCTTTACCAACGAGCTGATCAGCCCGCTGGCCATCTCCGGTGACGGCAAGACCATCGTCGGGTGGGGCTTCAACGACGTCGACGTGGTCAGCTTCGCCGTGACGCTCGACCAGGTCTGGGTCTGCAGCGGCGGCAAGTCCCAGCTGGTGGGTTTCCCTGGTGGCATGGCCAGCCTGATGAAGAATGGCGCAAAGCCGGGGTTGTGTCAGGCGGATCGCGTGATCGCCCCCAACTGAAGTCTGACGGCAAGGTTGAGCGTGATTTCGAGGCGGGGGGAGACCCCCGCCTCTTTCTTTTCAGCTGCCATTCTGCCGCGGCCCGTCCCTTGAACCAGGAGGCGGGCGCGCGCGGACTCACCGGATCAGGTTACGTTTGCAGGCCCCCGATCCGGAGCAGGACCGGCGCGACGTCAATCACCCACGACTTCAGCCAGCGGGACTCCGATGGCAGCCGAAGGCGGCTTCACGCCGAGATAATCCGCCAGCGTCGGCGCCACGTCGTAGGGCGTGACTGGGCGGCTTACGGTCGCATGCTTGAGCTTGGCACCCGCGAAGATCACGGGTACGAACGTATCGTAGCGCCAGGGCGAGCCATGGCTGGACGCCACCGTGAGACCATCGAAGTCGTTGATGAACACGTTCGGCTCGAACACCACGTAGATGTCACCGGATCGCTTGGGATGGAAGTTGCGCAGGATGGCGCGCAGCAACAGGGTGTCCGGCAGACCACCAGTGCGAAGCGCGGTACTGGAGACCGCGGCCGCCACGCCATCGAACTTCTCCAGTTCAGCAGCAACGGCCTTTTCCACTTCCGCCTGGTCCAGACCCTTGTCGCGGATCAGCTTGCTGTTGAGATAAACGTAGGGCTGGGAGAACGCCTCGATGAGTTCCGCGCCGATGCCGAACTTCTGCTTGAGCGCCGCGATGGCGGGCGCCTTGTCCAGCGCTTCGACGGCGAAATAACGCGCTCCCTCGATGCCCAGCGCGCGCAGATATCCCGGAACTTCCGGCTGGCCGTGATCGGCGGAGAGCACGATCAGGGTGTTGTCCAATCCGATCCGCTCGTCGACGTACGCGAACAGCTGCGCCAGGGTGCGATCCAGTCGCGCCAGGTTGTCTTCCGACTCGAGGCTGGAAGCGCCGAAAAGATGGCCGACATAGTCGGTCGAGGAAAAGCTGATGGCGAGGTAGTCGGGAATCCCGTCCCGGCCAAGCTGCTCGTTGTCGAGCAGCGCCTTTGCGAAGTCCAGAGTCAACTCGTCCCCGGCCGGACTGAGCGTCAACCGCGTCGTGAAGTACTTGTCGTTCGCCGTGCCGTACGGATGCGGAAAGATGCGGCCGAAGCCGGGGAAATCCTGCTCGTAGTCGCGGTCGTCGGCATCGCCGAACAGATACTTCGCGGCATCGTGCATCAATTCCCATGCCTTGCCCGCGTAGGCCTGCGCCGGCCGCCGCGCGTTCCAGGCCTTCACCCAGTCCGGGTACTGCTCGTAGTAGTAGCTGCTGGTGACGAATTCCCCTGTCGTCTTCGAAAACCAGAAGGCCTTTCCCGCGTGCCCGGCGAGCGAGACTGCGCCCCGATCCTTGACCGATACCCCGAAGATCTTCGACTTGCCCCCGAAGTGGACCGCGAGTTCATCGCTGAAGGTCGACGACAAGATGGCCGCCGGCGAACGGCCGTCCACCTTCGCGGCCTTCTGCGTGGGATCGATCTCGGTCTTGCGATCGACAGCGGCCCCAGCGGTGAGCAGGTGATGAGCCGGGTCTTCGATGTTGTAGGTGAGTCGTCCCGCCTCGCGGTCGAACCACATATTGCCCACCATCCCATGCGCTGCAGGGACGGTTCCGGTCGCGAGCGAGACATGACCCACGATGGTCTCGGTATTCGCGTGCTGGTAATGAGCATTGGTGTAGTAGACGCCTTGATCCATCAAGTACCGGAACCCGCCATCGCCGAGCACATGGGCATAACGCCGCGGCAGATCGCCACGCAGCGCATCGACGGTAATCTGCAGAACCAGTCGCGGTGGCTGCTCTGCCGCCGCGGGCAGGGATCCAAGCGCAAGTATTGACGCAGCGGCCAGCAGGCCGATTTTCGAATGACGCATCTTCGCCCGCACTCCCTTGACGCCAGCTTGAGGGATCAAGCTCTCGACCGACGCGCCTGGGCGCCGAGGCAAGAAGAAGGCCGGCAATGCCGGCCTTCTTCATCTCGTTCTGTTCGCAAGCGGCTGCTGCGGCTTGCCGGCTTCATGCGCCGCGGATCATTTCCTCCGCGGCCGCTCATCCACGTCGTAGTCATCGAAGTCGCTCAGCAACTCCGACGTGCGCTTCTGTTCCATCATGCGCTCGAGCTTGCGCCACGCGGGTTCCGCGCCCTTCGGCGCCCCGCGCTTGCGTTTGTCGAGGTCCTGCATGAGGCGATCGACGTCGAGGGCTTCGTCACCCCCGGCGACTTCCTCGCCATCTTCATCCTCGAACTCGTCCGCTGATTCCGGCTTCTCGATCATGCGAAAAACCCAGTGGGCAAGGTCGCCGGTCTTATACTGCGCCCGCTTGGGGCTGCGCAAGGCGGCAAACCACGACTCGCGCACGCCCGGGGAAGCCGTCCGCGGTCAATGCAATAAACTGGCCATGCGGCGCCGGTACTGGGCGACAAGTTCGTGCTGCTCGCCGAGCACGTCGAATGCCTGCAGCAGGCTGCGACGCGCAACATCGTCGTCATAAGCCCGGTTGCGGCGCATCAAATCGAGCCATTCGGCCAGCGCGGTCGCGTAATCACCCGCTGCCGCGTGGTGCGCTGCCAGCGCATGGCGCGCGGCCGGGTCCGCCGCGTTCGCCGCAAGGGCAGTTCGCAGCGCCATTGCGTCGGGATGTGCGTTCGCCGCCTCGACGAAGGCAAGCCGCGCGCGCAGCGCAGGCAGCGCAGGGTGATCCGGTTGCGCCAGGGCGAGAGCTTCGATGCCTGCGGCTGCCGCATTGGCGTCCCGGCGCTCGAGGAACTGCGCGACAACGTCTTCGGGCCGGCCCGTCGCCGCAGGCTCCGCGCCGGCGGTCGCCGGTGGCGCGACGTCCGGCTCGCCTGGCGGACGCACGTGGCGGTCGAGCAGGGCGCGGATCGCCGCCTCGGGCTGCAGGCCCATGAACTGTTCGACGACCTCGCCGTGGTGCACGAGCATCACGGTCGGGATGCTCCGGATCTGGAAGTGCTCCGCCAGTTGCGTCTGCTCTTCGGTATTGACCTTGGCCAGGATGAAGCGGCCCGCGTAATCGTCCGCGATGCGGTCGAGCAACGGCATCAGCGTGCGGCAGGGGCCGCACCAGGGCGCCCAGAAGTCGACCAGCACCGGCGTGGTGTTCGACGCCTCGACGACGTCCGTCATGAAGTTCCCGGCCGTGGCGTCGATTTTCCGTGCGGTGGCAGTCATGGTGTCGTTCTCGGGCGGAAGGTTGGAGGGATTTTTCGTGGCTGGCCGGCCCGATGCAAGTTCGATCCGGCCTCAAAGCACCGGATTTCACCCCCCCGGTCCGTACCGCTATACTCGCGCGCCGTTTTGTCAGCCGCAGGCCAAAGGAGTCGCCGTGTCGATCGTTTCCCGTTCCCGGTTCTGCCTTGCCGTTGCATTGTGTGCCGCCGCCACGCCGGCCCTTGCCGACTGGACCGGCAAGGGCGACATCGGCGCCTCGTTCGCGACCGGCAACAGCGAAAACAAGGCCGCCAGCGCCAACCTCGAACTCAAGAACAAGGTCGGCCAGTGGCAGCACACGTTCGGATTCGCCGGCAACTATGGCCACGACGGCGACGACAAGACGGCGCAGCGCTGGGAACTGCGCGGCCAGACGCAATATGAGATCACGGAGCGCGCCTATGGTTTCGGCGCCGCCCGCTACGAGGACGACGAGTTCAGCCAGTACGACTACCAGGCCTCACTGGCCGGCGGTCTCGGCTACAAGATCATCGACACCGACCGTGCCAAGTTCTGGGTGCAGGGCGGCCCGGGTTATCGCTATGCCAAGCTCGCGGATACGGGCGAGAACGAGGACGGCGTGATCTTTCGCGGCGACGCGGGTTTCGAGCGGCGGCTCACCGAGACCACGAAGATCGTCGACCGCTTCCTGATCGAGGCCGGGTCGGACAACACGTACCTGCAGAACGACCTGGGGCTGGAGGTCACGATCACGGGTGCGCTCGGCCTGCGTGTCGGCTACCAGGTGCGCCACAACACCGACGTCGCGCCCACGATCGAGAATACCGATACGCTGCTCACGGTCGGCCTGCTGTATGAGACCAAGTAGGCCTTAATGCGCTGCAGTATGCGGACCCGCGGCGGGCGACCCCGCGGGTCCGTTTTCGATAGAATCGCGGGATCACCTTTGCAGGCGTATCCCCTATGTCCGGTCCCTCCCGCGAAGTTTCGCAGTCGCGCTTTCTGTTCGCCGATTCCAAGGACTTCCTGACCCCGGTCGGGCAGGCCATCAACGCCGATTTCCTCGGCGATGAAGAAGCCCTGGTCCGTTCCCTCGCTGATCAGGCGCGTTTCGACGACTGGCAACACGATGAAGTGCAGGCCACGGCCCGCAAGCTGGTCGAGGCGGTGCGCCGTGCACCCGCGGCCAAGACCGGGCTCGACGCGTTCCTGCGGCAGTACGACCTGTCCTCGCAGGAAGGCGTCATCCTCATGTGCCTGGCCGAGGCGCTGCTGCGGATCCCCGACGACGAAACCGCCGATCGCCTGATCGCCGACAAGCTGCGCGCGGGCGACTGGGCCAGTCACCTGGGTGACAGCCAGTCGCTGTTCGTCAACGCGTCCACGTGGGGCTTGATGCTGACGGGGCGCATCGTGCGTCTCGATCCGAACGACGTGGCCGCCCCCGAAAGCGTGATGGGCCGCATCGTGGGACGCGTGGGCGAACCCGTCGTGCGTACCGCGATGCGCCAGGCGATGCGCATCATGGGTCACCAGTTCGTCATGGGCCGCACCATGAAGGAGGCGCTCGACAACTCGCTCTCGGGCGCGAACCGCCGGTATCGCTATACGTTCGACATGCTCGGCGAGGCTGCGCTCACGACCGCGGATGCCACGCGCTACTTCGATGCCTACCGTACGGCCATCGGCGCGCTCGCGGCCCGCGTCAACGAATACCCCGATTTCGAGTCGCGGCCGAGCATCTCGGTCAAGCTCTCGGCCATGCATCCGCGTTTCGAGCGCGCGCATCGCCAGCGTGTGCATCGCGAACTGACGCCGCGCCTGATCGAACTGTGCCGCATGGCGCGCGACGCGGGCATCGCCCTGACGCTCGACACCGAGGAGTCCGAACGGCTCGAACTCACGATGGAACAACTCGAGGCCGTATGCCGCGAGCCGTCAATGGCCGGCTGGAACGGCTTCGGCATCGCCGTGCAGACGTACCAGAAGCGCGCGCTGCCGATGCTTCGCTACATCATGGGCCTCGCCCGCGACACCAACCGCGTGCTGCACGTGCGCCTGGTGAAGGGCGCGTATTGGGATGCCGAGATCAAGCGCGGCCAGGAACGCGGTCTGCCCGGCTATCCGCTGTACACGCGCAAGCCCAACACCGACGTTTCGTACCTTGCCTGCGCGCGCTACGTGTTCAACGAGGCCAAAGGCCTGCTGTATCCGCAGTTCGCCACGCACAACGCGCATACGGTGGCCGCTGTTGCGAGCATGGCGAAGCGCGCCGGGCTCGAGTTCGAGTTCCAGCGCCTGCACGGCATGGGTGAAGAGCTGTACACGCACGTCACCGATCCCAGCGGGCTCGGCATCCCCTGCCGCGTCTACGCGCCGGTCGGCGAGCATGAAGACCTGCTGCCGTACCTGGTACGCCGGTTGCTCGAGAACGGCTCGAACACGTCGTTCGTGAACCGCATCGTCAACGAGGGCGAGGCGATCGACTCGATCATCGCCGACCCGGTGCGTGCCGTGGACAAGCTGGAGAAGGTTGCCCATCAGCGCATCCCGCAGCCGGTCGACATCTACATGCCGGAGCGCAAGAACTCGCTCGGCGTGCACCTCGCGAACGGCGCCGTGTGCCAGGAGATGGCCACGCGCATGGAGCACGTCTCGCGTCGGCCTTGGGTCGCGACCCCGCTCGTCGGTGGCGATCAAAAGTCCGGCATCACGGACACGATTCGCAATCCGGCCAACCATGCCGACGTCGTCGGCACCGTGACGAACGCGACGGCCGACCATGTGCGCGCGGCCATCGACGTCGCGGTGCAGGCGCAGCCGGCCTGGGACGGCACGCCGGCGGCCGCACGCGGCGAGGTACTGGACAAGGCCGCCGACCTGTTCGAACAGAATACGCCGGAGCTGGTCGCGATGTGCGTGCGCGAAGCGGGCAAATCCGTGAACGACGGCATCGCCGAAGTCCGCGAGGCCGTGGATTTCCTGCGCTACTACGCGGCTCGGGCGCGCGTCGAATTCGCCGACCCCCAGAAGTTGCCGGGACCGACGGGCGAGAGCAACGAACTGAGCCTGCACGGTCGCGGCGTGTTCACGTGCATCAGCCCCTGGAACTTCCCACTCGCAATCTTCTCGGGCCAGGTCGCGGCCGCGCTCGCCGCGGGCAACACGGTGCTCGCGAAGCCTGCCGAGCAGACGCCGCTCGTTGCAGCCCACGCCGTGCGCCTGCTGCTCCAGGCGGGCGTACCGCCCGAGGTGCTGCATTTCCTGCCGGGTGATGGCGCAGTCGTCGGCGCGGCCGCCGTGGCAGATCCGCGCGTGGCAGGCGTGGCCTTCACGGGCTCGACGGAAACGGCGCGGATCATCAACCGGACGCTCGCGGGCCGTGACGGTCCGATCGGCGCGCTGATCGCCGAAACCGGTGGTCAGAACGCGATCATCGTCGATAGCTCGGCGCTGCCGGAACAGGTCGTGATCGACGCGGTCCAATCGGCATTCAACAGCGCGGGGCAGCGGTGTTCGGCGCTGCGCGTGCTATGCGTGCAGGAAGACATCGCGCCCAAGGTCAAGCGGCTGCTGTCGGGCTACATGGAAGAACTCGTGATCGGCGATCCGGCCTACCTCGAGACCGACGTGGGTCCGGTCATCGACGAAGCGGCCCGGGCCATGCTCGAAGGCCATGCGCAGGAGATCATGCGGTCGGCCGCGTGGCATCACCGCATGCAGCTGCCCGAGGCTGCGCGCGCCGGTACCTTCGTGGCACCGCTGGCCGCGGAGATCTCTTCGCTGTCGGTACTCGACCGCGAATGGTTCGGTCCGATCATGCACATCGTCACCTACAAGGCGCGCGACCTCGAGGCGCTGGTCGATGCGATCAACGCCACGGGCTTCGGGCTCACGTTCGGCATCCACAGCCGCATCGACGGCACGGTGCGTCGCGTTGCCAGCCGCGTGGCCGCCGGCAACGTGTACGTCAACCGCAACATCATCGGTGCCGTCGTCGGGACGCAACCGTTCGGCGGCTCGGGACTTTCAGGCACGGGCCCGAAGGCGGGCGGGCCGTATTACCTGCATCGTTACGCGCACGAACGCACGCTGACCATCAACACGTCGGCCGTGGGCGGCAACGCCTCGCTGCTGGCCATGGAGTAGAGCTGTTCATGAACCTGAGCGTTCTCGACATCTTCAAGGTCGGCGTCGGGCCGTCGAGTTCCCACACGATGGGACCGATGAACGCGGCGTGCGCATTCGTGCACGACCTGGAAGCCACGTCGGTGCTCGGGCGCGTCGACAAGGTGGTCGCGCAGGCGTACGGCTCGCTGGCGCTCACGGGGCTCGGTCACTGCACCGACCGCGCGATCCTGCTCGGACTCGAAGGCAACCAGCCCGCAACGATCGATCCAGCGTCGATGGAACCGACGCTCGAGCGCATCCGCAAGGAAGGGCGCATCCGCATCGCAGGCAAGCACGAGATCGCTTTCGACGAGCCGCTCGACCTGCTGTTCCACCGCGACCAGACGCTGCCGCAGCACCCGAACGGGATGCGCTTCACCGCGCTCGATGCCAAGGGCGAGGTGCTGCACCGCGAGGAGTTCTTCTCGACGGGTGGCGGCTTCATCACGCGTGCGAGCGAGTTCGGCAAGCACCACGAGGGCGGGCCGCTGGTGGAAGTGCCGAACCCATTCACCTCGGCGCAGGAGCTGCTCGACGTGGCGCGCAGTCGCGGCCTGGAACTGCACGAGCTGATCCTCGAAAACGAGCGGGCATTCCGTCCCGATGGCGAGACGCGTGCCGCATTGCTGCACATCTGGGCGGTCATGGACGGCTGCATCAAGCGCGGCTTCGAGTCGAACGGCCTGCTGCCGGGCGTGCTGAAAGTGCGCCGGCGCGCCTCGCGCATGCAGCGCGTACTGCTCGAGCAATCCACGCAGCATCGTCCGCTCGATGCGATCGAATGGGTCAATGCGTTCGCGCTTGCCGTGAACGAAGAGAATGCGGCCGGCGGCCGCGTCGTCACTGCCCCCACGAATGGCGCCGCCGGCATCGTCCCCGCGGTGCTGTCGTACTACCGCAAGTTCGAAACCGGGGCGAGCGAGCACGGCATCATCCGCTTCCTGCTCGTCGCCGGCGCGATCGGCATGCTGTACAAGCGCAATGCTTCGATCTCGGGTGCCGAGATGGGTTGCCAGGGCGAAGTCGGCGTCGCCTGCTCGATGGCCGCGGCCGGCCTCGTTGCCGCGATGAACGGCACCAACGAGCAGATCGAGAACGCGGCCGAGATCGGCATGGAGCACAACCTGGGGCTGACCTGCGATCCCATCGCCGGCCTCGTGCAGATTCCCTGCATCGAACGCAACGCGATGGGCGCGGTGAAGGCGATCAACGCCGCACAGCTCTCGATGAGAGGCGACGGCACGCACAAGGTGTCGCTCGACCAGGTGATCGCGACGATGCGCCAGACAGGCCACGACATGTCGACCATCTACAAGGAAACGAGCCAGGGCGGGCTCGCCGTCAACGTCCCGGAGTGCTGACCCCATGGCTGAAGCTGCAACGCGCGTAGTCGTCATCACCGGCGCGTTCGGTGCGCTGGGTTCCGCGGTCGCCAAGGTCTTCGCAGGCACGGGAGCACGACTCGCGCTGATCGACCTGTCGCAGCCTACCGCGGAACTGCAGGCGCAATACGGTGGGGCGGGGCACATGCTGCTGGGCGGCGTGGACCTCGCCGATGTCGAAGGCACGCGCAAAGTGATGGCGGCGATCGCCATGCGCTTTGGCGGCATCGACGTGCTGGTCAATGTCGCGGGCGGGTTCCGGTGGGAAAAGATCGCCGACGGCGACATTGAAACGTGGGATTCGCTCTACAGCATGAACCTGCGCTCTGCTGTGGTCGCCTGCCGCAGCGCGTTGCCGGCCATGTTCGAGCGCGGCGGCGGACGCATCATCAACATCGGGGCGGGTGCCGCGGCGAA
>Ga0224500_10001881_pt1 | contig 11921 bp, 11 predicted proteins | sample SF_Oct11_sed_USG_FD_168126 | JGI IMG/M metagenome (GOLD analysis project Ga0224500, IMG submission 168126) | Sediment microbial communities from San Francisco Bay, California, United States - SF_Oct11_sed_USGS_4_1 | ecosystem: Environmental > Aquatic > Marine > Sediment | place: USA: California... | reverse complement strand
TGTTAGCCGTTCTGGCCAAGATCGGTCTTGGTTGCATCCTTGTCGGCACGCTGGCATTGCTGGCAATGCACGTCGCAGAAAACCACAAGCCGGGCTCGACCGAAACGCGTTCAAACCGGAAGCCGCTCGGTGAGGTCGACTTCCGGTTGCACCATTTCCCGCGGGTAAAGCAGCCGCAAGCAGATGCCACGATCGAGGAGCCGACACAACGCGCCGCCTGATGCGCGCCCTGTTCGCGCCGGCCCGACCGACGTCGTCGCCGTGCGCGGACAGCTGCTGGCCCACATCGACGCAGCCACGAACCGGCTGCCACCACGCCGTGCAATCTCCGATGCGGACGTGCACGAAGCTCGCAAATCGATCAAGCGGGCCCGCGCCGTGCTCAGGCTGGTTCAGCCGGCACTGCAAGCGGATGTCTACGAGTCGGGCAAGTCGGCCTTGCGCGACGCGGGCCGGGCCCTGTCATCAGCCCGCGATGCCAAGGTCATGGCCGATCGCTTCGCCGAAATGCTGCAGCGGGTGGACATCGAACCGTTCCCGGTGAGCACCATCGCTGGCACACAGCCGGGCACTGGCAGGAGGCTTTCGCCTCGACACCGCAGCGATCCTGCGGCTGCTCGTGCCAGCCTCACGGCGGTACACGCGCGGATGGTGGATACCCAGCTGTCCGCGACTGACTGGACGCCTTTGGGTGACGGAATCCGCGCGATCTACCGACGCGGCCGGCGCGAAATGCCGGGGAAGAGTGCGCGCGCAGCGTCTTCCGAGGCATTGCACGAGTGGCGCAAACGCGTGAAGGACTACCTGCACGCACTGGAAGTCATAGTCGCATCCGGTCGACCCTCCCCGATTCGTCGCACGATCAGTTCAGCGCGACGCGTGGCCGATGCATTGGGTGAAGAACACGATCTTGCGCTGCTCGCCGATGCGTTGCGCGCATCCGCCGAACATGAGGATCGTCGGGTCGGGAAATTGCTGAAGGCCATCGAGGAACGCCGCCGGCGCCTGCGGCGACGCGCGCTCAAGTCAGGCACGCGGTTGTATGCAGAGGCGCCTGCTGCGATGGAGCGATGGTTGCGGCGTTGCACGACGTGACAGGTTCAGGCAGGCGCTCGCCATGAAATAGGGACAGAGCCCTGTTCCAGTAAATGGGCCCTGTCCCTATTTCGCCAGTGTCGACGCTTCCTCGTCGGTGAACAGGCGTGAACGGGTCAGGAAGCGCTGCCCAGTCGAGTTCTCCAGCGAGAACATTCCGCCGCGCCCGGGCACCACGTCGATCGTGAGGTGCGTGTGCTGCCAGTACTCGAACTGCGCGCGGCTCATGAAGAAGGGCGCGCCGCCGATCTCGCCCAGCTGGACGTCCGAGTCTCCGACCAGGAACTCGCCGAGCTTGAAGCACATCGGGGAGCTGCCATCGCAGCAGCCCCCCGACTGGTGGAACATCAGGTCGCCGTGCTGCTCGCGCAGCGCGGCGATCAGTGCCAGCGCCTCCGGCGTTGCGGAAACCCGCTCGACCATCAGAAGAACCCGAGCGCCTTCGGGCTGTAGCTCACCAGCAGGTTCTTCGTCTGCTGGTAGTGGTCGAGCATCATGCGGTGCGTCTCGCGACCGATGCCCGACTGCTTGTAGCCACCGAACGCGGCGTGCGCCGGATACAGGTGATAGCAGTTCGTCCAGACGCGGCCGGCCTTGATGCCGCGACCCATGCGGTAGGCGCGGTTGCCATCGCGGCTCCAGACACCGGCGCCAAGGCCGTAGAGCGTGTCGTTCGCGAGCTGCAGCGCGTCGGCCTCGTCCTTGAACGTGGTGACCGACACCACCGGACCGAAGATCTCTTCCTGGAAGATGCGCATCTTGTTGTGGCCGCGGAACACCGTGGGCTGGACGTAGTAGCCCCCGCTGATGTCACCAGGCATCTTCGCTGCGGTGCCGCCCGTCAGCAGTTGCGCTCCTTCCTTCTTGCCGATGTCGATGTACGACAGGATCTTCTCCACCTGCTCGGTCGAGGCCTGCGCGCCGATCATCGTGTCGGTGTCGAGCGGGTGGCCCTGCTTGATCGACTTGACGCGTGCCAGCACGCGCTCGAGGAACTTGTCCGCTATGCTCTCCTGCACCAGCGCGCGGCTGGGACAGGTGCACACCTCACCCTGGTTCAGCGCGAAGAGCGTGAATCCTTCGAGTGCCTTGTCGAAGAAGTCGTCATCGTGGGCCATCACGTCTTCGAAGAAGATGTTCGGACTCTTGCCGCCCAGTTCGAGCGTCACCGGGATCAGGTTCTGGCTTGCGTACTGCATGATCAGCCGGCCGGTGGTCGTCTCGCCGGTGAAGGCGATCTTCGCGATGCGATTGCTCGAGGCCAACGGCTTGCCGGCCTCCAGGCCGAAGCCGTTGACGATGTTGAGCACGCCCGGGGGCAACAGGTCGGCGATCAGTTCGGCGACGAGCAAGAGCCCGACCGGCGTCTGTTCAGCGGGCTTGATGACGACGCAGTTACCCGCGGCGATCGCGGGCGCGAGCTTCCACGCCGCCATCAGGATCGGGAAGTTCCACGGAATGATCTGCCCCACCACGCCCAGCGGCTCGTGGTAGTGATAGGCAACGGTCGTATCGTCGAGTTCGGCCAGCGTGCCTTCCTGCGCTCGCACGCATGAAGCGAAATAGCGGAAGTGGTCGATCGCGAGCGGGATGTCGGCGGCGAGCGTTTCGCGCACAGGCTTGCCGTTGTCCCAGGTCTCGGCGACCGCGATCATCTCGAGGTTCGCCTCCATGCGATCTGCGATCTTGTTGAGTACTGCAGCGCGAGTGCCTACAGGTGTGCGGCCCCAGGCATCCGCCGCGGCATGCGCCGCGTCGAGCGCGAGATTGATGTCTTCCTCGGTCGAGCGTGCGACCTGGCAGAACGTCTTGCCGGTGACCGGCGACGGATTGTCGAAGTACTGCCCCTTGACTGGTGGCACGAACTTGCCGCCGATGAAATTGTCGTAGCGCGGCTTGAAGGTGATCTTCGAGCCCGGGGTGCCGGGATCTGCGTAACGCATCGGTGATTCCCCCAGAACGTGGATGAGACGGAACGCTGCCAGCCGCTCTGTTCCCCCTCCGGCAGGCCGCAGCAGGGGGGGCAGCATCGACGGCACGGCTCGAGCCCTGCAATCCGCATTGACACGGATACGCTGCATGTTGCGCCGCAGCACGCGTGGGTTGGCCTCAAGCGATAGAGTCCGGACACAGGTACTCATGTCGACGGGAGGTCACCCGTGCTCGGACTGCACAGGACATCGCGGTGTTCGGTCTCCGCACTGGCGCGGCTGTGGATTCTGCTGTTCTTCGCGGTTGGTGCCAGCGCCAACGAGCCATCGCCTCCGCGCTATGGCATGGAACTGCAGGAAGCCACGATCACGCTGCCCGACGGCGTGAAGCTCGCGGCCGATCTCTATCGCCCCACCGGCACTCCGAAGAACGCGAGGTTCCCGGTGCTGCTCGAGTACCTGCCCTACCGCAAGACCGAGAACCGCAGCCGCAACTGGCCGCTGTACTCGTACTTCGTGCAGCGCGGCTATGTGGTGGCACGGGTCGACATCCGTGGCACCGGCAACAGTGAAGGCACGTTGGTGCCGTACGAGTATTCAGACATCGAGCTGCAGGACGGTGAAGACGTCATCGCGTGGCTCGCACGGCAACCGTGGTCGTCCGGCGCCGTGGGCATGTTCGGCATCTCGTGGGGCGGCTTCAACTCGATCATGCTCGCGGGCCGCGCGCCACCTGCGTTGAAGGCATTCATTGCCTTGCATGCCACGGACGATCTGTACCAGGAAGACGTGCATTACATCGACGGCATCCTGCATCTCGATTCCTGGGAGATGAGCCAGGACCTCGACAACGCTCGTCCCGGTGCGCCGGGCTACGTAATGGACGAGGCGTATTTCCGCGATCGCTTCGACACACCACCGTGGATGCTGACGTGGAAGCGCGAACAGCGCGACGGCCCTTTCTGGGACCGCGCGTCGTGGCGCGATCGCCAGCCGCAGATCAAGGTGCCGGGCTTCTACATCGGCGGCTGGTACGACGGCTATCGCGACGTGATCCCGCGCGTGCTGCAGCACGGAGGCGGCCCGGTGAAGGCGATGATCGGCCCGTGGTCGCACGCCTGGCCGCACCAGCCATACCCGAAGCCGGGCATGGAGTGGCGCCATGAAGCGGTGCGCTGGTTCGACCACTGGCTGAAGGGGATCGACACGGGAATCCTGCGCGAGCCGCGCTTTGCGGTGTACGTGCGCGACTGGCACCCGCCGGGGCCCTATCTCGAAACGGCGCCGGGGCGCTGGCGCTGGGAGGACGGCTGGCCCATCGCGCGCATCGAGCAGCGCACGCTGAGCCTGCGCAGCGATCACACGCTGGGTGCGGCCGAGCCGGCCAGCACCACGCATCGGCTGCGATACGTCCCGGGCATCGGCGTCGAAGCCGGCGGTCCCGTGATGTGGTGGGGTGACGTCGCGCATGACCAAAGGCCCACCGACGCGTTCAGCCTCGTGTACGACTCGCCGCCGCTCGACGACGCCACCGAAATCCTGGGGCTGCCGCGCGCATTGCTGCGCGTGAGCGCGGACGCGCCGCGCGCAAACTGGTTCGCACGCATCTCGGATGTCGCGCCCGACGGGACCGTCACCCAGGTGGCGGGGGCCGGCTTCAATGGCAACCACTGGAAGTCGGCGCGTGCACCTGAGTTGCTCTCGCCGGGCCAGGAGATTCCGCTCGACATCGAAATGCACTTCACGTCGTGGGTGTTTCCGCAGGGACATCGCATCCGTGTCGCGATCAACAATTCGCAGTGGCCGATGCTGTGGCCGTCGCCGCACCTGATGGCCACGACACTCGCCATCGGTGGCAAAGATGGCGCGAAGGTGATCCTCCCCGTGGTGCCGAAGGGCGACAGCGGTAAGGAACGCACGCCCGCGTTCCTGCCGCCCGACGAGAGCCCGACGATGACCGGCTTCGCCGACATCGAAGACGGCACGCCTTCAGGTTACGGTGAGATCTCGGACGTGCGCCGCAATCCCCAGACGGGTGAGGTCACGGCAGTCGCGACGAACTCGGGAGCATCGAAGATGCCGTGGGGTGTCGAGCGTTACGAGGAACGCATCGAGCACCGCACGTCAGAGAAGAGCCCGGAGCAGACCTCGATGGTGGGCCGCCACCGCATGGAGGTGGACCTGCCCGGGCGCAAGCTGCGCTGGGAAGCGGAGCTGACGTTCAAGAGCGACCTGACTGGGTACGACTACAAGTACGTGCGGCGAGTGTTCGAGAACGAGAAGCTGTTGCGGGAGAAGAAGTGGGCGCAGCGGTTTCCGCGGGATCCGTGAGTCAGCGCCCGCTGATCTTCCCAACAGTGTGAACGCTGTAGTTCCTGAGCAGCAGCAAGTAATCGTCGCGGCTGGCGCGCCGCCGGGTGGAATTCGATAAAGTGGCGTGCTTCCCATCCCCGCCGGCTCACTCTAAATGACCAATAAGCCCACAGACCTCCGCCCCGACTCCTGGCTGGTCACTGCCGGCCGCGGTCCGGGCACGCCCGGCTCGCCGCTCAACGTGCCGATCATTCCGGCGTCGAACTTCATCCTGGGCGATCGCCACGGCTATTCGCGCAACGACGGCACGCCATCGTGGGAAGCGCTGGAGGAAGTCCTCGGCGGCCTGGAAGCGGGCCGCGCCGTGACGTTTGCGTCCGGCATGGCCGCGGTGGCCACGGTGTTCGACCAGTTGCCCGCGGGCGCGGTGGTCGTGCTGCCTGAGGACTGCTATCAGGGCGTGTCGTCGCTGGCCGCCGCCGGCGCCGAGCACGGCCGCTGGTCGGTGCAACGACTGCCCGCGAACGACACGGCCGGCTGGGTGCAGGCATGCAGCACGGCGGACCTGATCTGGCTGGAGTCGCCGTCCAATCCGTTACTCGAGGTGGTGGACCTCGAGTTGATCTGCGCCGCGCCGCGCAAGCCGGGCGCGATCGTCGCGGTCGACAATACCTTTGCGACGCCGCTCAACCAGCAGCCGCTGGCCTTCGGCGCCACGGTGTCGATGCAGTCGGCGACGAAGTTCATCGGCGGCCATTCCGACCTGCTCGCCGGCGTCGTGACGACGCGCGACGAGCAGCTGTGGCGCGCACTGCAGCACGCCCGCCATCTGACGGGCGCCACGCCGGGCACGCTCGAGGCCTTCCTCGCGCTGCGTGGCGTGCGGACACTGGCCCTGCGCCTGCAGCGTGCACAACAGACAGCCGGGTTGCTGGCCGAGCGGCTGGAAGCACATCCGATGATCGAGCGTGTGCGCTACCCGGGCTTGCCCTCACACCCCACACACGAGGTGGCACGACGCGTGCTGAAGGGTTTCGGCAGCGTGATGTCGTTCGACGTACGCGGCGGCGCCGAGGTGGCGGATGCGGTGTGCCAGCGCGTGCAGCTGATCCGGCACGCGACCAGCCTGGGCTCGGTGGAATCGATGATCGAGCGGAGGGCGATCTACGAGGGCCAGAAGCACCTGCCGCCGGGGCTGCTGCGACTCAGCGTCGGCATCGAAGACGCCGAAGACCTGTGGGCCGACCTGAAGGCAGCGCTACGCTGAGGCCGGTCTGAACTGGCCGGCAGGGTCGCGCAGCACAGCGGCTCGAGACCGTGTCAACCGGCGCGCCCCTGGTGCGTTATCCCCCTCATGGGGCTGGACCGTGCGCCCGGCTGGCCGGCGGCAACGCCGCGCCGGTCAACCGCACGGGGCCGGGCCCGGATGCCCCCCATCAGGAGGACGTTGAAGTGAAAACACGACTGTCATTGGCCGCTGCCCTGCTGTGCTGCGCCGCGGTGGCGCCGCTGCCCGCGAGCGCAGACCCCTGGAAAGGGAAGCATGAAGATCGCGATGACGCGCGCAGCGCGTCCTACCGTCACTACGACGACGATCGCCGTGACGATGACAGGCGCTATGACGGCGACCGGCGCTATTACTACTACGGCGACAGCCGCTACTACGGCCGCAACGATTGGGACCGGGTGTCGCACTACCACCCCGGCGGCCAGTACTGCCGCGACGCTCGCCACGTCATACATTATCGCGACGGCTACTACCGCAACGGCGGGCGCTGGTACCGCGACGGCCGGTACTGGAACGAGACCGCCTACGTCAATCGCTACTACGGTCATCGTCACCACGATCATGACGGCAACGACGATCTCTACCGGGGCATCGTCATCGGCGCGGCGATCGTCGGCGTGATTGCGGCCGTGCACGAAGCCAACGACGGCGATTGAGACGAGCCTTGGTGGCGAGCATCGCGACAACGGACGTTGCGATGACCCGCCCTTTCTCTTTCCTATACGCGCGCCTTACGACGAAGGTGTGTGATTGAACGTGTACTCGCCGAGCACTCGTTCCTGCGCATCGGTCACGGCGATGAGCCGCATTCGCTGCTGTGTCACCCCGAGTGAACGAAGGAACTGCGCGCTCGGCACCACCGTCAGCGCGCCGGCCTGGGGATCGAACGGCACGTCATCGAGCCGGAACCGACCCAGCGTCGGATCGTCCAGGATCACGTCGAGCCGCGGCACACCTGCCAGTGGCGCATGCAGGTGCGAAACCACGAAATCGTCCCCTGGACCGATGGTGCAATTCACGCTGCCACCGGGTTCGAGGGTGTATTCGCGCAGCCTGAGACCGGCGGCGTGCAATCGGCCGACGAAGGCCGCAGGCACGACGAACCCGAAGCTGCCGGAAAGGGTTTCGCGACGGATCGCGTCGCCCAGCGCCAGCAACGCGGTGAGGCGGACGGCGCAGTCGGCGCAGGCGAAGACATGCGCATCGAGACGCTCTTCAGTGGCGGAATCGAGTTCCCCAAGCCACCATGCGAACAGTTCGTCGCGGTTCATCGTGCACTCGGTCCGCGTCATGCCGTGCCCTCCGCGGAGTGCATGCACGTACGCAGCCGCTCGAGCCCGCGATGGCGGATCACGCGCACGTTGCCCGCCGTGAGCCCAAGCTCAACGGCCACCTGGTCAGCGGGGCGGTCGTCGTAGAACGTCATCACGAGCACACTGCGTTCCCGTTCAGGCAGTGCGGCGAGGCAGTACTGCAGACGCGTGGTATCGAGCGGTTCGGGTGCAGGGTCCGCGCCGGGCAACAGATCAATGGGAAAGGCTTCGAGGATCCGCGCGCGACGGCGTTCACCGCGACGCCGGTCCAGCACCAGCTGCCGGGCCGAGCCCAGCGCGAACGAGGCCACCTGTGACGGGTCGCGCAGCGCACCACTGCGCAGCTGCTCGAGCAGCAGCACCAGCACGTCCTGCATCAGGTCGCGGGCGGCGGCTTCGCTGCGCAGATGCTTTAGGCCGTAAAGCCGGATTCGCGGCGCGAGGCGCCGGCACAGTTCGGATTCGGTTGCAGTGTCCGGCGTCGAGCCGCCGGCAGCAATGCGCCGCGCCAGCGTCGCGTCGTCGTCGGTTTCAACCCCGAAGCTGACCATGTCACGAGCATACTTGCGGGTGGCCCGTTGAGGAATCATGCTGTGGAGGTGTAACGGCGGCCCGAGTCGTTACACCTCCATGCATCCATTGCGCAGGAGCACGCTCATGATCACCGACCCCAGCACCGGCACCAACATCGCCGAGATCGCCGACGGAATCTACCGCATCAACACGCCGTTCCTGCTGCCGGACGGCTCGAGCTTCAGCTTCAACCAGTACCTGGTGGTCGACGAGGCGCCAATGCTTTACCACACTGGCATGCGTGGCCTGTTCCCGGTGGTCAGCGGCGCGATCCGCACGGTGATGCCACTCGAGCAGCTGCGGTACCTGGGACTTTCACACTTCGAAGCCGACGAGTGCGGCGCGTTGAACGAGTTTCTCGCCGTTGCCCCGCAGGCAACGGCCGTCTGCAGCCAGGTGGCCGCGATGACATCGATCGGGGATTTCGCCATTCGCGCACCGCGACCGCTCGCCGACGGCGAAACGCTGGTGCTGGGCCGTCGTACTCTTCGCTGGTTCGACACGCCACACGTGCCGCATGCCTGGGAATGCGGACTGATGATGGACGAGACGAGCCGCACCCTGTTCTGCGGCGACCTGTTCACGCAGGGAGGTCGCGGCGACGCGGCGATCACTGAAGCGGACATCCTCGGTCCCAGCGAGGCCTTCCGCCAGCCGATGGACTACTTTGCGCATGCGCCGCAGACGGCGGCAACGCTCGAACGGCTGGCACGGGAAACACCGACGACGCTCGCCTGCATGCATGGCAGTGCCTGGCGTGGTGATGGTGCGACGTTGCTGCGCGAGCTGGCGACTTCGTTGACTCGGGGCGCTAACGCAGCGAAATGAACTTTGACACGGGCGCCTCCGGCAGTTACACGCAATGGACTGCTTGTATGAAAGGCCAGGGGGAGACGCCGCATGAATGAAGCCGCCAACGCTGCGGGCCGGGACCCAGTGCCCGAGTTCAGGCAGGTGATGGGTCACCCGCGCCCGCTCTGGATGCTGTTCATGTCGGAATTCTGGGAACGCTTTGCGTTCTACGGCATCCGCTGGGCCCTGGTGCTTTACATCGTCGCGCAGTTCCACGGCGGCAACCAGGCGGGCCAGGCCGACGCGAACCTGACCTACGGCTCCTATCTCGCGCTGGTGTACGCGGGCGCGATCTTCGGTGGCTACGTCGCCGACAAGATCATCGGTTACCAGCGCGCGATCCTGCTGGGCGCGTTGTTCATGGCTGCGGGCTTGTTCCTGATCATGTTGCCGGATCCGACGGTGTTCAAGTTCGGTCTCGCCACGATCATCGTCGGCAACGGCATGTTCAAGCCGAACATCTCCACCATGGTGGGCAAGCTCTACGCCATCACCGATGAGCGCCGTGATTCCGGCTTCACGATTTTCTACATGGGTATCAACATGGGCGCGTTCATCGCACCCATCATCACCGGCTGGCTGGCGACGTCGCTGTTCGGTACGGACGCGGCGCCGGCCTACCAGTACGTGTTCGGCGCCTCGGGCGTCGGCATGTTGATCAGCCTCGTCTGGTTCTACGTCGGCCGACGCCAGCTGCAGGAGATCGGCAGGCCGCCTGCGGACGCGCCCAGCCGGCATCGCATGGCTTACGTGGCCATCGGTGCGCTGTGCGTGATCCCGCTCGTGTACATGCTGCTGACGCTCGGCGCCGGGACGCTGCAGTACGTGCTGACGGCATTGTTCGTCGGTCTCGCGTCGATGCTGATGGTCGCTGGCATACGCGACGGCGCGGTCGCGCGCGACCGGACCATAGCGATGCTGATCATCTTCGCGTTCAACATCCTGTTCTGGATGTTCTACGAGCAGGCCGGCAACTCGTTCACCTTCCTGGCGGACCAGATCGTCGACCGGGTGCTGGGTAGCTTCGTCTTCCCCACCGCGTGGTTCCAGTCGGTTTCAGCGCTCGCCGTCATCGTGCTTGCGCCCGTCGTTGCCTGGCTCTGGGTGTGGCTGGCCCGGCGCAAGCTGAATCCGTCGATTCCGCGGAAGTTCGGTCTCGGCCTGATGTTCAACGGCCTCGCATTCCTGCTGCTGATGTTCGCGCTGTCGAACCTCGTGAGCGACGACGGCAAGATTCCGTTCTGGACGCTGATCGCTACTTACGTGATCCAGGTAGTCGGCGAGCTGTGCCTGTCGCCGATCGGCCTGTCGATGGTGACCAAGCTGGCGCCAGTGCGACTGGTCGGACTTGGCATGGGCGGTTGGTTCCTGTCGACCGGCATCGGCAACAATCTTTCGGGAATCTTCGCGAGTGTCGTCAGCGGCGAGACCGGCATGACGACGACGTCGGCGCTATCAGGCTACACGTTCGGCTTCTGGGCCCTGCTCGGTTCGGGCGTGGTCCTGTTCCTGATTGCGCCGTGGATCCAGCGCCTGATGCACGGGGTGAAGTGACATGCCCGGGCAGCGCGGGCTGGCGGCGCACGGCGTGTTTGCGCCGTGAATATTGTTGACTGCTGCAGCGCTTGATGAGACGCGCCTTTCAGTCGGCTCAGTCGCCCCACCGGAACTCGCCGGGCTGCATGGTCGTCGGCTGGAAGGAGAATTCGTCGTGGACGACGTGCAGGCGAGTGACCATCGCTCGCATGGACGCACGATCGAGGCACCCGACGGCGAGGAATGCGAGATCCGCGTCACGAGCGACATCAACGAAGAATTTCTGCATCGCGCTCAGGTCGTCGAACCACAGCTCCAAGACGGCATCGATCTGGGGCGTCGGCAACCAGTCCGGATAAGGGTCGGCCAGCCGGTGGCTGATCACGAGGCGTCGCAAATGCGCGCGCAGACCTTCGCGTGACAGCAGCGCCTTGCCGTGGGTGCTGACGGCACGATGGAATTCGCCCCGCGTGCAATTCTCCGCGCGACGCGTCATCACGTGGACCTTCGTCAGCCCCGTCTCGACCAGGTCAGGGGCAGGGTCGTGCAACCGCTGTTCACGCGTGACCAGTACCTCGATCGCGCTGGAGTCGATGAAATTGGCCTCGTCCGGAGCGATCAATTCCGCGTAGAGCGGATGCGAGAGCCATGCCGTCGCGTCATCCAGACTGTTGAGCCAGACCTCGGCCACGCCTTCGAACTGCGGCGGTATCGCCAGCGTGGAGGGCACGCCTGCGACTTCGCGCGCATGTACGTGCCCCGTCATGTACTTCCGCATGAACTGCGAGAAGGGCGTCGTGTTCATGACGTGCGGCGAGTGATGTCGCTGCCAGTAGAGGTGGAACGCCCGGCGCGACATACCGGGCTTCCGTACGGGGAATTCGATGAACTTGACGATGCCGTCGCTGGTAAGCCACGGCTCGTCGTCGCGCGTCTCGTGGTTCACCCAGGGACCGGGCAGCGGAGCTGACATGGTTTCCTGTCCAGTCTTCCCCGCCTACCAGTGATACGTGAAGCCGC
>Ga0224500_10001874_pt1 | contig 11940 bp, 14 predicted proteins | sample SF_Oct11_sed_USG_FD_168126 | JGI IMG/M metagenome (GOLD analysis project Ga0224500, IMG submission 168126) | Sediment microbial communities from San Francisco Bay, California, United States - SF_Oct11_sed_USGS_4_1 | ecosystem: Environmental > Aquatic > Marine > Sediment | place: USA: California... | reverse complement strand
TCGCGGCGGGAGGCGTCGCCGTACACCACGGAGTCGCCCGCGGCCGCGGCCTGGCGAACGCGCTCCGGGTCGGCGTCCAGGGCGATGACCGACACGCCCTCGCGCTCCAGGAAGCGCGCGAGCGCCTGGCCGCTGCGCCCGTAGCCGCAGACGATGACGTGGCCCTGCGTGGCCATCGTCTTCACCGCCAGCTGGTGCAGCGCCATCGCGCGCTGCGTCCACTCGCTCGCGACGAAATAGAGCACGATGCGCTCCGAATGCGCCAGGAGCACGGGCGTGAGGATCATCGACAGGAGGGCGCCCGCGAGCACCACCTGCAGCGTGACGGGCGCCAGCGCCCCTTCCCTGCCGGCGAGCGAGAGCAGCACGAACCCGAATTCGCCGGCCGGCGCGAGCGCCAGCGCGCAGCGCAGCGCGGTGGGCCTCTCGTTGCCGAAGGCGCGGCCGAGCCAGAAGATCAGCACGAACTTCACCGCCAGCAGCGACACGAGCACCATCGCCACCAGGAACCAGTTTGCCAGCACCTGGCGCGGGTCGAGCAGCATGCCGATCGTCACGAAGAAGAACCCCAGGAGCACGTCCCGGAAGGGCTTGATGTAGTCGTCGACCTGGTAGCGGTACTCGGTCTCCGAGATGAGCATGCCCGCCAGGAACGCGCCCAGCGCGAGCGAGAGCCCCGCCAGCTCAGTCACCCACGCAAGCCCCAGCGTGACGAGCAGGACGAACAGCACGAAGACCTCCGAGGACTTCTGCGAGGCCACCATGTGGAAGAGCGGCCGCATCAGGCGCTGGCCCACGAAGAGGACGACCCCGAGCACGATCGCGGCCTTCAGGAGCGCCACGGCGATGGCGCCCGCGAGCGCGTTCGCCGGGAGCGCCAGGGCCGGGACGAGGACCAGGAGCGGGATCACCGCGAGGTCCTGGAAGAGGAGCACGCCCATGATCTGGCGGCCCGCCGGCGTGTGCAGCTGCGCCTGCTCGGAAAGCGTCTTGGAGACGATGGCCGTGGACGACATCGCGAGCACGCCGCCCACGATGAGTCCCGTCTTCCACGATTCCCCGGCCGCGAGCGCCACGATCGCGGCGATCACGAGCGTGAGGACCACCTGCGACCCGCCGAAGCCGAACACCGTCCGCCGCATCGCCATGAGCTGCGGCAGGCTGAACTCCAGGCCCACGGAGAACATGAGGAACACCACCCCGAACTCCGCGACGTAGCGCTTTTCCTCCGAGGCCGCGACGAGGCCGAGCATTCCCGGGCCGATGGCCACCCCGACGATGAGGTAGCCGAGGATCGCCGGCATCGAAAGGCGCCGGAATAGCACGACGACCGCGACCGCGGAACCGAGAAGGATGAGGGCGACGGGAAGGGCTTCGTGCATCGTGGGCGCGGTCGGCGGGTCCGGGGCAATCCCTTTATACTTTCCCCTGTGGCAAATCTACACCATCCCCGCCCGCAGCCCGATGCGGCGCGCATCCTCGCGCTCGCGAAGGAAGTGCTCGAGATCGAGGCGGGCGCCGTTCTCGCGCTCGTGGGCCGCCTCGGCGAATCCTTCGTCGCGGCCGTCGACACGATCTTCGCCTCCGCGGGCCGGGTCGTCGTGACGGGCATGGGCAAGTCGGGCCACGTCGGCGGCAAGATCGCCTCCACCCTCGCCTCGACGGGCACGCCCGCCTTCTTCATGCATCCCGGCGAGGCGAGCCACGGCGACCTCGGGATGATCGCCTCCGGCGACGTGGTGATCGCCATCTCCAACTCCGGCGAGTCCGACGAGATCCTGCGCATCCTTCCCCTCATCAAGCGGCGCGGGGCGAAGGTGATCGCGATCACCGGCCGCGCGCAGTCGACGCTCGCGAGCGAGTCCGACGTCCACCTCGACGCGGCCGTCGACAAGGAGGCGTGCCCGATGAACCTCGCGCCGACGGCGAGCACCACGGCCACGCTCGCCCTCGGGGACGCCCTGGCGGTCGCGCTGCTGGAGAAGCGCGGGTTCGGCAGCGACGACTACGCGCAGCACCACCCGGGCGGCGCGCTCGGCCGCAAGCTCCTCCTGCACGTCTCCGACGTGATGCACGCGGGCGACAGGCTTCCGCGCGTGGGCGTGGACGCCACCCTCAAGGAGGCCATCCTCGAGATGAGCCAGAAGGGCCTGGGCATGACCGCCATCGTGGAGGCGGACGGGCGCGTCGCGGGCCTCTTCACGGACGGCGACCTGCGCCGCACGCTCGAGAAGCACGAGGACATCCGCGGCCTCAAGGTCGCGCAGGTGATGACGCGCAACCCCCGCGCCATCGGACCCTCGCGCCTGGCCGCCGAGGCCGCGCAGGTGATGCAGGCGCACCACGTGAGCGGGCGGCTGCTGGTGGTCGACGACGCCGGCCGGCTCGTGGGCGCCGTGCACGTCGATGATCTCCTGCGAGCAGGCGTCATCTGACACCGCGATGTCCGACGCGACCATCCGCGCACGCGCCGTGCGACTCGCCCTGTTCGACGTCGATGGCGTGCTCACCGACGGGCGGCTCTTCTACGGCCCGGCGGGCGAGGCGATGAAGGTCTTCAACATCCTCGACGGGCACGGCCTGAGGATGCTCGCGCGGTCGGGCGTGGCCACGGGCCTCCTCTCGGGGCGCCGGTCGGAGGCCGCCGCCGCGCGCGCCGCCGAGCTCGGCATGGCCCACGTGATCCTCGGCGTCGACGACAAGCTCGCGCACTTCGAGCGGCTTCGCGCCGAGCTGGGGCTCGAGGCGTCGCAGTGCTCGTTCATGGGCGACGACCTGCCCGACGCGCCGGTGCTCGCGCGCTGCGGGCTCGCGGTCGCCGTCGCCGGCGCGGTGCCGGAGGTGAAGGCCCTGGCCCACCTGGTCACGCGGGCCGGCGGCGGCAACGGGGCGGTGCGCGAGTTCTGCGAGTTCGTGATGCGCGCGCAGGGAACGCTCGCGGACGCCGCCGGGCGGCACGGGGCGCGGAGCTAGCCGGTGATCCGCCCTTCCTCCTGGCTTCCGCTCGGCATCCTCGCCATGCTGGTGGGACTCACCTGGTGGCTCGACCAGCTCGTGCAGCCCACGGGCGGCCGCGGGGACGCGAAACTGCGCCACGACCCGGACCTCATCGTCGAGCGATTCAGCGCGCGCAAGTACGGCGAGGACGGCAGCACCCACTACACCCTGGCGGCGCGCAAGATGGTACATTACCCCGACGACAACTCGGCGCAGCTGGAGAAGATCGACTTCGAGGCGTTCGAGCCGCGCCAGCCGCGCGTGGCGATCGCATCGGAGCGCGGCAGGCTCCTCGACGGCGGCGACCAGGTCTGGTTCGAGGGCCACGTCGTGATGGTGCGGGAGGCCGATGCCCGCTACGAAGCGTCCCGTCTCACCACCGACCAGCTCCTCGTCCTGCCCGATTCCGGCGTTGCCCGCACCACCGGCCCGGTACTGCTCGAGAATCCCGCTGCACGCATGGAGGCCAGGAGCCTCGAACTGAACAACAAGGCGCGCAACCTCAAGCTCGAGCACGTGCGCGCCACCTACCAGCCCCGCCGCCGCTGATGCGCAGACACGCCCTTCCCCTCCTCTGCCTCGCCCTCCGGCTCCTGCCCGTCGCGGCCTTCGCCGCGGCGACCGTCGCCCACGCGGAGAAGGCGGACCGGGAAAAGGAGATCCAGGTGCTCGCCGACCGCCTGTCGGCCGACGACGCGCTGAAGGAAGCCGTCTACGAGGGCAACGTGATCATCACGCAGGGCACGATGCGCATCACGTCGGCGAAGATCGTGGTGCGCGAGGACCCCCAGGGCTACCGCACCTATGTCGCGACGGGCGCCCCGGTCACCTTCCGGCAGAAGCGCGACAAGGTCGACGACTGGATCGAGGGTTTCGCCGAGCGGGCCGAGTTCGACGACCGCAACGACCTCCTCAAGCTCTTCAACGGCGCGAAGCTCAAGAGCTCGCAGGGCGAGCTCACCGGCGACTTCATCTCGTACGACCGCGGCAAGGAGTTCTTCGAGGTCACGGGCGGGGCGCCCGGCTCGGCCGCGCCCGGCTCGCGCGTGAAGGCGACGATCATCCCCCAGAAGAAGGGCGCCGACGGCAAGGCCGCGCCGGCCCCGCAGGCGCCGCCGGTCACGCTCAAGACCGACAAGGCCCCGGGAATGGGCGACCCGCAGTGACGTCCGGCGCCGCCCTCCAGCACCTCACGCTCGTGAAGGCCGAGCCGAAGCCCTCCGTGCTGCGCGCCGAGGCGCTGATGAAGCGCTACAAGAAGCGCATCGTGGTGTCCGACGTCTCGCTCACCGTCGAGAGCGGCGAGGTCGTGGGGCTCCTCGGGCCCAACGGCGCCGGCAAGACGACCTGCTTCTACATGATCCTGGGGCTCGTGCCGATCGACCAGGGCGCGGTCCGGCTCGACGGGCAGGACGTGACGCACCTTCCCATCTATCGCCGCTCCAGGCTGGGGCTGTCGTACCTGCCGCAGGAGGCCTCGATATTCCGGCGCCTCAACGTCGCGCAGAACATCCAGGCGGTGCTGGAACTGCAGGGGATCGAGGACGACGAAATCGAGGCGCGCCTCGAGAACCTCCTGGACGACCTGCACATCGGGCACCTGCGCGACAGCCCCGCGGTGTCGCTGTCCGGCGGCGAGCGGCGGCGCGTCGAGATCGCGCGCGCGCTCGCCACCAGCCCGCGCTTCATCCTCCTCGACGAGCCTTTCGCGGGCGTCGACCCCATCGCGGTCCTCGACATCCAGCAGATCATCCGGTTCCTCAAGGACCGCGGCATCGGCGTGCTCATCACCGACCACAACGTGCGGGAGACCCTCGGCATCTGCGACCACGCCTACATCATCAACCAGGGCACCGTCCTCGCCTTCGGGAAGCCGGAGGAAATCATCTATAATGAAGCGGTCCGAAAGGTCTACCTCGGGGAGAATTTCCGCCTCTAGCGGACTTCCGAATTTCGCCCCGCGGCTTTCGACATGAAGCACAGCCTCCAGCTCAAGCTATCCCAGCACCTCACGCTCACGCCGCAGCTGCAGCAATCGATCCGGTTGCTCCAGCTGTCGACGGTCGAGCTGAACCAGGAGCTCGAGCGCTACCTGGCGGAAAACCCCCTCCTCGAGCGGGCCGACCTCGGCGGCGGCGAGGAGCCCCCCGCGCACAATGGCGCCGAGTCGGCGCCGGCCGCGGAAGCCGAGGCGCCCGCGCAGGCCGAGGACATGGTCTCCTTCGGCGACGAATCCTCCGGCGGCTCGCGGCGCAACGACGAGGACGGCGAGGACTTCACGCAGATCGCCGCCGCCGAGCCGAGCCTCCAGGAGGCCCTCATCCGGCAGCTTCAGCTCACCGCGATGAGCGAGCGCGACAAGCGCCTGGCCCTCCTCGTGATCGCGAACCTGGATGGCGACGGCTACCTCACCGCGAGCCTCGAGGAGCTCCACGCGATCGGCGCCACCGAGCTCGCCGACCTCGAGGTCGAGGAAGTCTCGATCGCCGTGCGGCAAGTGCAGAACCTCGAGCCGGTGGGCGTGTGCGCGAGGGACCTCGCGGAATGCCTCGCGCTGCAGCTCAAGGCGATGGATCCGGCGACCCCCCACCGCGAACGCGCCATCGAGCTCGTCTCGCACCACCTGGACGTGCTCGCCGCCCGCGACTTCAACAAGTTGCGGCGGCTCCTCGGCGTCACCGAGGACGAGCTGCGCGGCGTGCGCGCGCTCATCCTCACGCTGGATCCCAAGCCCGGCCGCGCCTGGGGCGAGAGCGACACGCGCTACGTCGTTCCCGACGTCACGGTCCGGAAGGCCGGCGGGCGCTGGGTCGCGCAGCTCAACCGCGACGCGATGCCGCGCCTGCGCATCAACAAGATGTACGCGGACCTGCTGCAGTCGTCCCGCGACACGGGCGGCAGGAACCTCGCGGGGCAGCTCCAGGAGGCGCGCTGGCTCATCAAGAACGTGCAGCAGCGCTTCGACACGATCCTGCGCGTGACGCAGGCCATCGTCGACCGGCAGCGCAACTTCTTCGAGCACGGCGAGGTCGCGATGCGCCCCCTCGTGCTGCGCGAGATCGCCGAGGCGGTGGGTCTCCACGAGTCCACGATCTCGCGCGTCACCACGCAGAAGTACATGCTCACCTCGCGCGGGATCTTCGAGCTGAAGTACTTCTTCGGCAGCCACGTCGCCACCGACACCGGCGGCGCGTGCTCATCGACCGCGATCCGGGCGCTCATCAAGCAGCTCGTGGCCGCGGAGGACGGCAGGAAGCCGCTGTCCGACCACCGCATCTCGGACATCCTCGCGCAGCAGGGCATCCAGGTCGCGCGCAGGACGGTGGCGAAGTATCGCGAGGCGATGCACATCCAGCCCGCGAACATGAGAAAGTCCCTCTGAACGTCAGGCAGAAAAGGAATCCCGATGAACCTCCAGCTCACCGGCCATCACATCGAAATCACGCCGTCGATCCGCGACTACGTCCTCTCGAAGCTCGAGCGGATCAACCGGCATTTCGAGCAGGTCATCGACGTGAACGTGATCATGTCGGTCCAGAAGCTCGACCAGGTCATCGAGGCGACGGTCCACCTCTCCGGCAAGGACATCCACGTGGCGTGCCACGACGGCGACATGTACGCGGCGATCGACGGCCTGGTGGACAAGCTCGACCGGCAGATCATCAAGCACAAGGAAAAATTCAGCGAGGGACGCCATGCGGCCAGCCACAAGCGAACGGCCTCCTGAGCCGGCCGAGCCTCCCGCGAGGATCGCACCCATGACCCGGCTCTCGCCCCTGCTGCCCGCCGCCCACGTGCTGCTCGACCTCGACGTGGGCAGCAAGAAGCGCCTCTTCGAGCAGATCGGCCTGCTCTTCGAGAACTCTCGGCAGATCCCGCGGGCACGCGTCTTCGACAGCCTCTTCGACCGCGAGAAGCTGGGCTCCACGGGGCTGGGCTACGGCGTGGCGATCCCCCACGGCCGGCTCAAGAACCTCAAGGAGACCCTCTGCGCGTTCGTGCGCACGCAGGCCCCCGTCCCCTTCGAGTCCCCGGACGGGCAGCCCGTGCGGCTCGTCCTCGCGATGCTCGTTCCCGAGCACGCCACCGAGCAGCACCTGGAGCTCCTCTCCGACCTCGCGCAGATGTTCAGCGACCGGGACCTGCGCGAACGGCTCCTGGCCGCGCCGGATGTCGACGCGGCCCACCGCCTCCTGACGCAGTGGTCGCCGTATGCCCCGCCTCAGCGTACAGCAGCTCTTTGAGGACCGGCGCGAGCGCCTGGGCCTCGCCTGGTCGGCGGGCGCCTCGGGCAGCCACCGGGAGCTCACGAACGAGATGCTCTCCCGCCCGGGCCTGGGGCTCATCGGGCACCTGAACCTCATCCACCCGCTCATCGTCCAGGTTCTCGGGTCGAGCGAGGTCGAGTACATCGCGCGCATGAGCGAGCCGGCCCGGGGCGAGATGCTGGAGCGCCTCGCCGGCGGCGACACGCTTTGCATCATCGTGGCCGACGGCCTCCCGGCACCGGTGGAGCTGGAGCGGGCCGCGACCCGCACGGCCGTCCCCCTCCTCTGCGCCCGGGAGTCGAGCCAGCAGGTGATCAACGTCCTGCGCCCGTACCTGCAGGGCGAGCTGGGCGAGGTGACCTCGCTGCACGGCGTCTTCCTCGACGTGCTCGAGATCGGGGTCCTCATCACCGGCGAGTCCTCGATCGGCAAGAGCGAGCTCGCGCTGGAGCTCATCTCGCGCGGCCACGGGCTCGTCGCGGACGACGTCGTGGAACTGCAGCAGATCGGCCCGGAGACGGTCCAGGGCCGCTGCCCGCCGATGCTGCGCGACTTCCTCGAGGTCCGCGGCCTGGGCGTCCTCAACATCCGGTCGATCTTCGGGGAAACGGCCGTGCGGCCCCGCAAGATCCTTCGCCTCATCGTCCATCTCGAGTTCCCCACGGACGGGCACTACGAGGAACGCGACCGGCTCGCCACGCGCTCCGGCACGAGGCGCGTCCTGGGCGTGGAGATCCCGACGGTGACGCTCGCCGTGGCGCCGGGCCGCAACCTCGCCGTGCTGGTCGAGGCCGCGGTGCGCAACCACATCCTCATGACGCGCGGCATCGACTCGACGCGCGACTTCATCTCGCGCCAGGCCGCCGCGATGCGCCAGGGCGAGCCCGACGAACGCGAACCGCGCGGGGAGTGATGAAGCTCACGCTCGTCAGCGGCGTCTCGGGATCCGGCAAGAGCGTCGCGCTCAAGGCCCTCGAGGACGCGGGCTACTTCTGCGTCGACAACCTGCCGGCCAGCCTCATCCGCGGGCTCGTGTCGTTCGTGGCCTCGCGGGGCGAGCCCCGCGTCGCGGTGAGCGCGGACGCGCGAAGCGCCGACACGATCGGGATCCTGCCGAAAGTCGTGGAGGAGGAGCGCGCGAACGGCATCGACGTGCGCCTGGTCTTCCTCGACGCGAGCGACGCGAGCCTGGTGCGCCGCTTCTCGGAGACGCGCCGCCCGCACCCGCTCGCCGGCGAGGGACGCACGCTCGAGGAGGCCATCGCGATGGAGCGCCAGCTCCTCGCCCCGATCGCGGAGCTGGGCCATCGCGTCGACACGAGCGCCCTGACCCCGGTGCAGCTGCGCGGCTGGATCCACGACCTGATCGTGACGGACCCCTCGAAGCTCGTGGTGTGCCTGGAGTCCTTCGGCTTCAAGGGAGGCGTGCCGCTCAACGCGGACTTCGTCTTCGACGCGCGCTTCCTGCCCAACCCGCACTACGACCCGCTGCTTCGCCCGCAGACGGGGCGCGACCCCGACGTGGCGGCGTTCCTCGAGCGCGAGACGGAGGCGGCGCTGCTGCTGGAGGACATCCACCGGTTCATCGAACGGTGGCTGCCGCGGTTCACGCTCGATCGCCGCGCCGCCCTCACCGTGGCCATCGGGTGCACCGGCGGGCGCCACCGCTCCGTGTACCTCGTGGAGCGGCTCGCGGAGCGCATGCGCCCGCAGCACCCGCTCATCGTTCGCCACCGCGATCTCGATCGCGAATAGGGAGCCGGGGCCGGCGTGCTCGTCATGAACCTCCTCTCCGCGGGCCCGAAGCCCCGCGAGACGGTGCCCATCTTCCCGCTCGCGACGGTGCTCTACCCGGGGATGCGGCTGCCGCTGAAGGTCTTCGAGCAGCGCTACATGGACATGGCCAAGGCCTGCCTGAAGCACGACTCCGCCTTCGGCGTCTGCCTCATCCGCGAGGGCGCGGAGGTCGGTTCACCGGCGGTGCCGGAGCCGGTGGGCTGCCTCGCGCGCATCGGGGCGTGGGACATGGAAACCCTCGGCGTGCTCAAGGTGACGGCGGAGGGGCTCGACCGCTTCCGGCTGCTGGCGACGAAGACCACGCCCGCCGGCCTGATCCTGGGCGACATCGAGCGCATCGCGGAAGAGGAAGCGACGCAGGCGCCCGAGCTCGCGCAAAGCGCGGCTTTCGTGCGAAAGGTGGTGGCCGCGCTGGGCGAGTCCCGGTTCGCGCAGCCCTACCGCTTCGAGGACGCGAGCTGGGTCGGCTTCCGCCTCGCCGAGATCCTGCCGCTGCGCAACGCCGCGAAGCAGAAGCTCCTGGAGCTCACGGATCCCGCCGCCCGCCTCGCGGTCCTGCACCGCTTCCTGCTCGAGCGCAACCTCGTCGACTAGGCGCCCCGCGCCAGACGCGCGAGCAGCTTCTTCACCGGCGCCGGCAGCGCGGCCCCGGGCGCGTCCCGCAAGGCGAGCCAGGACGAAGGCCGTCCGCCTTCCCGCGCCGCGGCTCCCTTCACCCTCACCCGCCAGGGCGTGACGGCCAGCGTGAAGTGGGTGAAGGCGTGCGCGAAAGGCTCGAGGGCGTCCACGCCGTCCACGCGCAGGCCGTAGGCCGTCCCGACCCAGCCGGCGGGATCGGCATCGACCGGCGCCTCGGGCAGGCTCCACAGGCCGCCCCAGATTCCCGGCGAGGGCCGCTTCTCGACCAGCACGCGTCCGCGCGACACCACGGCGAGCATCGCGATCGCGCGAGAGGGCACCGGGCGAGGCGCCTTGCGCCCCGGCAATTCCGCGATCCGTCCGTCGCGAAGGGCGACGCAGGTCGCCCGCACCGGGCAACGCGCGCATGCCGGGCTGGCCCGCGTGCAAAGCGTGGCCCCCAGGTCCATCAGCCCCTGCGTGTAGCGCTCGACGCCCGTCGCGGGCACCAGGGACTCCGCCAGCGCCCACAACTTCGAAAGCACGGGCGCGGAATCCGCGGCGCCGCCCACGCCGAAATGCCGCGCCATCACCCGCTTCACGTTGCCGTCGAGGATCGCGTGGCGCTCGCCCGTCGCGAACGCCACGATCGCGGCCGCGGTCGACCGGCCGATGCCCGGCAGCGCCTCGACCTCCTCGACCCGGAGCGGAAACCGGCCCGCGTGGCTCCCGGCGACCACCCGGGCCGCCCGATGAAGGTTGCGCGCCCGCGCGTAGTAGCCCAGCCCGCTCCACAGGCGCATGACATCGTCCTCGCGGGCCGCGGCGAGTGCGGCGACGTCCGGAAACCGCGCCATGAACCGCTCGAAGTACGGGATCGCCGTCGCCACCTGCGTCTGCTGCAGCATGATCTCCGAGACCCAGATGCGGTACGGGTCGCGCGTGCCCTGCCACGGCAGGTCGCTGCGGCCGTGGCGGCGCTGCCACGCCACGACGCGGGCGGCGAACGGAGGGGAACGGGAAGGCATCGCGGGGGGAGGTGGAGCGGGTGAAGGGAATCGAACCCTCGTCGTAAGCTTGGGAAGCTTCTGCTCTGCCATTGAGCTACACCCGCGGCGAGGCGCCATTTTACCCGAGTTCGGAAACGCGTCGCCGCCTCCCTCCGCCTGCGCGAAGGGCCTTTCCGCTCCGGGCGGACGGGACCCGCTAGAATCCGACGGGTAACGATTGCACCCGGCACCTCAACGCGCTCGCCCCTCCAACACCATGACCGATCGGCACCGACAGCAGTGGGAAGCGCTCGGCAGGCTCGACCCGTACTGGGCGGTCATCACCGATTCGGACAAGAAAGGCGGGGGCTGGGACCCCGCCGAGTTCTTCGCGAGCGGGGAGCGGGAAGTGGCCGGCCTGATGGACCAGGTGTCGCGGCTGGGCATCGCGCCGGCCCGGGACGTGGCGCTCGACTACGGCTGCGGGGTCGGGCGCCTGAGCCGGGCGCTCGCCGCGCGCTTCGGCGAAGTGCTGGCCATCGACCACTCGGAGTCGATGCTTGCCGAGGCGCGGCGCGCGAACGCCGGCTTCGGCAATATCCGCTTCATGAGGAACGACGGCCGCACGCTGCCGGAAATCGGCACCGAATCGGTCGACTTCATCTACAGCACGATCACGTTGCAGCACGTGCCCCCGGACATCCAGCGATCCGTGATCCGGGAGTTCGCGCGCGTGGCGCGGCGGGGAGGCGCCGTCGTCTTCCAGACTCCCTCCAGCCACAACCTGCGAACCACGGCAGGATTCGTCCAGTCCTTCGTGAGCAATCGAATACTCAACGCGGCCCGGAGGCTTCGGCACGGCAAGGGTCGCGTGATGGAAGTGCATGCGCTGCCGAAGGCGGAGGTGCTCGAACTGCTTTCCGCCGCCGGGCTGTCGATCGTGGAGGTGGAGCGCTACGACGTGGCCGGCGACGCCTTCGTGAGCTACCGCTACTTCGCCACCCGGCCATGAGCGCCGCGGGAGAGATAGAATTCTCCCCATGGAACTGCTGCTGAGAGTCAACGGCGCCGAAAGGCGCTTCGCGCCGCCCCTCACCGTCGAGGGGCTGGTCGGGAAACTGGGGGTCGAGGGCAAGCGGGTCGCGATCGAGCGCAACGGCGAGATCGTGCCCCGCAGCCGCTACGCCGAGGTCCTGCTGGCCGACGGCGACCGGCTGGAAGTCGTGGTCGCGGTGGGAGGCGGCTGATGGAAGACCGTCTCGTCATCGCCG
>Ga0224500_10001873_pt1 | contig 11942 bp, 10 predicted proteins | sample SF_Oct11_sed_USG_FD_168126 | JGI IMG/M metagenome (GOLD analysis project Ga0224500, IMG submission 168126) | Sediment microbial communities from San Francisco Bay, California, United States - SF_Oct11_sed_USGS_4_1 | ecosystem: Environmental > Aquatic > Marine > Sediment | place: USA: California... | reverse complement strand
CGTCCACCAGCAGGGGATTGATATCGAGCGACTGGATTTCCGGCAGTTCACACGCCATTTCGGAGACGCGACAGAGAATCTCCACCAGCCTGTCGATATCGGTTTCCGGCAGCCCCGGCGACAGCCGCGGCCGACCGAGCGCGCCGGTGCCCATTACCAGCTCCCTGGCGAGGTAGTTGTTCAGGGGAGGAAGGGCGATCTGGCTGCCGGCAGCTATACCGCCAGGGCCGAATTGTATTACCGGGCCGAAGACCGGGTCGCCGGCGATTGTTATCCGGACCTCGCGGGCGTGGGGCCGCTCTGCCCGTTCGCGGGCGGCTGTGGCCGCCTGAATGGACGCGGCAACGGGAATATGGAAGGCCCGCAGGACATCCCTCGTCTCGGCATTACTGAGGCTGGACCGGCGATCATCCAGGGCGCGCATTATGATCTGGCGCGCGCCGGCCACGTCTGGTACCGCTTGCCTGGACAGGGGAGGCGGCGCCTGCAGCAGCGCATTCTGGTTGTGGCGGTAGGCCGACAGGAAACCGAAGGCGTCCACCCCGGCCTCGGGGCTGTTGAAAGATGGAATACCCGCCGCGGAAAAGCGCTGGCGCGCTGTTTGCACCAGTTTTTCGCCCAGCCAGCAGGTCAGCACAGGTTTCCTGGTTCCATCCATCGCGGCGATGACGCCCTCGGCGCAGGCATCGGGATCCGTCATTCCCTGGGGGGATAGCATTACCAGGAGGCCGTCCACGTTCTCGTCGGCGAGCAGGATTTCGGTCGCCTGGCGGTATCGCTCCGGGCTGGCGTCGCCGAGGATATCCACCGGATTGGAGTGGGACCAGTGGGCCGGCAGGAACGCGCTGAGCTTTCCCACCGACTCCGCGGATAAATCGGCGAGCGGCACCTGCACGTCCGCCGCCCGGTCCGCGGCCATGACACCGGGCCCGCCGCCATTGGTGAGGATGGCGAGACGGGACCCTTCCACCCGGACGCCGGAGGCAAGTGTTTGTGCCGTGGCAAACCACTGGTTGACCGTGATGACCCTAACCGCACCGGTACGCTTGATCGCCGCATGGAAAACCAGGTCGCCGCCCGCCCGGGCGCCGGTATGGGATACCGCCGCGCGGGTGCCGTGCTCGCTGCGTCCCGATTTGACGACGATCACGGGCTTCAGCCTGGCCGCGGCACGCAGTCCGCTCAGAAAGGCGCGGGCATCCGATACTCCCTCTATATAGAGCAGAATGCTCTTGGTCTGCGGATCCAGGGCGAGGTAGTCCAGCACCTCGCCAAAACCCACATCCGCAGTCGCCCCAAGTGAAGCCACCGCCGAAAACCCGAAACCCCTGGCCTCGCCCCAGTCCAGCAGGGCGGTACAAAAGGCGCCGGACTGGGCGACCATCGCCACCCGCCCCGGGATGACCCTGCTCCTGGCAAAACTGGCGTTGAGGCCGATACCGGGCCGGATCACACCGAGGCAGTTGGGGCCGACCAGGGTGATGTTATGGGCGCGGGCGATAGCGAGTATCTCGTCCTGGAGCGCCTGGCCCTGCAGGCCCGTCTCGCCAAACCCGGCGGAAATGATGATGACCGCACCCACCGCGTGGCTGGCGCATTCGCGCATAACCGCGGCCACCCGGGCGGCTGGAACGACTATCACCACCAGGTCCACGGGCTGGTTTATCGCACCGATCGAGGCGTGGCACTGCAGCCCCTGGAGCTGGTCATACCTCGGGTTGACCGGGTAGATCCTGCCCTGGAAGTTGCTTTCCACCAGTCTTTCGAGTACCTGGCTTCCCGCGGACAGTGGCCTGTTCGAGGCGCCGACCACGGCAACCGATTGCGGTTCGAAAACTTTGTGTAAGCGGTGTTTTCTCATTACTGTTGGCCGGGGTGTCGCGGAAAATTTAGGGGCTACCTGTATCACCATAGACCAGGATCAAAGCCCGGACAGCGGGTCCGGGTCAGAATTGCCACGGTAAATGCACCTGGAGGTCGCCCATGTCGCTCGCCTACATTTCCCACCCTGACTGCCAGCTGCACGACATGGGGCATCATCACCCGGAGCGGTCCGCGCGGCTGGCTGCGATCAATGATCGCCTGATCGCGACCGGGCTGGATATGGCGCTGCATCACTATAACGCACCGCTGGTCGAGCGGGAATTGCTGGAGGCGGTACATGACCCGGGGTATGTCGCCAGCATCTTTGAAGCATGCCCCGGCGACGGATTGATCTGGGTTGGGGGTGATACCGCGATGGGCCGGCACACGCTGCAGGCTGCGCTGCGGGCGGCGGGGGCGGCGGTAATGGGCGTGGACCTGGTCATGTCCGGCAAGGCCGGCAAGGCATTCTGCGGGGTCCGCCCGCCCGGGCACCACGCGGAGCGCGGCAGGGCGATGGGTTTCTGTTTTTTCAATAACATCGCGGTTGCGGCCCATCACGCCCTGGCCGAACACGGCCTCGAGCGGGTAGCCATAGCCGATTTCGACGTACACCACTGCAACGGTACCGAGGACATTTTTGCGGGCGATGACCGGGTCCTGCTGTGCTCCACCTTCCAGCACCCGTTCTATCCCCACACCGGCCATGACTGCAAAGCCGCCAATGTAGTGAATGTGCCCCTGCCCGCGGGCGCCGATGGGGCGGTGTTTCGCCAGGCAGTGGAGCGTCACTGGCTGCCGCGACTTGAGGGGTTTGCGCCGCAGCTGATCCTGGTCTCCGCCGGATTCGATGGTCACCAGGCAGACTACATGGCGCAACTGAACCTCGTGGACGGCGACTACGCCTGGGTCACCCGGCGTCTATGCGAGCAGGCCGATGCCAGTGCTGGCGGGCGAATCGTTTCATCCCTGGAAGGCGGTTACGACCTGCACGCCCTCGCGCGCAGCGTGGAGGCGCATCTCAAGGCCTTCTTCGGCGAGATATAGCAACATAAAAGCGAGTGACCGCGCAGGGCATGGGCTACACTGGGTAACGAGTCACTACTGGAGTCCGCATGCCCATGTATGAACACTATTCGGTAGCCCTCTGGGGCATCTTTGTCATTCTCGTTACGGTGCTGGTGCAGGCGCTCGTCGCCGCAGGCAGCAAGGCGTCGCAGCCGGGCGCGATACCCGGCAAGATGGACGAGTCGCTGGGCCACTCGTCGTTTGTATTCCGCTCCAACCGGACGGTCATGAACTCGCTGGAAAATATCCCGGTGATGCTGGGGGCGTCTTTCCTGGCATTGTTTGCCGGGGCGGATGTTTTCTGGACGGGGACGCTCATCTGGGTTTTTGCAGTTGCGCGGATAGCGCATATGGTCCTGTACTACGCCATCGCGACTGACAGGAACCCCAGCCCGAGAAGTTACTTCTACCTGCTGGGGGTGGTGGCAAACATCGCCCTGCTGGTTTTCGTGGGTATGGCCCTGGCCGGATAAACCGCGCCTAGCCGCCGGGCCAGACATTGGCCTGCTGGTCAAAGCGCTCGGAGTCCTTTCGCACCACGCAAAAGCGCTGGCCGGTCGGCGCCTGCATGACGCACCAGCTGTGGACATGCTCGACAACCACCGCCCCGAGCGCCCGCAGTCGCTCGACCTCAGCAACGATATTGTCGGTCTCTATATCCAGGTGGACCCGGCTCGCGTGGTCCACCGACTGGACCTCGACGTGCATCTGGCCGGTTTTATCTTTCAGCCTGACGTATTTCTCCCCCTCAGCACCCGGCAGTTGCTCCATCGGCATGCCCAGGGCTTCACTCCAGAAGCTGGCGGCGCCGTCCAGGTTCGAAGTCTGGCAATCGATGATGAAGCCCGCCAGTTTACTCTTGTGCATATACCGGTACTCCCGTGAATCGCGCCACGTTACACCCCGGGTGCAACAGGGTAAAGTGGGCGGCTGGTTAGCTGCCCACTGATACGGAAACCTGATGATACACCCCCCTCGCGCCATCGATTGGCTTATGCTGGGCTGTCTGTGCCTCGCCTGGGGTTTTGCCTTCCTGCTGACCGCTGTGGGGCTGGAGGTTTTCCCTCCCCTGACACTGGTCACGATAAGGCTGATGGTCGGCGCGTTCGTGCTTTTTCTCATCATGCGCTGGCAGGGTCATCACCTGCCCCGGGCCGGGCGCTGGTGGCTGCGGTTTGCCGCGCTGACCCTGCTGGGAAACCTGGTGCCGTTCACGCTGATATCCCTGGCGCAGCAGCACATCGCCAGCGGCCAGGCTGGCCTGTTGATGGCACTGGTGCCGATCAGCACCATGGTGCTTGCGCATCATTTTGTCGAGCATGAGCGACTGACACCGCAGCGTGTCATCGGCGTTATGGCTGGATTTGCCGGCGTGACTGTCCTGGTTGGCGGCGACGCCCTCGCGGGATTTGGTGGCGCCAGCCTGCCGGCCCAGCTGGCAGTGGTCGCGGCTACTTTTTCCTACGCGGTAAACAACGTATACACCAAGCGCCTGCCGGCCCAGAGCGGGCTCGTCACCGCCACCGGCTCACTGATCGTCGGTGCGCTGTTGATCCTGCCTTTCAGCCTGGCGATCGAGCAGCCATGGCAATTGCCGATCAGCGCGGGCCCCCTGCTGGCGACGATCGCTTTGGGCGTGTTTTCCACCGGCCTGGCCACCTGGGTATTCTTTGTGGTGGTATCCAACTGTGGCCCCAACTTCCTGTCGCTGATCAATTACATAATCCCCGCCCTCGCCTTTGCGGCAGGTGCGCTGCTGCTGGGCGAGCCGGTCAACAGCTGGCAATTCCTCGGGCTTGCCGCGATCTGCAGCGGCATTGCCATCAGCCAGCGACGGCGCCCGGTCGGGCGCCAGGCCCGGTGATTTGAGCCGGTTGCAGGGGTATCGTCAGGGCGCCCACCAGATAGTCACAGGGGATGTGTGCTGTTGCAGAATGGCAGCGACCGGGCAGCCTTTTGCGACGGCGCTTTCGAGCACGGCCTGTTTCTCCTCACCGGTGATATGAATATTGATCTCGCTGCTGTCGAGAACCGCGGCCAGGGTCAGGGTCAGCCTCCGGTGCGGGGCGGTGACCGGATCGGTCAGGGCGACGTCGATCGGGTTTTGCGGGTCCAGTAGGGCGGGCAGGTTTTCCGCGTGTGGAAACCATGACGCGGTGTGCCCGTCGCCACCCATGCCCAGCACTACCGCGGAAAATGGCTTCGGTATCATTTCCATTTGCGCGCCCAGTGCCTCGAGCCCGGTTGCGCCCGCCTCGGCCATGCCGATGAAGCGGGCGGCGGCGGCACGGTTCTGCAGCAGGTGCTGCCGCACCAGCCGCTCGTTGGAATCGGGGCTGTCGGCGGCGACACAGCGTTCGTCCACCAGGGTCAGCCAGACCCTCGCCCAGTCCAGTTCACACCGGGACAGCTGCCTGAACATCCCGGTGGGAGTGCCGCCGCCTGACACCGCCAGGCTGGCGTGACCGCGATGGCTTATGTCAGTCGCCAGCCGGCTGGCAAGGTGCGCGGCCAGGGCCTCGTCGAGCCCCGCAGTGCTGCCAAAGCGGCGCCACTCACTCATACCAGCTGCGGCCATCTACCGCCGCCAGGGCGGTCGCCGCGTTCGGCCCCATCGTGCCGGAGTTGTAATCCTTGATCGGCGTGCCATTCTGTTCCCAGGCCTCGATGATGGTGTCGATCCAGCGCCAGGCCGTTTCCACCTCATCCCTGCGCATGAACAGGGTCTGGTCACCGTTGATCGCGTCCAGCAGCAGGCGCTCATAGGCATCGTACCTATCGGCCTTGCCGCGGGATGCATCCGTCAGGTGCAGCTCCACCGGCTGCAGGCTCAGCTTGTTGGTGAGCCCCGGTTTCTTGTTGAGGGTGTGCAGGCTTATCGATTCCTCGGGCTGCAGGTGGATGACCAGCTTGTTGGTCAGCTCATTGGGATCATTGGTAAACAGCGAGAAAGGCAGTCGCTTGTATTCGATGACGATCTCCGAGTAGCGGCGGCTGAGGCGTTTGCCGGTGCGCAGGTAAAACGGCACCCCGGCCCAGCGCCAGTTATTGATGGTGGCCTTGATGGCGACGAAAGTCTCCGTCGCGTCGGCACTCTCGAATTCCGCTTCTTCCAGGAAGCCCTTGACCGCGGTGCCGTTAACCGCGCCGGCGGAGTAGCGCCCCCGCACTGTGCACTCCCTGGCCTTGTCCGCGTTGATTGGCACCAGTGCCCGCAACGCCTTCATTTTTTCGTCGCGGATGTCCGCTGCGCGCAGGCTTACCGGGGGTTCCATCGCCACAATCGACAGGAGCTGCAGCAGGTGGTTCTGTACCATGTCCCGCAGCGCGCCGGTTTTGGCATAGTAGTCGGCCCGGCCTTCCACGCCGATATCCTCGGCCACGGTGATCTGGACGTTATCGACAAAATTATTGCGCCACATCGGGCTGAACAGCGGGTTGCCGAAGCGTACCGCCAGCAGGTTCTGCACTGTCTCCTTGCCCAGGTAGTGGTCGATCCGGAAGGTGTGCTCCTCCAGGAACACCTGTGCCACCTGTTCATTGATTTCCTGGCAGGAAGCCAGGTCGTGGCCCAGGGGCTTTTCCAGCACCACGCCGCTGTGCTCGTTGACCACAGCGGCAGCATGAAGCTGCCGGCAGATCTCGCCGTATAGCGAGGGCAGCGTGGCCAGGTAGTAAAGCCGGCCAGGCGCCTGGGCATTATCAAGCAGTTGTCCCAGCGCCAGGTAATCAGCCGGTTCGCTGGCGTTGATGGTGGTGTAGTGCAGGCGTTCGCGGAAGGTACTCCAGACTTCCTCACTCCACTCCCCCGCCGGCAGGAATGTCTGCAGGTTGTCGCGCACCGTGTCGCGGAACTTCTCGTCGGGGATGGTGGCCCGACCGGTGGCGATAATGCGGTGCAGGCGCTCGGCCAGCTGGTGGCGGTGCAGCTGGAACAGGGCGGGTAGCAGCTTGCGGGTGGACAGGTCACCGGTGCCGCCGAAGATCACGAGGTCAAGTTTGGGTTTCATGGTTGTCGTTCCCCGATCAGGTTAATCCCGCTGTGCCAGCCAGGTGGTGAGTTGGTGCATAAAGCCGCGAAAATCCGCCTGCGGACCCTCGGAGCAGGCGAAGCCGTGTGCCGCATTGGCAAAGTGGTGGCAGCTCACCGGCACGCCGGCCAGCTGCAGCTTTTCGGCGTAGGCCCTGCCCTCGTCGCGCAGCGGATCCTTCTCCGCCGTGACCAGCAGGGTCGGGGGCAGCGAGGTGAGCGCTGATGCGTGCAGCGGGAAGGCCCGCTGTACTTCCGGTGCCTGGGCGGGCAGCCCGCCGAGATAGGTGTCCCAGAACCATTGCATCACCCCGGTGGTAAGTACCTGGCCGGTGGCCCGCTCCACATAGGAATCGAAACCGGCGCTGTAGTGGTCGACAGCGGGGTAGATCAGCACCTGGCCGGCTATTTTTTCCCGGCTGGCAGAATCGATCTCAAGGCAGGTGCAAGTGGCGAGGTTGCCACCGGCACTGTCGCCGGCTATCACCAGGCGCTTATTGCTGGTTCCCAGTTCCGCTGCGTGCTGCGCTATCCAGCGGGTCGCCGCCAGGCAGTCATCCTGTGCCGCCGGGAAGGGATGTTCCGGCGCCAGCCGGTAATCCAGCGCGATCACGCTGCAACCGCTGGTTGCGCTCAGAACCCGGCAGAAAGGGTGGTGGGTCTCCAGGTCACCGATCACCCAGCCACCGCCGTGGATGTATACGATGAGTGGCTTCTGCCCGCCCAGTGCGTTGTTGTAAAGCCGGGCCCTGATGGTTGTGTCACCTGCCGGGATCTGCAGGTCGGTAAAGGGCCCTGCGCTGGTATGACCGCGCCAGGCCCAGGCATTGCTGAAGCGGTAGTACGCGCGGAACGCCAGTACCTTGATCACTTGAAACAGGCGGGACAGCCAGGCCCTGAGGGCATTCATCATATTATTCGTTCCATAGTGTCGGGTTCACGCTATCGGTTCTGCTGCCGGTACTGGCGGGGGGGGCAGCCATGCCAGCGCTTGAAGGCGCAGCTGAAATTGCCCGCGCTACTGTAACCCAGCATGGACGCTATTTCTTCCATAGGCAGGCTGCTGGTGGCGAGGTACTCCCGGGCCAGTTCATGGCGCACGTCGGCCATTATCTGCTGGTAGCTGCTGCCCTCGGCCGACAACCTGCGCCGCAGGGTGCGGCTGGTCATATGGAGCTTCCCGGCCACGTAATCGATATCGGGGAAGCAGCCCGGGCGGGCCACTATCAGTTGACGCACCCGTTCGACAAAGCCGCTGCTGCTGCTCAGGCGGGCCAACAGCAGTCGACACTGCTGCTGGCAGATGGTCGAAGTTTCCGCGTCCCGTAAAGGCATCGGGGTGTCCAGCACGGAGGCGTTGACCCGTACCTCCGAATGCGGTGCATTGAAGCTGACTGCGCAACCAAAAAATTTTTCATAGGCCGCTCCCAGGCCCTGGCCGCCGTGCATCATGTCTATGCCGGTGGGTTGTATGACGCCCGGCAGGCCGGGCTCGACGCCCGCCAGCGCCGCCGCCAGGTCCCGGTCCACATAAAAACTGAACAGGTCTTCCGGGATTTCCACCAGCCGGGAAAACCGCATGATTCCCGCTGTCGCCGTTTCGATGAATTCCACGCGGAACAGGGTAAATGTCAGCGGGCCGTAGTTGCTGGCTATAGTCATTGCCTGCCGCAGGGTTGGGGCGCTGAGGAAGGCGTAGCCGAAAAGCCCGTAGGTCTGCACCGTGTAGGCCTTGCCCAGTGTGAGTCCCAGCAGGGGATCGGCGCTGATTTGCAGCAGGTTGCGGTGAAAGCGGAACTCCTGTGCCAGGGTGAAGTCCAGCTGCGGGTCGGGGCAGAGCAGGTCTTCCGGCCCGATCCCGGTCCCCGCCAGGCAATCGCGGGGATCATAGCCCATGGCTTGCATGGCCTTGAGGGCCGGGGGCAGGGCCTTGATATGGTGGGAGATGTGGATGCGCTCAGCCATCGGCCAATGTTAAACGAGCCTGTCCGTAATTCATAAGTTTTTGTCCCGCCCGAACATTCGCCGGGGCGGCGATTTCCCCTACAGTAGTGCCCACTGTAAAAGCACCTGTTGAAACTGGGGAGTACCATGAGAAATTCCAGCGTAAAAAACCCGTCGGTTGTTGTCATCGGTGCCGGCATGACCGGCATACTCATCGCGATCAAATTGCGCGAGGCCGGTATAAGCGATGTCACAATCCTCGAGAAAGCCGACAAGGTCGGTGGCACCTGGCGGGAAAATACTTACCCCGGGGTCGCCTGCGACATTCCCGCGCACATGTACACTTACGCTTTCCAGGGCAACCCGGAGTGGCGGCACCGCTTTGCCCACGGCGACGAAATCCAGGCCTATTTCGAGAAAATTTCCGCCGACTATGGCGTGACCTCCCAGGTGCGTTTCAACGAGTCCGTTGACGCCTGTCACTACCGGGACGGCAAGTGGTACCTCACCACCAGCAGGGGCAACGACCTCGTGGCAGATTTCGTTATCGCCGCCACCGGCATCCTGCACCACCCGGCATACCCCGATATACCGGGCCTGGACAGTTTCGCGGGTGCGATGTTCCACACCGCGCGCTGGGACCATGCTGTGGATCTCCGGGGGAAACGGGTCGGTATCATCGGCACCGGTTCCACCGCGGCCCAGGTGATATCCGAGATATCGAAGACGGCGGGCTCCCTCACCATTTTCCAGCGCACGCCCCAGTGGATACTCGATGTGGCGGACAAGGATTATTCCGAGAAAGAACAGGCCAGGTTGCGGGGTAACCAGGGTCTTATGGACAAGTTGCGCAAGCGCTATGCCTGGCTTATTCGCAATACCTTCACCGAGGCGGTCAGCGCCGGTGGCTGGCGTCACGCCCTGCTGAGCTGGCGGGTCAAGCGCTACCTGCGCAGGAGCGTGAAGGACCCGGCGCTGCGAGCCAAACTCACCCCGGACTACAAGGTGGGCTGCAAGCGGCTGATTGTCAGCTCCACTTTTTATCAGGCGGTGCAACGCCCGAACGTGCGGCTGGAAACCGCGGGAATCGAGCGGATCTCGGAGCAGGGCGTGATCACCAGGGGCGGCACGCGGCATGAGCTGGATGTACTGATCCTGGCGACAGGTTTTCATCCGTTCAATTTCATGCGGCCCATGGACCTGACGGGCCGCGACGGGTTGTCCATCGATACAGCCTGGTCGCGCAAGGTGCAGGCCTATCGCTCCGTCTGCCTGCCGGGCTTTCCCAATTTCTTCCTGATGCTGGGTCCCAACTCGCCGGTGGGAAATTACTCGGTCATCGCGATGAGCGAGGTACAGGGTGACTATGTGCTGAAGCTGATCGACCGCTGGCGCACTGGCCAGTTGCAGAGCGTGGAAGCCACCGAGGAGGCGAAGGTTCGCTTCAATGACTACCTGAAGCAGGGTATGGGCACCACCGCCTGGGTCGGCGGCTGCCAGAGCTGGTACCTCGATGCGGATGGGGAGCCCGCCCTCTGGCCCTACTCATGGAACCGGTGGGTCAGGGAGATGGCGGAACCGGACCTGGCGGATTTCCGGCGCGACACCCCGGTGGAGACCGAGCCGCGGCAACCCGCTGAAAAGGCTGCCTGACGGCGGGCAGCCTGTCTGGCGTCAGGTCGCGCGGGGCGAGCGGGATGGCGGGTGGGGTTCCTCCTCGTAGCCAGCGGTTTCCGGTCGCTGCTGGTACCAGTCCACCCCCTGCTCGTCGCGCCGCCGCGTGATCCGGCGCCGCCCCAGCAGGCAGTTCAGGTGAGCCATGGTCTCCCCGGTGGCCAGGCCCAGTGAATCCTGGTCGATGTCCCGGCTGAACAGCGGCGGGAAACAATCCACCGCCCGCCGGGGTTGGTCGAGATAATCGAACAGTCCCCTCAGGTCCCGGTTGTGGGCTTCGATCAACTGGTTGAGGCGCACATGCAGCCCGTAAAAGGGCGCCTCGTGGGCCGGCAGCACCAGCACATCGTCCGGCAGCATCTCGCGGATACGCGCGCTGGAGCTGAGCCACTCCTGCAGCGGGTCGCCGCTGGGTTCCGTGGGGAAAACGCTGACATTGGGGGTGATACGCGGCAGCACCTGGTCGCCGGAGATCAGCAGCTTCAGCGCGGGACAATACAGCGCGACATGCTCCGGGGAGTGGCCGCTGCCCACGATGACCTGCCAGTAGCGGCCGCCTATGGTGATGGTTTCGAGGTCCACCAACCGGCGGAAACTGTCCGGCAGGGGTGCGACGGCCCGGCCGAAGTTGCCGAATTTTCCCTTGTAGAGTTCGAGTTGCCCGTCGTTGTAACCCGCGGCCCGGTAGAAGCGCAGGGCCACCGCCGGCACCTCCCTGCCGGTGTCCCCAACCATCGCCCGGCACATCAGGAACTCCTCCCGTGACATCCACAGCTCGGCGCCGAAGCGCTCGGTCAGCCACCCCGCCAGGCCCACGTGGTCGGGATGCATGTGGGTGCAGATGACCCGGGTGATCGGCCTGCCCCGCATCACTGAACCGAACAGCTGCTCCCAGATTGCCCGGGCGCTGTCGAGGTTCAGGCAGGTGTCCACCACGGTCCAGCCGTCTCCATCCTCAAGCAACCACAGGTTGATATGGTCCAGCGACATGGGCATGGGGAAGCGGACCCAGTACACACCCTCGGCGATCAGCTCAGGCTGCCCCGGCGCCGGGTTTATTTCCCGGCCCCAGGGGTAGGTCAGGCCCTTGTACAGTTCCGGCGTGTCTTGCAGCATGGTCAGTCTCTCTTATTGCCCGGGGGCTTTGGCGGGCACCGCGCCGGCCGTGGCGCGCATCTGCAGCATCTGCTGCATCTGTTGCATCATCCTGTCGATGGTAAAGCTGGCGGTGGCCTGGCGCGGCGGAAACTCGCGGAAAGTCATCAGCCATTTGCCCACTTCCTGCTGGGTCGGGACGAACAGCCACAACTGGTCGGCGAAGAAGCGGGAGTACATGCCCGAATCAATCGAGGTCTCGTAGGGG
>Ga0224500_10001872_pt1 | contig 11945 bp, 11 predicted proteins | sample SF_Oct11_sed_USG_FD_168126 | JGI IMG/M metagenome (GOLD analysis project Ga0224500, IMG submission 168126) | Sediment microbial communities from San Francisco Bay, California, United States - SF_Oct11_sed_USGS_4_1 | ecosystem: Environmental > Aquatic > Marine > Sediment | place: USA: California... | reverse complement strand
ACCTGGAACTTCGCGCTCCTCGCGATCGACCAGGTGGTGAATGCCGCAGCCAAGATGCGATACATGTCGGGTGGCCAGGTGGGGGTGCCGATCGTCTTCCGCGGCCCCGCGGGCGCGGCGCTGCAGCTCGCCGCACAGCACTCGCAGTGCTTCGAGGCGATGTACGCGAACATCCCGGGCCTCAAGGTCGTGATGCCGGGTACGCCCGCCGATGCGAAGGGGTTGCTCAAGGCCGCGATCCGGGACGATGACCCGGTGGTCTTCATGGAAGGGGAGATGCTCTACAACATGAAGGGCGAAGTCCCCGAGGGCGAGCACCTGGTCCCGATCGGGAAGGCCGACGTCAAGCGCGCCGGGGACCATGTCACCATCATCTGTTACGGCAAGACCGTCGGACTCTCCCTCAAGGCGGCGGAGCTGCTGGAGCAGGATGGGATCTCTGCCGAGGTCGTGGACCTTCGCACGATCCGCCCGCTCGACCTCGAGACGATCTTCGCCTCGGTCGGCAAGACCCATCGGGTCGTCGTGGCCGAGGAGGGGTGGCGGTTCGCGGGCGCCGGTGCCCAGGTGGTGGATGAGATCCAGTCCGCCATCTTCGACGAACTCGACGCACCGGTCCTTCGTGTGACCGGCGCGGATGTGCCGATGCCGTACAACAAGCATCTCGAGCGGGCGGCCAAGGTGTCGGCAGAGAAGATCGTCGCCGCGGCCCGCAAGGTCCTCTACCTCGACTGACCGCTTACCCGGCGACCACATGGCTACCAAGATCCTGATGGAAGCGCTCTCCCCGACGATGGAGGAGGGGCGCCTGGTCGAGTGGAAGAAGAAGGAAGGGGATCCGGTCGCAGTCGGCGAGATCCTCGCCGAGGTCGAGACCGACAAGGCGGTGATGGACCTGCAGGCGCGCGCCGCCGGCGTGCTCCTGAAGCAGGTCATCGTACCCGGCACCACGGTGCCGGTGGGCAACCTGGTCGGAGTCATCGGAACCGCCGGTGAGGACATTTCGGCGGTTGTGGGAGGGTCGTCGCCACCGTCGAAGCCGCCCGCCGCGAAAGCCGCAGCAGTACCGCCGGCAGCCGCGACACCGCAGCCAGCGCCGGCAACGTCCGGCACGCCGGTTCCCGGGGGCCGGTTGAAGGCCTCACCGCTCGCCAGGAAGATCGCCGCAGACCGCGGGGTGGACCTCGCCGGGGTGAGCGGCAGCGGCCCCGAGGGGCGGATCGTGGCTCGCGACCTCGAGGGTGCGGCGGCATCCCCCACGGCCAGTCCCGCCCCACGCTCAACCCTTCGCGCGGGAAGCGGGGAGCCCTTCCGCGACGTCCCGCTCACCCAGCTTCGCAAGACCATCGCAAAGCGACTGGCACAGTCCATCGGCCCGATCCCGACCTTCTACCTCACCACCGAGGTGGACATGGAGCGGGTCGCCGAAGCGCGGCAGGCGCTGGCGGCGTCCGATCTCAAGATCTCGTTCAACGACATCGTGGTGAAGGCGGTGGCGCTGGCCCTTCGGCAGCATCCCGGCTGCAACGCCTGGTGGCAGGACGACCGCATCCGGTACTGGAACGAGGTGCACGTCAGCATGGCGGTTGCGATCGAGGACGGCCTGATCACCCCTGTCATCCGGCACGCCGACCTCAAATCGTTGCGCGAGATCGGCGCGGAATCGCGGGACCTCGCCGCCCGTGCCCGGGACCGGCGGCTCACCCCGGAGGAGTACACCGGCGGCACCTTCTCGGTCTCGAACCTGGGGATGTTCGACATCGACCAGTTCACCGCCGTGATCAACCCCCCGGAGGCAGGGATCCTCGCGGTCGGGAGCGTCACGCCCAAGCCGGTGGCCGAAGGGGACCGGGTGGTGGTACGGCGCCGGATGCGGGTCACGCTGTCCTGCGACCACCGGGTCATTGACGGGGCGACCGGGGCGGCGTTCCTTCGCACGCTGAAACAGATGCTGGAGAATCCGCTGGCCATGCTGGCGTGACAGTTCAGAGAAAGTGAGTCCTCAAATGCGCAGTCCAATTCCGATGCTGCTGGCCGTGTGCCTTCCGCTCACCTGGTCCTCGGTGGCTGCACAGACCGAGACTGAGTCCCCACCGCCCGCGCAGGCCGATCCGCAGCTCCGCTTCGGCGTGCAGGCGGGGCTCAACTCCGCCACCTGGGGCGGCGATGACGCCGACGGGATCGACTCCCGCCTGGGGTTCATCGCGGGCGGTTTCGCCGAGTTCGGCCTGGGACCGTACTTCGCCATCCGGCCCGAGGTGTCGTATTCCCAGCAGGGATGGGAGGCGGAGTTGTTCGGCGCGGACTTCGAGCTCAAGCAGGACTACATCCAGATCCCGGTGCTCCTCAAGGCAGGGGCATCCCTCGCGGCGGAGCCCAAGCTCCGCCCGGTGCTCTTCACCGGCCCGGTGGTCAGCTTCGAGATCCGCTGCGAGGTCAAGGCCTCCGGCGGCGGGATCCCGACCCAGGAGGACGATTGCCCCGACGACTTGGTCAAGGGGACCGATTTCGGCCTGCTGTTCGGCGGCGGGCTCGAGTATGGACGCTTCGCCCTCACGGCCCGCTACCTGCTGGGACTGACCTCCCTGGACGACACCGGCAGCGACGCCGACATCAAGAACCGAGTCGTGACGGTCCTGGCCGGCTTTCGCTTCTGATCACCTTCGCAACCACGAGAGGCCCCTGTGGCGACTTTCGACATAATCATCCTCGGCGGCGGCCCCGCGGGCTATGTCTGCGCGATCCGATCCGCCCAGCTCGGCCTGAGCACCGCCGTGGTGGAGAAGGACAAGCTCGGCGGCGTCTGCGTGAACATTGGCTGCATCCCCACCAAGGCGCTGCTCCACAGCGCCCGGGTCGCCTCGATCGTCGCCCACGAGGCCAGGGACCTGGGCGTCGAGGTCGGCGCGGTCAAGACCGACTACGGCGTGGCGATGAAGCGATCCCGTAAGGTCGCGGAGCAGAACTCGAAGGGCGTCGAGTTCCTGATGAAGAAACACAAGGTGACCGTGCTCCGCGGCACCGGCATGCTCCAGCCCGGCAGGAAGGTCAAGGTGGGCGCGGAGGTGCACGAGGCGAAGAAGGCAGTGGTCATCGCCACCGGCTCCCGGGTGAAGGGGATTCCACCCATCGGGCTCGACATCAACAAGACCACCGTCATCAGCTCCGATGAGGCGCTGTTCCTGGAGCGCGCCCCGGCGTCGATCGCGGTGATCGGCGCCGGGGCGGTGGGCTGCGAGTTCGCCGACATCTTCAACGCTTTCGGCTCGAAGGTGACCCTGATCGAGGCGCTCCCCCGCATCCTGCCGATCGAGGACGCCGAGTCGTCGGACGTCGTGGCCAAGAGCTACAAGAAGCGCGGCATCGAGGTCATCGCGGGCGCCAAGGTCACGAAAGCGGACGTGCTGCAGGACAAGGTGATCCTGCACCTCGAAGCCGGCGGCCAGAGCCGGACGGTCGAGGCGGAGAAGATCCTCATGGCGGCTGGGCGGGCGGTCAACACCGAAGGGTCGGGCTTCAAGGAGGCCGGAGTCCAGCTGACCGATCAGGGCTGGGTGAAGGTGAACCCTAAGACCCTCGAGACGACCGCGGCCGGCGTCTACTGTATCGGCGACGTTGCGGGGCCCCCGATGCTGGCCCACAAGGGGAGCCGGGAGGGAGTGTTCGTGGCCGAGTTGATCGCGGGCCACAAGCCTCATCCCATCCGGTACGACAACATCCCATCGGTCACCTACTGCCATCCGGAAGTGGCGAGCATCGGGCTGACCGAGGAGCAGTGCAAGGAAAAGAAGCTGGACTACCAGGTCGGGCGGTTCCCGTTCAGCGCCAATGGGCGGGCGCGGGCTTCGAACGAGACCGAGGGCTTCGTGAAGATCATCCGCGACAGGCGTTACAGCGAGATCCTCGGCGCGCACATCGTCTGTGGACACGCCTCGGAGATGATTCACGAGCTGGCGGTCGCCCGCGAGAACGAATGCACCGTCGAGGAAGTCGACCTGGCGGTGCACGCGCACCCGACCCTGTCGGAGGCGATCGCCGAGGCCGCGCTCGACTCGATGGGACGGGTGATGCACATCTAGGCAGGGGCCGCCCATGGGCGGCCCCTACCGGGATGTGCCTCATGGGATTCCCTACGATGACAAACGTATCCCCCACCGGTGAACCCGCCGCGCCCGACCACGTCGGGCTGGCGCTCCGGGCCATCGCCGCCGGCGTGCTGGCGGGGGTCGGCGCCACCGCGCTGGCGCTGTTCGTCGTCCGGGGGCTCCAGGCCCAGGCGCCCGTCCCATCGACGCCGGTCACGACCGGACTCATCCCGAACCTGATCCTCGCCGGCTGGCTGGGCGGGGCCTGCATCGCCGCCCTGCTTGCCGGGTGGGTGATGAAGCCGATCGCGTCGAGCTACCGTCGTGGCGGTTTCGCCATGGTCGCCGCCTTCGCCGCCCTGGCCCTGGCGCTGGTCACGATGCCGGCCGACGCGATGTTCGGCCGGAGCGGTCTGCTCACGCTTGGCGCGGCCGGACTGGCGGGCGGCGCGGCTCTCGCCTGGCGGTCGAGGCGACGCGCCCGGTGACGGCGGCGCGGCTGCTCATCGCCGATCTGGGGCGCGTGCCGTATGCGGCTGCGCACCGGCTGCAGCACGCGCTGCGCGAGCGGCGAATCGCCGGTTCCCTCGCCAGCGACGTCATGCTCCTGCTCGAGCATGAGGCAACCGTGACGCTGGGGCGCGGGACCAGGGCCTCCAGCCTGCCCGTCCCCACGGACGAGCTGGCCCGTCGCGGCATCACCATCGCCGAGGTCGAGCGGGGTGGTGACGTGACCTGGCACGGCCCGGGCCAGCTGGTCGGTTACCCAATCCTCGATCTCTCGCGACATCGGGAGGATCTCCACTGGTACCTGCGGCAGGTGGAGGAGGTGCTGATCGGGACCCTCGCCGACCTCGGAATCACGGCTGGGAGGAACCCGGGATACACCGGCGTGTGGACCAGGGGGCGAAAGATCGCGAGCATCGGGGTGCACGTGCGTCACTGGGTCACGACGCATGGCTTCGCGCTGAACGTGAGCAACGACACCAGCGGCTTCGACCTGATCGTGCCGTGCGGGATTCAGGACGTCGAGATGACCTCCGTGCAGCGGGAGCTCGCCGGGGCGGTTGGCACCGAACTCCCGCAGCGGGCCATCGCGGCCGTCACCAGGAACATGGGCAGGGTGTTCGGGTTGACCCCGTCTCCCGTCGAGCTGGCGGAGTTGCTGCCCGACCACCAGGATTCGCCTGAGGTGGTCGCCACCTTCAGGAACGGCAGGGCCATATGACCGATCGCGTGGATGCCCGTCCGGACGACAGGCCCCGGCTGCCACCCGGCCAGATCATCACCGAGAAGTGGCCGGTGCTGCACTACGGAATGGTACCGAGCGTGCAGCTCGATTCGTGGCACTTCGAGGTCCGGGGCGCGGTGGAGGCGCCTTTCACACTGACCTGGGCCGAATTGCTGGCGCTGCCGAGGCGGGAGACGGTCTGCGATATCCACTGCGTGACGCGCTGGAGCCGTTACGACAATCTGTTCGAGGGAATCCCGGTCACGGCGCTTCTCGAGCGCGCCAGGCCGCGTCATGGGGCAGCCTTCGCGCTCATTCATGCCGAGCATGGCTTCACCACCAACGTGCCGCTCGACGACCTGGCCCGCCCCGCGAACCTGCTCGCGCTCCGGCACAATGGGCGCGACCTGGACCCGGAACATGGGGGCCCGGTGCGCCTCCTGATACCGCATCTGTACTTCTGGAAGAGCGCCAAGTGGGTCCGTGGCTTCGAGCTGCTGGAGGAGGACTACCCGGGGTTCTGGGAGCAGAACGGATATCACATGCGGGGAGAACCGTGGGCCGAGGAACGATTCGGGCGCCCCGATCCGGCGCGGATGCGACGCGGACCGCGGTGAAGGTCCGGCGCGGATCTTGACAGCGCGCTGAACGCCCTCCCTGAGCCGAAGCGGGTTCCCGCTCGCTGAGCGGGAACCCGCTTGTCTTTCCCGGACAACTCGGACATTCTCCGAGTCATGAATGCACGCTCGGAAGGCCGCCCGGCTGGAGCGCACGCCGATCAGCTGGTGAGCCAGATCCTCAGGGCGGCGCACGGGTGGGCCCGTGAGGCGCCTGAAGCCCTGCGGCCATACGTTCGCGCGGTGTGCATCCGGCTCGGGGAGATGATCGCCGACCAGCGCAACTTCTTCGCCCCGCTGCCGGAACCGCAGGAGGCGGAGCGGGCCGAGGTCCTGGCGCTGGTGGCGCGCCAGCTCGCCTCCGCCGCGGCGGCGGAGGGTGTCGAGAAGCAGCTGCAGATGTTGTCGGAGATGGAGCTTCGGTCGACCAGTTCCTGGGCGCTTCAGCCCGGCGCCCAGTCGGAATGGACGAACACGGCGATCGGGTTTCTCGAGGAGGCCAGCCAGGGGCTCCCCGCGGATCAGCGGCCCGATCCCTACTGGTCGGATGACGTCGTGGCCGGAGTGGTCGCGTCGGTGCGCGCGGTGCTGGGCATCGACGATCTCCACGCGCGCACCGAGGCCCAGTATCCCGGCAGCCGCCGGAGCGGCGAGGAGCCGGCCGGCATGGAAGCCGAGGAGTAGCGCCTCCCGATCACCCGGCCGGCCGGACCGCCGCGAACCGCTCCATGAACCGGCCGAACACCGCGATCCCTTCCCACAACTGACGCAGGTCAAGCTTCTCGTTCGGCGAGTGAAGCCCGTCGTCCGGGAGGCCGATCCCGGTGAGCAGCACCGGCGCCCCGGCCGTACCGAGCCTCGGTACGATCGGGATGGAGCCCCCGGCGCGCACCCGGACGGCCGGCTTCCCCACGATCTCTCGGAACGCCTCGTCGAGCACGGCAAACGCCGGGTGGCCGGTGTCCACCTGCACCGGGTCGGCCCCGTGCAGGACCTTCACAGACACCTCGGCGTACTTCGGAGCGACCGCCCGGACCGCACGCTCCAAGTCACGTGCGACCCGCTGGAACGAAAGCCCCGGCACGAGCCGGAGGCTGACCTTCGCGGTGGCGGAGGCGGGGATGACCGTCTTGGCGCCATCGCCGACAAATCCCCCCTTGATGCCGTGGATCTCGAAGGTGGGCAGCGCCCAGGTGCGCTCGAAGACCGAGTACTTCTTGAGCCCCGTCAGGGCCAGCGCCGTCACTTCCTCCTTGAGGTACTCCCGCTTCTTGAACGGGAGTCGCTTCCAGTCGCGCCGCTCGGCCTTGGTGGGAGGGACGACCGACTTGTAGAGCTTGGGCAGGTGAATGCGCCCGTCCTCGTCCTTGAGCTCGGCCAGCACACGGATCAGCGTCTCGATGGCATTGGGCGCCACGCCGCCGTAGGTCCCGGAGTGCAGGTCGCGCTGCAGCGTCCGGACATTGATCTCCGCGTAGCAGAGCCCGCGCAGCGCCGTGTAGACGCCCGGAATGCCCGGCGCGTAGTACGACATGTCGCAGACCAGCACGGCGTCGGCTTTGGTGCGTTCCGGCTCGCGCGTCAGCAGCGCGTCGAGGAAGTGGCCGCCGCATTCCTCCTCGCCTTCGAAGATGAACCGGACATTCAGGGGTGGGCGCCCGTCGCCGTCGCGAATCGCCTCGTACGCGCGGAGCAGGCAGAACACCTGCCCCTTGTCGTCCGCGGTGCCGCGGGCGAAGAGCTTGCCGTCGCGCACTGTGGCCTCGAACGGCGGCGTGTGCCATTCGTCGACCGGGTCGACCGGCTGCACGTCGTAGTGTCCGTAGATGAGCAGGGTCGGCGCTCCGGGCACCTCCGGGCCCTCGGCCCAGACGATGGGGTGGCCCTCCCCCTCGATCAGCGTGACGACCGGGCAGCCCAGCCGCCGGAGATCCGCCATCAGCCAGTCGGCGGCCCGGCGGCAGTCGGCCGCATGCTGCGGCAGCGCGCTGATGCTGGGTATGGCGAGAAACTCGGTGAGTTCCTGGAGCAGGCGTGACTGTTCGCGAGTGACGAATTCGGTATCCATGACGGCGGGCCTGGTTGGTTTCGACAGGGGATCGGCGGCGCGCCGGAGCGCGTAGCCGGCGTTCGTCCGGCAGGTGGCAAGTTGTCCTGCTCCTCCGCGCCCCGCCAGCCCCCCGCCATCACGGCCGCCCCTAGCGCGATGCCGACGGTGGGGTACATTCGCGCCCATGTTCTCCACCAGCCAGTTTCGGGTCTTTCCGGCGAATCCCACCGATCGGCTGCTGTCCCGGCCCCGGCGCCTGCTGCAGGAAGGGCGACTCGCCGAGTCGGAGGCGATGTACCGGGAGCTGCTGGCCTCGCATCCGGGCCTGGCCCCCGCCCACTTCGAGTACTTCACGCTGCTGCGGCTCGCTGGCCGCCATGAGGAAGCCCTGCGCCTGGCCGAGCAGGCGGCCTCGCGCCCCGGGATGGCCGCGATGAGCCTTGCGCTCAAGGGGGCGGCGCTGGTGGAGATGGGCCGGTATCGCGAGGGGCTGCAGGCGCTCGACGAAGCCGCCAGCCTCGAACCTGACCTGAGCCTCGTCTGGCACGAGACCGGGTATGCGGCCTGGCGGGTCGGGGAACTCTCCCGCGCGCTGATGGCGCTGGATCGCGCCTTCGCACTCGAGCCGCACGGAGCGACCCTCCTGCTCCGGGGACGGGTCCTGCGGCAGGCGGGGCGATATCTCGCGGCGGAAGTCAGCTTCGAGGGGGCGTTGCAGGCGGCCGAGTTCGCCCCCCAGCGGGAGGAGGCCGAGCGGGAGATTCGGACCACCCGACGGCATGCGGCCTTCCTCAACTCAAAGCCGGACCGGCTTTCCCCCGCGCGGCGGTGGTTTGCGGAGACCGGCGCTGTGCCGCTGAGCGGGAACCTCGGTCCGCCGCCAGGCGAGGCGGAGCTGGCCTCCGCCCTGGCTCAGCTGACGACCGAACTCGAATGGGAGTTTGATCTGCTCGTGGCGCTCGACGGGTGGACAGGATGGTACGATCTCGCCGGCCGGCTCGACCTGCCGGTGGCGTCCGAGGTGCCGACGAATCCCGAGGTGACCCCCCTGATCGCCATCCGTCGCACCGGCGCGGGAGCGGCCTGGAGCTCGGCGAGCCGCCAAGTCGCCGAGAGCCGCCGGGGCCTCACGTTCGCGCTCCACCAGGATCCCGCAGCGCCAGCGGCGGATGTGTGCGGAGACCTCGACGCCACCGCGATGGGCGCGGTGGATCTGGCGTTCGCCACCGAGGCCTCGCTCCATCCTGAAGGGCGGCTCCACGACCGGACGCTCAGGCCGGCGCGGTCGGTGTCGCCTTCCTGAGCTGGCTGAATCTCCGCCGGAAGGAACAGAAGGGGGTTCAGGCCCTGGCGATCGCCAGGACCGCTTCCTGCATGTCCGCCGCGGAGGGCCAGCGCTGGTCGCGTGACTTCTCCAGCGCGCGATGCAGCAGCTTGGCGAAGGCGGCAGGGGTTTCGGGGCGGAACTGGAGGACATTCGGCACCGGCGCGGTGCGATGCTTGGTCAGGACCAGCTCCTCGAATGGATCATCGAACGGGGGACGGCCGGCGAGGCATTCGTAGACCACGCAGGCCAGGGAATAGAGGTCCGAGCGCGGGTCGATGTCGTTGTCCCCCGCGATCTGTTCGGGACTCATGTAGAGCGATGTTCCCACCGCGAAGCCCGACTTGGTGAGCCGCTCGCCGCCGGCCTCCGCCACCGCCTTGGCGATCCCGAAATCCACCAGCACCGCCCCCGGCTCCGACAGCAGGATGTTCTCGGGCTTCACATCCCGATGCACCACGCCGATGGCGTGTGCCGCGGCCAGCGCCCCGAGCAGGTCGTTGGCGATGTGCAGCGCATCCGTCACCGAAGTGCGCTTGGCCCGGTCGAGGTGATGGCGCAGGTTGGGACCCTCGACGAAGTCCATCACGTACCAGAGCAGCCACTCGTCTTCCCCCCAGTCGCGCAGCTGCGCGACGCCGGGGTGCACCAGCTGCGCCACCACCTTGATTTCGCGGAGGAACCGGTCGGCGGTGACGCTGGCGGCGAGCTGCGGGTGCAGGATCTTCAGCGCCACCGCCTTTCCCTCGGGCGTCTGGGCCTTGAAGACCCGAGCCGCGCCGCCGCGGCCGATCTCCCGCTCGACGACGTACCGTCCCTCGAGCGCCTTGCGGACCAGCGGGAGAATGTCACGCGCCATGAAGAGCCCAGGTTCCAGGTCTGAAGACGGGGGTAAGTAGGTGCGCACCGGGCCCCACCGCAAGGGGAGGGTGGCGCCTCATTCCGCCCGCCGCGGCGTGGCGTCGCCGGACTCCGAAGCCGGTGAGCCGTCGAGCGCGCGGCGCATACGCTCGAAGGCCTGGTCACCCTCCGCCCCCTGCTGCAGCGAGTCCATGGCCGCGATTGCCAGCCGGATATCCGCGCCATGAGACTGATACCAGCGCTCGAACAGGTCGAGCCTGGTGCGATAGATCCGAGCCGCGATCAGGCGCGCGTTGTTCACCGGACGATCCGCCATCGGACCGACCTGGTAGGTCCTGAGCGCCGCACCCACCGGCCCGGTCAGCTGGTCCTTCGCCCATCGGCCCGCCTCCACGCGGCCGGCCTCGACCGCGGCCGAGTCGTCGGCCGCCTCATACACCGAGTCGAGGCGGGCGGCGAGGTCGGCGTAGAATCCTCCGAGCACCACTTCGTCGGCCCACCGCGCGGCGGCCTGCTCGGCCGCGGCTTCCGAGCCGCGGCGCCGGAAGAAGGCCTGCGCCGCCCGGTATCCGGCCAGCTGGGCGAAGCTCTCGTTGAACGGCGTGGCGCTCTTCACGTACAGCGTGTTATGGGCGATTTCGTGCAGCACCGTCGCCGCCAGCTCCACCGAGTCCCGGCTCATGGCGGTGGAGTAGAGCGGATCGTTGAACCAGCCGAGGGTGGAATAGGCCCCGGCGGGCCGAAGGTAGACGTCGTAGCCCTTTCGCTCGAGCTTTTCGGCCTCCCGGCGGGCCATGGCCGGGTCGAAGAATCCCTTGTAGGGGATCCGGCCGACGATCGGGTACTTCCAGGTGTGCGGACAGAGGCAGTGGCGCGGGCTGGCGGATAGGACCAGCAGCAGGGTGTCGCGGCCGATGTCGGCGTAGGTGGTGTAGGTCCGCGCGGCGTCGAGGCCAAGCTCCGCCGCGAAGTCCCTGGCATCGACGACCACCCGGAGGAGGTTCCTGGTCTCCTCCTCGGTGCCCGGATCGGACAACATCTCGGCGATCGGCTGCCGGGCCTCGAGAATGAGAGTCTGCTCCAGGCCGGCCCGGGTGAGGTAGCGGACGTCTTCACTGGCCACGTATGCCGTACCGAACCCCGCCATCAGGACGCCGGCGACAATCAGGATGATCATGCAGCCCCGGCGCATCAGAGGTTGAGTCGCAGCCCGAGACGGTGGGCATCACCGCCGAAGTTGGCGTCTGGCTGCCAAGCATAGTCGATGGTCACCCGCGTCAGCACCAGCCCGCCGCCGAGCGAGAGGTGCTTGTCCGACGGCGCCTCCGGGATCGCGCCGTATCCGGCGCGCGCCACCAGCCCCACATCGCCGACCACCGCCCCGGCCTCGAGGCCGAGCATGGTGCGCCGCGGTTCGCCATCGGTCCAGGCGACCTCGACGGTGCCGAGCAGGCGGGCGGTCTCCTGTGGGTCGACGAAGTTGAAGGTGAACCCCAGCCGGCTGCTCAGCGGCATGTCCAGCACCTGACCAGTGACCCCCCAGTGCCCGATGTTCCTCACCGCGAAGGCCAGCGTCATGATGTCGAACAGGTAGATGCCTATCCCGCCATCCACCGCCCCCGACCGCCGCACATCTCCCACTGAATCCTCCTCGGAGACGTAGCGGAGGCTGCTCCCCAGCGCGATGATTCCGAAGCGATACACGGCCGACCCGACCCACGAGAGATTGTCCCGGGTGGCCGACGAGTCGCCGAACCGCATGTAGTGGTAACCGCCC
>Ga0224500_10001871_pt1 | contig 11948 bp, 11 predicted proteins | sample SF_Oct11_sed_USG_FD_168126 | JGI IMG/M metagenome (GOLD analysis project Ga0224500, IMG submission 168126) | Sediment microbial communities from San Francisco Bay, California, United States - SF_Oct11_sed_USGS_4_1 | ecosystem: Environmental > Aquatic > Marine > Sediment | place: USA: California... | reverse complement strand
GCATGGCCCAGGTCCAGGCACGATTCGGTGAACCGGCCGAGCGGTATCCGGCCGTCGGCGATCCGCCGATCACGCGCTGGGTGTACCCGGCATTCGTCGTGTATTTCGAGCACAATCTCGTCGTCCACGCGGTGGCCCAGCGAATGGTGTCCACCCCGCGCTGACCGGCACGACCGCCCGAACGATTCCTTAAACTAGAGCAGATCTCAGGATCTGCTCGTAACTTATTGTTTAACTTAATGTCCGATCTCCCCGCCCTGCCCCGCGAGGACCGTCGCCGCGTGTGCTGGCACGGCCTTGCCGGCGCTGCCCCGGCCCTCTACCTGGCACGCGCGGCGGCGCAGCTCGGGCGTCCCCTGGTGGTCGTTGCACGCGACGCGGCCGCGGTGGCGCGGCTCGAGGACGAACTGCGTTTCTTCGCCGGCAGCGGGATGCCCATCCTCGCGTTCCCCGACTATGAAACGCTGCCGTACGACCAGTTTTCGCCTCACCCCGACATCATTTCCCAGAGACTCCGCGCGCTCGCCCGCCTGCCGTCTCTCGAACGCGGCCTGGTGGTCACCGACCTGCCGACCTCCATGCAGCGGCTGCCGCCCCGCAGCTTCGTCGACGCACATGCCCTCGCCCTGAGTCTGGGCGAGGACCTCGATCTCGAGCAGTTCCGCCTGCGCCTGACCGCCGCGGGCTATGCGAGCGTGCCGCAGGTGGCGGCGCCCGGGGAGTTCGCCATTCGCGGCTCGCTGTTCGACATCTTCCCCATGGGGAGCGACGCGCCGTTGCGCATCGACCTCTTCGACCGGCAGATCGACAGCATCCGCAGCTTCGACCCGGAGACTCAGCGCTCGAGCGATCGCCTGGAGCGTCTCGACCTGCTCCCGGCCCGCGAGTTCAGCCTGTCCCCGGACTCGATCCGGGATTTTCGACGGCGCTTTCGCACTCGCTTCGAGGGCGACCTGACGCGCATGCCGACCTATCGCGACGTCGGCGACGGCCTGGCCCCGGCGGGCATCGAATATTTCCTGCCGCTGTTCTTCGAGTCGACTTCGAGCCTGTTCGAATACCTCCCGGCCGGTGCGGTCGTGGCGTTGCCGGCGGACTACCAGTCAGGTCTGCTCGCCGCCTGGCAGACGGTCGAGTCGCGCTACGAGGAGCGACGCTACGACATCGAACACCCGGTGCTCGCTCCCGACGAGATCTTCCTGCCGCCCGAGGAATGGACGGCCGCCGCGGGATCGACCGGGCAGCTGCTGATCGATTCCTCGCCGTCCGCCACGGCGGCGCCTGGTGTTGCGATGGTGGATCTCGGTACGAGCCCGGCACCGGCATTCCGGCTGGACCAGCGCCAGGAGAACTCGATCCGCGCGTTCGCGGAGCACCTGACCCGGCATCCCGGCCGCGTCCTGATCGCGGCGGAGTCGCCGGGGCGGCGCGAGCTCCTCTTCGAGCTGCTGCGGCCCCTCGGCGTCGAGCCGCGAATCGCCGGCACCTGGGCGGATTTCGTCGACTCGGACCTGCCGGTCGCGATCATCGTCGCGCCGCTGGCCTCCGGCGTCACGCTCTCCGACCCGCCGCTCACGATCTACGCCGAGGAGCAGCTCTTCGGCGAGCGGGCGCGACAGGAGCGCCGGCGCCGGCGCTCCGACCGCGACCCCGCGCGGATCATCCAGCAGTTGGCAGACCTGCGCCCGGGAGCGCCCGTGGTCCACGAGGATTACGGCGTCGGTCGCTACCTCGGACTCACGACCATGGATGCGGGCGGCATGCCGGCCGAGTTCCTGGTACTCGAGTACGCCGACGGCGACAAGCTGTACGTGCCTGTCCAAGCGCTCGAGAGGATCAGTCGCTACACGGGCGCGCCGGCGGAGACGGCCCCGCTGCACAAGCTCGGCAGCGAGCAGTGGTCGAAGGCCCGCGCCCGGGCGGCCGCGCGCATCCGCGACGCCGCGGCGGAGCTGCTCGACGTCTACTCCCGCCGGGAGACGCGGCCGGGGCACGCGTTCGGGATCGACGAGCCGCAGCTCCATGCGTTCGAGTCGGGCTTCCCGTTCGAGGAGACCGCGGACCAGGCGGCGGCCATTTCCCAGGTCATCGAGGACCTGCGCTCGCCACGACCGATGGACCGGGTCGTGTGTGGCGACGTCGGCTTCGGCAAGACCGAGGTGGCGCTGCGCGCGGCGTTCGTCGCCGTCCAGGGCGGCAAGCAGGTCGCCGTACTGGTGCCCACCACCCTGCTCGCCCAGCAGCACTACCAGACGTTCGCGGACCGCTTCGCCGACTGGCCGGTCAAGGTCGAGCTGCTGTCACGATTCCGGGGCGACGCGCAGGCCAAGGCCGCGCTCGCAGGCCTCGCGACCGGCCAGGTCGACATCGTCATCGGCACCCACCGGCTGCTGCAGCCGGGCGTCCGGTTCAAGGATCTCGGGCTGCTGATCATCGACGAGGAGCATCGCTTCGGCGTCCGCGACAAGGAGCGGCTGCGGGCGCTGCGCGCCGAAGTGGACGTGCTGACCCTGACCGCAACGCCGATCCCGCGCACCCTCAACATGGCACTCGGCGGACTGCGCGACCTGTCGCTGATCGCCACGCCACCGGCCGCACGCCTGTCCATCAAGACCTTCGTGTCCGAGTGGAACGGGCCGGTGATCCGCGAGGCCTGCCTGCGCGAGCTGCGTCGCGGCGGCCAGGTCTACTTCGTGCACAACAGCGTCGACACCATCGAGGCGACGTCGCAGCGGCTCGCCGAACTCGTGCCGGAGGCCCGGATCGCGATTGGGCACGGCCAGATGCGCGAGCGGGACCTCGAGCAGGTGATGCTCGACTTCTACCACAAGCGCACCAACCTGCTGCTCTGCACGACGATCATCGAGAGCGGCATCGACGTGCCGACCGCGAACACGATCATCATCGACCGTGCCGACCGCTTCGGCCTCGCACAGCTGCACCAGCTGCGTGGCCGGGTCGGTCGCTCGCACCACCAGGCGTATGCCTACCTGGTGACTCCGCCGCGCAACGCCATGACGTCGGACGCCGCGAAGCGACTCGAAGCGATCGAGTCGCTGGAGGACCTCGGCGCAGGTTTCGTGCTCGCGACCCACGACCTCGAGATCCGCGGTGCCGGCGAACTGCTGGGCGAGGGTCAGAGCGGCCAGATCCAGGAGATCGGCTTCGCGCTGTACCTGGAACTCCTCGAGCGCGCCGTTGCGGCGCTGCGTTCAGGCAAGACCCCGGAGCTCGAACGCCCCCTCCACCACGGACCGGAAATCGACCTGCACGTGCCGTCCCTGCTGCCCGAGGCCTACCTGCCGGACGTCCACGCGCGACTGGTGCTCTACAAGCGCCTCTCGGCGGTCAGCACGGAGATCGAGCTCGACGACCTGCAGGCGGAGACCGTGGACCGGTTCGGATTGCTGCCGGACCCGGCGCGTCACCTGTTCCGCATCGCGCGGTTGCGCACGGCGGCGACGCCTCTCGGCATCGAGCGCCTCGACGTCGCCCCGGCCGGGGGCTCGGTGACGTTCAACGACGCCACCCCCATCGACCCGGGGGCCCTCATCCTGCTCGTGCAGCGCAGCGGCCGCACGATGCGGTTCGATGGTCCCCGCAAGCTGCGCATTGCCGGCACCTGGCCGCAGGGCGAGCAGCGCTTCGCGGCGGCGCAGGAATTGCTGGACCAGCTCGGGGCGTGCCTCGGCAAGTGACGCGACGGTCTCGGCCGGCACGGGCTCGCCGTGCGCGGCGCCCGGCCCGACGATGCACGATCCGGCCGATGGCTAGCGCGGCGCGTCGAGTTGTCCTGCCACCACGACGTTTCCGCCCTGCGCCTTGGCCTGCGTCAGGGCCTGGCGGGCGGCCTCCAGTAGCGCCTCGCAGGCGAGGGAGCGCGGTGGCACCGTCGTGACCACCCCACCGCTCAAGGTCAGGTAACGGCCGGTCCGCGAGCGCGGATGGTGAATCGCGAGTGCGCGCACGCGACCGGCAATGTGCTCGGCATGCTGCAGTGCGCTTTCCGCTTCCATGGAGACGCCGAGCACGACGAACTCGTCATCCGCGAAGCGGGCGACGACGTCGCTCGTGCGGCGCATGGCCGAAGCGATCGTCCGGCCAACCTGCCGGAGCACGTTGTCCGTCGCACCGCGTCCGAAGACCTCGCGGTAGTCGCGGCAGGCATCCAGATCCAGCCGCATCACGGTGATCGTCCGGCCGTCGCGCTGGCCGATCGACCAGTCGCGCCGCAGCACCTCGAGGAAGTGCTCCGGCGTGCTGAGCCCGCCCGAGCGGTCGACTCCGGCCGCCAGTGCTCCCGCCGCCGCCCGCGGCAGTGGCCGATAATGCAGTGCGAGCCGTGCGTCCGGCAGCAGGAGGGCCCAGCGCTCGCACTCGACCACGGCCCCGTCCGCCCGGCGCAGGCTCACGCGCAGGCCCACCCCGACGCTGGTGCCGTTCGGGTCGGCAGGCGCCTCCATCTCGATCTCCTCGAGCAGGCGACCGCTCGGCCACTCCTCGGGCTGCTGCAGCAGGGCCGCCAGCGTCGCGTTGGCGTAGACGACGCGCGGCGACGAGCCGCCGGGATCCTCGACGATCGCGACGCCGTCGAGCGAGTGGCGCAGGACCTCCGCCAGCAGTGCAGGATCCAGATTTGTCATGCCCCCATCTCGTACCACCCTAGGCGTCAAGCTGCAACTGTGGTGCGTCGCGACAGTGATCCACGGCCGCGCGGCACTCCGTCCACCGGGCGCTCTGCTGCAAGGCGAGACGGTCCGGCATCGGTCGCCCGTGCAGTCGCGCCAGGCGCACCTGGCTCAATGGATCCGACTCGCCGGCCAGTTCGTCGAGCGCTGCGAGCACCGAGGCCCGGTCATTGCAGACCGGCAGCACGTCGCAACCGGCCGCGAGCGCGCGCCGCGCGCGTTCCGGCACGGATCCGGCAAACGCGGCGCCCCCCATGCTGAGGTCGTCAGAAAAGACCGCGCCGGTGAAGCCGAGGCCCCAGCGCAGTTCCTGGCGGATCCAGCGACGGGAGAAGCCCGCAGGCGCATCGTCCACCTCGGGGAACAGGACGTGGGCCACCATGACGGATGCCAGGCCGTTCGCAATCAGCGTGCGATAGGGCAGCAGGTCCTCGCCCAGTTCCTCGAGCCGGCGCCGATCCACCGGCAACGCCTTGTGCGAGTCCGCGACCACCGCCCCGTGACCCGGAAAGTGCTTGGCCGTGGCCACCATGCCCGCCGTGCGCATGCCCTGCATGCAGGACACCGCCAGTCGGGCCACCACTTCCGGGTCGCGGTGGAACGCGCGGTCGCCAATCACCTCGCTCACCCCGTAGTCCAGGTCCACGCAGGGCGCGAAGCTCATGTCGATGCCGGCGGCGCGCAGTTCGGCGGCGAGGAGCCAGCCGCACTGCCAGGCGAGCCTGCGGCCCGCCTCGGGATCGAGGTCGTAGGCCCGGCCGATCGACCGCTGCGGCGGCAGTTCCGTAAAGCCCGTGCGAAAGCGCTGGACACGACCGCCTTCGTGATCCACCGCGACGAGCAGCGGCGGCTTGCGGACCGCGCGGATCTCGCGCACGAGTCGCTCCAACTGGTGCACGCCTTCGAAGTTGCGCGTGAACAGGATCACTGAGCCGACCAGCGGATGCGCCAGCACGCGCCGGTCCTCGGGCGTGAGTTCCGTGCCCGGAACGTCGACCATCAGCGGCCCGAGCGTCACCGGGACTCCCCCGTTGCCGGCCAAGCACGCCAGGGCAGGAGCGCGAGGCTGGAGTTGTAGTAGCGAACGTCCTCCGTGATCTCGAGCCCGACCCAGGGCGGTCTCACGAACGCCTCCCGCTCGTCGTCGAGTTCGAGTTCCGCGACCACCAGCCCGGAGTTGTCACCGAGGAACTCGTCCACTTCCCATTCGTGTCCGGCATGGGACACCCAGTGGCGGTACTTTTCGATGCGACCCTGGACGCAGAGCAGATCGAGGATCTCGTTGGCCTGGTCCAGCGGAATCTCGTATTCATACTCGAGTCGTGTCGCACCTCGCACCCGCCCCTTGACGCCGATCCAGGCCTGCTGGCCCCCGACCCGGACGCGGACCGAACACGACTCGCTGCCCGCGAGGTAGCCCTGGCGATAGAACTCGCGGCGGTCGGCGCCGGTGCGCCACGCCTCGCCCTCGACCAGGAATTTGCGTTCGATCTCGAGCGGCATCGTTCAGCGTTCGAAGACCGACATGGCCTCGACATGGGTGGTGTGCGGAAACATGTCCATGACGCCTGCTGCGACCAGCTGGAATCCGTGGTCCCGGACCAGGATGCCTGCATCGCGGGCAAGGCTGCCCGGATGGCAGGAAATATACACGACGCGCGTAGCTCCAGAGTCTGCCACGAGGGGCAGGACCTCGCGCGCCCCGGCACGGGGCGGATCGAGGAGTACGCGCTCGAAGGGGCGCTTCGCCCAGGCGGCACCCGTCGCCGGCGCCGCGAGGTCGGCTGCGTGGAACTCGACGTTGCCGAAGGACTGACGTCTCGCATTCATTCCGGCGCGTGCCACCAGGCCGGCATCGCCTTCCACGCCGACGACCTCGAGCGCAAGGCGTGCCAGCGGCAGCGAGAAATTGCCCAGCCCGCAGAACAGGTCGAGCACGCGATCCTGAGGCTGCGGCCCGAGCAGGTCGATTGCGCGCTCGACCATGGCCTGGTTGATCGCACCATTCACCTGGATGAAGTCCGTTGGCTCGAACTCGATCGACAGGCCGGAGCCCGGCAGCGCATAGCGAAGCGGCGGCCGCCCGGGCGTGAGGGCGACGATGCTGGCCGGCCCCCCGGACTGCAGGTAGAGGCGCACGCCCTGCCCGGCTTCGAACTCGCGCAGCCGACCGAGGTCCGCGTCGGTCGGTGGATCGAGGGTGCGCAGCACGAGCGCGCAATCGTCGTCGGCCACGGCGACCTCGACCTGGGGTATCCGGCCTGCAATCGACAGCCCACCGACGAGCGCGGCGAGCGGATCGACGAGGCGGTCGGCCGGCGGCGCGAGCACCCTGCATTCGTGCAGGTCCGCAACGAAGGGCGCGGCGCGTTCGCGGAAGCCGACCAGCACGCGACCCTTGCGCGCGACGTACTTCACGCCGAGCCGGGCCCGGCGCCGGTATCGCCAGACGGGCCCCTGCAGCGGCGGCAGGATGCGCCCCGGCGTCACCCCGCCGAGCCGCGCGAGGTTCTCGATCAGCTGGTCCTGCTTGAAGGCGATCTGTGCGGCCGGCGCGAGGTGCTGCAGCGCGCAGCCGCCGCAGGTTCCGAAGTGCGGACACTCCGGCTCGACGCGATCGGGGCTCGGACGAAGCACCGACTCCAGCCCGGCCTCGTCGAAGTTGCGGTGCCGGCGGACGCGGCGCAGCACGACGCGTTCCCCCGGCAGGGCATCGGCGACGAAGACCGTCTTGCCGTCGATCCGGGCCACGCCCTTTCCCTCGTGGGAAAGATCCTCGATGTCGGCCTCTTCAGGGGCGGCGCTGATCCGTTTCATTCCGCTGCGGTGGTCCACGCCGCGAGGAACTCCCCGAGGTGCGGCTGGGTGGCGTCGCCGAGCCACGACCGCACCAGCGCGCTCTCGCGCCCGTGTTCCTCCGGCGTGAGTCGGCCGCGCATCAGTTCGAACCGCAGGTAGATCAGGTAGGTGTTGATGACGTCGGTCTCGCAGTAGTTGCGGATGTCCTCGACGCGGCCCTCGAGGTGCGCCTCCCCGACCGCCTCCCCCGACATGCCCAGTTTGCCCGGGAAACCGAGCAGCTGCGCCATCCTGTCGAGGCCGACTCGCCCGCGACCCTGGAAGCCGGACAGCACGTCCATCAGGTCCACGTGGCGCCAGTGGAAGCGGCTCAAGTAGTTGTTCCAGCGGAATGCCGGGTCTTCGTCGCCCGTCTCCCAGTAGCGCGGCGCCTGCAGCGAATGGCGGAGTGCGCGGTAGTGCAGGACCGGCAGGTCGAATCCGCTCCCGTTCCAGCTCACCAGCGTCGGGCCGTAGCGATCGATGCCGTCGAAGAAGCTCCGCAGCAGTTCCGACTCGGGCGAATCCGGCTCGCCGAGGCTCCAGGCCCGGAAGCCTTCCCGGGTTCGCATGGCCACCGAGATCGCCACGACCCGGTGCTGCTCCAGCGACAGGAACTCGGATCCCGTCTGCTCGCGCTGGCGGGTCTGCATCACGTAGCCGACCTGCTTGTCCGTGAGGCCCTCGAGCCCGTGCAGGCGCCGTCCAAACTCGACGTCTGGAACCGTCTCGATGTCGAATGCGAGAACGTTGCTGATGCTCACCCGGACTCCTTGCGCATGAGGACCGCGACCGCCACCACGAGACCGGCCTCGTCGGTGAGGGTAACGTGTCCCTCGCCTGCACCCAGCCGGTCGCGCAGCGCCTGGCCGCGTGCGGACCAGATGACCTCGGGACGTCCCCAGGCATTCGCCGCGATGCCGACGTCCCGGATCCAGATGCCGTGTGCGAAGCCGGTGCCCAGCGCCTTGACGATCGCTTCCTTGGCGGCGAAGCGCATGGCGAGAAAGCGCACGGGTCGCTTGTACACTCGGAACGCCGCCTCCTCCTGCGGCATCAGGAGCCGGCGCACGAAGTGCTCGCCGTGGCGCTCGAAGGTGGCCTGTACGCGGTCGAGCTGCACGACGTCGGTGCCGATGCCGAAGATCACGATCCGTCCTCAGCTTGAGTTCGACAGGCCGTGCCGTGCGGCGGTCATCAGGGCCTTCATCTCGCGGACCGCCGCCGCCATCCCGTCCGTGACCGCACGGGCGACGATCGCGTGCCCGATGTTGAGTTCCACGATCTCGGCAACCGCGGCGACCGGCTGGACGTTGTGGTAGTGGAGCCCATGTCCGGCGTGCACCGTGAGCCCGATGCGCGAGCCATACCGCGCGGCTTCCACGAGGCGCATCAGTTCGACGGCCTGGCGCTCCCCCGCCGCCTCGGCATAGGCGCCGGTGTGCAGTTCGACGACCGGCGCGCCAACCTCGAGCGCGGCTTCGAGCTGGACCGGCTCGGGATCGATGAACAGCGACACCCGGCTGCCACACTCCCGGAGGGACGCGCAGCAGTCCGTGAGCCTTGCCCGCTGGCCGGCCACGTCGAGTCCACCCTCGGTCGTCAGTTCTGCCCGGCGTTCCGGCACCAGGCAGCAATCCTGCGGTCGGACGCGGCGCGCGATGGCAACCATGGCGTCGGTGGCGGCCATCTCCAGGTTCATGCGCGTCTGCAGCGAAGCCCGCAGGCGGTCGACGTCGTGGTCCTGGATGTGACGGCGGTCCTCGCGCAGGTGCAGCGTGATGCTGTCGGCACCCGCCTGCTCCGCCACCAGCGCGGTGAGCAGCGGATCGGGATAGGTTGCACGGCGCACCTCGCGCAGGGTGGCGACGTGATCGATGTTGACGCCCAGTCGCAAGGGATGGGTGAGCATGGTTCAGCCTCCGGGCGACGGGCCGCCGTGCGCCCGCATCGCCAGCAACACTTCCCGAGTGCGCAGTTCACGGCCGTCGAGACACTGGTCGAGCGCGGCACGAAGCAGGCGCCGCGCGTCCGCGAGGCTGCGCGGGTCGTCCAGGGCCTCGCGGGCCAGGGACAGCAGCGACGAGCCCTGGAAGACCAGCGGACCTTCCGCGACGCCGTCGACGACCTCTGCACCGCCGTCGACCCGGTAGCGATAGGCACGATCCGGAAGGATCGCCTGTCCGCCGCCGGCATCGTGGGCGAGATCGAGTCCCCAGCCGAGTTCCTCGAGCAGCCGCTTCTCGAACAGCCTCAGGGCCCGCGCCGGGTCGGCGGCCGGATCCTCGAGGAGCGACACCACGCGTGCGTAGGCGTCGTACAGCGCGGGGTGCGGATCGTGGCGGGGCAGGAGCTTGATGATCAGCTCGTTGACGTAGAACCCGCTCATCAGTCGATCACCCGCCAGCCGCACGGGCGCACGGGCTCGCTCCGCGCCCGTCAGCTGCCCTGCGTCTCCCCGGGCGCTCCACGAGGCGAGCACCTCGCCGAACGGCTGCAGCGCCGCCGGCAGGGCGGATCCTCCGCGGCGCACGGCGCGCGCGAAGACCGAGACACGCCCGTGGCCGCGCGAGAACAACTCGAGGATGCGGCTCGAGTCGCGCCACGGGTAATGGTGCAGCAGGAAGGCCGGTTCGAGCTGCACACGGCGGGAGGTCGACGTCACGACTCGTATCCGAACTTCCGCAGGGCATTCTCGTCGTCCGACCAGTCCTCCCGCACCTTCACCCAGAGCTCGAGGTGCACGGGCCTGCCGAAGTACTGCTTGAGTTCGAGACGGGCTGCGCGGCCGATCTCCTTGAGGAGTTCGCCGCCCTTGCCGATCACGATCGCCTTCTGGCCCGTGCGCTCGATCCAGATCACGGCCTGTACGATGAGCTTGCCCGGCTCGTCCTCAGCCTCGCCCATCCCCTCCACTTCCACGACGAGGCCGTAGGGCAGTTCCTCCTGGAGCCTCCGTGTCAGCTTCTCGCGCACGATCTCGGCCGCCATGAAGCGGTCGCTCACGTCCGTGAACTGCTCGGGCGGATAGAGCAGCGGCGACTCCGGGAGGTAGCGCGAAATGACCTCGGGCAGTCGCTCGAGATTGCTGCGCTTGAGCGCGGAGAGCGGCACCACCTCGGCAAACTCGGCCTTGCGCGTAATCTCCGCCATGAACGGCAGCAGGCGGGACTTCGGCTTCGCCCGGTCCACCTTGTTGATGATCAGCAGGATCGGCCGGCCCGCCTGGCGCAGCTCGTCGAGGGCCCGCTCGTCCTCGTCCGTCCAGCGCAGCGCCTCGATGACGAACAGGTTCACGTCGGAGTCCGCCAGCGACGCGAGTGCGGTGCGGTTCATGTAGCGGTTGATCGCGCGCGGCTGGCGGGCATGGATGCCCGGCAGGTCGGCGAAGACGATCTGCAGCCCGGGCCGGGTCAGCACGCCGTGGATCCGGTTGCGCGTCGTCTGCGGCTTCGGACTCACGATGGTCACCTTGCGACCGAGCAGCGCGTTCAGGAGCGTCGACTTGCCGACGTTGGGCCGCCCGACCAGCGCGGCGATCCCGCAGCGGGTCACGGTGCCGGGGGTCAGCTCGATGGTGTCGCTCGTTTCATTCACTGCGGTGCAACCTCCTGCTCCAGCCGCCGGAGCACCCGCTCGGCAGCCTCCTGCTCGGCCCGTCGCCGACTCGAGCCCTCGCCCTGCTCGCGCAACCCGAGCGCCTCGACCTCGCAACTGGCGACGAACCAGTGCTCGTGCGGCTCGCCGCTCACATCCTCCACAGCATAGACCGGAATCCGCAGGCTGCGCCCCTGCAGCAGCTCCTGCAGCCGGGTCTTCGGATCCTTGAGTGCCTGTGCCTGCGGCAACTCCGCGAGCCGCGCCGAGAACAGTCGCTCGATCACGGCACTCGCCGCGGCGATGCCGCCGTCGAGGTAGAGAGCCCCGAAAATCGCCTCGAGCGCGTCGGCCAGGATCGAGCTCCGTCGGTAACCTCCGCTCTTCAGTTCGCCGCTGCCCATGCGCAACTGCGCACCGAGGTCGAGCCCGGTCGCGACCTCGGCCAGGGTGCTGCCGCTCACCAGGGCCGCGCGGTAGCGGCTCAGGTCACCCTCGTCGGCCTGCGGATATTCGCGGTAGAGCAGCACGGCCACGGTAAAACTGAGCACGGCGTCGCCCAGGAACTCGAGGCGCTCGTAGTTGTGCTTGCTCGCGCTGCGATGCGTGAGCGCCGCATCGAGCAACGCCACGTCGCGGAAGTCATGCCCGAGCCGCGCCTCCGCCCATTCGCGCGCGGTCAGCAATCGCGCCTCATTGCTGGATCGTGACCGACTTGTCGAACTTCGCCACCAGGAAGACGTTGGCGATGAAGGGCTGTTCGACCTGGTAGGCGGCGCGCACGTCGTAGCCATCGTTCGTCTTCTTGATCGAGACTTCCTTCCA
>Ga0224500_10001870_pt1 | contig 11954 bp, 13 predicted proteins | sample SF_Oct11_sed_USG_FD_168126 | JGI IMG/M metagenome (GOLD analysis project Ga0224500, IMG submission 168126) | Sediment microbial communities from San Francisco Bay, California, United States - SF_Oct11_sed_USGS_4_1 | ecosystem: Environmental > Aquatic > Marine > Sediment | place: USA: California... | reverse complement strand
CGTAGAGGTTGATAGGCGCGCAGGCAGACTGTCGACGTCACTTTCATCCTGCACGTCTTTGGCGTTGGAACGTACTGATTGGAGCTCCATGTCGAGTGCTAGACCACCATCGCTTAACAACCTGAAGCATGTAGGAGAGTGAGGGCGGCTCTCAAAGAGAGCAGGTACGGGGTGAGCTTACCAGAACTCGACGTGTCCTTCCATCTCGTCCGCATCGAGGACTTGGTGGAGTCACATCAAGCCATGAATGGTCTCTCCAATCGACGTGCCTTGCGGGGCATACACGATGCCACAATGAGGATGCCCAGCAGCATGGAGACGGAGGAAATCGCTATCTTGTGTAAAGATGGTTACGTGCATAGGGGTCGAGACTCTTTGTTGGATCGTCCAGAAGAAAACGAAGAGGTCATAGGGACGCTGTTCTCTTCTGGGGAAATTCGCGGTCAGGATGAATAACAGGCTACCTCCAGAACCAGGCAGCGCACCGAGTATCATAAGATTGGCCGTGCGTTTATATGGCTAGACGGCTATCTCAAATTGAATGCGTTGATAGGGGACTGACAGAATGATCGGATCTCGTAACCGAGGCCCCGCCTTTGCCTCAACAAGCCCAAGGTCACTGAGAACTTTGATATCGGCACGCACGTTCTTAAAATCCCTATGCACGAGTTTGGCAAGTTCTGCCAGCGACTGTGGCTGGCGCGTCCGAATCACATGGAGAAGGGCTAGTCGAGGTTCCGTGAGCACCTGCCGCATGGCCTCGACGCTGATGAAATAGACGCCGGTGTGTTTGGTGACTTTTCGTCCTGCCGTGAGAGCTTTGAGTGTGTTCTTGAATTCTGACAGCCCCTCCTCAAGAGATCGGACGCCGACTTTGAGCCTTTTGACCTTCATGTGTGAATCTCCCTTCTCGTTGCCATCATATCCTTGAGGAAATCTTCCACTAACCGGTCGAATGACATGAACTTGTACGGGAAGATCTCATCTCGGCAATGCCGGTGATCGCCTTGTTGTTCATGATTATCGTAGCCAACCAGTCGCTCGCCATTGAGAACATACACCAACGAATACTTATAGCCATGTGGCGTGCTTGCCGTTCTGGGGACCTGATACACCTTCATTTCGATAATGCCTCCGACCTCGTCGATGTACTTGGTATGGAGGACTAATCTGCCCTTTGGCATAGGGTATTGGACACCATAAGATGGTTGGGCGTCAAGCGAAGTCTCTCCAGAGGTTATCTCGAAGATAGTCGTGGGTGTTTCAAGCGAGTGCGCGTGCCGGACTCTGAGCGGTCGTACATAGGGGGCGGGAGTCTTTATAGGATCGTCAAGAAGAAGACAAAGAATTCATGGGAGAGTTGTTCTCTTCGGAGAACTAATCGATCAGGGCCTACAAACAGCTGCCTTCCGGCCAAGGGCGCTTATGGAATTTCACATGAGATGCCCGTTGTCTCAACGGTAGGCAGGTGTTTTCGTATCAACAGTAATGCGGGATGCTGTGAACCCTCAACGAGGGCGAAGAGAGCGTGGCACGGGCTTCTTGCAGAAACTCGACGTGTCCAACCATCTCGTCAGCATCGAGGACCCGGTGGAGTCACATCAAGCCATGAATGGTCTCTCTAATCGACGTGCCTTGTGAGGCATACACAATGCCACAATGAGGATGCCCAGCAGCATGGAGACGGAGGAAATCGCTATCTTGTGTAAAGATGACGCGCTGTTCAGCACGGGCTCGCGGCATCGGTGCGCTGAGGAGGCCCGCTTCAGTCACTGTTTTGATATCAACGCCTCGTTCGCGTAAACCTTGCACAACGGCTCTGCGAACGTGTTCGTCTACCGCTTCTTCACGCGTGGTGTAGTGCCGATGATAGACAAGCTCACGCTTGAGTGGCCCAAGGTGAATAAAAGGGGTCGGGAATATGTGTTTGATCGTCAAGAAGAAAAATGAGAGGTCGGTGGGAGCGCAAGGGCGCTTATCCCAGGTAAGAGAGCCTCTCAGAGAGTAAGAAATGGTGTGAGGCCATATTTCTGGAGTTCCGCAGGAGAAATAAGCGGTTTCGGGGCAAATAAATGGTGCGTTCAGACCGACGGAGTGTATGAAATATCACATGGGATGATTATTGCCTCAACAGCATGAAGATAAGTTTCCGTATCAGGAGTGATGGGGGATGCTGGGGAGCCAGATGACGCAGTTCGTGAGATCCGTCGTTGCGTAGTGGGTAATGAATCGGTGAAGCCGACGGATGAGTTCGGAAATGGTGAGTTCTTTGGATAGAATAATGCCGGCGTGGGAGCGTCCCGTTTCGTGCCATTGTCTGGCGAGCTGGAGGAAGTCTTTGTGATTGAACGTGAGGATCGCCCGCCCGTGGCTTGTGGCAAAGGCCAATTGTGCTTCATCAGAACACCCCAAGTTCCCAGCATCGCGTGTCGTTAGGCAGTCAATACCACGTGCGTGAAGCAACGAGGCCATGGTCAGCTGGATATGTTCATCCAGATAGACTTTCATGCCACAAGGCTCATGAGGAAAAACGGGGTGTGGGATTATGGTCGTGAATCAATTTCTGGGGCTGATAGATGCTCGGTAATGTCCTTATCCAGTACGTCACGATTGTCGTAGTAATAGGACAGTGCATCATAAATCGATGCGAGACTGAGGTGAGGATAGTGTGTGAGGAGCTCTTCCGGGGTTTGTCCGTGATGCAATGCGTAGATCGCAATGGTTCGTACGGTGATGCGCGTCCCTTCAATACACGGATTGCCACCACAGATGTTTGGATCGCTTGTGATATGCGGGTGGACCACTGTAGGCATGTGTACAGTGTACTCCATGCGAATTTACCTCCGCAAGCTTGAGCTGCAATTCGTACGAACATCACTGTGAGGTTGTGAGCTCGTGTCAAAAGAGCAGGTATGGGGTGGACTTACAGAAACTCGACGTGTCCTTCCATCTCGTCAGCATCGAGGACCTGGTGAAGTCACATCAAGCCATGAATGGTCTCACCAATCGACGTGCCTTGTGGGGTATACACGATGCCGCAATAGGATGTCGCGCGGCATTGAGACGGAGGAAATCGCTATCTTGTGAAAAACACGCGCTGTTCAGCACGGGCTCGCTGCATATGCGCGGCATCGGGTGCGCTGAGGATGTCCGCCTCACCCACTGTTTTGATATCGACGTCTTCTTCGCGCAAGCCTTCTACAACGGCTCTGCGAACGTGTTCGTCGAGATAGAATCTAATTTTTCCCGGCATTCAGCTTGTGCTTGAGCTTAGAGGGCGTGGCTTGGCGTAAGGACTCAGCAAAGGCCTGGCCGTCAGCCATGTCTTTGTCGATATCGGTGCGATGATCAAAATAGTACGCGAGGGCGGCATTGACATCGGCCAGCGTCAGGCCGTAGTCGCTGGAAATTTCATCGACACTCTTCCCCAACCGTTCATGCCACATGACAATATCGCGCACGGTAATACGATGGCCTGCAATACGGGGTTTCCCCCCTGCAATATCAAGGCTCGTTTCAATGTGCTGATCTAATGTTTTCGTGGTCATGAAGGACCCCCCCCCGTACTCGCACGAACGACAGCTTCTAATGTAGCAGAGTTGTTTCTGATACACCAGAACCGCCAGCGAAGCGTCGAATGGATTATGCTGCTCCCCTCTCAGGCAAAGGCCGGGTGAACTGAGTAGATGGTGGCTGATCTAGCAGGGAGGGATCAGCCATGGATGTGGAACCCTAAGACCGAGCGGCTTCATGGGGAAGCTCTTGGTCGCCTGAGGGCCTCCCTTCACACTTCCGTGGTATTGAGGTGCGAATGTGCAGTCTCTAGATACTAACCCTACGTGTTCCCGGCGTGTTCTCGTGAGAGCACAATTGGCCTAAATGCCCCTCAATTGGACTGAGCCAAACTGAACCCGTAAAACAGCCACACGCCGCTCATGGAGCGGTGTTTCACTGTTCTGATGAGGACTTGTGGGGACGGGTCGGAAAGGCGTACAAATCTTCACAGCCGCGCGGCTTGCAGCGCAGTCCGTAGGGCTTGAATCGTCAGCGGTGCATTCCCTTCGCTGCGGTTATTCGCCAAGATATACGCCTTTAGATTCTCTTCCACCGCTTTCTTCACCAGTCCTACCGTGTCTCGCCGCATGTCCGGGAGTTCTTCTACGATTTTCGTGTACGGCTCCGCTCGTTTCTTCGCGGCTTCATAAGACATCCTGAGCGGTGTCAATAGACGCAGGACCGTGAATGGCGCCGTGAAGTGTTCCATACGTTGATGCTGTTCAGCCAACGACGGCATGTAGGACCAATGATTGTAGACATGGGCGACGCCGTGAGTCTCTAAGACCTTCCGATATTCTGATCCGAGTAATCCGGCATTCCGAATTTCAACCGCGTATCGAAAGTCCTTGGGGAGCTGGCCAAAGAAGGCATCCAGTCGCGAGCAGAAGTCTTCGTTCAACATCCCGTGCCGTTGGAATTCGAAGAGAAAGGGGCCGGTGTGGGGTTCAAACTTCGCGTCTCGATAGGACGTTAGCACCAGATCATTGAACAGTTTGGCATCGAGGAAGCGGGGATTCGGTTGTCCAGCCTTAACTCCATACCGTGGCTGCTTCGCCCACTGCGGGACGGTGAGTTCTTCCCAGACCTTGAAACACATCTCAAAGTCTTCCGGAATCTGATTGAGGTAATGCCGAAGCTGGTTCGCGGTTGGTGGCCGGTAGAATGTGGAGTCACTGCTGACGGTGCGGAAGAGCGGTTCACCGTTGTAGAGATACTGGCAATACTCGCCGAGACATTCCCGTGCAAACACGGTCTTTGCGTACTTCTTGAGATAGACCTGGCCTTGCCAGCCTTCATAGGTCCAGGTGGAGGTGCCGAATCGAATCAGTGGGGAAAGCGCCATGGGAGCAGGAGTGTATCTGTTAGGCGCTCATCTCCTCAACAGCTGTTAGCACTGTTCGGGGGCTCAATAATCGGAGTGTCTTCACTGTGACGGTGATGGTTGAGAAGTGCTCTTCGACCAGGCCTGTCACGACATAGGCTTGATTCGTAGCTAGGAGATGGCAGTACTGCCGGTAGGTGTTAGGAAACAGGGTTGCATCGTAAAGCCCCGTCTGATCCTCCAAAGTCATAAACTCCATTGGCTCACCCTTCTTGGTTGAAACGATCTTCTCTGTAATGAGCCAGCCGATGAGTGTCACTTCCCCTCCGATATGCTGTCTCAGATCCTTCGCAAATGTGATGGGAAGGTCCTGATACGCCGCTTTGAAGAGGTCCAGCGGATGACAACACAATGGAAACCCAAAAAGGGCGAGCTCGTGCGATAAGGACTTCTGAAACGAGTAGCCCGCCGGAACAGGAATAAAGGATGGCGGCTTTACTGCTTGTGACGCCAAGAGTCGCCAGAGCAAGGCCGGTCTCGTCAGGTCTCCGGCGATCGAATCCAAACAGCCCGCTTTGATGAGCAGCTTCGCTTGGGCCAGATCCGGCTTCACCCGAGCTACACAATCAGCGAGCGACCGATAGGGACCATTCGCCTGTCGCTCAGCAATGAGATTCTTGGCTACTTCTTCCTGCAAGGACTTGATCTGCATGAACCCGACACGCACCGTCTTCCCCGATCCTGTGTAGGCCCAGACGCTCGCGTTGATGTCCGATGGCAGAATCGTCAACCCCATCCGTCTGCCTTCCGACAGGTAGGCAAACGCGGTGTAGTATCCGCCGTGATTGCTGACGACCGCGGCGATGAACTCCGCTGGATAGCGCGCGCGTAGATAAGCCGACTTGAAACTCACTTGGGCATAGCTGGCACTGTGCGGCTTACAGAAGCTATAGCCGGAAAAGCTCATAATCATGTTCCAAATGTCATCGATTACAGAGCGCTGTATTCCACGGGCTGACGCGCCGTCGTAAAACTGTCGTTGATAGTCCCGGAGCTGCCGTTCCTTGTGTTTCTTGCTCAACACCTTCCTGAGCTGATCGCCGTCTTCGATGGAGAACCCACCTAAGGCCACCGCCACCTTCATCACATCTTCTTGATAGACCATGATCCCATGTGTTTCAGCGAGACCCTCATCGAGCAGGGGATGCAGCGAGCGATACCGCTGTCCATGTGCTCGACACACAAACTCATCGGCGTAGACATTGGCTGCCGGGCGAATAATGGAGGACACGACGACCAGGTACTCAAAGACATCCGCGACGGCTCGTCGATCTGGTGGCATCCCACCCCAGAGTTTCTTGAGTAAGAGTCTCGTCGCGGGAGACTCGACATAAAAGCATCCCATCGTCTCGCCTCGCCGAATCAGGTCGTTCGTCGCTGGATCATTGATCGGGTCCCAGGTCGCGTAGTCGATGACACGTCCGGTATTGCGCGCAACAGCTGCGATGGCATCACGGATGACGGCGAGCGAGCGATTGCCGAGAAGATCGATCTTCACGAGCCCCGCTTCTTCCGTCTGGTCCTTCTCCCATTGAATCACCGGCGAATGTGAAGCCGAGATCTGAACTGGCACATAGCGCCGGATTTCATCGGGAACCAATACCACGCCTCCGGGATGGAGCCCCAGATTCCGGAAGTGTCCGTCGAGCTGCGTTGACCAATAGAGGATCTCCAGCCACGGAGTTCTTAAGTTTAAGGCTCTACAGACGTCCCGTGCCCAGTCTTGCACCGTCATCTCGGGTTGAACATCGACGAAGTCCGCCCGTCGCTGAAGGAAGTTCAATGCTTTGCCGATCTCACCGGCTGGCAAACCATAGACCTTTGCGATCTCGCGCAAGGCGGCACGCGTGGCGATCGTGTTCTGATTCGCCACCATCGCCGCGTGCTGGTGGCCATACTGCTTGAAGACCCGCTCCAGAATGAACGGTCGTTCGTCCCAGGGAAAGTCGATGTCGATGTCCGGCGGATCATGACGGCCAGGGTTCAGGAACCGCTCAAACAGGAGGTTGTGTCGAATGGGATCAACATGTGTGATGCCGAGACAATAGGACACGATTGAGGCGGCGGCTGAGCCACGTCCACAGGTCCGTGGGGCCTGGCGCACGATCTCATCGACCACGAGAAAATAGTCGGCATAGCCCTTGTCGTGAATCACGATGAGTTCCTTCTCGATCCGCTGAAGGACGGCCGTCGAGAGGGTGCCATAGCGCCATCTGGCGCCTTGGTAGGTTTTCTCTCGCAAGGTCTCATAGGCTTGTTCCGAAGATAGGTGGCGGAAGGACGGAAAGATCGTCTGCTTGAAGTCCCAATCGGTGTAACAGGACTCCGCAATTCGACCGGCATTGGATACGGCCTCCGGGACATGCGGCAGTGCACGAGCGAGCTGAGCTTCCGGCCTGAGCCACTGCGAAGGCAGACAACATTGATCCACTTTCAATCGAGAGAGCGTCGTGTTCTCGGCGATGGCGCGCAAGAGCCGATGGGCTTGGTAGTCGGCAGCGGAGAGGAATTGCGCGCGAGTTGTCGCCACAGGAGGAAGCTGTTGGGCTCGACTGAGCGCCACCGCATCGGCGAGAGTTGGACCTGGTGTCAGTTCCACGTAGAGATCTTCCTTCGAATCGGCACGCCAAGCGTTCAACGCAGACCAGTCATCGGACAGCACCACCAGCCCTACTCGATGTTGGGCGACGGTCGTGATGAAGTCGAACGACTTGTCACAGTGCCGAGCCGAGAGAATCCGGCAGAGGTTGGCGTAGCCGGTAATGGTCTTGGCGAGCAGCACGGCACGGTGAGAATTGTGTACAAGTTCAGCACCAAGAATCGGTTTGAGACCAACCGCTCTGGCTTCCTCTAGAAATCGAATCGCGCCATACAATCCGTTCGTATCGGTCAGGGCGAGGAAGTCCGCGTGCTGTGTACGGGCGGCGTGACACAGCGCCTCAAGGGTGGGGACCCCTGACATGGCGGAATAGGACGAATGGGTGTGGAGATGAACAAATGACACTCAGTGAGGTCTCCCGTATCGAATCACCTGGTCACCGAATCGGGTTTTGAGTGTATCGAGCGCCACCGCGAGTTTCGTGGCTCGATCACGCCGTCGTTGGTCGTCGAGTGGTCGTTCATCGAAGAGGAGGCTTTGCTCCGCATAGGTCGTGAGGCCGGTCAGGCACAGCGTCATGGCCCTGAGACGAATCCGTCGACGCATGCAGTGGTAAAAGAGAGCGGTGACGGTGGGGGATAGGTCATATTCCCAACAGGTGTCGAGATCACATCGTGCTCGTTTCCTGACCTCGATCTGATCGCTATACCGAATCGTGAGCGAGAGACTTCCGCAGACTCGACGCTGACTGCGGAGGGTTCGGCAGAGCCGTTGGAGCGCGTCGAGGGCTCGTCCGATGAGAACCGGATCATCGATCTCATCCGGGTCAAAGAGGACCGTCTCGTCCAGGCTCGGCTGAACCGCCGGAGGGAGCACCGATAGGGAGTCGATCCCCTGGGCCCAACGTGACAGTGGCCCGGCATAGTCGCCAAGGGCCAGTTCCAGCGCATCAAGCGGACTCTCGGCTACCTCTCCCAAGGTGCAGAGATTGAGATCGTCGAGGAGTTGGACGACCTGTCGCATACAAGGCCGTTGCAGACCCGGCAGCGTGCGGATGGAAAGAGGAGACATGAAGACGGCTTCAGATCCGGGTCGGACATCGTACAGTTCCGAGGGCGCGATCAATGCCGCAGCGGTTTGAGCAATCAGTTTGTTGCTCCCGACGCCTGCTACGCCATCGAGTCCATACTGGTCCAGAATCTCCTGCTGCACCTTCGCCGCGACATCATAGGCCGGTCCGAAGAGTCGTCCTGTCCCGGTGACATCCATCAGGAACGAGCCGGGTTGTGACAGCTCCCACACCGGGGCATACCGAGCGACCACGCGCAGCAGGGATGCGTCCGCAGTGCGGACTTGAGCTGGATTCGGGGCCAGCACATGAAGCGACGGACAGACCCGCCGCGCGTGATCGACGGATATCCCCACCGTAAGCCCTGCCTGTTCAGCTTCTCGTGACACTTCACAGAGCAGAGCACGAGATGAATTCAACGAGGCAATCGCAACGGGTCGGGTACTCAGAGCCGGATCATGGAGCCGAGCGACGGCGACTTGGAAGGAGGGAATGCCAACGCAGATGATCTGACGCTCCATGGTGCCAACAGCCTGTGCCTCACTTTCGCAGGTGACGAATCACGCCGACGACGATCCCTTCGATCTGGAAGCTGTCCGAGGCCTTAATGATGATGGGCTGCATGGCATCGTTGGCGGGATGGAGTTCCACTGTGCCCGCCTTGCGGTAATAGGTCTTGATCGTGGCCTCGCCATTCACCAAGGCAATGACCGTCTGTCCATTGCGGGCCGTGGCGTGCTTCTGCACCACGACGATGTCACCCGGACAGATCCCTTCATTCTGCATGGACGTGCCTTTCACTCGAAGGGAGAACGTCTCGCCACGGCCCACCATGCTCTTCGGCACCTCGACGCGTTCCATCTGAGGAATCGGCTCAATGGGCTCCCCAGCTGCGACCACCCCTGCCAGAGGGATTTGTGCAGAGCTGAGTTGCATCAAGGCCAGTTCCACCGTCATGGGAATGGGGAAACTGCCATCTTCATAGCGAATGATGGATCGGCGGGTGCAGTGAAGCGTCTGAGCGAGGGTCTCCTGCGTCATCCCCAGCGTCTTTCGGAGTTCCCGTAACGATCCCGGCCGCATGTGACATAATGTCACATTCTTTCGTGGATCTGTCAAGAGACGTGTCTCGTGGCGGATCTTGCCGCTGGGCGCGTCACCGACGTTGATCCGAGAAAAAAATTATGGCGCGAGGGAGGAAATTATTAGCCAAACCCTGACCCTTCGTCTCACGGACACGGCGGAAGCCGACCTTGCAGAAATCTGGGCGTACCTTGCAACGAAGGCGACAAATCTGGATTTGTCCAAGGTGGAGAAAAAAATCGCACTTTCCGCATGGCCACATTCCAGGGCATCACAAATGTATTGATGAGCTAACGGCTCAGCTCAAGAAGTGCTAAATAGTTCAAACTCGGACTAGTATTCCAGGCTTAGCAGACCTGCCCGAACAGACACATGGGCTGGACTCTCCGCTCCTACCGGTCTGCATGGACTCCTGGTCTGTAGCGCGTTCGTGGGTTGAAATTGGGGGAATCCCGTTTGTCAGCGGTTCTATGGCCATTTGTGTCCTGGTGGGGCAAACCCCAAATGGGACCGATTGCCAATGCCGGTGGGGGGGTGTGCCGGTTGTGAGAGAGCGGTATCGGTGTTAGAGGAAGAGAGGTAGGGAAGGTAGGATCAGCAGGTAAGAATGTACGTCGTTAGCGGGGTCCACTTGGGGCGCGGAAATGAACACAGGATGAGCCACAGATGACCCATCCTGTCCAATCAGAAGCCTTTGTTTATGCGGTTTTCGGAGCTTCTTGAGGGTCTAAATCTGTTTTCAAGACCGGCACGTTCGGCCGCTCCGTCACCCCTCCAAACCAAGCTCGCTCGACCCGGAGCCAATCAGATTGTTCTTGGCGACGGGATGAGCCCATATCTTCTTATGGCTGCCTTTGATTGACTCAACTTCCTGAGCACACGGCCTGTTCAAGCCGTACGAGATCGCGCAGTATACGGTGTTTCGGTTCGCTTGGTAAACACCCATTCGCTTTTCTCCGGAAGTGGTGTGAGGTTGCGCAAGGGATACAGGGGCAGGTGTGCAGGTCGGTGGCCTGCCGTCGGAATGTTTATGACTTCTGGCTACCCCGTTTGGCAGCATGTCTGGGATTTTCGTACACCAACTCTGCCCGTTCATGCTCCGCCCATAAGCGCACGCCATAGACTTCTTGTAGTTCCTGTTGGGCTTTCTCGTCGCCTTTCCGTGCCTTTCGAAACAAGCGCTGACGATTCAGGTCTTCTTCTTCTTGACTCAGGGACCATTGTGCTCCCATTTCGACTCCTTTTTTGTATACGGCTCTTTCTGCAGGGTCTCTTCGCGGAGGGCGGTTGTACACGAGTTGGCGTTCCAATTCAAGGTGGGAAAAATCAAAGCTGTCACAGAAATTGTGCAGAGTGTGAACGGTAGACTCTGCTCTCGCCTCTGACTCGGAACTCAGATAAGCTGCATGAAGTGCCTGCGCGTATTCTTGAACCGCTGACCGGAGGAAGAACCTATGAAATGCCCACAATGTTTGACGGAAAATGAGGCCACGGCCACCAAGTGCTCCATGTGTGAGCAGGCCTTGAGTCCATCGCGAGGGAAAGCGGTAAGGTACATGAGCTTCTACGCGGAGTATTTTTCCTTTCGGGAATTGGTGACTCCGCAGCTGATTAAAGTGGTCTACTTTGTCGGAGCCTGCTTCATCACCGCTGCAGGGCTGTTGTCGATCCTGTCCCCCGATGCGCTGGATGAGTACGGGGTTGGACCAATTTTTACCCGCCTTGGCGGAATCGCGGCCCTCGTGGTCGGCAATCTGGTCTGGCGCCTGATGTGTGAAGGGGCCATCCTGCTCTTCAGTCTTCATGAGCTGCTGGTGAGCATTGATACGAGGGCAGGGTTGCTGGTACGGCAGGGGAAACGCATTGAGCCGTGAGATTGCTCAACTGGTGCGTCTGACCGAATACTTTCGAGTCTCTTCTAGAAGACCACATGCCGGGGTTGTGGTGGTTCTCGCAGAAGAACTTCTGTCGCCGCAAGGGACACCGGCTGAATCGATGGACGGGATGGGTGGTGATGTATCACCCGAGTTGGGTCAGGGTAGGGCAGGGTTTGCAGCTGGTATTGGAGATTTTCTCGGTGTCATTAATCAGGTGCCAACGAGAGGCGCTATCGACGGCCTTGAAGTAAGGGGTCTGACCCGAATGGCACTTACTTAAGCTTCGCGGGATGGCCATAGGTGCGGATGTCCTCTCTGGCAATTGCCCGTGGTTTGGTGAGCAGTGGGTAGGGCTTTGGCCGTCGCTTGATGGCCCTGGGCTCAAGA
>Ga0224500_10001868_pt1 | contig 11957 bp, 34 predicted proteins | sample SF_Oct11_sed_USG_FD_168126 | JGI IMG/M metagenome (GOLD analysis project Ga0224500, IMG submission 168126) | Sediment microbial communities from San Francisco Bay, California, United States - SF_Oct11_sed_USGS_4_1 | ecosystem: Environmental > Aquatic > Marine > Sediment | place: USA: California... | reverse complement strand
GGACAATCCCCTCTTGATTGGTCCCCTTTCGGAGTTCTACAGATTTTCTGGTATTTGTCAAGAGGAAATTTTGTAGAGCCTGATTTCGCAGAGTTACAGATTGACAGGGTTTCGCTATCCACAGGATTTTCAGGTGTGGTCGCCTTGCACTCTCTTGAGAGATGCATTAGTATGCACCCATGAAAACCAAAACCTTTGCGGTTCACACGTGTATCCGTTGTGGGTATGAATGGGTCTCACGGATTGACAAGCTACCAGTGCGCTGTGCAAGCAACCATTGCAAGTCTCCGTTTTGGCAGACGCCTCTTAAAACCAAGAAGGCGAAGACTGCCTCATGACCGAACTCCCTCCTGATATGGAATCCCATATCGAGCGGATTCCTGAAGCAGGCTGTTGGATATGGAGCCCGGCGACTGACTCAGCAGGCTACGCAAAGGCACGAATCCAGGGAGTGACCTACCTCGCCCATCGTGCCGTCTATGCCCTATGGTATGGACCAATCCCTCCAGGTCTTGTCATTGACCATCTCTGCCAAGTGAAATGTTGTGTGAATCCCTCACATCTTGAGGCGGTCACACAGCCTGAAAATGTCCGTCGGAGCCATATTTTCCGCCGAAAAACCGGGTACTCTCCACATATTCGGTAACCCCTCACTTTTTTTCTCCTACCTACTTGACATATCTCTCTAGAGAGATATATACTCTGTTACATGATGATTGTTCACACACACATGGAGGACACCATGAAGAAAGCAAAAAAACTGAACGCTGTCGAACAGTTTTTCTATGACCAAGCAGGCTATAGCTACGATCCGACCAAGGAGACTCAAGAAGAAGGACGCCAGCGCGGGGCAATCTTGCTTGCCAGCGCGGAACGTTGGGCACATGAGACCGGCTACGCCTACGAATGGCGACTTGACGAAGAAAATAACTCAATGGCCTGGTGCGAACCAAATGAAGATGGAGGAGAAAACTGCGATCCATGGCCAGCCTGGGCCTGCATCATGCGAGACGAAACCGGCAAGGCGGTGCAATCGCTCTGGAGTATTGATTTCGGTCGAGACGGTGAGCCGTGGGGCAATCCGTACCGACGAGAGGTAGAAGCAGAGCTGGCGTTAGAGGAATGGCAGAGTGTCGTTAAGAGCTAACACACACCACGGAGGACAGCATGATTGATCCACGCATAGGCAAACGGCTAGAGATTCATCCCGCATTAGACCCCTGGATGCAAGGTGACCGCTACGGGGAATGTATCAAGGTGAGTAAGAAATGCTATGCCTACATCGATCCGAATGATCCACGCAACGGGCACAGGCTCACGGTACGCATGGACAAGAGCGGGCGTCGGCTACGCTTGCGAGAGATTGACGTGTTTGGATGGATTGACTAGGGCCTAGGCATGACGCGCAACACACAAACCAAGGAGCAGACCATGAACGTACATGACGCCTATATGGCTTTCATGAGGGCAGATAATGCGTGGCACGATGAACTTGTCAAGGTCTTTGGTAAACGTGCCGGTGATGCACGGTACACACCAGAGGGGAAGTCTACGCCAATGCTAAAAGAGCTGCATACGGCATTTCAAGACGCGGGCTTACAGTGGCGTAGGCTTATGGTGAGTAATGGACGGAGTGTAGCCTAGGGCCAAGGCACACAGCACAGCAACACACACGGAGGACAGCATGCACACCACACCAGTAAAGACTAAAGAGGAATACATCGAAATGTGCCTTGGATGGGGGAGAAAGTACCTACTCTCCTTATTGCACAGCCAAGGGTTGAAGCAAGGCTATCTGAAATTATCAGACAGGGAACTTGCTGAAATTCTATACACACACACACGGAGGACAGCATGACACGAGAATACAGCACAAAATTGCTAGAAATGGTTGAGGAAGGGCTTCTTGATCGGGACACAGTGATCATGGCATGCGTGAAGTATATGAGTGAGGAGGAGGTCAAGGACATGATGCATTGCAACGAATTTCTTGCTGATGAATACGAAGACGAAGACAGCGAAGAAGAGGAAGAATAGCCTTACAGGGCATGAACACACACACACGCGGGGGTGAAACGATGAAGGCAACGGCAAAAAAGCTTCAGGATGGGAACTATCTGCCGGTTATTGTACGCATGGATGGGACACGGGTTGTGCTCTATGGTGCCCCACTAGCGACACGTAAGACGGCCATGAAGTATGCACAGATTGAGATAAACAGTGCCCACACACGGAGGACAGCATGAAACTACAGCAATTCATCAGAAACAATCGTACTGAGCTAACCGAAGCGATTAATCAAGTTGTTGGACGTGTACCGCGTACCGCAAGTTGTTACTGTCCATTAAGTGGTACAGACCACCAACATGCAAGCGACCCACTGACCGACAAAGATTTACGCGAATGGATCTTAAATGATGAAGGGTTGTATCGGTGGGCACGCACTGAAGGGTGCCGTATCTAACACACACACATGGAGGAGAACATGAAACGAGTGCAAGTTAGTACAAATAAGGAACAATGGCCGAATAAATCGGTTGAGGCATGAGCGACACGGCAGCAAACAAGGGCGCACACAACCAACAAGGAGACACGATCATGGAACGCTACAACACAGTCTGCGCACATAAGACCAACGTGATGTTAACCAACGGTATGGGAACGGTAATCTACCATAGTACACCCGTGGTGCACTGGGACAAGGACAAGATCGTGCTGGACACCGGCGGATGGTTCACGAAGACGACGAAGTTACGCATGAATCAAGCCAGCAATCAGTATGGCCTAGGCTATAGCGTTTATCAAAAGGCGCATCAGTGGTATGTGGAGTATCGGGGGCAGGTACGGGCGTTTGACGGCATGATGTTGACGTTAGAGCGAGAGGGAGCGTAAGGAGCAGGGAATTTTGACCATGCAGAGGGAGAGCTAAGCCATGTACACCTACTGCCCCCACTGTAAAGAATGGACCTTAACGACCGAGGGCCGGTGCTGCCATTGCAACCGGCCATTGAGGAGGAAATAAGCATGTATACACCTTGGATGATTAAGCGCAAACCAGACCATACGCTCTATTGGTCAGACGGCAAGCTGATTGTGATGGATGCTCGACAATTTTATATTGCCTCCATCCATGCGGACGCAGATGAAGAGGACTCTGTAGGACCAGAGGAACAAGAGGAGTATGCACGCCTCTTTGTGGCGTCTCCGCTTATGTATGACGCACTCAAGAAAGTTGAAAGCTGCCTATCCCGGGACGATAACGACATCACCGCGCAGGCCGTGAGACAGGCCCTCGCCCTAGCCGAAGGAAAGGAGTAGCGATGAAGTACTATTATCGAGTCCGTCACCAGAAGCGTGGTGGGCATATCCACTGTAGAGCATTTTCAACTACAACTCCTAATGGAACATGGGCGAAAATTGGAGAGCTTGTACTTGCGGAAGCCGAATGGCTGGATTTCCAGCGCACATTTAATGCTGAGTTTATAGAGGAATAGCCATGAGCCTCCCAGACAATCAGCTTGACCCTCCAGACGAACACTACTGTGAGGAGCACGATCTGTGGCATGAGGGGAAATGTCCAGCATGCCGGTTGGATGCTCTGGATGAACAGGCAGACTGGGCCTTAGAAAGGAGCCAGTTATGATGATGGAACAACATGAATTATTGCCGGATGGTGAGAGTACAGAGAAATGGGCTATCCGCACGCCGGGGTTTCTAGGATCTGTCAAGCAACTGGTTTGCTGTGCTAGGTGTGGAGACTGCAATAAAAAGGGACCGCATGAGCGTCTACGGTGGTATGACCTCATGAAGCCCACAGTGCACTTTTTGTGTGATGAATGCTATGAGGCATTGCCAGATTAACCGGGCGGAATACGAACTCGAAAGGATGGCGCTATGGAATGGCTACTACTACTTATCGCCCTAATCTATAACAGCAAATAGGAGGAGGACTACCATGACGGAAAAACAGTTTCAACAGCTTCCTGCGAATGATGAGCAAACCGGGATGTTTACCTATGAAAGCTACCTGGAACATTTGCAGTCACGGGTCGCACGGACACAAGCGGAACTCGTGGGGTTTATTGATGCAAAAGCCCTGCACGCGATAGGCAACCTGTACGACAGCCAAGAGATGAAGGATCATTATCAGATCGGCTTTACCCTCGGCAAGTTCTACCTCGCAAAGAAGGAGCAAGGGACATGAACGCGGCACACGTTGACCTCTACCATCTTCCGCACCAGACCAGCGGGTTTGTGTTTCCGCCCCAGGAATGTGGGCGCTGTCACGTCATGACAAGTTTCTTTGTGAATAAATGGGGGCATACGTATTGTGCGCAGTGTGAGCCGCGAGAGGAGGAGGTATGCTCAACAAATACATAAACTATGCAGGCTTTATCGACGTACACCGCCTAGCGGTGACTAAACGGCGCATGATGGCACGGGTAGAGATCCCACAGGACGAAATTGCAGAACTCAACCGGCAATTCTCCTGGTATATCATCGGCTGTATTACCGTGACAGGTACCATACTCTATTTTTTCATGTAACCAAGGAGGACGACCATGAGTAAAGCCATGCTGCGCTATTGTAAAGACGCCGAAGGGAAAACCGTGTTAGTCCCACTCGACGGCACGTTAGGCGAGCGTGTCCGCCGGCTAGCAGCCGAATCTAACACCACAGCGGCATCATGGGCGCGGGAAGCCCTAGAAGCCTACATCTACGAACATCGCTCAGGCAAGGAGCATGTGGACCCCACGCGCCACAATGACCGGAACCCGGACTATTTCGACGGGATGGAGTATGGGTTATGAAGGACCTACCGCCGATCCCATTTCCATCGAAATTCATTGCATGGAACTTTCTTAAATCCACGCCACCGGCCAACCGGCGCAAGGCTGGCCGAACCGCGCAGGTTAAAAGCGCACTGAAACGTATCGAGGAGGCGATCCGTGAAGACAAAGAAGCCAAGCGGGCGAAAGCTCAAGTACTTGGGGGAGCAGTTCGACGATCCAAAAACAAAAGCCAAACGTGACAACGGGCGGCGACGGTACGCCCATGCGATCAAAGTTAAAATGATGCTGAAACGATTAGGGCTATAGGAGGGTTGTATGGTTACTGAATCAGGCATCTACACAATGCCGTTGCATGAATACGTGAACGACCCCGCGCCTCAACCATCCCTCAATACCGGCACGGCGCATGTGCTCTTGACGCAAAGCCCACAACATGCGTGGACAAGTCACCCACGCCTGAATAAATCCCATATTTCGGATCGTTCCTCACGGCTCGACCTAGGTACGATAGCACATGCCATGTTTTTGGAACGTGATGAGAGCCGAATAGTGGTGATTGAGGCTGAGGATTGGCGCACCAAAGATGCCAAGACAAAACGCGATGAAGCCCGTGCCAATGGCCTCTTACCGATCCTAGCAAAAGACTTTGATAGCGCAAAACTGATGATTACTGAGGCACGTCTAGCCGTTGCCCAGAGCCAATTCCACACAGACTTCCGCGAGGCTATCCCAGAGGAGACACTCATTTGGGAGCAAGATGGGGTTTGGCATCGGTCACGGCCTGACGCCCATACGCCAGATTGGAAGATCGTATTCGACTATAAAACCACGCAATCGGCCCACCCGGCGGCATTCATGCGCACCGCCCACCAACAAGCGTATGACCTACAAGCCGAACTCGCCTTACAGGGGGTTGAGCACTTGACCAAGCAAGGCTATCCGACCTTTGTGTTCATCGTGCAAGAGATCGAAGAACCCTATGCTGTCTCATTTATTAGCCTCTCTCCACAATGGCATGACCTGGCACGGCAAAAACTACGCATGGCTAGGTCCATCTGGAAAGGGTGCCTGAGAAAGAAGGTGTGGCCATCTTATACGCCAGACCTTGCCTACATTGAGCCGCCAGCCTATGCCTCGCTAGGCTGGGATGATTCCTTAACCCCTATTGACGCGGAGGATCTCGTCTAATGATTACCTTCAGAAAAGCAATCCGTGAAAACATCAGTCTAATCATCGGGTTAGCCGGTCCGTCTGGTGGTGGAAAGACAATGACCGCGATGAGATTAGCTAAGGGGCTAGCTGGCAATAAACCGTTTGCTGTGATCGACACAGAGGCCGGTCGAGCAAAACATTACGCCGGTCAATTCAATTTCGACCATGCCGATCTTGCTCCACCATTCCGTCCATCCGCCTATGCTGATGCGATCAAAGCCGCCGACCAAGCTAAGTATCCTGTGATTATCGTAGACTCTTGCAGCCACGAACACGCAGGTGAAGGTGGCCTTTTAGATTGGCATGAGCAAGAACTTGATCGCATGGCCCGCGATGATTGGAAAAAGCGAGAATCCTGCAATATGGCCGCGTGGATCAAGCCGAAGATGGAGCACAAGCAATTTGTTAGCCGACTATTACAGATTCGGGCGCACTTGATTCTCTGCTTTCGAGCAGAACAGAAAATCGAAATGAAACGCGGACAAGATGGCCGTATGGAGATTGTCCCAAAGACCATCGCAAGCGGCTTCTCGGATTGGATTCCAATCTGCGAGAAGAACATGCTGTATGAACTTACAGCCTCATTCCTTTTAACACCTGACGCCCCAGGCATCCCAAAGCCGATCAAGCTCCAACAGCAAATGCGCGAGTTTGTGGACCTGAAACAGCCCATTGATGAGACAGTGGGCCGCAAGATGGGAGAATGGGCGAAGGGGGTCCAGTCTACGCCAGCCCCCTCTGAGGCTCACCGGGACAGTCCTCCCCTGGATGAGCCTGCTCCCACAGAGGCGGCTGGCCCAAATGCACCAACCCTCAACGCTAGCAACGTGTGCCAGCAGTTTGTGCTCTGCGAAAGTATCGCCGAGTGGGCGCAAGTGGCGAATGCCTGGCAGGAGGAGAGTCATTTGCATAGTGATGAGGACCGGGACCGCGTGAAGAAGGCGGCGGACCTGGCGAAGAAGAACTTAGGGAGGAAGTAATGGACGCAGACGCCTTTGAAGTCTTAAAGAAAATCGAGCAACACCTGGCCGTCATCGCGGAGGCGGTGAGCAAGTACACGACCCCGCATCCCTGCACTAGACAAAATGAGGCGAGTCAGGTACAGTCGCAAAAGAAATAGCGCCTGAAGGCTAGCAGGCAATATGTTCCGGCCTATCCTAGCGGTAGGTCGCAACGTGAAGACCCCGTTTCCAGGGACTAGCCTACCTGGAGCGGGGTTTTCTTTTTGAGGGTCCATGCCCCAGAAATTTCTCTCCATTAAGAACTTCGAGAAGTACCAACACTTCAAGAAAGCCAACCCCCCTTGGATCAAGTTATACCGCTCCACTTTAAATGATCGAGAGTTCATTCAGCTCCCTACACACTGCAAATATATCTACCTCGGGCTCCTCATTTTGGCTTCAGAAGGGTGTAACAAGGTCTTCAATGACCCTTCTTGGATCAGTCATAGACTCGCCATAAAAGTTTCAGAACTAGACCTAAAGCCGCTATATAGTTCAGGGTTTCTTATCGCCTCTGAATCAACAGTCTATCGTGAAACTATCTCTCAGAGAAGAGACAGAGAAGAGACAGAGACAGAGACAGAGAAGATATCTCCCTTACCCTCTTTAAAAGAGGGCACGAGAGCGCGTGGTAAAACTGGATTCCCTGATGATTGGAAACCGACCACTGAGGAGATGGAGCAATGGCGAGGACATGGCATTGCCAACCCGTGGGTGGAGTTCGCTAGTTTTAAAGACCACGCATTAACGAATGACCGACGGTGTAAGGATTGGCCAGCCGCCTGGCGGAACTGGTGCCGGAAATCGCTCAGGATGAAGGAGGAACGCAATGGACTGTATCAAGTGCGGGTTTGATCCATGTGAATGCAGACCAACCCAACAAGCACCGCGCATCCGGGACACTAGTACCCCTATCCCTAGTGACGCGATCACGAAAGATGAATTTGGCTTAGACCTTTTCGAAGCCATTGTGTGTTGTGGGTCAATTCTCCAGTTGCAACAGCTACGGGAAAAGACGCCACCGAATCGGATTAAACCGAAACAGTTGAAGGAATGGCAGTATAGGGAGCAGGAACAGAAGACAAGACTGCGTGGCCTTGTCCCGGCGTTATCTGATAGCAACGCGGCTGAACTGATGCGCCGGTATCCATTCGTGGCGGAACTATAGACACTTGGAGGGCATTATGGCTGAAACCGTTGTGATTGTTCCTGAGATGATTGGCCGGTCTGTGGTGTACGCGCTGTATACAAAGCGGACGCGGTGGTGGCCTCTTGGAGACGAACTCGTCTACCTGGGCGGCTTCTTCGACACACGGGCTGAAGCAGAGGGGGCGTTAAAGACATATCAAGACGCGTTGGCTGGATAACTGTTGGGATGGAGGGCAACATGGCGCGATGGGTGCAACATATCAGTGGGCAGGGGGAGAAGTGGGAAATTGATACAGAGCACCACTACTACAACTCAGACTTATGTTGGCAAGTGCCAAATAAGACTAAGAGCGGGGGGTTTTTCTACCTTCCGAAATCCGAGTACACCATCACTGATCCCCCCGAACGGTGGGAGAAGTGTACGTGGGGAATGATCGAGATAGCTCCTATAGCGAGGCAAACGCTGAATGGATTATGGACTGGCACAGCGGGAACATGGCTTACTTTGCCAGATGGCTACCGCTGGGCACGACAAGGTGACGCCTTGGTGATCGAAAGGAAGGTGGAGGGATGAGTGCACCAAAGGAAACCATGTGGGTTCAGCATAAGAGCGGAGGGAGAATCTTTAAAATTGTCAAAGATATCTGTGAAGTCACGGAGCAGGTGTTTATCGTGTATCAGAACCCTCTTGATGCACAGGGGGGATATTACACGTTACCAAGACCAGATTATGATTATGTGTACGCCCCTTCTGAGCAGTGGGAGGTGTGTACGCAGGAGGTGGTGGGGATCAGAGATCATCAACAATTTTTGTTCTTCAGGTGGAGCGACCGTCCATTTGGCGGAAACATACCGAGTGGATGTCGTTGGGCCTGGGATAAGGACAACCCCAATGCCCTCGTGATCGAGAGGAAGGTGAGGGGATGAAAGAAGATCGAAAGATTACACTACTCAAAGCGTGTCACGAAATGCTGAGAAAAATCGGTGAGTCTCGGTATGGCATCAGTCCATTTGAGACGACGGTGTTTTATGACGAAGCCGATTGCGATGGGTATTGCTTGATGGAGGATATTGAGATGGAGCTAGAGGAAAGCGGGGTGAAGCCATGAGCAGCCCCACGCAACGGAGCAAGGCCCATGCAAAGAAGCTGGGCTATACCGTGGCGATTGTCGAACATTGGAATGCGTGGGCGCGTATCCGGCAAGACCTGTTCGGCTTTGGGGATCTGCTCTGCATGAAGGAAGGGGAGCCGTTGCTCCTCGTGCAAACTACCACCACCAGCAACATGCAGAGCCGGATGGTGAAGATTGCTGGAACGAAAGAGGCGGCCATTTGGGTTTCGACCGGCAACAAGATTGCGGTCTGGGGATGGGCCAAGCGTGGCAAGAAAGGAAAACGGAAAACATGGACACTCAAAGCAATGACCTATCCACTCGCACCGTGATGGTGCCGAAAGGGATTGCTGACCTGGATGATCTCTTTTGCGGGTGTCTCGACCCTAACAAAACCTGGGGTGAGATTTTGCACGAGCTGCGCCGAGTGGACAAACAAGAATATGACAAGGACGCCGGGCTCGTTGCGGCGATCTGTAACCACCTAGACCTTACAGAGCATGGGATTTCCATCCGTGGGGGGTGGCTGACGGAGAAGGGGAAAGCCGCCCTCTCGTTCCTGGAGCAATACGGGATGGTATGGAAAGACAATCACAGGTATTCCTTTTTTGACGAGCATGAGACGTGGCGAGGTGGTGGATGTTAAAGGCGATGAGTTATCCGCTATGAGGCTACCAAAACCATACTATGACGACGGGAATGGCATTGTCATTTATCATGGGGACGCGAGAGACATTCTGCCCCATTTGCCACAAGTGGATCTTGTGTTGACCGATCCGCCGTATGGGGTGGATCTTGGTTCTAAGGTGAACAATTCGCGTAAGCGTATTGCCTACACGATGATCGAAGATGATGAAATCACCATCCAGTCGGTTGTCGGAATTGTAAATATGGCAAGAGGAATGGCTGGCATAGTCGTTCTTACACCAGGAGTCCGCAACCTATTTAAGTATCCATCGCCTGACCATGTAGGCTCATTTTATTACCCAGCGGCGGTAGGTTGTAACTCGTGGGGGTTTTCTTGCTGGCAACCGATTCTATTCTATGGAAAAGATCCGTATGGAGGGAAGGGGAGTAGACCGGATAGCTACCAAAGTGTAGAGCCTGCCGAGAAAAACGGTCATCCATGCCCTAAACCATTAGGCCAATGGTCTTGGTTAATGGAACGGTGCTCATTAGAGCATCACATTATCCTCGATCCCTTCATGGGCAGCGGCACGACGCTTCGCGCAGCCAAGGATCTAGGACGGAAGTGTATAGGCGTTGAGATCGAGGAGAAGTACTGCGAGATCGCCGTGAAGCGGCTTGCGCAGGAAGTGTTACCGCTATGATGTGCTCGCGCCCTAAGCGAATCGACAATTTCGTCGCAGCCGTCCTCAGAATCCGGCTGAATTAGGGGTTTCGCTCCTGGTGACTCTGCTAAGGCGCACCAGGGGCGGAACGCACTTGACACCCATAACAAAGGATGGTAGAGAATAGCTATGAACAAACAGATTGCATTGACAGACAGAGAGCGAACGGTTCTAGAGGCGCTGTGGGATGGGCAAACGCTCAAAGATATCGCTACGGCGCTAGATTTGAGCTATGGCCGCACCAGGGCCATCCGGCTGGCGATAGGCCACAAACTCCAAGCTGGGAACTCCTGGCAGTTAGCGCGGCGGGCGTTGGAGCTTGGGTTGCTGAAGATTGAGTAGGTGTAGCCGTGACACTTTTCTGCCTCATCCCCCTGGTCTTTGCCAGCTACACACACACGATCCAAACGGCGACGCACCACAGCGCCGACATCGGGGGACCTAGCGCAGAGTTCCAAACCTGCCGGGATGGGTTCGGGGGGAGAGTGGCGTTCAATGACCAATATGTGCAGGCAGGGATTCAGTATGGCTACACCGTGCCGCTCGGCGATGATTGGAGTATCACGTTGAACATACACGGCGGACTAGGCTATAGCAACACCCATCATCCGCTTTCCGGTGTCCGTCAGGTGACGAAATGGAACGGCGGGGCGTCGGTCGCAGTGAATGTGGATCGGTACTCGGTCAAGTGCGGATTCGATCATATGAGCAATGGGCGTGGGTATGATCCGACCAATACAGGGCAAGATTTGATCTCATGTGGGGTGGGGGTGATGTTGTGGAAATGAACAACACGCAGTTGTGTCGAGGTAAGAAGATCTACCAGACAGAAGAAGAGGCTACGAGTATTGCGGTGAAGACACTTGCACACGTTAATAATTGTTCAGAATTACGTGTGTACCAATGTGAGGTATGTAGAAAGTTTCACTTGACGAAGAAGAAGGACAAGTATCGACGGAACCTTTACTAGCTGTGGGGTTAGGATATTTGCATGATCATCCTCCAAGTCACCTTCATTCTCTTGATGCACACGATTGAACTTCGCGCCTATGCCACCTGGGAGGCGTGTCTGGAGGTGAAGGCACGGCTGGAGCAGGGGGAGCCCCCTGAGCGAGGCGTGGCGCAACGGTTTGACTGTATCCGAAAGGAGGACGTGAATGGGGCTGGTCACTGACTTACGCAATGCGCTCGGGCAGCGGGCGATTCGGGCGCGGTATCGCCGGGTGTATGGGCAGGAGGTGCCTGACGTGCCCAGGACGTTTACCGACAAGCTCTTTCACCGGATGCTGAATTGGCACGGCGGCTTGATGCCGGATGAAGTACCGAGCTTGGTAGACA